>Ga0209542_10007841_pt1 | contig 20135 bp, 19 predicted proteins | sample RifCSPhighO2_01_FD_184028 | JGI IMG/M metagenome (GOLD analysis project Ga0209542, IMG submission 184028) | Soil microbial communities from Rifle, Colorado - Rifle CSP2_plank highO2_0.1 (SPAdes) (version 2) | ecosystem: Environmental > Terrestrial > Deep subsurface > Rock core/Sediment ...
CAAAGATGAGGAGCGCGTCGACCCGCTTTACTACCTCAAATATGGACCTTTTGTCATTGCCACAGCTAGACCAGAAACCAAATTCGGAGATAAGTATGTGGTTATGCATCCGGACGACAAACGCTACGCAGATTACAAACACGGCCAAACCATTGAATTGGAATGGATCAATGGACCGATCACCGCCACCATAGTTAAAGATAAGGCGAGCGACATGGGATATGGCACGGGGGTGATGACCATCACGCCGTGGCACGACCAAACAGATTTTGACATAGCGGGGCGACACGACTTGGACAAAGAACAGATTATTGATGAACGGGGTAAGCTTTTGCCCATTGCCGGAGAATTCACTGGAATGAAGATTACAGAGGCCCGAGTAAAGATTGTGGAAAAGCTAAGGAACAAGGGTTTAGTGGACCAGATAGACGACAAGTACAAACATGCCGTGCATACTTGCTATAAGTGCAACACGGTGCTTGAACCACAAGTCAAGAGTCAATGGTTTATAAAGATGCAACCGCTTGCCGAGAGAGTTCTGTCTGCTATTAGAGCCGGAGGAGTCAAATACATCCCAGAACATTACGAAAAGATAAGTCGCCATTGGCTAGAGAATATAAACGACTGGAACATCTCGCGCCAAATCGTGTGGGGTATTCCCATACCCGCCAAACTTTGTGATAAGTGCGATACGGGATTTGTGGACTTGGAAAATAAACTTGCCGAATGTAAAAACTGTGGAAGCAAGCTACGTAAGGACCCTGACACCTTTGATACCTGGTTCTCAAGTGGCCAGTTGCCATACGCAAGTTTAGGTTATCCCGACAAAACCGATTACAAAAACCATTACCCTACGGACATACTTGAGACAGCTGGCGAGATTATCTTTTTCTGGGTTACGCGTATGATGATGTTGGGACTCTACAGGACGGGAAGACTCCCCTTCCACACAGTTTATCTTCACGGTTTAGTCCTAGACGCCAAGGGACAAAAGATGAGCAAGTCCAAAGGCAATGTCATCAACCCGCTTGACCTCACGGCCAAATTCGGGACCGACGCTTTTCGCATGGGTATGGTTGTGGGTAATACACCAGGAACATCGCTTCCACTTGCCGAGAGTAAAATTGAGGCTTACAAAAAGTTTGCCAACAAAATCTGGAATATCGCTAGGTTTGTTGAGGAACGAACACCAAATATAAATCTTGCCAATAAACCCAAGTTGGACAAGGAAGACCAAGGTAAACTCAACGAGCTAAACCAATTCATCAAGGAAATAACCAGAGAGATGGATGATTATAAATTCTACATCGTGGCCGAGAAAGTATATCACTATATCTGGCACACACTCGCCGACAAATATATTGAGGAGTACAAACCAAAACTAGCAAATAGCGAGTCGGCCAGATGGACTCTCAAGGAAATCTTCGTAACTTCATTGCAACTCCTCCACCCTTTTATGCCATTCGTGACGGAAGAGATTTGGGGTATAATACATCCACACGAGCAAGCGCAAAATAAGTTGCTCATGATAGAACCTTGGCCAACAACTTAACATTGAGTGGAATACTTGTGGTTTTGTGCGTGGGCATTTTGCCACCACTTTTATGGCTTTGGTTTTGGTTGAAAGAAGACAAGAGGAGACCCGAGCCAAGGAAACTCCTAGTGTTATCTTTTTTTGCAGGAGCCCTGTCGGCAATTTTTGTTATACCATTCCAAGCCATTGGAGCTAAATTTCTTGTCCCGGGCTTCGTCTTACTTTTCATCTGGGCTGGTCTTGAGGAGCTTGCTAAACTGGGAGTGGCCTTTTTTGTTGATTTTCGCAGAAGGACGTACGACGAACCTGTGGACGCCATGGTGTACCTCCTAACTGTAGCTCTTGGCTTTGCCGCTTTTGAAAACGTTCTCTTCTTGTTGAAAAGTTATGGGGACGGCGGTCTAGTAACGGGTCTTCTTACTGCTTCAATGCGCTTTTTAGGCGCAACACTGTTGCATGTCCTATCCTCCTCTGTCCTTGGGGGCATTATAGCAATGGTCTTCTGTAAGAAGAGGAGTGAGAAATTGCTGTACCTCATTGTGGGACTCTTCGCAGCCACTACCTTGCACACTCTTTTCAACTTCTTTATAATAAACCAGGATTTACGAACTGGGGCGGGTAACATTTTAGGCGTTTTTATTTCTTTGTGGCTCGGAGTCCTTGGTTTGTTGCTTTTTTTTGAGAAAGTCAAAACTATAACTTGTAACATTAAAACAATATGAGCAAAAAAGTGTCGTTCTTTGAAAAATTGACGGGTAGCCATTACTATGAGGAAGCGGAGGCAAAAGTTTCTTCTATTGGCAAAAAGTCTAAGGTGGATGACCTTTCTGTTGAAGATGACAGTGAGGGTCAACTTGCTGTGGATGTCTACCAAACCCCCGATGAGATAATAATTGAGGCTATGATGCCAGGAGTCAAACCTGACGACCTAGATATTTCTATCACCCGAGAAATGATTACCGTAAGGGGAACAAGGGGGAGACATCGTGTAGTCGAGGATGACCAATTCTTTTTCAGAGAACTCTTTTGGGGCAGCTTTTCTCGCACGATTATGCTGCCCCAAGAAATTGAACCAGACCAAGCTGACGCCCGCGAAAAAAATGGTGTTCTGGTAATTACCCTGCCAAAGTCTGATAAGGGCAAGCAACACAAATTGCGCGTACGCTCGTCCTCAAATCAATAATTGTAAAAGGGCTTTGGCTTGATAGAATAACCACCATAGAGCCGGGGTAGCTCAGTTGGTTAGAGCATCTGTCTGAAGAACAGAGGGTCGGCGGTTCAATTCCGCCCCCCGGCACCAAAAAGGAACTCAACGATTTTTTCGGTGGATACAAGCGGACGGCGCAAAGCGCCGACCAAGGATTTTTTGGCGGGATTGCAAGGGAATTCAGAATTTCTGGCGCGCTTACCGCTACTTCTTTTTCGCCAAGAAGCAGGTGCGAGCCAAAGAAATCTTTGGCTCGCACCTGCGCCTTAGCCAGAAGTCCGTGCGGGCGGAAGTTCCCGAAACCCAAGCTCCATCAGGGTTAAGCGCATGGGCAGCATTGCACACCGCCCATGCGTCGGTCGATTCCGAGTCGTTAAATTCCCTATTGGTGGGCGAGGAGGGACTTGAACCCTCACGATGTTACCATCACAGGATTTTGAGTCCTGCGCGTCTGCCATTCCGCCACTCGCCCAAAGCTCCACAATGTTACAATATATTTAGGGAAGACGCCATGTGGTGGAATTGACCTCGGGCCATGTTCGTTTTAATATGTAGTCAGTATAGACCTTTGTGAAAGGAGGTGACACAATGCAAACCCGAAGAATTGTACCCGTCTTTCAAATGCCACCCATTAATCGGGTGTGGCTGGAAGGGTACTTTCAGGAACTCAAACAACGAACTCTACGTCCGGAGGAATTCCTTGATGCGCTGGATAACGAGGGAGCGGTCCGCGACCAAGACCACAGCATTGTCTTGCAGTACTTGCGTCAATGCATCGTGGTCGAGACTCCAATCAATAAGGCGCTCGACGGCCTCGGCCGATGGATTAACATCACCTCATAACAATAAGCTCCCGCGCTAACTTTTACATGCACACCTAACGCGGGAGCAGCTCGTTTAAATAAATGAAATCAAAAATTCTAGTGATAGTTGGCCCCACAGCAAGCGGTAAAAGCGCGTTCGCTGTTTTGTTTGCTAAAAGATTAAATGGCGAAATTGTAAGTGCCGACTCACGTCAAGTGTACAAGGGACTCAACATAGGTTCGGGCAAAATTACTAAACGCGAAATGATGGGTATCCCCCACTACATGTTAGACTTAGTAAGCCCTGCCCAAAAGTTCACGGTCGTACAGTTTAGGGAAATGGCAGAAAAAGTTATTGACGAAATTCTTGCGCGGGGAAAATTGCCAATACTCGTGGGTGGCACTGGATTATATGTAGATGCAATTACCAAAGGGTTGATTATTCCTGACGTTCCACCCAATCAGACCTTGCGACAAAAACTTAACAAGCTAACAAGCACCAAACTTTACAAACAATTATTAAAACTAGACCCCAAACGGGCCAAACAGATTGATAAAAATAATCCCAGGCGACTTGTGCGGGCTATTGAAATAGCTAAGGCAATCGGTAAATCACCACCTCCACACAATTTAAGCGGTCGTATAAGATATGTGGTAACTACAATTGGGTTAAATCCGGGCAGGGACCTGCTGAAACAGAAGATAAAAGAACGGTTGAGGGCGAGAGTGAAAAAAGGAATGATTAGTGAGGTTTGTAAATTACATGGAGCGGGTGTGGGTTGGAAGCGGATGTTTGACTTGGGTCTGGAATACCGTTATGTGTCGCTCTACCTTCAACACAAGCTAACCAAATCTGGAATGCTTGAGAAGCTTGAAACCGCTATCAACCAGTACGCTAAACGGCAAATGACTTGGTTTGGGCGCGACAAATCCATAACCTGGTTAACGGGTAAGCAAGTTAACCGTCCAAACCCTTCTTTATTTCGGAAAATTCGTTCTCTACTTCACGCAGGCGCTCCTTCAAATCCTTAATAAGCACAGCGCCATCTTTCACACGTTTAAGGCCTTCTTCCACATCCACATCCTTTTGCTTCTCAAACCACGAAGCTATCTGTTCAAGTTCATTCAGTTTTTCTTTTATACCATTTTTTACCATGTGTTTATATCACTTCGCTTTCTATCTTACCATCTGACAACCTTGTTTCAATTATCTCACCCTTTTTAATTCGCTTAACCGACCTCAAAACCTTCCCCTGCGAATTCGTGCTTATGCTATAACCCAAACTTAAGTTTCGTAAAGGATTCGCCAGGTCCAGTAATTTGCTTATCCTGCTTATGCTTTCGCGTATCCTTGCAAATTCATTATCAATGCGCGCAATACCGCGTTTGAAAGTAGCAATTAGGCGCTCGTAGTTTGTTTTGAGTTTTTCGATAAATCCAGTCATCTGGCTAAACCTTCGGATAATATTTTCTTTACTCCGATGTAGCGCAAAATCCATGCTATTCTCTATCTCTCTTATAATTATAGGTAAGCCAAGTGCGAGCGAATCCCAAGTGCTGTTTATGATGTGCGCCACAGCAGTGGGGGTACTTGCCTCCACGTCGGCTACCAAGGCAGCTATGGGCACATCTACATCATGGCCAATACCGGCTATCACGGGCACCGGCATGGCGTAAATAGCCCGCGCAACCTCTTCGTTATTGAAGGCCTGTAAACTTTCTAGCGAACCTCCGCCCCTAATTATCACCACGCAATCGTAATCATTGTAGTAGTTTTTTGCAAAATACTGCAATGCTCGCAAGAGCCCCGGCACAGCGGCCACACCCTCAACCTGTGCGTGCACAAAGCTTATCTTTATGCCAAGATTACGTAAATTATTGCGTAAGTCTTGAAGCACCACACCTTCGCGACTAGAGATAACCCCGATGCGAGTGATAAACTCGGGAAGTTCGCGTTTGCGTTCAAATAAACCCTCGTTTTTTAATTTCTTTAACAAAAGCTCATAGGCTTTCTTGAGTGAGCCCTCACCCACAGGCTCAATACTCTTGACCCACATACCAAAACGGCCTGATTTTGGTGTAATACGCGGATTGCCAAAAATCTTAACTTTCATCCCATCCTCAACCCGCACTCCAATCCGCAGATATTCATGCGCAAGCAAACCGCATGACAGCACCGCGCCTTGTCGGGGCAAGCTCCCGGCCGAACCCTGTCTAGCTTCATCTCCCGTATCTTGCAAACTAAAAAACACCCACTGCGAACTCTCTTTAAACCCAATTACCTCCCCCTCAACAAACCCTGCCTCGCCACTAAGTGCAACGTTAAGTCGCTCTAAGTATTCTGAAACGGATAGCACAATGTTATTATCTTTTATCTGCATGGAACAATAATTGAAAATTGCACTCTAAATAGTCAGTATATCTCCTGCCAGAGTCATCTTAAAAAGGAAGGTTCGCAAGTTATCGTTCGATTTAAGATTGTTTGCACATCAGTTGCCTTGTTAAAAAGCATTTGTTCATCGATATTGATTATACCACTTTGACGTTGTGTGATTAGGAAAGGGTATGAGCTCAGCCGACGCGACAACATATTTACAAAGTGGATTCTTTACTTCTGCGGCTTTCGCAATCATTTCTCTAGAAGGATCGGGGCCAACAACTTCAAATCCAGTATCAGCAAGTTGCCGCGTGGAGATACCAGTGCCACAATCTACATCTAAAACCAGCGGATGATCTATTTTGATGACTGATTTGCACCATTCAATGATTTCGTTCGGATATTGGTGACGTGCTTTTTCATAAGCCTTAACAACGGATGAAAAATTTCTATGAATATTGTCTTTTTGAAATGGCATAGTCATGCGCTATCAAATTTTTTGCAATCACGCCATTCATTATTTTTTCAACAAACAAAAATAATCCATAACAGGCCAACTCATTTTTACTTGTCAAAATACTACTTTATGGTATATTCACCATGGAGGTACGCACAAAATGTTGCTTCTTTCCGAAACAGAAGTACCGCTAGGTGCGCGGGTGTTTCTTTGCCCGCCAGGAAGTGAACAACCTGCCAGCGACGAGGAAGGTCAGCGGCTCTCACCCCTCGTATGTCTGGTCGGGGGGATACCGATTCGGCGGAAGTTCTATCCCATCGAAGACCTCAGGGTCTCTGAAAAAGTTCTCATCGTCACGTCATTCGAGAACTTCGATCCCGGGGTACGGTTCGCTCCTGTGGAGGTCTTCTCCGCCAGCACCGCGCCGCCGAACACCGAGTTCGCGGTGTTCGTAAACAGAGAGCGGCTGAGGTACGAGAAGTACCCGCGAGACCGCGTTGAGATCTTAAAAGACAGCAGGGGCCAGCTCATCTCGGTGTGTGGCTACGCCTATGACAACTGGCAGTGTCAGTTCCCTTTGCCGGCGGACGCCGTGCTGGTGCCGACCACCGAGGTCGGTAAAAGCAGGTACGCGCCCAAGACTATCTAGCCGGGTTCACAGTACTAAACAAACCAACGAGAACGAGGAGGAAAAATATGCCCGTGAGAAGTCCGCAATCTGCGCACATCTCGCGGGCTTCTCTATTTTGAATTGCAATTTTTTCAACACATCATCTTCCCTCCAGCCAGTCGTGCGCCGATCCTCCCTCCACACCTGGTATGAGAGAAGTTATCTCTCCTCCTCTACTGGGATTTTTGTTTTTTGGTAGAGTGCAGAGAAGCGATGCGGCATGACACACCCAGACCATGTCATCTCGAATACTCATTCGAGTAAATGCTAAAATAACACCACAATTCTGAATTTGAAAAACGATTGTCTTCTTCGCGGAATTCAATTCCCAATCCGGATCCATCGGCGGGATTAATTCGGATTCGGCAATTTTTTTTCATATACGGGCCCACCAGGACTCGAACCTGGGACTTCGGTTTTGGAGACCGAAATTTTACCACTAAACTATAGGCCCTTATGTGGACTTATCTTACCATTCTCTCCCACAACTCGCGAGAGATGCGGTGTTACCTCAAGTCGTAGTCGCGAGCCATTCTATTTTTTAGCTTCTTTGTGCTTGGTATGCACTCTGCACCATTTGCAATATTTAGACAGGTCAATTTTTCGGTCAATGCCTTTTTTGTTCTTTTTGTTGCGGGTAGTGTAATAGTTCGTCCGCTTACACTTGGTACAGTTGAGTCTTATTAGATGTGGCTGTGGCATTGTTAAATGATAACATGTATAATCCTGTCACGCAATGCTCACAATGCTGGGATGGCGGAGTGGTCAATCGCAACAGACTGTAAATCTGTCGGGCATGCCCTACGCAGGTTCGAATCCTGCTCCCAGCATAAATCTCTCTAACTGTTAACAAGTTGCCTCGCTAGACGCTCGTGGTTTATGCGTTTTTTACTGACGTTTCCTACTTTGGCCACTGTAACATTAATTTCATTATCTGCCCCAAGTTCCACCGCAACTTCCCCGCCCTCCCTTACCCCGTTGGCTATCAACTCTTGGGCCACTTTGTTCAGAATCTTTTCCTGAATAAACCTCTTAAGAGGTCGGACTCCGTAGTTGCTGTCGTAACCCTTCTCGGCTAGATAATCCAAGGCAGGGGAGCTAACTTCTAAAAGAACACCCTTTTGCGCCAACCTCTCTTTGACTATCTTGACTTGCAAGTCAACGATATTTCGCACAACAGCTCTGGGTAAAACATTAAAGACAATGATGTCGTCAAGGCGGTTTAGGAATTCGGGCCTGAAGTGGTCTTTTAGACTCTCCATTATCTTTTCCTTCATACGCTCCACATCTGGTCCATCGCCTGCGTAACCTCCAGAGAAACCTATAGAGTTCATCTTATTCAAATATTCGGCCCCGGCATTAGATGTTAGGATGATAATTGAGTTTTTAAAATTAACCACTCTACCCTTTGAATCGGTGAGTCTGCCATTATCAAGCACTTGCAATAATATGTTGAATACTTCTGGGTGAGCTTTCTCAATCTCATCAAAAAGAATCACCGAATATGGTCTATGGCGAACGGTCTCAGTCAGCCCACCGCCCTCGTCGTAGCCCACATAACCGGGAGGTGAACCTATAAGCTTGCTTGTGCTATGGCGTTCCATATATTCACTCATATCCACCCGCACTAACGACTTCTCGTCGTTAAACATAAACTCTGCTAAGGCCTTGGCCAGCTCCGTCTTACCAACACCCGTTGGACCAAGGAAAATAAAGGAGCCTATCGGCCTTTCGGTGTCGCCTATGCCTGCCCGCGACCGACGTACAGCATTTGCGATTTTTTCTATAGCCTCGTCCTGGCCGAGAACCCTCTTTTTAAGCGTCTCTTCCATGCGCAGGAGTTTCTTAGCCTCCCCCTCCAGCATGCGCAAGACCGGTATGCCGGTCCAACGGCTGACTACCCCCGCTATATCCTCGGCTGTTACCTCTTCTCGCAGAATCCGCCGAGATTTTTGTAATTTGGCAAGACGCCCTTCGGCTAATACTAGTTCTTTTTCCTTAAGGGGAATTTTACCGTATCTAATTTCAGCGGCGCTGGCAAGGTCAGCTCTAGCCTCAGCTCGCGTTGCTTCTAAACGAAGCGCTTCTAGGTCCTTCTTTATGGCCCTAGTGGAACCGATTGTTTCCTTCTCATTCTTCCATTTTAGCTCTAATTCTTTAGTTGATTCTTTAAGGTCGGCTACATCTTTCTCCACTTCCTTGATTCTGTTTTTGGCGCGCTTCTCGTCGCTGGCATGCTCGCTTAGGTCTTTATTTAAAGCTTCACGTTCAATCTCAAGACGCATTATCTTCCTGTGCGCCTCCTCCAACGCCACTGGCTTATTCTCAAGGTCAAGACGCAGAGCGGAAGCGGCTTCATCCACGAGGTCAATAGCTTTATCGGGCAAAAAGCGGTCGGTAATATATCTGCTTGAAAGGCTTACGGCAGTTTGAATAGCGGAGTCTGTAATTCTCACTCCATGATGCAATTCGTATTTCTCTTTTAAACCACGGAGGATAGCTGTTGCATCCTCAATAGAGGGTTCCTCCACATGCACTGGCTGAAAGCGACGCGCAAGCGCCTGGTCCCTCTCAATGTACCTTTGGTACTCCTTCAGTGTGGTGGCGCCAATAGCCCGTAGGTCTCCACGAGCCAAAGCGGGCTTTAACATGTTGGCGGCATCCACACTACCTTCGGCAGAACCTGCTCCCACTATTGTGTGGATTTCGTCAATAAAGAGTATTATCTTACCTTCAGATTTCTCAATTTCTTTAATAATGCTTTTTAGGCGCTCTTCAAATTCGCCACGATACTTGGTGCCGGCTAGGAGTATGCCCATGTCTAGCGAAACAATCCTCTTGTCGCGCAGATATTCTGGCACATCAGATTTAGCAATACGCACGGCCAAACCTTCGGCAATAGCGGTCTTACCAACGCCCGGCTCGCCAATCAATATCGGGTTGTTTTTGGTCCTGCGCGAAAGAATTTCTATAGTCCTTCTAATCTCGTTATCGCGACCGACGACCGGGTCAAGTTTGTCAGCCAAGGCAAGCTCTGTTAAATCTCGCGTGTATTTATCAAGAGCCTTAGATTTCTTTGAGGTTTGCGCGCGGTCAGCCGGACTATTTTGGCGCACCTCCTCAATCACCCTAAAGACCTCATCCCGACCAATCTTAAAGCGGACCAAAATGTCTCTGGCCGGACTCGGCACTTCGAGGAGCGCCAAAAACAAATGTTCTGTGGAGATAAATTCATCGCGCAAAATAGCTGCCATTCTGCTTGATTCATCTAAAACTTTCACTAAATCTGGCGTAAAGTAAATCTGATATGATGGTGCCGCCACGCCCCCACCTTCAGCTCCTTCCATGCTCTCAATCAACTGTTCGCTAAGTAGAACACTATCCACGCCAAGCTTGTCTAAAACTCCCATGACCATGCTCTCATCTTGAAGCACAAGTGCGGCCAAAAGATGTGTTGGACGGACGTTGTTTTGCCCTCTTTCAATCACAAGCTCATGCGCCCTGCGAACCACTTCTCTGGCTTTGGATGTGAAATTGTTGAATGGTATCATTGAAGAATATTATACGTCATATTATTTTGAAGTCAATAAAAGTGATGATTGCCATGGTTTTAGTTGGCACTTTTGTTGACACTCGCGGTTTGACTGGCATCTGTTTTCTCAACGGCAATAAGTGAGCCAAACAGCTTATCAAGGGTTGAGAGTGGCACAACCGTGGAGTCTTTGGTTTCTGAACTAAATCCTATATGAAAACCGAGTATCCGACCCTGCAAATCAAGAACCGGCCCACCGAAAAAAGCTCCTCCCTTTCCACCAGAAATTATAAAACGTCTCTCTCCCTCTTTGTTGTTTGCATCAATGAGCGCGGTGATGTTTGAAAAATCCACCATTACTCCCCTTCCCTCGTCTTGACCAATAGATATCACCTGCTGGCCAATACCTGGAACAATTGATTGGTTCAGAGATACGAATGGGTATTTCAGAGATGTTTTACTCGTCGGAGAAACCAGCATTACTCCAGTGTCTGAGTGTATTTTTTCTACTGCTGTCGCGATAGGTGTGCTTGAAGCGTTTTTATCTCCAATCCACACGAGAGAAAATTTGTCTCCCTCCTTCGCTCCGGCTGGAACAATAAGAAGGGCTTGACCACCAACCCCAACAAAGAACCCTCTGCTTAATATCATGTTGTCATCTGTTTGGATTCTGACAAGAATGTTGCGGTTCTTGTCTATGGCGCTTACAGCCAAATCGCTCTGGGTAGGGTTACTAATTTCTTTTACCCGCTCAACAATCTTTGTTTCTCCGGGCACAACTCTCTCCACGGTCTTTTCTACCACTCTGTTTATGGTCCGGGTTACATCTGTCGGAGCCTGGTCCACCAAAGTAACCGTTACGATGCCCGTGGCAATGCTTGTTACAAAGCTCAAAAGCACCGCCAAAAGTATCATCTGCGTTTTGGTAAGCTGTTCCAGATTCATGTTGATACTTATACTATATCATCAGACGCAAATATCAACCAGATATTATACCGCAACCCCCAAAATTACTAGCTTAACTAGAATGTTAGGCTGTGAACTTTAAGGTAAGTGGCTTCGGCCATTGCCCAATTAAATTGCTTCCAAAAATCGATGATGTAAGCCTTCCTGTCAGCGCCATAATCAATAAAGTAAGCGTGCTCATAGACATCAAGCACAATAATCGGCAAAGCTCCCCACACTCCACCTTGGTTGTGGGCATCGGCATTATATTGACGAAGGTTGCCATTTTTTGTGTCCCAAGCGAGCACTGCCCAACCCCTAGCGGCCATTGCGCACTCGCTAAAATATTTAACAAAGTTTTCTATACTTTCCCACTTTTCACTTATAGCCTTAGTAAGTTCGGGGGCTTTAGGAAAAGTACCATCGCCTTCCAAAACATCAAAATACCATTCATGCAAGTACACAGCATTAGTCGCAAAACTCTCGGCATCTTTGAGTGAGCGTAGCTCACTATATGTGGCATTGCCTCCCGGAACCGTACCGGCTAGAATCTTTTCGCGAAGTTCACCCAACTTATCTCCAATTTCTTTCTCCTTCGCTACATACCCGGCATAGAGCTTGTCTTTGTGAATAGTCATTGTTTTTTCGGAGATGGCCATATATTTTTGTGTTTATTTATAATTTTTGGCAAAAGTTTAAGCACATAGTCTATGTCGCTCTTCTTGGTGTCTGCCCCAAGCGAGAACCTGACAGAATTTTGGGCATCTTGCTTACTTTTACCCAGAGCCAGTATAACATGCGATTCTTCTTTACATCCACCCGCACTGCAAGCAGCTCCACCCGAAACGGCTGTGCCAGCCTTGTCTAACTCAATTACCATAAGTTCTGATTCAATTGGAAAAACAAAATTGGCATTATTTGCCAACCTAAACTCCCTAGACCCATTTAACCTCACTTGTGGATCTGAACCCCAAGTGAGGATTTGGTCAATAAAATAATCGCGTAGCTTGGTGAGTCTTATTACTTCCTTATCGCGCCTTTCTTCTGCTACAACAAGAGTCTGGCACATTTTTTCAGCAAGACCTATCGCTACATTCTCTTTGGGCACGCGACATTTGACCCACCGTCGTTTATACATAAATCCGGCTCCGGCCGGCCCGTCAAACTTTGGCGCGCTGAAACTTGCCATGTCAACTCCCAAACTTTGCACATTGATAGGCAAGAGTCCTGGGGCTTGCACGCAATCGGAGTGAAAAACGACGCGCGACGAAATTGTTTGTTCGCTTCGCCACGACTGGCCAGCCTCCCGGGGCTCCGAAGGAGCAAGAACGGACAAACGATTCCGTCGCAGGATACGCGCAATATCTTTAATCGGCTGAATTGTGCCAATTTCGTTATTGGCGTACATTATGGAAACAAGCTTTGTGTTTTTGCGAATTGCCTTTCCTACATCGGTTGCGCTTACAATTCCCTCTTTACTGGGCGCCACATATGTTACTTCAACATCACCATCTTCTAGCTCTTGGAATAAACCAAGCAAGCTCTCGTGTTCAATACTGCTTATAACAACATGGTCGCCGGGCCTAAGCAGACTTCTTAAACTTGCGTTGGCCTCCGTACCACAAGTGGTAAGAAAGACTTCGTCCTCTGCCGAACTAATTATTCCGGCAATCTTTTTGCGCACATCGGATAAACGTTCCGCGGCGTCTCTACCTTCTTTGTATATAGCATTGGGGTTATCGCGACCAGCCGCATAGTCCAAAAAAATTCTCCTCATATTGTTCATTATACTAAATATATGTTGAGGGACCGACTGCTTGCGCTAGCCGGTCCCTATAAAGTGATGCTGAGACGCTCTGCTAGCTCGGCGAAGCTTCTTACAACAAAGCTTGCGCCCGAGTTCAAAAGCTCATCTTCAGAGTGTGTGGTCATTATTCCGCAGACAGTAAGACCTGCTCCGTGAGCAGAACTGACTCCTTTGGGTGAGTCTTCAACCGCAAGAACCGACTTTGGCTCTTCAGCTCTACCCAATAAACGGCTCGCCTCTTTCCATTGGCCGAGGTCTGGCTTTGGCAAAATGCCTTGGGCTAGGGCATCCGAGGGCAAAAGAACCTCAAACTCTTCCCGGGCAAGACCAAGCCGTTCAAGAGCGATGCTCATGGACAGATTCCCGGCTGATGTTACAAGCGCTCTTGGTAGACTCTTCAGACCTAAGACTCGAACAAACTTTACCGCCCCACTCACGGGAACAGTATCGCCGATACACTCCCTGAATCGCTGCCTTTTAAAGGCCGACATTTTTCCAACAAGTCCAAACAGTGCCTTATTTCCGATGGATTCAAGAATGGCCGTGAAGACCTGGTTGTTGGTCGCCCCAACCAATGTCTTTGTGTTAAAACCGCCTATCGGCTCTGGCACATGGAAATGACGGAGTGTCTCTAAAGTAGCTGAAACGTTCACCTCCTCACTATCCAGAAGAGTGCCGTCCAAATCTAGCCCCACGGCCAAAATCTCCAACCTATTGTCAAGCAGTAGCACTCTGCTCACCTCCTTCCTGACAGTATATTACATAAGTGAAAATGAATTGCAATATATGTCAAAAAGAGCTAGGATGATAAACTCATGAACCTCAAACATTCATTAGGAAAAAAGCGGCCGCCCATTGTTGTGGTTATGGGTCACGTTGACCATGGCAAATCAACGCTTTTAGATTACATTCGTAAAACCAACACAACGGCCAAGGAAGTAGGCGGAATAACCCAGCATATCGCCGCCTATGTGGCCCATCACAAAAACGAAGATGGTGTTGTGGAAGAACTTACATTTATAGACACACCTGGTCATGCGGCTTTTTGGGGAATGAGGGAACGTGGGGCAGCGCTTGCAGATGTAGCCATACTTGTAGTAGCCGCAGATGATGGGGTTAAACCACAAACCGTTGAGGCTCTGCGTTCAATAGAGAAAGCTGGCATCCCCTACATTGTGGCTATCAACAAAATAGATAAGGATGGCACAAGCCCAGACAAAGCTAAACAAAGTCTAGCCGAGCAAGGCGTGTATGTGGAAGGTTACGGAGGTAATGTTCCCGTGGCCGTCATTTCAGCCAAAACAGGCAGAGGTGTAAATGAACTATTGGAATTAGTTTTACTTACGGCAGAGCTTGAAGAACTTGTGGCGGACCCAAACACCAACGCCAGGGGCCTTGTAATTGAGGCGCACAAGGACCCAAGGAAGGGTGTTAGCGCGACTCTCGTTGTGCATAATGGGACACTTAAAAAAGGTGACTATATTGTCATTGGCAATGAGATAACCTGCGCAAGAGCAATAGAGGACGAGAGTGGCGCCATTATAGTTGGCGCTGGGCCAAGCAATCCTGCTTTTGTGTCTGGCCTTAATATGGTCCCAAACGCAGGCGAGCACTTTGTTGCCTTTAGGAACAAAAGTGAGGCCGAGAAAGCTCTCTCTGGTGTCGGAAGCAAAAACGAAAATGCCAATAAATCATCTCCTGAAGTAAGTAAGGAAATTAGCATCCCGCTCCTAATTAAAGCAGACACAAACGGACGATGCGAGGCGGTACTTGCCGAAATCAAGAAATGCGAGAGTGATAAAGTGAGTGTGGATATAGTTGGCTCTGGTGTAGGCAATATTACAGAAGGTGATATTAAAAAGGCCTTAGGGAACTCCAAGCCTTTGATTATCGGTTTTGGGGTCAGCGCCGACAAACCGGCCTTAGACCTAGCCGAACGTTATGAAATTAAGATTGAAAGTTTTGACATAATCTACAAACTCACAGAATGGTTGAAGGAACACATTTGTAAAATAACACCAAAAGAAGTGGTGGAAACTGTAACGGGTGAGGCAAAAATACTTAAGACTTTCAGTCGCACAAAGGATAAACAGGTGGTGGGTGGCGAAGTAAGAAGTGGAAAAATTGAGAGGGCTAAGCGCGTCCGAATCCTCCGAAGAGATGCTGTGCTTGGTGAGGGTAAAATTACAAACCTGCAAAGCGCAAGGAACGATGTGGCCGAAATACCAGAGGGTCAGCAATTTGGAACAATCATTGAATCCAAGATAATAATTGCCGTTGGCGACATGGTACAGATTGTTAGTGCATTATGAGGGAACGCAGGAGAAACAGATTGACGGGGCTTGTTCGCGACCTAGCCGCACGTTTTCTTGAACAAGAGTCTAATAGGACATCACTCATCTCGGTTACAAGAGTAGAAATGTCTAAGAATACAGAAGGGATGAATATATATCTATCGGTTTTCCCTGTAAAAAACGAGAAACGGGCCTTTGATTTCATCACACGCAAAGAATCAGGGTTTAGAAAATTTGTGGCACAGAACACGAAAATTAAAAAGCTCCCTCGTTTCATCTTTAATCTTGACCTAGGAGAGAAGAACCGCCAACGCATTGAGGACTTGCTCCGAAAGAGCTAAGATAGTGAACGGCCTGGTAGCCAAGTGGTAAGGCAAGGGACTGCAAATCCCTTATACGCGGGTTCGATTCCCACCCAGGCCTCCAAAACAGAACTCAAAGGTTTTTTAGAAGCCCAAATGTGGGACGCGCGAAGCGCGTCCCAAGGATTCCCACCTGATTTTGTGGGGGAATTCAGAAATTTTGGCGCGCTTACCGCTACTTCTTTTTCGCCAAGAAGCAGGTTCGAAATCCCGTGCGATACAAATTCAGTATTTGCTTTGGATACAAAAAGAATTTTTGCTATAATACTTTTATGGAACAAAAATTCTTTTTATATGCTCGCAAATCAACCGATGTCGAGGATAAGCAAGTGTTAAGTATTGAAGCGCAAGTCACCGAATTGCGGACATTTGCCCGAGAGCAAAATCTTGATGTTGTAGAGGAATTGATTGAAAAGCAGTCTGCTAAAATCCCTGGCAGACCTATTTTCGGGCAAATGTTAAAGCGCATCGAACGAGGCGAGGCAAACGGTATCGTTTCTTGGCACCCCGATCGCCTCGCCCGCAATTCGGTGGACGGAGGACAGATTGTCTATTTCCTCGACATCGGAAAACTTGCGAGCTTAAAATTTCCAAATGTGTGGTTTGAAAATACTCCGCAAGGTAAATTTACTTTGTCTATGGCATTTGTCCAAAGCAAATATTATGTAGATTCTCTTTCCGAAAATACCAAACGCGGACTTCGCCAAAAAGTTCGTAATGGTGATTACCCAAGCCTCGCACCGATTGGTTATATAAACGATAGTCGTAATAAATCTGTCATAGTTGATAAAAAGAAATCTCGCATTATTCGCTCGGCTTTTGAACGATATGTCAAAGGTGGTGAGCGACTAGAAGATGTGGCAAACTTTTTGGCGAAATCCGGTATTACTTCTCGAACCGGAAAGATAATCTCCAGAACCCGAGCGTCTGTTATTTTATCCAATCCATTTTATACTGGACTATTTCGCTATGGTGGCGAGCTTCACGAAGGAAAGTACGAGCCAATCATTTCAAAGAAACTTTTTGATGAAGCACAGGAAATGTTGAAGTCTCGTGGACAACCTGAACGAAAACCGAAAAATATTCCTCAACCTTACTGTGGTTTAATTTCCTGTGCTTCATGTGGAATGATGATAACTGCCGAAAACAAAACGAAGCGACAGAAAAATGGTAATGTCCATCAGTACACATATTACCGTTGTACGAAAAAATCTAAAACCATTAAATGTCTCGAGATGTCGCTTCGTTCTGAAAAACTAGATGCACAGTTATCATCCCTCATTCAAAAAGTTTCTTTGCCAAAAGACTGGGCGGAAGAATTATTGAAAATGGCAGAAAAAGATTTCAAAAATTCCGCCCAGTCTAATTTTGCTGGTGTGAAAGAGAAACAAGATAAGATTTCTTCTTTGTTGCAAAAGTTAGAGCGACTTCTTAATGGCTATCTCGACCAAGTAATTGACGAGCAAGATTATCGTTTACAAAAAGGAAAACTGTTATCTGACAAGAAGTCGCTCGAAGAAGAAATCTCTACTTTTTCACACAAGCAAAATAATTGGCTCGCACCTTTCCAAAACTGGATAAAAGACGCTCAAAACCTAAACGGAATCGCACGGGATAACGACCTTTTTGCAAAAAAGGTCATTGCCAAAGAAATCTTTGGCTCGCACCTGCTTCTTGGCGAAAAATCAGTGCGCGCAAGCGCGCCAAAAATTCTGAATTCATTGGGAGAATTTGGCGGGAATCCTTGGGACGCGCTTCGCGCGTCCCGCATTTGGGCTTCTAAAAAACCCTTGAGTTCTGTCTTGGAGGAGTAACGAAGAGTCGGACAATTTTATCAATAACCCTATGGGGATGCTGTTATTTTGTTTTTGTACTTCAGAACTCGGATTCGGAGTAGAGTTCTACACCTTCATCCTCATTCTTTAGTCTAAAAACAAAATCCCCAGCATCGCGCTAGAGATTTATATTAAATTAGGGGTCTTACAAAAAACTGGCTTATTGGGCCAGCCTAGCGTAGCTCATCATCTAATCGTTACCTTCAGGTTTCATCCTTCTCTCGTTCTTCCGTTACCTCCCGATATATCATATCGGACATTATTTCATTTATCATTGCCGTATCGTGCCTAGCCTCCTCCATCAACATTTCAAAAACAGCATATAGACTATCCAATGTTGGAAAAACACCTGGAAAGAAATGCTCATGTGCTATCTCCAGAGTTGACCTGTGTTTCTCAACAACGCCCTTCTTCTTAACATCGTAGAATTCATTTATCATCCTCTCCCTAAAGCCACGGATACCATCAGGCATTACAGAAAATCCGTCGATATACCCGCCAGGATAACCAGGTACATAAGTAGGACCAGAGCCATCGGCTTCCATCACCGACTTATGATGAAGCTTGAGCTGTTCCTTGTCGTATAGTCTTATTCTTGGAGAAATTATCCCAACAGCCCTTTCGCCTAAGCCCATCTCTCGAGCTGTTTCTTCAAAAGCCTCAACATGTTTCTGATTATCGTCGACAAAGAATATAACGACATCGCTATCTTTTTTAAAAGAGTCAATGATTATCCTGCAACTCTCCTTTTTAGCCTGATGGCCTATAAAAAGTATCCATCTCGCCCACTTCAACGGATTATCGGAGCACCAACCGCAAAAAAGCATCACCCTAAACGACAAAAAACCTGATCTAGCCGTCACTATATCCTGAGAGTCATGCAACTTACCAACTTTTTCAGCGAGAGGAAGCCAAATTCCCGGCTGGGGTCTTGACCATGACAGTCGAGACTCATATTCGAAATACTTTTCCAGGTCATAATTAACCAGATTAAAAACATCGTCGCTCAAACCCGAAGCTAAAACAAAGTCAAAGTCCCAGATAATGTGGACTTTTTTACCCTGATCTTTTAATTCCTTTATTCTTCCTTCTGTTTGCTCAACCAAAGCTTCGGCTTTTGCAATTTCCTCAGATGAACTCTTCATATTCTTATCCTTCTTGTCTAAGAACTTGGCTATATATAAACACTATAATTATAATTAGTCAAAAATTAGTTAAATAAAAAATCAAGATATCTTGATTTTAAACGAATTGCTTTCCGACGATATTACCAGGGTGATTTTTGTTGAATAATGCTTCACTGCCCTCCAAAAGATAGACATCCTTGATCCCCGCTTCGATCATTACATCCCAGCACCATTTACAGCACCACCAGTGACCCCAAAGATACAGATCGGCTTTCCCGGTATCGTAACCACCCCCTCTAGCATCATTTACTGCCCTAGACTCACTGTGATTTTTAGGATGACATCCCTCGCAAAGCTCATAACCCTCGCCAGTTTTACAGCCTAGTATTACTCTTTGACACGGTTGTTCCTTGTGATAGTTACTGCCGTTAGCACCTTGGCCAATTATGAAACCGGCCCTGACAATAAGTGCTCCCCCGGGCATAACCTCATCCAATGATCGATGCTCAGCAAATTCCTTGGCCATTCGCATAAAAACATTATGTTCGGGAACATACCCGAAAGTCCGACCCTCCGGAAGATAGGGATATTCGATTGGCCCATTGGGCATATTATTCTCTCCTCACCGTAAAAAGAGCCAATGAGAAGTCTACATCCAACAGCCAAAATTGCAAGCAGCAGGATAATTCGCCTTAATAGTTGACAAATATGTCCAGAACTTTAATATACTAATGATCACAAAGACCTGGAGAAAAAAGTGAGCAAATCAGAACCGGAAATCGTTGTCTACGGACGTCAGTTTATTGATACTTATACCGCCCAGGAATATGAAGATTCTTTTATTCGTGCCTTCAGAGACCACCAAGCAGATTTCATTGTTCTCGACGATAATCCAAGAGGGCAAAGGTTTCTCGCTGCATCTATCGCATGGGCCATGAGTGAGGGTTTACTATACAACGACCGCAACTCAGATGATGGCCAGATGGTAGTTTCTTCGTTTCGTTTGACAGAAAAGGGTAAGAAAGAAATTTTAGGTCAGTAGAAACTGACCTTTTTTTGTGCACCCTGTAGGATTCGCACCTACGACCCCTGCAATGTGAATGCAGTGCTCTAACTGCTGAGCTAAGGGTGCAAGATATGGGATGCTCACAATCCCAACTTATTTATGAGTTTCTCGTGAGAACC
>Ga0209542_10007843_pt1 | contig 20130 bp, 30 predicted proteins | sample RifCSPhighO2_01_FD_184028 | JGI IMG/M metagenome (GOLD analysis project Ga0209542, IMG submission 184028) | Soil microbial communities from Rifle, Colorado - Rifle CSP2_plank highO2_0.1 (SPAdes) (version 2) | ecosystem: Environmental > Terrestrial > Deep subsurface > Rock core/Sediment ...
AGGAGGTCCATGTAAAATAACTCCTTTAGGTGGGTCAATTCCCAGTTTATCAAAAATCTCAGGATGTTTCAGCGGCAATTCAACCATCTCTCTAACCTTTCTTACTTCTTCACTCAATCCCCCAATATCTTCATAAGTAACTTCAGAAAGAACGTCCTGTGATACTTCAACCGCTTTAGAATTAAGGGAAACTTCAGTATGCTCATCTATAATGCAAGGTTGATTTGGAGAAGTATTAACGACTAAAAATCTCATTTGCTGAAAACCTGCAAATCCCCCGCCAAATCCTCCTCCGCCAAAGAGATCCTGCAAGTCCCCAAAAATATCAGGAAACCCATCGTTCATTATATCCCTTCTTCTTTGCACTCCCCCAAATGAAAGAATATCTCCTTTCACTACTGCTCTGCCAAGCAGCCCGTTTCTTAACATCTCCGGATCTCCTTGCACCATTATTCCTTTTTGAGCAGGGGCAATAGTAACTTTCTTGGCAGGCACAACATTAGCTTTCTTAACTATGACTTGTTCCCCAACACCAGTCTTGCTATTCTTTCTTATAAGCCCATCAATCCTAATTATTTTCTCCCCAACATCAGCCGGATAAGCTCTATCAACTATTGCAACTGTCTCTCTCCCCCCTTTTATAGAAATTAAATCTCCTCTGTTCAAGCCAAGCATTTTCATTAAATTAGGGTCAATTCTAGCAACGCCTTTATAGACATCATCCTGCAAGGCTTCAACAACCTTAAGTTTTATTTCTTGATTTTTATTTGCCATTATTCTTCATCTCCTCCGAATATTATACTCAACTTCTTAAAATCCTCAAATGCGAGTCTTACCATATCATCCATATCCTGGCGCATATTTTTGTGGTTCTCATTGATAAAATCAATTATCTCTTTAGGAATGCTAATAGCGTGGCTATTTCCCACCATCCTGAGTTTAACATTAAAAGTCTTGCCTTTTAAATCTTTATAATGTTCAAAACAATTCAAATCAGCCGGATGAATAATTTTATCACCACATTTCTCGCACTGCACAGCTCTTAACTCGACACCCGACCTTGCAACAATTATCGACCTCATCTCATTATTGCAATTCTTGCATGTTATCTTTGTATCGAATATATCTGTCATTGTTATTGTTGTAAGTAGTTATTTAATATGTATACATTCTGTATACACGAATATTTAAACATTTCGCTTCAAAAATAGATATATTAAGTTATGGATAATTGCATTGATTATTCTACAATTTCGGCAATTATCCATTAGAGATTTGCGTGAAAATTTTATACTAATTATCTCAAATCTCTATATTACTAACAAGATAATGTACTACAGTGCAACTCCGCGTCTCTTCTGTATCTTCCTTCTTCCAATAAATCCAATTTTGATTGAATTCATTTCAGCAAAAATTGTTAACAAAAATAAAGTTGATAAACTTTATATACAAAAATTTATAAGCTCAAAATTACTATATAAAATCTATGTTCGGGAAAAAAACAATAAAATGTTCTAACTGTAATTCAAAAGTAAACGAAAAATATAGCTTTTGCCCTGATTGCGGCAATTTTCTCAATGAAGAAACAGAAGCCAAAGAATATGGGCTCCTAGGTAGGGATGATAACTCTTCTGAAATGCCTGCAGACGAATTAAATTTCGGTATAGCTGATAAATTAATTAATTCCTTAATGAACAGCCTAATAAAAAATATGGACAAACAGTTTAAGCAATTTGATCAAGATTCCAGAAGAACAGAAATAAAAAATCTTCCCAATGGAATAAAAATTAGAATTGGCACATCTGCTCCCCAAAATAAAAAGGCGCAAAGAACAGGCCCATTCCAAAAACAACTATCTGAAGAACAAATTGAAAAAATGTCTTTCTTGCCAAGAACGCAAGCAAAATCAAAAATGAAAAGGATGGGAGATAAAATTATCTATGAATTAGATACTCCTGGAATACTCTCTCCCCAAGACATTTTTATTTCAAAACTCGAATCAGGCTATGAAATAAAAGCAATCTCTGAAAAACAAGTTTATGTAAATACTCTCCCAGTAAATCTCCCCCTCCAACGCCTTGCCCTCAACAATGACAAGCTCTTTTTAGAATTTATAACGCAAGGACAATAAATGCGCCAATGGACTAACCGTTAGTGGACATAATAGCATGATATGGATTCCTTAAAGAAAGAGAACAAGTTAATGCCCTGCGGGGCAATTCTGTTTCCTCTCTAAAATCCTCTTTTCATCAATCCAATTTTCAATGAATTCATTTCATTGAAAATTGCTAATATAAATAAAGTTGATAAACTTTATATACAAAGATTTATATATCAATTGATATACTATATATTATGGAAAGTGAAATAATAAACCCAATTGCAAGAAGCCCGACATTAGAAACGGTTTTAATGGTAGAAAAAACAATAGAAGAATATAGTGGAGAATTAAATAGGACAGAAATTTGGAAGATATTACCTAAAAAAGTAATGTGGCAGACATATTTAGTTATACTCAATTATCTACAAAGTATAAATAAAATTGCAATAAGTAAAGAAGGAATTCTTGTTCATATATGGAGCCCTGAAGTTGCTAAAAAGTTTATGAAAAGAAAGAGATATTAATATGGGAATAATAAAACCTTGCCAAATCATATTTGCAGACGATAAAGTTGAAAAAGAGTTTAATGACTTAAAAGACAGCGAAGACATTAAAAAATAGATAAATCGAGCTAAAGAAGATATTAAAAAAAAATGCTTTTTGTAGAATCCCAATTCCAAAAAAATTAATTCCGAAGGAATACATACAAAAATATGGAATAACTAATCTTTGGAAATATGATCTGCCTAATGGATGGAAGCTTGTTTATTCTATCACAACGCCAAATAAAATAGAGATTATTTCTATAATCTTAGAATGGTTTAATCATCCTGAATACGAAAGAAAATTCCATTATGGATAATTACATTGATTATTCTACAATTTCAGCAATTATCCATTAGAGATTTGCATGAAAATTTTATACTATACTAACGGACTTAATAAATTAAGCAATTTAGCCGTTAGTATATTCGAGAGGCATAAATAGTATATTCAGTTATTTATGTCTCTCGCTATAATTATCGCAAATCTCCATATTAAGATTAAAAATGAAAAAAATTTCCTTGCTGCGATTCTAAAGGAAAATACTGCAAAGGTAAATGCGCCGACCGGGAATCGAACCCGGGTCATCAGCTTGGGAAGCTGAAATTCTGCCATTAAACCATCAGCGCATATTCAAATAATTTTAAATGTGTTTAAATAATTTTAGCTATTGTGTACTTGCTTAGTTTTATGAAGTTGCTGCAGGCTAACAACTAAAACCCTCCACAGCGCCCTTCATAAGAGATAATTATCTGAATATAAATGGGCTATTGTTCTCATAAGTCTGTTGAGCAGGTTATGGTTTTATTCGTAAGCAGATACGCTATTGACCAAAATATAATTAGCACATTCATAAATATCCTTAAATTTCATTACATCGACATTCTTCACATATTCAGATTCAACTAAAAGAGCCCTGCATCCGCAATCCTCCCCCATCTTAATATCGCTCATCTTATCTCCAATTACCCAAGAATTTTTCAAATCAATATTGAATTCTTTTTCTGCATCATAAACAAATTTAGTTTTTGGCTTTCTGCATTCGCAATCTTCTTCTGGCGCATGCGGACAAAAATAAACTTTTTCTATTTTTATTTTATTTTCTTCAAATATAGAAAGCATATGATTATTTAATTTAGTAAAATCGTCCAAGGTATAATATTTCTTAGCGATTCCTCCTTGATTTGTCACAATTATTAATTTATAACCTTTTGATTGAAGTATCTTAAGAGATTCAATTACTCCAGGCAGAATTAAAAAATCTTCTATCTTATGAACGTAACCTGTATCTTTGTTTATAACCCCATCTCTATCCAAAAAAACTGCTTTATTTTTATCCATAATTATCTCAAAAAACGATAAGATAAAAAGATTTGTATTATTCAGTAGATGAACAAATTAGTAACGCTTTCGACAACCCTTAATTCATTACAGCGTTTATAGCATATCCAACTAATTTTTTCTAATTGCAGCAATTATCGAGCTAATAAAAAGAAAATATTTCTCGATAATTGCTGACTATGGATAATTCTGTTAATCGTAGCACTCATTTTTCAGAATTATCCTTTAGAGAATTGCGTACAAAATACAATTTATCCAACGCAATTCTCTACATTTTACAAGAAAAGTAATAAATAATACATAAGGAAGAGTATCTTAAAAGATGATTGTAAAAAATGTTCATCTACTGATTATTATAGAAAGTATTAAAAGCCCAAATTTTGGAGTTATTCTATGGTTAACAAGTTAATCCAAGCTTAGCTTGGATGACCTGCGTCTCTTCATTTTTCCTAATAAATTCAATTTTAGATGAATTTACTTCGGCTAAAATTGCTAATACAAATAAAGTGTTTATACTTTATATACAAACAATTAGACAGAATACCTCAAACAAAGAGAATTAAAGAAATGGTCAGAAATGGACTTGTTAGATACGAATCTATGAAAAAAGACAAATTTGAAAGAGAAGTTCAAGCTCACCCAGATTATATCCCTACAGAAAGAAGAGAAATAGAAAAATCATACAATTCCCAAAAAGATAACCTTTTTAAACAAAATTAAGCAAGTTTTTATATGATCGTGTAGCTCAGCCTGGTAGAGCACTGCTCTGATAATATGATATCAGAAAGGCAGGGGTCCCCGGTTCAAATCCGGGCATGATCATCATTATAATTTGAACATCTATGTAAAGCAGATATATCTAAAATACCCATCCGACTATAGTCTTCCTTTTAAAACAAAATAGTCAAATCTTCATATAGAAAAAAGAAAATGCTAAACTGGCTAGAAAAAAATCAGGGAATCTCGCTAACAATCACCTTATTAATTGCGTCCATAATGTTCTATATCTCCTCATTATCCTTTAGTTCAACAATATCCTATGGAATCCCAAGTTTAAACTCAATCTTATATCACATCACTTCTTTCTTTTTCCTCTCTTTTTTTCTTTCAATTTCTTTAATAAGGGGAAAATACAAAAAACTTTTCCCAATAACAATAGTAATTGCAATCATTTACGGATTCTCAGATGAACTTCATCAGTTCTTTGTCCCAGGCAGAAGTTGCACTTACATAGATGTATCATTTGATACAATAGGCATCGTCTTTGCCTCTCTAATCTATCTAATAATAATAGAATATAGAAAGAACAAAAAGGTGCTTGCTTGCACTTGATTGGTTTATCAAACTTGCCGACGCTAACACAAATAACCCAAAAGCACCCATCAAAAAGCTAATTATCTATCTCTATAATTAATTGAACTATTATTCAATATGGGTTTGTTAGATGTATTCTATTTTTACTTCAGGATTGTAAACAAATATGAAAATACAAACAATTTAAAAATAGCCTTTCGTTTATATTAAAATGTTTTACAAATCAAAACATAAACTAAAAAAGTTTTGGAGGTTCCTGCAAAAAGATACCTGGCCCTCCTGGATTGTCTCGATTCTATTAATAGTTATATCTATAAAATTTATTTTATTTCCTACCATCTCACTTATAACTGGCTCGCCCTTGCCCCTCGTAGTAATAGAATCCTGTTCAATGTATCACGAATCTGGATTTGAAGAATGGTGGATTAAAAACAGCGCCTGGTATGAATCAAACAACATAACAAAAACTGAATTTTTATCATATAGTTTCAAAAATGGATTAAATAAGGGAGATATAATCCTCGTAATCGGAAAAAAAGAATATAAAAAAGGAGATATAATAATCTTCAACGCTGCAACAGCTCATCCATTAATTCATCGCCTTATAAATACTGCTCCACTTTCAACAAAGGGAGACCACAATACCGTTCAGCTATCAATAGAAAAGACAATAGCAAAAGAAGCAGTAATAGGCAAATCTTTTCTCAGAATCCCTCTCCTTGGCTGGATAAAACTTATCTTCTTCGAGCCCTTCCGTCCAGAATATGAAAGGGGCCTTTGTGTTTAACAATTAAAGTACATTGTAAAGTTAAAGGTTGGTGAATGAGTCTTAGAGATTTGTGAGATTTGAAGTTAAATCTTTAAATAGGTGGGATGGGCTACTTTTGAATAGCTTAGAAAATGGTAGAGGAAACAAATAAGATAATTACTGCAACAAACACGATAACTACATTCAGGAAATTTAAAGGATTAATGATCAATTTGTTAAGAGGATATCCGCAATGTATATATATATACTTTAGAAAATTTGAGAGCATATTTAAAGAAAACGGAAAGAAAATAGTTGATTTGTTAGTTAGGCATGATATTATTGAAAAAATACCTAAAAAAGAAGTTGAGAAACTCATTGAGACAATGAATTCAGAGGAGTTGGAAAAATTACCTTAAGGGAGAGGTTTATTTGGTATCGTCTATGCCCCAGAGGAATAGATATTGCCATATCCTTAATTAACTTAGAGTATAGTGAGAATGTATCAGAGCACAGCAAGCAAACACTAAGTTATAGCAAAGAGATGAGATTTTTTACCATTACCATTATTGTAATAGCAATATTAACTTTTTACTTTCAATTTTTAAGATAAGCTCCAAAGTTAAACAATCTAGCGTTTTTTTGGTTCCTTGTCCCATCTAGCAGTTTTACATTTCGGACAAGTAAGCGGGCGTTCATCTCCACGAGAAAACCAAACATGACTACACTTATTACATTTATACGCCGTTTTTCCAAATTCCTTTATCTTTATTTCAGCCATAAGTTACATAAGTAATAATCCTTTATAAATCTTACTTAACAACGAAAGGTTTATATAGTAGAGTAACCTTAATTAAGTAATATTAACTAAGTAATATGGAAGAAGAAAACGATAAACAGAGAGAATGTAAAAAAGTATTGTGTCCTAATTGTAGCTCTGCAGATGTAATCAAATGGTGCAAGAGGAAAACCCAGAACAGAGGCGAAATTCAAAGATACAAGTGTAAGTCATGTGATTATTACTTTACTATAGATGATGGATTTTACCGAATGAGAAACACACCTCAAAAGATAACACAATCAATAGACTTATTTTATAGAGGAGTAAGCACAAGAAAAGTCCAAGAGCATTTAGTCATTTTCCATCCACACAACGCCTCACACATGAGCATCTATAATTGGGTTGTAAGGTATGCAAAAATGATAAGCAAGTTTACAAATAAATTAAAGCTAAATGTTGGAGTAGAGACACAAATAGATGAGATAGAATTTCATAGAAGAAAAAGCCATAAAAAAGAACAGAAAGGCATAGATAAGAATTTCTTTATTGATAGCATTTACCCAGAAACAAAATTTTTGCTTTCTTCTGAATATTCTAAAACAAGGAATAGAAGAGATGTTAAAGCGGTAGCCAAAAGGATAAAGGAGAGAACAGGCGAACAAATAAAAATAGCTACAACTGATGGATGGAATGCCTATATCAAAACAATAAAATCTATTTTTGGTTACAACAATAAATTAGGTAGATATAATGTATTTCATAATAGAGTAATTGTTTCAGAGAAAGATGAGGTTTTTAATTATCCTATTGAAAGATTGCATAATTCAGTAAAGACAAGAACAAAGATTTTTCGTGGATTTCACGGTTCTATTAATTCTGCCAATGCAATTATGAAAGGTTGGGAGATTTATTACAACTTCATAACTAAGCATCAACAGATAAAATGTTGCCCTTACGAGTTAGCTATTCCTGAATTGGCTGAGCAGTTAAAAGATGTTAAGAATAGATGGCTCGGTTTAATCAAAATTACAAAAGAGGCAGATTTATAAAAATGGAAAATGATGTCTCTTATATGATAAAAAAGAATGGAAATATAAAATCTCCGTTCAGATATGCTGGGGGGAAATTTTATGCAAGAAAATTAATTTTAGAACATATTCCTAAGCATATTACTTATATAGAGCCCTTTTGTGGGGGAGCTTCTATTTTCTTTGCAAAAGAAAAGGTTAAAGAAAACATCTTGAATGATATAGATGAAGAATTAATAAACTGCTTTATACAAATTAGAGATAATCCGCTAAAAATAGCAGATGTTCTCAAAGGTATTCCTGCTTCAAAAGAAAAACATACATTCTTCAAAAAAGAGTTTAAACCTAAAAATGATATAGAAAGAGCAGCTAGGTGGTTTTATTTGAATAGAACTTCTTATTCTGGGATAATGAACATGCAGAATTGTTTTTGGGGATATGGAGATAAATATAGTATGCGTCCAGAAAACTGGAGAGCCCATCTTCTATTAACCTCTAGTAAATTGCAAGACGTAAATTTAACTTGCAAAGACTTTCAAAAAGTAATTGAAAATGCTTCAGATAACTCTTTTCTATTTATAGACCCACCATATTACAATAGAGACCAAGATAAATTTTACGCCCACTCTATAACAAAAGAAGACCACTTAAGACTAATGAAGACTTTGGGGGAACATTCACACAGACTAAAATTCCTAATTACTTACGATAATGAGGATGACATAAAAGAGATATATTCTTGGGCTAATCATATTCTTGAGAAACAATGGAATTATATGATTTATAGAACTGATGACCAAACAAAAAATGGCAATGGAAAAGATAAGAAACATTTCTCAAAGAGGTATCAGGGACGAGAAATTTTTATCCTAAATTTTGAAAGTCCAGCAATCAACAAAAAAGAATACAAAGAAATGAAGTTAACTTCTTTTATCTAGGAAATTATTAAGAGCTTTTTCAATCTCATTTATTGGTTTCCAGGAACTATTTCCTTCCAACAAATCTTTAAGATGAATTAAAGGATAATTAGGAATAAATCCGCAATTCTCGGAGTTTCCAGACTGAATGCATTTCCTTCTTGTGCATGTTATCTTATTTTCTGGTTTGACACTTAGGTTTTTAGAGTGAGAGAATAATAAAAATCCAAATGTTTCTTTCTTAAAATCATCAGTAGAATATTTTTCTGAGAATCTATCTGGGAATAGTTCCGCCAAAATTTTCAACTGTTCGGCGGAACCTGCAAAAACATACATGCTTTCTTTTGTATCCCAAAAAGCATTTCCCAAACTAGTTACTACAAAATCAAAGTCTCCCTCTCTGTAGTTATCTGCATGTGCTAGAACTTGTTGTCTGTCTACCCCATATCTCCGTGCCATTCTCGTAGCCATTTCATTATCACTCAAAGTTCTACTTCTCATACATTTTACACTAATCGCAGGACTATTTTCATTAATCCTAAAAGAATCTTTTTTTGATAGCTTGCATTCAATTCTAACTTGTTTTTTATCTTTTATTCTTGTTACATAAACATCAACATCGTGGACTTCTGATTGGGCATTTATGTTTGGATTGGAAACTTCCCATTCATCTGTTGACAAAATAGTTTTGAGCATATCGGAAATTATGAATTCAAATCCCTTACCCCTAATCATGGGGATGACTTTAACATCACTCATTATCGTGAATATATGTTTTAATGGGATGTTGTAGTAATCGCAATATTCCTTTAATTGTTCTAAAACCTTATCATATGGATTTCTTTCCATAAAAAACTAAAGAATACAGCCCTTTTATTGTTTTCTACCAACCTTTAACTTTACAATGTACAATTAAAGGAATATTTAAATACTTTATCTGCCTCCAGAAAAAATGGAATTTTGCCAAAAATGTGGAAGTATGATTCTCGTTGATAAAAACAAAGCCGCCTGTATGAATTGTGGCTATAAGTCTAAAAAAAAGCCAAAAATAGAATCTTCTGAAAAAATAGAAAAAAAAGAGACAATTGCAATAGTTAGAGAAGGAGAAGACAACACAAACCCTATAGTAGATATTACCTGTCTAAAATGCAAAAATAAAAAATGCTATTTCTGGACATCTCAAACGCGCTCATCTGATGAATCAGAAACAAAATTCTATAAATGCGTAAAATGCGGCCACACCTGGCGCGTTTACCGATAATCTAATTTCTTTTCGCAACCATACTAACTATTTGAATTAAAATAGATACAAATAATCCAAAGGAAGTCATGATCATTTGAGTTATATCAAAACAAGAAGTATTAACCACACTAATGGCTATAAAAGTAAATATTAAAAAATTAATAAAATTACCAAACCATTCCAGTATATCAAAATCCATATTTACATTAGAGCCTTAATTATCCCGTATAGTAAAATCCCAACTGCAATAAACCCCAATATCCAAGACAGATAATACAAGAATTTTAACCCCTTTCTCATTCTATTTAAAAACAGGACATTTATATAAACCTTTTTAAATCTCCCTTATCTAAAAATTCCATGGCCTCGTAGCTCAGCCTGGTAGAGCACCACGCTCTTAACGTGGGTGTCGCGGGTTCAAGTCCCGTCGGGGCCATTTCGTTTGCCGAAGTGAGCAGGTCCACAACAAGCTCCGCAGAGCGCAGTGAGGAACCGCGCAACAAGAGCAAATCGAAATATTTCCTTTCTTGTAGCGAGGAGCTTCACAGCAAGCCTCGCAAGGCGTAGCGAGAAAGCCCACAGCAAGAGTGGATGAAATCAAAAAGTTTTTCCATTAATCCCCAAAACTTTTGGATGCTCAAGATGCTTCGCAAAGCATCTTGACATAACCCAATTCTTCCTGCAGCGAGAAAGCCCCAGAGCAAGAATAGATAAGATAAACAGTCTTAAAAACCTAAAGCAATCAAAAATAAAAACATTATAAAATTAAGATTAAGATAATTCAAAATTACAATTTTGCCCTAATATTCTCTATATTCTCTGCAATTTCTTGCCCTTTCTTTGTCAGCTTAATCAGCTTAATTCTGCCTTTCTTCTCAAAACCAACTAATCCAAGTCTTTCCAAACTTTGTAGAATCTTTACGGCATGGCTATATGTGCAGTCTACTTCTTTAGCCAAAATACTGCCATATCTCGCTCTGCTTATTTTTTTCAAAGCCACAAGCATCAATGCTGGTTTTCTCCTGAAAAATATATCGAAGTTTTCTTTTGTGTCTCTCATTGTGATATATGTATTGTAAGTTATATACCCTGAAGTATATAATATTAGAGCTATAATCTCCCTTTTAAACTTTTCTCCGAGTTTGTTACCCGAAAAAGTAGTCAAACACCACTTCTAAAAAACAACAAAATCAGGGTCTATGGTTAAGAAAGTGTTTCATAAATATCCCAATAACCTTTCATAACTAATTCTATCTTTCCAGCAACGAGTTCAACACCAGAATTTCCGTCGGAAAATGACTGTTTTATATATGTTTTATCCTTAATCATCTTAATTGCCTCTTCTTTCGTAGTTCTTATAATAATATCTTCTCCTTCAATAAGCCCTTTTTTAATTTTAATTTTTTTGTCAATAATCTCAGCGTTATAAATATCGTCGCTAACATACAATATCATTTTTGGAGTATTTGAACTAAAGGGAGCGTTATGTAACGAACTTACACCTATATTATTCAATAAATAATAAACAAAACTTTCATTAAAAGACGCAACTGCCTCCTGCAAACTCATCCCATAGACAGGGCTTCTTATAATATTCCTAGGAGTATTCGATGTATTAGAAGTCCTCTTTTTTTGCTCTTTCTTATTCTCATAATTTTTATACATAATGCCTCCTACAATCAAACCAGCAACAATAAACAAAATAACAAGAAAAATAAGAATTCTCTTAAAAATATGATGCGAAGTTATTTTTCTATACATATCTAATAGAAATAACGCAGCTTTTTATTCTTTGCGAAAACGTATTTACTTAGTTTTATGAAATTGCTGACGCTAACCACTAAGGTTGCAAACAGCACCCATCGAAGAGATAATTATTCAAGATTATAATAAAGCTATTATTTTCTCTAAATCTGTTGGACATATTGTAATTTATTTCAGAATTGTAAGCAGATACGCGAAAACAAAAGGCTTTTAATCATAGATTACTAAAAAAAACAATGTCAGAAAAACTAAGAATACTTGCTGCGTCAGATATTGAAGGCGATTCTAAGGCAGCAAAAAAATTAGCAGAAAAAGCAGAAAAAGAAAACGTAGACCTAGTTGTGCTATGCGGAGATATAACTGGCTGGAAAGATACAAGAGATTTAATAAAACCCTTCAAAGATAAAGATAAAATAGTTTTAATAATCCCAGGAAATCACGATTCTTTTGCAACAACAGACTTTCTTGCAAATCTCTATGGCGTAAAAAACATTCATGGCTATTCAGCAATTTATAAAAATGTCGCATTTTTCGGAGCCGGCGGTGCTCAAGATCTCCCTCATTTTCCTGGCTCAATATCTGAAAGAGAAATATTCAACACTCTTGAAAAAGCCCACGCCGGAATAAAAGGCATAGAAAAGAAAATTATGGTGACTCACATGCACCCCTCTGGAAGCATCTCTGAATTTTCGGGCGTCCCTGGAAGCAATGCAATAGCAAAAGCAATCAAAAAATTCAAGCCAGATTTTCTTTTTCATGGACATATTCACGAAGCAGCAGGCATAGAACAAAAAATAGGAAGCACTCGCGTAATAAACGTCGGTAAAGAAGGCAAAATTATAGAAATTTAATTCTCAAAAATCCTTTTTCAGATTACTAACTAATCCTTTTTTCTTAAGTTGAAAAGCTTCATTTCCCCTATAATGATAAACAATATCTGCTTTTGTATCATCAAACTCCCAAGGCGTTATTAAAACGAAATCTCCTGTTCTTAACCAAAACTTTCTCTTAAATCTGCCAGGCACTCGGCAATTTCTTGTCTTTCCATCGTTAGATAAAACTTCCATTCTATTGCCCCCAAGTCTCTGCGAAACCATTCCAATTATCTCTCCCCTTCTAGGAAGACGAACCCTCGCCTGGACTTCCTGCTCTGTATTTTCAGGCTGCCCATGCTCATCTTTTATCTCTTCAAAATCTCCGAATGCTTCTTTCATAATTAAAGAGGAGAATTGGCAGTTTAAAAGCGTTTGCGTTAGTTGATATTGTTATCAGATTTCTTTTTCATTAATAATTTAGCAATCAAAAATAAAATCAGACCTAAACCCGGAATTGTCGTAAGATAAATTATTTCTGGAGGAAACTTTTGAAAAAGAGGCACACAAGTATAAATTAATAAAATTATTAACCCTAAGAATGTTTTTTTCTTGTCGTTTTGAGCTTTGATTTCAGTAGCATCCTTAAAATAGAAGGATAGAACTATAGATATAGCCAATTCTACTCCCAAATAAATTAAGAGTGGCTTTTCAGTTGTAGGAAAGGGATAATATCCTATATTAAATAGGGCGAATATGAAAATAGCTAAAAGGGTAATAAAGAATCTAAATAATTCAGAAGGTTCTCTAAGAATCAATAAATAGTCTTTTATTTCTTGTTGATTAAGAAAACTCTTAATTTTCCTTATAAATGCTGTTTGCATAATTAGCATAAATATTATCCAAAACAATAACCAAAAGAATTCAAATGAAATTGCTGCTGTAAAAAATAATCCATTCAATAAGATAAATCCATAAGACTGCAATAAAAAAAGGCTGGCAAGAGACCCCCAAGGAGAATTAGCAATTATTTCTTTAGTCGAAGACTTTCCAGAATTTTTAAAATGATGAAAGTGGTGCATTTTATTAATAAATTAAATGTCTTATTAAGTTTTTCGTTTATGCCCAATATTAAATATGGGTTATTAGAACATGATTTCATTATGGACAATTCTGTTGATTAGGTTGCATAGTTTCAGAATTGAACAAATAGATAATTCTGGTAAAAATATACTATAATTACCAGAATTATCTATATTTTTATAAACTTTCTCCTTTGTCTTGCCAATAACTTCATCAAGGAAGATTTTAAATAACGATTTTACCTTATAATAAAATGATAATCGGCGTTTTCACAGGAGATAAAGTATATTCCAACTCTAGCGAAGCCTTCGGCTTTTATGAAAAAAGCAGATGGGGCGAGAAAATAAGGAATAGAATAGAATATAGTTTTGTAGAAGCACTTTTCCTTGCTTCAGAAAAGAAAATGGAAATAATCTCTGAAAACGGAAAAAAGATTGATTTTGAATCTCTGATGAAAAAAATGAAAAAAATAGATAAGAAAGTAGAAAACAAATTCGTTGTTTTTTCAGATTTAAGAAAAAAAGGGTTTTTAATAAAAACCGCTTTAAAATTCGGAGCAGACTTTAGAATCTATGAAAAAGGAATAAAGCCAGGAGAAGAACATGCACGCTGGATTGCTTATGTTATCAAAGAAAATGAGCAATTAGAATGGAAAGATTTTACTGCAAAAAACAGAATCGCCCATTCCACAAAAAAACAATTACTATTAGCCATAGTTGATGAAGAAGGAGACGTTAGTTATTATCAATCTGACTGGCTTGGACTATAACGCAAGATTACAACAAATATTATAAACTCTGATAGAAAATAGAGATATGGTTGAATTTCATGCAGTTAGAGAAAGTCCGAATAAGCTTTGGGTAGAAACTCCTTTCCCTATAAGCCATGCTGTATGGAACTATTTTGTCTTTAGTATTTTTCCATCATTTGACAGAGAAACAGCTAATAAACTATCTGACAGGAATCCTCCCGCAGGAGCAGAACATCAGGACCCTGAGGGGGTTTGGCATTGCAAATATCTGAATAGACCTTGCAAGAAAGATAGTGCAGAGATTGCAGACGGACAATATGGATTTTATTGGAAACATGCTTATCTTCCGGATGATGAAAGAAAAAGTCTTAATCTTAGGCGCTGGGGGCTTATTTATGTTTCGGAGCAACAAACAAGATATCTTGACGATATAACAGAAAATCTTGCCAAAAACAGCTTAGGAAGAGCGGATGAATTAAGAAAATTGACTTCTTTTGAAATAGATTGTTTGCATGACTTATTTGGCGCTATTTTTTCATCTTTCGAGAGGATTAACAGCCCAGAATCTAAGATAGCAGCACTTGAAAAAATTAGAGAACGTTTTAATCTGATGAGCTTTAGATCAGCTTATGACTATCTAAAATGTGATTCAAGTACAAAAGGTGAAGCAGCTCATCAAGAAATACATTCTTATGCCCCAAATAATAATTTGAAAAATTTAATAGGTTTAGAATTTGCAGATAATTTGAGAACAGAACTAATGAAACAAGATAATCTTATATTAGCGGGTGCGAATATTGAAATCAAATATAAAGATTATTATCTTTAGGAAGGAAGACCCTTGAGGGAATGATAGAATAATTACATTATACAAGATATTAGGATATTCTCAAACCATTACAACAAGGTTTATAATCAAATTTATTCTTAATAGTTTATGCCTGACTTAGCGAATTTTAACCAGCAAAAAGAGAGGATTTTGTCTTTGATAAGAATGAAAGGACCGAGCCTGCCTGTCCAGATTGCAAGAGGCATAAATGTCAGCCCTCTCTTCGCAGGAGCTTTTCTCTCTGAACTTTATGGAGAGAAAAAAATAATTATTAGTAATATGAAAGTAGGAAGCAGCCCATTATACTACATACAAGGCCAAGAAACAATGCTAGAAAACTTTTCAGAATATTTAAACATAAGAGAAAAAGAAGCATTTTTTCTCTTAAAAAAAGAAAAAATTTTAGATGATAATGCCCAAACACCTATAATAAGGGTTGCCTTAAGAGCAATAAAAGATTTTGCTGTCCCCATCAGAGTTAAAACAGATAACGACTCTAAATTATATTGGAGGCATTTTTCAGTTTCAGACGGAGAATTTCGTGAATTGATACAAAAAAGTTTCAATATCTCAGAAGAAAAGCCCTCTAAAACAAAAGAAGAACCTAAAAAAATAGAAGAAGAAATAATTGAGCCAATCGTTAAAAAAATAGAAAAAGAAGTAATTGAACTCCCAACTAAAATAGAAGAAAAACTACTGCGCAAAGAAGAAACTATCAAAGAATCTTCGCCAAAAAAACCAAAGAAAAAAGAAGAAGAAAGCCATTTTTCAAAAAAAATAAAGGAATATTTAGCCCAAAGAGAAATAGAGATATCAAAAATACTAATAGATAAAAAGAAAGAATTCACAGCGAAAATAAGAATGGATATGCCTTTTGGGAAACAAGAATTTTTTCTCGTTGCCAAAGAAAAAAAGAGCGTTAATGACAATGATTTAATGATTGCAATGCAAAACGCCCAAAATGAAAAAATGCCAGCCCTATTTCTCTCTTTAGGAGACTTACATAAAAAAGCCAAAGAATATCTGAAAGAATGGGGCAATTTAGTAAAATACGAAAAAATTAAAAAGTGAAACTCCCAGCCGACCCAGAGGGTCGGGGTATTACGAAAAATAAATTAGCTTAGTTCAATCAACTGAACCCAAAGAAAGTTTTATAAACCACCAAAAAGGAATATAATTATGGGAAGAATAAAATTAATAATGGTAAAGCGTGCTGCTAGACAGCTGCTTGAAGGAGAACATAAATTCACAACTAGTTTCGAAACTGATAAAAAAATATTAGGGAATACTATGCCTTCTAAATCAATAAGAAACAAAATTGCAGGTTATATTGCAAGATTGCAAAGAGCCAATAAAGCAAATTAATGTTTATGACTTTTCAAAGCCCTATCTAATTTCGCCTCGATGTTTGTAAGTTTTTCTTCTATTCTCTGCAATCTCTTTCTTCTTATAAAAGTAGCGGCTATAGAAAATATTTGAACTGCAATCCAGATTAAAGCAGCTATTCCAATGGCTTGTATCCAAAGAGTTATTTTACTCAATTCACCAATTAATTCTGGAGGAACAGCCACATTAACACCCGTTAGAATATCACCTAATGCCATATATTTAATAAGAAATTAGAGTTTATAAGCACTTCCGTATCTACTTAGGGCTCGCCTAAAAATAAATTGACATTGTTTTAACTATTTGTTTTATCTTCAGTATCGGTATTTATTTTACTTTGCTTAGAATATAAGGCATTTTATTTTGCTGTAAGCCCTTAACTTTCTGAAGTAAAAACCAGAAACTCATTCATATAATATAAACCTTATTAATGATAAAAATAGTATCTAGATAATTATCTCTTCGTCTGGTGCTATGGGGCTATTAATGGTTAGCGTCGGCAGCTTTACAAATGTAAGCAAATAAGCACTTCCGATAGTGTTAAAAAGCTTTTAAATTTACTAGTTTCGGCTGCATAGCTCAGTTGGCAGAGCGCGAGTCTCATGAGCTCGAGGTCCTGTGTTCGATTCACGGTGCAGCCATTCACTAGATTTATTAACTCTCCTTTCTATTTTGCCTTATGGTATTTTTAGGATTAAACAATAGTATGCCAAAGAATTTTCATAAACTTACTCTCGCAAGGTCAATCATTTTCTTTTTTAATGTCTTCCTTGCTCTAATGATTATCGTAGGCTCTTATTTTTTAATGAGCACATTTGCAGGTAAATTATCCATGTTTTTTGGATTTTTCATGCTTCTTTTAAGCACAATTCTAAGAATTCTCAAACAATGGTAATTTATCTTTAACTTCAAAACGTTATGTTATCCCCTTCTTTTCTCGGAATTATATGAATATGTGCATGCATTACAACCTGTCCTGCAGGAGGCAAATTGTTCATATGTATATTAAAACCATCTCCCTTCTTTTTTTCTAAGATTTCAGAGCCTATCTTCTTTATCAATTGAAACACTTCTTCACTTAATTTATTGGGTATGTCTAAAAATGTGACATAGTGTTTCTTTGGTATTATCAATATATGTCCTGGCGTTTTAGGATACTTATCCAAAACAGCAATAAGATTATTTGTTTCTGCAACAAAATCCGCCGAAATTTCTTTCCTAGCCATCTTGCAAAAGATACATTCTTCTTTTTTCATACAAATTGTCTCCTATAAAAATTTTGTTTTAAAATCTGTCTATTTACCTGCTCCTTTCTGAAATGAGGCAAAAACACCCTAGCAAAAAAAGAGCGTTTTTCTTTTGTATTTGTCAATGCAGCAGATAGCCCATTAATCTCTTTAGCAAACCGAGAATGTTTATCATAAAGTGGAACAGGTATTCGAGTAAAAACAGCTCTTAAAGGCATTTTATCATCATAAATTTTTGCAACAATAGGTATATTTGTAGTTTTCTCTATTTCATTCATATTAAGTTCGTATTTTGGCTCTCTTACTTTATTTAAAATTATCCCAGCTATTGGTCTCCCCCTTTGAAAAGCAAGTTTCGATGCCTTTAATGTGCATAACAAAGTCGGATAATCTGGAGTAGAAACAGCAAATAAAATGTCTGAAGCAAGCATTGTAGAAAGCACTTCCTCATTCAAACTAGGAGAGGAATCAATTACTACAAAATCATAATTTCTGCTTATCTTTCTTATTCTATTTCTTAATTTAAGAGGATTAAAAGGATAAGGAAAATTATAGCTTCCAGGTATAACATCTACACCAAATCTACTGTGTATCGCACTCTCTATCATTGCATTATTTGCCAGCACCTCATGAATTGTCTTCTGCGGCTCTAAAATGTCCATATGCAATCCGAGATTTGGCGCCCCATAATTTGCATCTATCAATAAAACTTTCTTATTATAATTATTTGCCAAATCAACTGCAAGAGAAGAAGATATCGTCGTCTTTCCCACCCCTCCTTTTATAGCAATAATGCCAATTGTCTTAGACATAATTATCATTAGAAATGAGTGTTTAAAATAGTTTCTAATCTGCTATGGATAAACTCGTTGATTATAGCACAGAGCGAAAGAGTTTATCCGTTAGAGAAAACCGATAAAAATGTATTACTATTATCGGTTTTATCTATATCTCTGTGTTTTTCCTTCTGCTACAATTAATGCATGGAATTCATTGAAAATTTTATAGTCTTTTTGAAGGCTCTTATGAAACAAGTTTTGCCATTCATCATATGGCTCGATATTTAGATTTAAAAATTTATTAAAAATTCTTTTTGTATAATTATCTATCACAAAATAGGGTTGCTTATAAGCGTACAATAAAATTGAATCTGCAGTTTCTTTTCCTATTCCCCAAATCTCAAGCAATGAATCTCTCGAAGGTGTCTTATTCTCATTTTCTAAGAAAAATTTAGCGAACTTTTTTAATTTTTTTGCTTTTTGATTGTAATATCCAGAGCTTTTTATTGTTTCTGCCAGCATATCTATTGGGGCATCCAGAATTTTTTTCGGGGAAGAAAGATTATTTTCTTTTAAGGAATTTATTGCTTTTTCTACATTTTTCCACGAAGTATTTTGTGTGAGTATTGCTCCCATTGAAATTTCAAATATCTCTTCTTGTGTATAAGGATGTTCGTAATCTTTTGGATGATATCTGCTGTTTGTTGGCCACCATCCCTGATAGCCATGTTTTTTTAGAAGGCTGTTGTATATTGAGAGTAGTTTTTGCTCCATTAAACTAATTTTATCCTTCGAAACTTTTCTTTTAGTTGTGGAATATCTTCCTTTGCAATTTTCCAAACTCGGCTTAAACTGACCTCAAAATAAGAGTGGGCCATTAAATCTCTAAATTGAGAAAGATCAAACCAAGGAATCTCTTTATTTACTTCTTTAAACGCTCTGGGCATATTTCTACTTGCTTCCCCTATAATTTCTAACCTTCTCATTACTCCGTCTTGAAGTAATTTACTTTTCATGAATTCTTCTACAGAAATTCCTTTTAGATATTCTTCTATAGCTAGAAAACATTCTTTTATATCACTTAAGTATAATTTATAATCTCTTTTCATATTATTTGAACTTCATCTTTTAGAATTACTTCCCTTATTTCCTTTCTTATTAATTCATATTCTACAAGGTCTACTTTTTTCTTAAGTCTTATTTCAAGTCGAGTTTTTAAACCCGCAACAGCTAATAAACTCCAACTCTCTGGAATCTTAACAAGTATATCCACATCGCTCCTCTTTTTCTGCTCTCCCCGAGCATAGCTACCGAATATGCCTGCTTTTTTTATATTATGCTCTCTTAAAATTGGCAGAATTCTATTTTTTATATCTTCTATTAATTCATTATTTGCCATAACTTCTATTGGTTCTTGGAGTTTTTAATGTTTATGTTACTCCCTTGCTTGCTACAATAAAAAA
>Ga0209542_10007844_pt1 | contig 20129 bp, 17 predicted proteins | sample RifCSPhighO2_01_FD_184028 | JGI IMG/M metagenome (GOLD analysis project Ga0209542, IMG submission 184028) | Soil microbial communities from Rifle, Colorado - Rifle CSP2_plank highO2_0.1 (SPAdes) (version 2) | ecosystem: Environmental > Terrestrial > Deep subsurface > Rock core/Sediment ...
CTTGAACTGGATCGGGCAGGAAGGCTCGCCAGTGGTCAATCTGGACAAGCTGACCTACGCCGGAAATATCGGGAACCTGGCCGGCCTGAAAAACAATCCGCGACACATATTCGTAAAGGGGGATATCGTCGATCGGGCGCTGGTCCGGGAGCTTTTAAACCGTCATCGACCATGCGCCATTGTGAACTTCGCGGCGGAAAGCCATGTTGACCGTTCCATCCACGGGCCGGAGGATTTCATTCAAACCAATGTAAACGGCACATTTCATCTGCTGGAAGAATCCAGAGCTTATTGGGACATGCTCGCGGGTGACGAAAAATCCGCTTTCCGGTTTCTGCACATATCCACCGACGAGGTATATGGTTCGCTGGGACCGAACGATCCCCCCTTCACGGAATCCACGCCCTACGCACCGAACAGCCCGTATTCCGCCTCCAAGGCCGCTTCGGATCATTTGGTCCGCGCCTTTCATCACACCTACGGGCTTCCCACACTGACTTCCAATTGCTCGAACAATTACGGCCCATATCAGTTTCCGGAGAAATTGATCCCCCTGATGATACTGAATGCGCTGAACCGGAAACCCTTGCCGGTATACGGAGACGGCCTGAATGTGCGTGACTGGCTGTATGTCAATGATCATTGCGAGGCACTACAGACCGTCCTGGCAAGGGGAAGGCCCGGGGAGGTTTACAATATCGGCGGCGGCAACGAAAGGAAAAATATCGATGTTGTGCGCGCTGTCTGTTCCCTGCTCGATGAGCTGCGACCTGTTTCCTCCGCGGCGAATCACGCCTCGCTCATCGCTTTCATAAAAGACAGGCCGGGACATGACCGGCGTTACGCCATCGATGCACGCAAGATCGAGCACGAGCTCGGATGGAAACCGACGGAAAGCTTCGAAACCGGAATACGAAAAACCGTGCAATGGTATCTCGCCAACATGGATTGGGTAAAAAGCATCACCAGCGGCGAATACCAGAAATGGTTGAACACCAATTACAGCAATCGGGGGACGGCATGAAGGGTATTATCCTGGCGGGCGGGTCGGGGACCCGGCTGTATCCGGTAACGCAGGCCGTCTCCAAGCAGTTGCTGCCGGTTTACGACAAACCGATGATTTATTATCCCCTGTCCACGCTGATGCTCGCGGGAGTCAGGGATTTTCTGGTCATCTCGACCCCGCAGGATATTCCCCGATTCGAGCAACTTCTGAAGAATGGCGCGGAATGGGGATTGAATATTTCCTACGCGGTGCAGCCCGAGCCTGAAGGCATTGCGCAGGCATTTATCATTGGCGAGCAATTCATTGGCAACGATACCTGCGCTTTGGTTCTGGGTGACAATATTTTTTACGGGCACGAGTTGAGTTCCGACCTGCAAAACGCCGCACGGAAACAGACAGGAGCAACCGTCTTTGCCTATCCGGTTCAGGATCCGGAGCGTTATGGCGTGGTGGAGTTTGATTCCAAAAAAAAGGCATTGTCGATAGAAGAAAAGCCCAAGACACCCAAATCCCGTTATGCCGTTACCGGCCTGTATTTTTACGACAATCAGGTCGCGCAGATCGCAAAGTCCCTCAAACCTTCGAGCCGCGGAGAGCTGGAGATCACCGACGTCAACATGCGCTATCTTGAGCATGGACAGCTCGATGTCATGGTAATGGGTCGCGGTATTGCCTGGCTCGATACAGGCACCCATGAATCCCTGCTGGAGGCGTCGCTCTTTATCGAAACCATCGAGAAGCGGCAGGGGCTCAAAATCGCCTGTCCGGAAGAAATCGCCTATCGCATGGGGTACATCTCCGCAGAACAACTGGAAAAACTGGCCAATCGGACAGGCAAGAATAGTTACGGCCGGTATCTGCTGGGGCTGCTGCAAGAGCAGGTTTTCTGATGAAGGTTATTCGGACCGCTATTTCCGATGTGCTGATCGTGGAGCCGGAAATCTTTACAGACGCGCGCGGTTTTTTTTACGAAAGCTTCCATAAAACGGCCATGCAGGCTGTCGGCATAAATGGCGATTTTGTGCAGGACAACCACTCCCGCTCGATTCGAAATGTATTACGTGGCCTGCATTATCAGACCAAGCAACCACAGGGAAAATTGGTCAGGGCGGTTGTGGGCGAGATCTTCGACGTGGCGGTCGATATCCGCAGGCATTCACCGACATTGGGCAAATGGGTCGGGATGAACCTGTCGGCGGAAAACAAGCGCATGGCATGGATTCCGCCGGGTTTTGCGCATGGTTTTCTCGTGCTGTCCGAGCATGCCGAGGTGCTGTACAAGACCACCGATTATTGGGCACCGCAATCCGAGCGCACCATTGTGTGGAACGATCGCGATCTGGCGATTGCCTGGCCGACCGGAGAGGAACCGCAATTGTCCGCCAAGGATATGGCCGGTGCGCCTTTCAATGAAGCGGAGCTGTTCGGGTGAGAAAGATTCTTCTCACCGGGAGAGACGGCCAGGTCGGGTGGGAGCTGCGGCGCACGCTGGCGCCGCTGGGCGATGTGATCGCCGTCGATCGGCAGGAGATGAATCTGGCGGATATGGATTCGGTGAGAAGAACGATCAGGGAGGTGCGGCCCGGCCTCATCGTTAACGCCGCCGCTTATACCGCCGTGGATAAGGCGGAATCCGAACCCGATCTGGCCATGGCCATCAATGGCGTGGCGCCTGGTGTCATGGCGGAAGAAGCCAAGCGGCTGAATGCCGCGATTGTGCATTATTCCACGGACTATGTGTTTGACGGTTCGAAAACATGCCCCTATGTCGAAGAGGATGCGCCAAACCCCCTCAATATCTATGGCAGAACCAAGCTGGCGGGTGAGCGCGCCATCCAGGCGGTGGATGTGCCACACTTGATATTAAGAACAAGCTGGGTATATGGCATCCGGGGCAGGAATTTTCTCTTGACGATTCTTAAACTGGCAGACGAGGGGGACGAGCTGAAGGTCGTCGATGACCAGCAGGGAGCCCCCACATGGAGCCGCATGCTGGCTGAAGTAACCTCCCAGATACTGACGCGGCATTATTCGCCGGTTGCGCGTCGCACCGATACCATCGCTGATTTCTCCGGGCTGTATCATGTGGTTTCCAGCGGAATGACGACCTGGTATGGTTTTGCCAGGAAAATCCTCGAGACCCGCGCGCGCGCGATGGCGCGACCGACGCCCAGGCTGGTACCCATTTCCACCGCCGATTATCCCTTGCCGGCCAAACGCCCGCGGAATTCATGCCTGTCGGATGCGAAACTGAGAAACGCCTATGGCCTGGTAATGCCTTCATGGGAAAAATCCCTGACGCTGTGCCTGGAAGAGGCCGGTAAGATGTCGGCGATTTAAATGGATGCCCGTCTCTACATTTTTCGCGCATCGGCTTGCTTCTGGATGCTGCTGATTTTTGTTTTGTCCTCTCAGCCGCATCTTCCTCTGCCAAGGTTGTTTTCGATGTCAGACTTGTTGGCCCATGCCGTGTTTTACGGAGTTTTGTGTGCGTTGCTTGCGCGGTCGTTGATGCCGCCGGAGGTCACGACCTGGAAGCGGATGTTGCTTCTGACCGTTCTTGTTACCGCTTACGGCGTTACCGATGAATACCACCAGTCCTACGTGCCGGGGCGTGACGCCAGCCCGTGGGACGTGCTGGCGGACGGCATCGGCGGGTTCATGGTTGCCTGGACCATGCACTGGCGCTATCGGCGTGCCGCACAAATAGCCTGACCGGAATGCCATCATGGACCGCTTGATCGGACCTTACGGCGGTAGCCTGCGGAATCTGCTGGTTGACGGCGCGCGCGCTTCAACCCTCAAAACAGAATCGCAGAATTTCCCCTCGATCACTCTGACCCTGCGTCAGATCTGTGACCTGGAATTGCTGATGAACGGGGGCTTTTCGCCCCTGCGCGGTTTTCTGTCCCGCGAGGCCTACGAGAGCGTGCTGCATAATCTACGCCTGCCGCAAAATCTTCCGTGGTCCATGCCCATCAACCTGGATGTTCCCGGCCCGGTCGCCCAGAAGCTTGAAATTGGCGGACACCTTGGGTTGTGCGATCCCGAGGGTTTCATGCTGGCGGCTCTGCATGTGGAGGACATCTGGAAGCCGGACAAGCAACGCGAAGCAGAGCTTGTTTACGGAACGACGTCGCCGGCCCATCCAGGAGCGCGGTATCTCTACGAACAGGTGCAAGATACCTATGTCGGAGGGGAGGTGGAGGGCATTCAGTTGCCCATGCATTATGACTTTGAAACGTTGCGCAATACCCCGGAAGAACTCCGCCATCTGTTTGATAAAATGGGATGGCGCCGCGTGGTCGGCTTTCATACCAGCAAACCGATGCACCGGCTCCACCGCGATATCACCTTGCAGGCGGCCAGGGAAGCGGATGCAAACATACTGCTGCATCCTGCCGTCGGCATGACCAAGCCCGGGGACTTGCAGTATTACGCGCGGGTGCATTGCTATCAGGCGATTCTCCGCCATTACCCGCCTGATCTGGCTTTGCTGTCATTATTGCCCATCGCAGTGCGAATGGCCGGCCCGCGGGAGGCGCTACACAACGCCATCGTCCGCCAGAATTACGGCTGTTCGCATTTTATCGTCGGGCCGGAGCACTGCGCGCCGCCTGATGTCCGGGCCGGCGGCACGCGGTTTTACCCCACGTATGCGGCGCAGGAATTGGTGGCGCGGTACCAGGATGATCTGGCCATTCGCATCATCCCGGTCAAGGAAAGACGACACGTGGCCGAGGGCGACCAGTTTCTCCCGCTCGATCAGATCGAGCGGGAGGGAAAGAAGGGCGCTCAGTTCACGGAAAAGGAGCTTTACCATTGCTTGGCGCGCAACCAGGAAATTCCGGCGTGGTATTCTTTCCCCGATGTCATCGCCGAATTGCGTAAGGTGTGCCCGCCGCGAAATAAACAAGGCATCACGCTGTTTTTCACCGGCCTTTCCGGAGCCGGCAAGTCAACGCTGGCCAAGATCATGTATGCCAAGTTCATCGAGGCGGGTGGAAGGCCCGTGACGCTTCTGGACGGAGACGTGGTAAGGCAGAACCTGTCCAGCGAGCTCGGCTTTTCCAAGGAACATCGCGATCTCAATATAAGACGCATCGGTTTCGTCGCCAGCGAGATAACCAAGAATGGCGGCATAGCCATCTGCGCCCCGATCGCGCCCTACCACGGCATCCGCCGCGCGGTACGTGCGCTGATCGAACAGCACGGCGCCTTCATTGAAATTCATGTGGCCACTCCCATCGAAGTATGCGAAGAGCGCGATCACAAGGGATTGTACGCCAGGGCGCGCCAGGGGCTTATCAAAGGGTTTACCGGTGTCAGCGATCCCTATGAAAAACCGGAGAAGCCCGAGATCCGGATTGATACAACAATGCTTACGCCGAGAGAGAGTGCCAGACAGATTTTCCTCTATCTGTTGCAGCATGGGTTTGTGGATCCAGCTGATCGTTTTCTTGAGCCGACGGATAACACCGATCCGTTGTGCGCCGGCCCTCGCTAAACGCAACGGGATTTCCCGGTCCTTTCGCGCACTCAGACACGGCGCGTTATTCTGCTTCGTAGGCACCGGCTGTCCTGCGGCCGAGAACCGCCACGGTGACTTCACGCCTCGCGAGGCTCGGTGACCTCGTACTACGCGCCTTCGCTTAGCTGGCGTGCGGCGACTGAAGAGCAATAAATAACTCCCAACCTCGCTATTGACTCGGTGTATACATACCCATAATTTATTGTTTTTCCTGACGTTTCGTTAGAATTGCCCTGTGCCTGTTATGAGGTGGTTGAGGCAGACCTTCGCAAGCAGGTTATTGATCCGCTTCAAGCCGCCAATGGCGTATTCTCGTGGCGGCGCATGCGTGTGATAACATGATCTGCATTGCGAAACATTCAGAATGACGATGTTTGATATTGCAGCGTTTGTAGTATTTGTGGCTGCCCGGATGACGATGTCGTAGTAGCCGAAAACTAAAATCAAGACGAGTGTGAAGTCATAACTTGCTCGCAGGGGATCCCATGGCCGAGGCCGATGACATCGAGGTTTCCATTGTAATGCCCTGCCTTAACGAGGCGGAGACGCTGCTTGGCTGCATTCGTGAGGCGCAAAACGCAATTCGCGCGTCCGGTATCGCGGGGGAAGTCGTAATTGCCGACAATGGGAGTACTGATGGCTCGCCCCGAATCGCCGAGGAGGCGGGAGCGCGCGTGGTGCATGTTGAAGACAAGGGTTATGGAAGCGCCCTGATGGGCGGGATCAAGGCCGCGCGTGGCAAGTTCGTGTTGATGGGCGATGCCGACGGCAGTTATGTCTTCGGCGAACTCCCGGCATTTCTTGCCCGCCTGCGCGCGGGCGATCAGCTTGTGATGGGGTGTCGACTGCCGTCAGGAGGTGGCCGCATAGAATCCGGCGCCATGCCCTGGAAGCACCGGTGGATCGGGAATCCCGTGCTTTCCGGGTTGGGGAAGCTTTTTTTCCACGCGCCTGTTTCCGACTTCCATTGCGGGTTGAGGGCGTTTGACCGGCGCGCCATACTGGATCTGGACCTGCGTTGTACCGGAATGGAATTCGCCTCGGAGATGGTGGTCAAGTCAGTAGTTGCACGACTCAAATTCGCACAGGTACCGATCACGTTGCGCCCCGATGGGCGCAGCCGTCCGCCACATCTGAGAAGCTGGAGTGATGGGTGGAGGCATCTGCGATTCATGCTGTTGTACAGCCCGAAATGGCTCTTTTTTATCCCCGGCACAATACTGTTTCTGGGCGGCCTGATCGGTTTTATAGCCCTTATGTTCGGCCCAATAAGGATTGGCAATGTTTCATTTGATACCAATACGCTGCTCGTCTGTGCCACGGCTTTATTAATTGGTTTCCAGGCAATTTTCTTTGCTGTATACACCAAGACATTTGCCGTCCTGACCGGCTTATTGCGCCCAGATCCACGGATCACCAGGCTGCTGAAGGCTCAACCTGTCGAATGGGGTGTTGGCATCGGCTTGATGTTGCTGGTGTTTGGCCTGGGCTATCTTGTTTTCGCCGTGATTCGTTGGAAGGATGTTGGATTCGGCAATTTGTCATACTCCGATAGTCTTCGCATCGTGATACCCGGTGTTACCGCCATGGCCTTGGGCGCGCAATCGATATTTTCCGGCTTTGCGCTAGCTGTGCTGGGGCTGGCGCGGAATATTCGCCGCAAGGAGTGAGGACCGGTATCGTGAGAGGCAGACAACGCCATATTCTTGACGTCCTATGATCCCTTTGCGGTCAAGCAAACAGGGCTAACAAAACTTAGTAGGTTTATCGGGAGATACTGTTTTGCCATTCAGTTTTATTTATCACCGTTGCAGGTATTGCCGGTATTTCGTTATTGGAACGATTGTCGGCGTTCTGGCTATTGTGGCGCGGGAGGCCATTATGATTTTGCTCGCGAAAGATACGCCGGCATATTATGCGAGTTCGGTGGTCGTGGTTTACGTTGGAGGCATCTTTGCAAGTTATTTTGGACATCACTGGGTGACATTTGGCGATATTGAGCGATCGCGGACTACAGCCGATGCATTGGGTCGCTTTGCCATCATCGCGGTCTTTGGGCTGATCATGACGACGCTGCTGTCGCTGTTCTTCCGATATGCCATTCCCGTGGCCGGCGTTGCTGAAAGATACAAACCCACGCTGGCGTTCGTGGCAGCGGCTCTGATCACGTCGGTGGCGACGTTTCTGCTTAACTCAACCTTTACATTTACGAGAACGAAGCGCTGTACAGAGGAAACGGATGATGCGCGTGGGAGACGTGCGTAGCGTGGTTCGTTGTCGTGGCTATATTGAGCCAATCGATGTTGAACCGGTTTTTTTGAGGAAAAATGGGGAAATTTTTTGCTGCTGGCTTGAAATGGTTGGGAGTGGTTCATTCAGGCCTGGTTCTTGACCGGCGGATGGCGGTTTTGGCGCGCGCCCTGCATGATCTACTCCCGGAGAGCGGGACTGTAATCGATGTTGGTTGTGGCAACGGCGTGATATCAAGGCGTATCATGGAGCTTAACCCGCGCCTGGCGATCGAGGGCATCGACGTTTTGGCGCGGCCGGAGTGCGCCATACCGATGAGGCTATACAGTGGCGAATCGTTTCCGTTCGAAGACAAGAGCCACGATGTCGTGATGTTCGTTGATGTTTTGCATCACACTCCGGATCCGGTGAAATTGCTGCTCGAAGCAAGGCGTGTGGCGCGCCGGTCAATCGTTCTCAAGGATCACCTGTGTGACGGCGAAATGGCGCGGCGTATCCTCTCCTTCATGGATTGGGTCGGTAACCGTTCACACGGGGTCGTCCTTCCCTATAATTACCTTTCCTCCCATCAATGGTCGGAAGCCTGGCGACAGATCGGATCGCGGCCGGATGTCTTCCGTCAGCGCCTTGGCCTCTATCCCTGGTTCGCGCGCCCTGTATTCGAAAACGGTCTTCATTTCGTCGCGCGCGTGCCGGTGGTGGTCTCGTCCTGAGGCGATGATGGTGTGGTGCTACATTTCCACCTGAGCCCCAGCAGCGCAAACGCCGCAGGCAGGCACAGCAGCGGGAGCAGGGGGGCGACATAGCGACTGTTTCCTGAAGGCCCGGCAGCCGCAAGCAAATAGAGGGCCCACAACAGCAACACCCAGCCGAGCGGGGAAGACGCGCGATGCAGCAGGCGGGGCAGGCCGATGATCGCGCCGATTAACAGCGCCAGATGATATACCCCCATCATGACGAAAACCGCCAAGGCGAAACCAGGCGTTTTCTGGAGGATTTTTCCAATCGCGCCGAGGGCGTTGCCGAATTCGAGGCGAGCGAGCGATTTTTTGGCGTCCAATACATCATCAGACATCGCGCGGTATTCATCGTTTGTTATCACCCAGTTTCTCCACTCGCCCATTCCCGAAAAGAGGCTCCACATGCCGCCGGTCGATACTGCATAAAATGTTGTTGGCCACTCTTCCAGCATTATGCGGTATCCGATGGGCGTGAGGCTCTTCGCGAAACCGATATCATGCACCATGCCGGAACGCCAGACATAGAGCGGCTCGGGATCGGCGAGGGCGCCTTCGTACACATAACGGTAGTTCGGTTGAAGCTCGGTGTGTCGCCGTAATACTTCCAGTTCGCCATCGCGATATTCGCGGTCGTGCGCATGCGCCCAGATGGTTGCCGGATACCAGAGACCAAGGGTGATGGTGTCGTTTGAGGTAACTGCCCAGACGCCAGAGTGGGCATAATTGCGATAGGACCAGGCCTGGAGTGACAGCACGACAGCCAGCAACGGAATCGAGACCAATGCCCACGTTCTCGGTTGGCGGAAGTGCAGTGCCGTGACGATGAAGAAGAATATGGTCAGATGGAGGCCGATGGGGCGGGTGAGGGAGAGCGCCACGAAAGTCACCGCGCACAACAACGCAAATCGAATCGATCGCTCATTCCAGAAGAGACAAGCGCTATAAAGGCAGAGTACCAGCAGGAAGGTAAAGAGAATTTCACTGGTTATTTGGCCAGCATGGATCCCGGCCTTGAGATTGAGGATCATCAGCAATGCGCTCGCCAAACCCAGAGCCTTGGAATGCAGGCGCGTACCGATCAGATAGAGGAACACGACTGTTAAGCTGGCGAGTATTACCTGAACAGCGAGAGCAACCTGGGTCGAGTATCCGCTCACGGCATACACCGCGGCAAGGAAAGCGGGATAGCCGGGTACCCTGAAGTATTCAGGTCCGTCGTATAATTTGCGTTCCACCCCTTTATGCGAAGCGATCGCGCGCGCGCGATATTCGCCATCCCGCAGTAGCGTTAACGCAAGATTTTCATAGCGAGGCGAATCCAGTGTGTAGGCGCCGCCCAGTTCGAGCTTTTGGAATCCCGGCAGTGCGACGAACGTGCGAACGAGGATGGCACACAGAAAAATCAGCAACACGGGCAAGAGAGAGCGCCATCTTGGTGGGTGGCGAATTATTGCCGTTGGCTCACGGGGCATAGTTTGTTACCTTATATTTATTATTGGGGTTTTGTTCTGGTATCGGCCCTTGTTGGCGAAAATACCGTTTGACCACGAAGTTATTACCTCTGGAATTTTAGGCTGTCGGTAGTGCGAATATGACTGCAAAAAACCTGCGCAGGCAATGTTAATTGCAAGTGATGTCGGTCACAAGGTTCCTTCGCCAACATAGCTTTATGCGCCTTCCAGGCATATTAAAGCCACCATTGCTCCTTAATGACATCTGTTGAAATAGATTGCGGTTAAAATCTTTAACTGACTGACGCGTCTGCTTGGTCGCTCTGTTTGTCCAGAAAATTATGGGCGCCGGCTATTTCTTGATTTTGTCATCATGCTGGCAGATGAGACAGGTTTTGACTTTATAGCCGGCTTGGACTGCACAGGCAGAATTAAACCATATTGATTCAACAAGTTATAGAAGATATCTGCTTCAATTTGTTATTTTAGTAAGCGTAATCATGCGGAATATTGCTTGAAGCGCAGTTATCATGACAGCGGTAATTGATTATTCGTGAACAGGATTTTGGTAATTCAAGTGTAACGGAGGCCGACAGTGACCGCTCGTTGGTGCTTATATTCATGAATTTCTATTGCGCATACAGCAAGGTTTCGTTTAATTTATGGTCCAGTGGCATTCGACTCCGGTGTTGTTCGGGCAGGTCACCAGCAACGGGCCAATGCTCAAAAGAAATGTATAACCTGATTCGTTTCAATGATCCTGTTATTGAGTAAGTGTAGGCGATTTTGCTGGATAGCATTCGGTCTGATTGTCATGGCCGGTTGTGGAGCCGCCGCTCCGTCCCCCGTGGATTCGTACCAAATAACCGTCGGTCAGGACAATATCGGTTCGACCGAGGCTGAGAACGGACAATACCGCATTTCAGGCGGCCCTGGCAGCGTTCCATCCACTTCAACTGTTACAATCACTAACACCAATCCCCAATATCCTGCTCCAGTGACCGTTTCTCCGGCCACGGATGGAAGTTTTACCGCACTAATTTCGGCCTCACGCGGCGACCGGCTTTCGATCGTTGTCAAGGATCAGTCTGGCAACAGCAGTCTCGCCACGGTGGTTTATGTCGGTATGCTGAACATCAAGAACCCCTATATGAGCGGTGGTTACTGGTACACAGGTCAGACTCATTTCCACACGAATTATACAGATGGAAAAAATACCGCCGCTCAGATGGAAGCGGCTTACTACGATAGAGGTTACGATTTCCTGGTTTCCACCGATCATCGCGGTACCGCGCCATGGTTCATCTTGCCGATACACGGCAATACACCTGACCCGGATAATGCTGCCTCGGGCAAAAACCTTTTATGGATATCGGGTACCGAGCTTGGTTTCGGAGATGTGCATATGGGCGCCTGGGGCGCCCCGTTGCCTTCGACCGTGTATACCGGCACCCAGAATAAAATTGATGAAGTCCGTAAAAATGGTGGTTTGATCGCCATCAATCATCCGCACAACGATGATCCGGTTAATTCGTGGGACTGGGGTACAGAAACCAGGCTGACCCAGCGCTTTTCGTTCGTCGAGGCGTTCAATGGCAAGCACGTCTCGGGAAAAAACGGGTGGGTAGGAGAGAAGAATCATATTCCCACCGCTATAGATCTTGCTGACGAATTCCGGCAGGTATGGTGGATTGGTACCGATGACTGCCACGATAAGGACGATCCATTGCAGTTCGATCGATACGCCGTTGTAGTTCAGACCGACAGTAACGTTATCAACCAAGGGGATCTCCTCAGCTTTGCGGACATGGGCAGTCTGTACATTCGGCAGACAGCCCGGGGGCCGGTGCTCTCATCGGTTACGACCGAAGGTAATGTGATTACTTTGACCATGGAGGACATAGATTCGAATTACCATATCTTCTGGATGAAGCGTGGCAATGAGATAGTTAAGTCAGAGACGGTCAACACAACCTCGGCTTACACTGTCCAGGGCAACGAGGGGTATGTGCGCGCCGAGATCCAGCGTGTCAGCGATGAGTTGTGGGCCTACACCCAGCCGATGTTCATTGCCAATAATGTTGATTTGGCAACGGCAGTAACGGTTTCCGGTGGCAGTGGCGGTCAGACTCTGATCGACAACAACCGTAATACTTTTTGGCAAGCGCCTTCGGGAACATCAAGCTTCGTCGTTGATGTCGGGAAGGTCAGGCTGGTTAACGCTATAAAGATAGGTTGGTTCACCGGCGATTCCCGCCGGTTTAATTACAAGATCGAGACATCGGACACGGGAGTCTTCGCGGGGGAACAGGTTGAAGTGGTCCGAGAAACCTACGATAACCGATCGGCCAGTACGCTTGATTTCTTCGATGAGGCAGCCAAGTACGTCAAGGTCACAATTACGTCCCTGTCCGTGGAATCGGGAGTGGGATTGGCAAGTACTGTCCGGATCAACGAGGTGCAGGTATTCGATGCATCACCTGCAAGGACTCATCTCTATGTCGACAACGTCCGAGGGGATGACGGTAATCCCGGATGGGCCGACAGTCCGTGGCGTTCATTCGATTATGCCAGGTCCAGAGCAAGACCGCGGGATACCGTGCATCTTGTCAATGCCGGCATCCCCTATCCGGGCATGATGGAGCTGCGAGATATTCATAGCGGCAAACATCCCATGGCAATGGTTCGTTATGAAGGCGATAAGAACACGCTGACGCAGGTTAACGCGGCGGGAAGCGAGTTCGGAGCGCGGCTCAATGGCACAGAGTTTGTGGAATGGATGTATTTCGATATTTATTCCGCGGTGGCGGCCAATATGGTCGTCTTTGCCAAGCGAGATAACGTCGTCATGTATAACAGGCTTCATGACGCAGCGGCGCACGGGCTTTTCGGTGCCGGCAAGTTTACCATGGCTTATAATCTGATTTACCGGAATGCCATGGAAGGGGCGTTTATTTACAACGATAACGCGCAAGTGAAGATTTACAACAATGTATTTTATGGAAACGGCGATGTTGGACTTTCATTCCATAATCAGTATGAACAAGTACCGCCGGTCGCAGAAGTGATGAATAATATCAGCGCTGGCAACGCCGGGGTTGCGCTACGCCGGGGAACGCCGGGAACGATCACGGACGGACATAACTGCGTGGACGGCGCTTACGAGGGTCCGTGGCAAAGGACAGCCAGCATCGATGGCGACCCGCTTTTTGTGAATCCCCAGGCTGGCGATTTCCGCCTGCAAGCTGGGTCGCCCTGTATCGATGCGGGTATCGATGTCGGCCTGTCTGCGGATTTCCTGGGTAACCCGCCACGTGATGCGCCGCTGGTACCGAATAGCGGTGATCCCGGTAGCACCGGGAAAGACTACATCGATATCGGCGCCTACGAGTACGTCGATTGAGAGGCTTAGGCCGGGAGGGGATTCCTGCGCTCGGCATAGATCGCGATAGACGTGTCAAATTAGGCCAATTCTTTGAGATCGGAGCGCCATTCTCATTTATCATAATATTCGTCTTCGTCGTTAATCGGCTCTCAACTTTATAGGCCGGGTTGAGCCGGATCTCGCAATGACCCGTTCATGCACAAGCCACTTTGAGTACCCCATCCGTGCTGCCCTCGGCCGAGACCGGTAAACGCGCTGCAAGGGTGCCTTCGGCGCGACAATTGCCCCAGAACCTCCGAAGGTCGCGCAGTCGCCGGGGGTTTCGTTGGATCGCGCATTTGGTGTCCAAGGGACGGTTGTACGCATGGAATAACGTGGAGCCGAAGGAAGGAGGGTTCCTGTGGTACGACGAAGACGGCGCATTGACAAAAGCGGGAAGGCTATCAATTAACGATCTGTTTTATAGTGTGCGGCATCGCGCCCCTAGGCCATGAATTACAATGAACAACAAGCCACGTCAGAAGGTAAGTACGATGGACTGGATCGAGCCCACCAGGCTGGCTCAGAACGCCCTTCACGGAGCCCTGTCGCGATATGTGAATGGCGCTGTATTTTCACGTAGCGATCTACTGCGGGCGTTGCTCACACCAGCTTCGGTCCTCCGTAGGCATAGTGGCGGCATTATACGGGTGCTGCACGCGTATCGAGAACATCTTTTATCGTCGGTGACGACGGAGATAAACCTCGATGTCGAGGTTTATCGCGGAAAGAACCCGTACGTGCACAGGATGATGGAATATGTCGAACAACACCTGAAACAAGATGTCATTGGCGCCTACGTACATGGAAGCCTGGGGACATACGAAGAAATCGCATACAGTGATTTCGATGCGCTCGTGATTCTAAAATCTGGCGTATTCGAATCGCCCGCCAGGCTTGTGAAAGTTGCCGAGAGACTTCATCGCGCCAAAACCATCATGTACGAATTTGATCCGTTGCAGCACCACGGTTGGTTTGTTCTGATTGAAGACGACCTGCCGTTCTACTGTGAAGCCTATTTTCCCGTCGGTCTATTTCAGTATGCAAAGTCGCTCATCGAGAATAGAAGACAGCCTCTTTCTATTTCAAGACGCGACTCGCTATATGAAATCAACGACACGTTTGAAAACGTTGCCAATTCCGTGGTCAGGAAAATCGATCAAAACCAGTATCCAACGAACATCTATCAACTAAAATCTCTGCTGAGCGAATTTATGTTGCTCCCTGCGCTTTATATACAGAGAAAGACCGGTACCGGGGTATTTAAAAAATTCTGCTTCAGCGAAGCAAGGCGAGATTTCGACCCCGATGTCTGGCACATCATGGACGAGGCATCGATGTTACGACAGGAATGGGCCTACAATCTGCCTCATTGGCAACGACGTATTGCCAGTGGAGGCAATGCGCTGCGCAACTATCTTGTGGGGAAGTGGGCGCCGACAATACCACATCATATGAAACTCCGGCTGACGCAAAATTTCTATGCACGCATGCGGCACTTGGCATTGCAGATGCGTGACTGCTTCATTAATGTAGGAAACAACGGTCCGAAGTAATCAGGCAGGTCATACAAACGGGATCATTTATGAACGTCATTATTTTTCGCTACTTTTTTTACGAATCCTTTAATCAAGCTGCAAATAAGAATTATCTGCCCTTTTGTTAATTCCGGGAAACTGGGCAAAATCAGGCACTGGTGGTTTAGTTGGGCGGCTATTTTGGTTTCGCATGTTATTTTATTTAAATATTCATGTTGATTGATTGGATAAAACATGGGGCGTGTTTCTATCTTATTTTCAAAAAGAAAAAGCTCCAGTGCCATTTTAGTTGCCCGGTCAAATCCTTCAAACCTTACAGCAAACATCCATTGTGCATGTTCTGTTCCCTGTTCTACCCTTTGTAACTTTATATTATCGACCGATTGAAGTTCTTTTTCATAGGTTCTGAATATTTCTGCTTTACGCTCACATATCTCGTCTACTATTTCCAATTGTCCAAATAAAATAGCAGCTTGAACATTTGTCATCCGGTAATTGTAGCCAAGTTTATCGTGTAAGTATCTTGTGGATGACATACCTTGACCTTTCACTGAATTTAGGTAATGAAACAAATCTTCGTCATCCGTAAATATGGCTCCACCTTCACCGCTTGTTATAGTTTTATTCCCAAAAAAAGACATAGATGATATGAGGGATTGTGTTCCGGAGTAGCTTCCTTCATGCTTTCCAAATAAGCCTTCACAGTTGTCTTCTAAAATTACAACATTCCCAAACCTTCTTTTGATAGCAGGGATATTTATTATGTTCCCTAGATTATGTACAGCAAGAAGCGCCGTATCTTTTTCGATCGACTTTATGGAAGCATGATCAAAATTCCAAGTGTCTATATCAGCGTCAATTACCTCGAAGGTGTAGTCTTTCTGATACAAAAAGCCATTCCATGCGGCCACGTAAACATTATTCGGTACTATCAATTTTTTGATTTCCGGGAATTTATATTTGAGCCCAATTGCCAACAGGTGTGTAGCACATGTGCCGTTGTTTACAAGAATTACAAACCTAGACGGGATTATTTCTTTTAATTTGTCTTTTGCCTTGTCAAGGTAGACTCCTATGGATGAAATCCACGTGGAATCAAGCGCATCATGCGCATATCTTAGGCATGATTTAGGCAGATAGGGTTGATATATTGGAATCATAAACAGAGTGAATTAATTCAAGGCCATGTCTCAAACTCAGTTGAAGGTTAGGACGGCGGTCGGTTCGTAAACTAAGCGATCTTATCACTGGCGTCAACGGGCGCAGCCGTCCTCACAAGTGCGGCGGCAGCACCCACAGATCCGCAATGACCCTGTATGCGGCGGAATGACTTCTCCGCCTCGAGGAAGCCTACGGTGGCCCAGCACCATCTGCGTGTCGCGGTAACGGGTCACGTGTCAGGCGTCACGCCGCACCGCGCTGATGGGGTTCTTGATGATATTGATTGCGGCCAGGCAGCGCGTGAACGCCGGAGTGAGCCGCAAACGGTTAACCGTGAAGGCCTTCTCCAGCCCTTCGAGCAGGCTGGCCGCCACATCCGGATATCCGGTCGCCAGCCATTTGGCCTGTTGCTTCAGTTTCGCCATGCCTTCTTTATCCAGCGGCTGGTAAGCGGCGTGCATCACGCTCTTGACCTGGGTGGCCACTTCCTCTTGGCTAGCTGCTCGGTGACGGTTCCGACCTTGTGCATGTGGCAGCGCTGCACGTGCGCATACGCGCTGAACACTCTTCGATGGTGGCTCGCAGTGCCTTCGAGCCGTCGATGATGTACAGGCGGCGCCATCTCGGGGCTGAGTCCGCGTGTGATTAAATCGGTGAGCAGATCCTTGGCCAGCCCGGGCGTTCTCACTCGATCCCTGCGCCAGCCCCAGCAGGTGCTTCCTGACCTGGTCGTCCGACACGACCGCCGTCCTAACCTTCAACTAGGAATTGGACATCGCCTAATTCAAAGTTTCAAGAAATTGAAGGACTCTCTTCGTTACCTTTTCAAAGGTCAGTTGTTGAATGTCCTGGTAGGCTTGCTTTGCAATTTTTGCTGAGCGTTCCTTGTCCTCTACAGCTTTATTAATACCCTGCGCCAGCGAAACCGGATTTTCAGGTTCCACGAAAATTGCATTCGTTTCATTGACCACATCTCTTGTAGCGGCAAAATCGGGGGTTACAACCGGATTAAATGTACTCATGTATTCACTGATCTTTTGTGGATAACTGTGCTCAATCGTATGGTCTGCGTGTGTATAGTACGAAATCAACACATCCGCAGCTAACTGATAGTTGCGTACAAATGTTGAATCATCAAAAAATCCTGTGAAGGTTATATTGTACAGTTTGCGTTCGCTGCAAAGTTTTCGAAAATACTCCACCGCGCTTTGCCTTCCACCGGTAAACATGAAGTGGTAATCCCGGAGTATTTCCGCCGCATCAAGTATGTAAAACAATTCCTGAATGCCTAATCCTACTTTCCCAGTATATACAATTAAAGGTGTACTCGAATTATATCCGATAACTTTTCTTGCTTCTGCTTTACTTATGTCATTTTTATAATCGGGAACTGGCGCAAGCAGCAGAAAAATATTCTCAGGCTTCATTTTATATTTCATTATCAATAGATTACTTGCTGAAGATACATTTGCACAAAGGCCATCAACATTTTTAACAGCCCAACTGTACAATTTTCCCGGTCGAACCTCCGGAACAATAAGAACTATGCGAACTCTGAATAAACGACCGAAAATCTTTTTCAATATCAATACCGGGAGTACAACCTTGTTGTCTCTGGATAAAATGATGACATTGTTCAACCTGCCAATGTTCACTGCTATAATTCGCAGCGTTGTAATTGTAAACGCAGTAACCAAGGCGCCAAATACAAAATATTTTCCTGAATATTCAAACAGAGGTGTATATAACATACGAACAGTAAATCTCCGCGTTACACCATAACTTTTGTAAATATCATTGCGTGAAATATTCTCCTTCATGTAGGTATAAGGGTGAATCATAGTAATATTTGCTCCATTACCTGCAAGTCCATCGCAAAGCCTCATATCGAAAATTCGATTGGTTGTAGGCCTTAATAAACAAAATGGAGAAAAGAAATAAATTTTCATTAATATTGTTAAGACGTTAATGAACTAAATTCAATCGGTTGGATGTATCGGTTCCGTTTTCTCCGTCGCGCTCAGAGTAAGTAGCTGATTTAGCGACGTTCGCTCGAACATGGTCAGGCACAAGGTCTGTAGATGTTTGTGGAGTTTGGCCGAAGATTAAGCCGGTTTTTAACGACGGCCACCAGCGCATAGGCGGAAACAGCAATCCAAATTCGTGTCTTGACCACGTTCACCGAAGTCCCGAAGAAGACCTTGATGCGCTGATGCTGCTTGATCCACTTGAAGAACAACTCGATCTGCCAGCGACGGCGGTAAAACTGTGTAATGGTTAGTGCTGTCAACGTAAAATGATGGGTCAGAAAGATCAGCGTATTCTGCGTCTGCGAGTCTTTGAATCGAATGCGGCGCAGCGGTGCAGGGAAGTCCTGGCGCGGGTAAAAGCCGGTGAGCATGCCCGGCTGATCGCAGAGAATGCCGCTGGTACGATCTATGGCATGCGAGTTGCGTTCTTGGGCCTTGAGATTGGACTTGGCGCGTATCACGAAGGAGTCGCCCGCATAAGCAGACTGGTGCAAGCGCGCTAGGTCGGTGAAGCCGCAGCCGATCACATAAATGGCGCCGGGCTCGGGCAATAACTCGTCCGGGATGTTCACTTCGTGCAGCTTGCTAGCGCTGATGTGAATGAACGTAACGATTTTGCCGCGCAGGTCCAGCAGCGTATGCATTTTTACCGCCGCCCTGGTGCGGCGGATACTCCTTTTATATCTTTACAGAATTGAAATTTAATTATTCCGGTACACTGAGGTGTCGGATAATTCTTGCGGGGATACCATAAGCAACAACGTTATCCCCAATATTACTTAGTACCACCGCACCAGCCCCAATTATAGTGTGTTTACCAATACGAATATTATGTGCAATATTTGCTCCGATGGAAATTTCTGTAGTTTCACCAATTTCTACATTGCCACCCGTACTTACATTAGGAGCCAAACTAGCATAATCACCAAGAAAACAATCATGGTCTAAGCTTGCATTCGTATTTATTATTACAAAGTTTCCAACTCTGGAACAACTATTAACTACTACTCCTGCCATAATAACGGTTCCCATACCGATTTCAACATTTTTTCCAATTTGAGCTGAGGGATGTATCGTAGTAACAAACTTTATTCCATGGATTAATTCTCGGATTTTTGCAACCACGGATTTTCTAACCTGGTTGTTCCCAATTGCTACAACACATCCCTTTATTCCATATTTTTGATTAAGGTATAACAAGTCTTCATCATTCCCTAATATCTTATACCCTAATATATCTTCTCCGACTTTCGCGATGGGGTCTATTATCCCAATGATATTGTAAATATGTTCTTTTTCAACAATATCGATGACTACTTTTGCATGTCCGGAAGCGCCAATGATGACTATTTTTTCTTTCATTCATTTATTACTCAAACAGAGAGCCGGGTGTGGCCGAGCAGTTCAATCCCTAATGGGAACCTCTAAAAATTAGTCATCCCTTCTCCCTGAAGGGAGAAGGATAGGATGAGGGTGAAGGAAATCAATGTTTTATCTCCCTCACCCTAACCCTCCCAGAGGGAGGGGGGATTTTTAGAGGTTCCCTAATGAGTGACGCCGATGTTTGTGTCAGTTTTCACCGGGTTTACTTGAGTTCCTTTACAGTAGCCCGGACCAAGGTCGACTCAATAACGATAACAGATAAACACAGCGCGATGGCGATTCCTGTCGCGCCATAGTCTGGCACAAGCATGTAGCCCGTTAACAATCCGATCGCCAGGGCTGCGATGTGCGCTTTTAGACGCAAGCCTGTGCGGCCCATGCTAATGATAATAGGAGTGCTCCAAAATAAAAGGGTGCTCAGTGTGCTCGCAATGAGGAGTATCAGGAATGGCACGGTTGCCGCTTGGTAATCAATGCCATAGATGTGGGTAATCAGCCATCCGCAAAGGGCATGAGTACCGGGTGGTGGTGAGCGACTTGGAACGCCAACGACCGATCTGGTTTGGCGGCACGGGGCGTAAACAGGAAGACCTGGCGCAGTTCTTCACCGCCTAT
>Ga0209542_10007845_pt1 | contig 20128 bp, 24 predicted proteins | sample RifCSPhighO2_01_FD_184028 | JGI IMG/M metagenome (GOLD analysis project Ga0209542, IMG submission 184028) | Soil microbial communities from Rifle, Colorado - Rifle CSP2_plank highO2_0.1 (SPAdes) (version 2) | ecosystem: Environmental > Terrestrial > Deep subsurface > Rock core/Sediment ...
TCTGGTTTTTCTCGCGGGGGGAATTCAAAAAAGGAATGGGCGGCAGGAGGCAGGGGCGGCGCTTCCTTTTCAAGATTCCAAGAAAAGGAAGCGGGCGGGATTCAAATACAAACGGTGCCTCGCCATGCAAAATTCTTTAAGGAATGGCGAGGCGCAAATCTGTATGCGCTTGCCCCAAACCCGCCCATGCGCGCGCAATCCCGCCGTTTTGAGGAACAGTATAAAACGGCGGGGATGGCTCCCGTGAATATATCCGAACTTGCGAAGCTCGCGCAACTATCTTTTGTAAATCAAAAAGTTACGCAAGAGTGCTGTGGCTGGGTGTGCGAGATGACCTTGACCAAATCGACAACAGCAAATGGATTTCCATTTCCATAGTAATTCATATCGAGCTGTGAATTTGCGATTTCAATCACAGCTTCTGCGCTCCAACCCTCTCCGGGCAAGTTGCATGTCACTCCAAATGGAGTAGCTGTATCTATACCAAGCTGTTGGGCTACTTGCGCTTCGGTGACATTGCGGAAGGAAAAGTAACCTGCTCCGAGAATCGTTACTCCGTTTTGCACGCGGAATGCGCCAGGGTCTTTGTCATCTGTGCGGCCATTAAACATGTAGCGGATCGGAATTGTCTGCGTAGCGACTGAATTTCCAGCAGCGACATTATTTGAAGAAACATTAAACCTAATTATCAAATCTTTCTCAAGAAGATTTGGGTATCTCGCAGCACATTTATTTACATCAGAACACTTTACGTACACAAATATCCTGTAGTCATAATCATTCTTTCGCGTCATCGGCGCGGTGGCTGTAAAGTCCCACCGTCCCTGTGAAGCGTTATATGTGCCTTCGCGATATATCGCAGATCCGCCCGGTCCCCAACTATCACCCCACTCTAGAAACACTTTGGCAGAGAACCCTAGCTCAGGTGAAAGCGCTTCCCCCGTGTCAGTGCGACCTCCGGCAGAGAAATTAATAGTTTCTCCCGGGGTGTACAAATCTTTCCCGTGGTAACTTTCCCCAATTGAAAAGTCATTGCCGGATACTGTGAATGTTTGACTTATAACTCTTCCCGGCGGAGTGTCGAAGAACAAAATATAATTCGCTTTATTATCTCGATTACCCAACTGACTCAATGGAGACATGCCAACGTTCAAATTCAACTGGAATGAACCGTCAGCTAGTTTAACTTTTCCTAGTTCTGTCGCTGAACAACCTCGTTCTCCCTCGGCCACCAAACCCACATTCCAGCACATTGGGTCGGTTGCCTTAAGGGTTACAAGTGTTTGATCAGAGTTCGATTGCCCTGTCCACTTTGCCGTATAGATACTTCCGGTCCGTAAGACATCTCCTTTGGCCGGAGATGTAAAAGTAATAGAGGATGAAGATGTGGAATTGGCTACGGCATTTACGCAGGCCATTTTTCCGCGCGTCATTGGGCCAATACCACTCGTGAGCGTTACAAAATCCATGCCATGCGCTTTTTGCCACCGGACGACCGCCTGCGCCGTGAGCGTGCCGTAATAGCCCGTGATACGAGCTTCGGGATAGACGCCAGCCGAAATAAGAAATTGCTGGAGTTTAGAAACCTCGCCATTGGTAGTGGCATCGGTCGACCCGATAACCAGCGCATTATTTAAATCGAGACAGGTGGCTGACGAAGTATTTGTGTTACCACTTGACTGAAGTTGTGCGATTTGCGTCGTCAACTTTACGATCATCTCTTGCATGATTACAATGCGCTCTGATGTTGCCAAGCCAAGACTGACAGCATCATTATTGAGTTGCACAAGCTGTTCGAGCGTACAACCCTTGTCAGTATCGCGGCAAGAAGTGAAGGCGAGTGCCGACACTGGAAACGCGATAAGTACGGCCGAAAAGAAAATTGCAAATTTACGATTCATATTATTGAAAATTATTTTGTAAAGTAAGTAATGTCCTTATTGTACATCCTCGCAAACCGCTTTAGTTCCACGATGTCCACTCGCTGCTGTCCTGTCTCAATATTCGAAATGTGAGACTGCGGACGGCGAAGTTTCTTCGAAACTTCGGTTTGCGTCAAACCGGCCTCAAGTCGCGCCGCCTTTAGTCTCCCGACAAAGACGGCGTACTCCTTGGTGTGGATTGACTTCTTCATACTTACAGGCTCTATCGAAGAAGTCAATATCCAAAGTTTCGATATTTGGTGATAGATTAATTCGAGATTCGAGAGAGAAGCCGCCCCTGCCTCCTGCCGCCCATTCCTTTTTTGAATTCCCCCCGCGAGAAAAACCAGAATGGAAACGGAGCGGCAGGGGCAGAGGGCGGGACGCGCGGTACTCCGCGCGTGGGGCGGGGTTCAGTGTCTCCACCGGCTCGAATCGGACCACGTTGCACAAAGCCACCACGCGCGCGGAGCGCGCGACATCAGTTCCTGCTAAAATAGGTTCGAGCAAAGGCAAGTAGCTCACCGCAGATTGAAACTTCGAGTTCGGAAAGAGCCGCGCCGCGAAGCCGATATATAATGGTTTAATGGAAACCCCGGAACGAGGCCTTGAAGGGAAAACGAGGTTTTTTTCACGTCTTGCCGTAGAAATACGTGAAGCTCTAAAATTGCATAAAAAAGCTGGCTTATGGGAGCGTAAGGATGGCAAAAGAGATTGGGGTAACGTCTCTGAACACTGTTTAGTTGAAGTTGCGCGCACGGACGTGTTTGCAGACATGCTGAATCTTCCCGATGACCTCAAAGAAGATTTGAGAGTGGCCGCTGCACTCCATGACTTCTTCAAGAAAGGTGAGAAAGAAATAGTTACAAAGAAAGGGTTGTCTTGGGATGCCTTTGAGGCAGCTTCTGAAGAGTCGACGCGACAAATGAGGGAAGAGGGATTTAGCGAACGCATCGTGCACCTGGCAAACTCATCGGGACACACTTCTTTTTTGGAGACTGAAGACATCCTTCGCAAAGAATCTCTTTCACAAGAAGACGTAGCGTATTTAGTCCAACATTACGTAGACGATTATACGCTTGGCAGCGGGTGGACAGCTCCGGCCGAAATCACAGCGGATGGCAGACATATCAACGATCTTGATCGGCGGATAGACGCCACCGAGCCGAATCCGCGGTATGCACAACTAAATGAGGAGGGGAGAGCAAAGTTCGGCGGGGAAACGGTTTTCGAAGCGCAACGCCGGATAGGAAATGCGGTCGAAGCGCGACTCGCTCGACTTACCAATGAGAACAGCGGTCAATCGATACATCCAAAAGATCTACCGCAGCTGATAGATAAAGAAATTCGAAAGCGGATACAGAGCTCAAAAGTCTGAGAGCAGTGTTATAGAAGTCCATGCAATACTGGCTCCTCAAATCCGAACCTGAGACCTTCGGCATCGTCCATTTGGAAAAGGCAAAGAAGGAACCCTGGACTGGCGTGCGCAATTTTGTAGCGAGAAATTACATGAGAGATAAAATGCGCGTAGGAGACCTGTGTCTTTTCTGTCACACGGGGAAATTGAAAGGCATTGCAGGCATCGCGAAAGTAGCAAGCAGAGCGTATCCGGACCCCTCGCAATTCGATAAGAAAAGCGACTATTATGAGCCGCGCGCAAGCTACGATAAGCCATACTGGTGGCTCGTGGACATTGCGTTCGTCAAGAAATTCAAGAAGCCCGTTCTCGTAGGCGAACTCAAAAGCGATCCTGCGCTTTCCAATATGATCTTGTTCCGCGCGCCACGGCTCTCCATCCAGCCAGTCTCGGAAAAAGATTTTCAACACATTATGAAGCTTGCGGCGTGAAAAATCTCTGTGCGCGGTTATACCCCATGAGATAATAAGTTTCTTTGGGCTACGTATACGTGTTGGGGGGAACGATATCTAAAGTGTCGCCTCAGTAATAGTTTGTGACTATCTCACGGGGTATACTAGCGCTTTATGAACGTGCTGATGTGCGCGCCGGATTTTTTTGATATCGAGTATGAGATCAATCCGTGGATGCACGAAGATAATCCGGTCGTCCCGAGCAAGGCCAGAGAGCAGTGGGACGGCCTTCGCAGGATTTATTCGCAGTTGGGCTGGAATGTGCAGCTCCTTGAGCCCGTGCAGGGCCTCCCTGATCTCGTGTTCACGGCCAACGGCGGCCTTGTCTACGACAATAAAGTAGTGTTGCCCCATTTCCGGCATCCCGACCGCCAAGGTGAGACCGAAAAATTCAGAAAATGGTTTGAGAACGCAGGATATACAAATTTGTACTCGCCAAAATATGATTTTGAGGGTGAGGGAGATGCTCTCATTTGGAACGATGTCATCTTTGCGGGCTATCCGTGGCGCACCGATAAGCCGGCGCATAAAGAACTTGCCGATTTCTTAGACGCTACAGTTGTAAGTTTACAACTCATTGACCCGCGGTTTTATCATCTCGATACCGCGTTCACGATAGTCGATAAAGATACGGTTGCTCTGTATCCGAAAGCATTTAGCGAGGAAAGCATTGCGAGCGTCCACAACCTAGTTCCAAATGTCATTGAGGCGACCGATCAGGACGCGCTTGCATACGGGCTCAATGCAGTAAGCGATGGAAAACATATCGTTGTTCCAGAAGGGGCCACGCATGTAATGGACCGGTTCCGGGAGCTTGGGTTGGAAGTGTTTCCCTGCCCCATCAGTGAATTCCAAAAATCTGGTGGCGGTGTGAAGTGTCTGACGCTTGAATTGAGAAGCTGATCAAGCCCTTGCAAGTGCGAGGAGCGTGACTTCGGCACCCGCACGGCGCAGAGGTGTTGCCGCGTTGGCGAGCGTTGCGCCCGTCGTCGTCACATCATCGATGAGGTAGGCAGTCACTTTATTCACCACGACCCCCTCTTTCAGTGAGAACGCTCCTGCCACGTTTGATAAGCGCTCGGTGCGAAGAAGCTTTGTTTGTGGTTTTGTCTCGCGCGTGCGCACGAGGAGATGCGGCGCGAGTGTCGCACGAGTGCCGTCACGGAATTCTTTGGGAAGCGCTTTCAAGACCAGCTCTATCTGATTGAATCCGCGCTCTCTCGCACGGCTTTTGTGCAGCGGGACCGGAATGATCAGGATTTCTTGCTGAGAAAATGTGCGCGCAGATGCGATATCTTCTCGTAAATAGTCAGCAACGATGTCTGCCGCGAGCTTTGCTGCATGGCTGGAGCCATCATACTTAAGGCTGTGGACGAGGTCTTGTACGGCCTCGTCTCGATAGTCCATGAGGGTAGTGATGCGCACTCCCAAAAGATCATGCACCGTCGGAGAGAGGGGAATGTCTTCGGGCGAGCGCCCCTTCGTGCGGGCGGAGCGCTCACGCAAGGGTAAGATCGTATCGAGAATTACCTCAAGTACTGCAAGCAAACGCCGCATGATATGATTTTCCCATGGATCTTGCGAAGAAAAAGTGTGTTCCGTGCGAAGAAGGCACACCTCCGCTTAACGCGGAGGAAATCACAAAACACAAATCACAAATTCCAAACTGGAATGTTTCCGCGGATCAGAAACGAATATCACGTGAGTTTACTTTCGAGAATTTTCTCGAAGCAATGGCGTTCGCCAATAAGATCACCGCAGTAGCCGAAGAAGAAGGGCATCACCCCGACCTCCACATTTCATGGGGCAAAGTCGGCATTGAGCTCTCTACGCATGCGATCAAAGGCCTTTCTGAGAACGATTTTATTCTCGCCGCAAAGATAGATACACTTGTGTGAATGACGAAACGCAAAGTGTGTCACCTCCTGCTCCGGAACCGGATTCGACTAGCTCACCGCAAGCTGCGCCGGCTCCTCTTGAACCAAGCATTGAATCCACTCCGGAAGCAGCATCGGAGGTTCTCGCACTCGCCGAGCAATCTGCTTCGGTGCCTCCGGTAGACGCCCCTATAAACGAAGCCGCACAACTGCCCACGCCCCCTCCCGCAGTATCTGCAGAATCATCTATCGTAGCGCATCGTGCGGAGGCACTCGAGAAGCGAAAGGCAAACAGAAACGCTAAGCTCGAAAAGATCGTCGCCTATGCAAACTTGAAGCGACGTGTCACCAACAACGACGTACAGATGCTTCTCCGTGTTTCCGATGCGACTGCGACGCGCTATCTTTCTGAGTTGGTTCGCGCAGGCCGCTTGAAGCGCATAGGCGCACCCAAACGCCCGACATACGAACCCGCTTGAGTCCTTCGACGAACTCAGGACACAGTAAGCCACCGACTGGCTCATTTGGCGCCACTTGAGCCAGTTTGTGGCTCACAAGGGAGCGCTCATCAGGAGCGTTCTTCTCGTATCTGGCCGTCCGCCGCTACATGCGCGGATGACTTTCGAGTTCGAAGACTTTGACAGAATAAGTACATTTTGTACAATCTCTTGTATGAGAACCATTTCAACAACGGATGCGCGCAAGCGTCTCAGTGAAATAGTGGAGAAGGTCAAGGCAACAGGCCGACCTATTGCGATTGGTAGGCGCAATAAACCAGAGGTGATGATAGTGCGCATGTCCAATTACAATCCGGAGCTTTCAGACGTGACCAACCTCAATATGGCTGGAGGGGCTTTTGATTTTCTCTGGGATGAGCCGGATCTCTACTCCGATAAAGACCTCAAATGGCGATATGGAAAAAAGACCACTTAAGAAAGGCGATATAGCCCTCGTATCATTTCCTTTCACCGACCTTTCCGGAGAGAAGCGACGACCGGCGTTCGTTGTCGGGATGTCCGCAGACCATTGCATTGCACTCTTCGTCACTTCGAGAACGCACGGCGAGAGAAAATGGCACGTTCCCATTAGCGCATCAAAGAGAAGTGGCCTTACCCTTCCATCCATTATTCGCTGCGATAAGATCGCATCGTTCGACGTGCGGATCGTGCAGGGCGAACTCGGAAAAGCTCCTCGTCATGTAGTAAAGCAGGTTGATTCGAAACTTCGACGTCTGCTAAAGCTCTGAACACTGCAACGCGCGAAGTTGACAGACGCGCTACAGAATTGTATATTAGCGCAAGTTCTTTGAGAGATTTTGCTGCAGCGGAGAGCGCCTACCTTGGGCTTTTCCCGCTGTGGCAAATTCCGGCATCCGCCGGAAACCAGAGCACAACCAAGGAGATGACGCCATGGCTAAGCCCATGACCGCATCTGATGAAAATGGAATGACCGACGGCCAAATCGACGACATGGCCGATAAGTTTCGCGCCGCTCTGCGCAAGCATCGTGTGGATATTCCGAGCGATGTCGCGCAGCAGGTGGCGGGAATTCCAAACCTCGGCATGAAGCTGTTCGAGGTGATCCGTGAACTTGTCGAGGCTATGACCGGTCTCGTCGTCCGGCTCGTGGAAAATATCGATCGCACGCGCTCTCCGCAGCAGGTGATCGATGAGACCGAACGGAAGCAGTACGTCGATTCCGACGTTGTTGCCGCGATGCCTCGTGGCGACGGAGATACGGCCAAGCTCACGTTCTTCAAACCTGCAAAATCGGCATACAAGAACGGTGTGCTCAGTTGCACCGCGCTCCAGCGGGAATACGAGAAGCGCGGCCTTGAGCCGGATGCAGAAGCGTTGGCCGATTACAACAAGAAAAATCCAGAGGCCGCCGACAAGGAACCGAATGCGTGTCAGTGGATTGATGCGCAGGGCAACTTCTGCGGCGCCGCGTTCGGTCGCTGGGGTGGCGAGCGCCGCGTGGACGTCGACCGCGGCGGCGGCGGCTGGCGCGACCGCTGGTCCTTCGCTGGTGTCCCCAAGGAATCTTCGGCTTCGGCCGTTTGACCCTTGTCCGGCACTTAGACTTTGGGGCTCTGCCCTTTGTACCGAGTCCCCGACGCTATGCGCCGGGGGCTCACCTTTTTGATACACTACACACGGTAGTAGGCGAATCTGCTGCGGATCACGGTTCGCGGCGGCCGAATCCAATTTCCTCCTGTCGAGAGCAGTTCGGATCACGATTTGAACTGGAGTGGCAGCCGCGAAATTCAAAAACGAAGATACTTGGTGCGATGTGCTATGGCATTTGAGATGCCGGATTAGATACAGTCCGGAGAATGTTCGACGGACAGTGGAATAGATGGCGCATCGCACGACTGCTACGCCACGTTCAATCGCTGGAATGACGAGCGCAACGTGAACGTCAACCGCAACGACAACGACTGGAACGACAACTGGTCCTTCGCTGGTGTCCCGCAACTCTCTTCATTTCTCGCCCCGCACTTTTGCGGGGTCGAGTTTTATAAGTTGGCCCTGCCAGCCACCGAGCATCTTGCCGATCTCGTCTGTGGGTATAGAAAGCGCGGCATACTTCTTGTTGTCGAGTGACTTGCTTTCCCAGAGGACGAGCAGCAGAAGCTTTATCGTGTCAAACTTGCGTATCGCGATACGCAGATACGGCAACTTTTCCTGCCTCGGCAGGAATGCAGCAGCCGAAACCATTTCCATCACTTCGACGAACAAGATATCGATCTTTGCTCCGATAGTGTACTGGTGAATTTTCGGTAGTTTAGAATGGTACTCATGCCAGAGAAGGTAGACATTCTTGATCCGCTCCAAAAGAGGCAAAAGCCGTTGGAGGGGGGGGGCGTTCGAGGCGGATTCAGTTCAGCCATAGTTACGACGATATCATCTCCGTCGAGAACCTGCTCGCGGCATGGCGTGAGTTTGCGCGAGGGAAGCGCAAGAAGGAAGATGTGCAGGCATTCCAGTACCGTTTGATGGACAACGTCCTCGCGTTGCATCACGACCTTGCGGCAGGGACGTATCGTCATGGCGGATACAAAGCATTCAGAATATCGGACCCGAAGCCCCGTGATATACACAAGGCGACGGTGCGCGACCGTTTGCTCCATCATGCGCTATATCGCCAGCTGTACCCCTTTTTCGACCGCACGTTCATTGCCGATTCGTACTCATGCAGGAAAGGAAAGGGAACCCACCGAGCGATGAACCGCTTCCGCTCGTTCGCGGCCAAAGTCTCACGCAATCACACTCGCACCTGCTGGGTCTTGAAGTGCGACATCAAGAAGTTCTTCGCCTCCATCGACCACCAAACACTGTTCGACAGCCTTGCTACATACATTTCCGACAAGCGCATCGCCGCACTTGTCGTGGAAGTCGTCCGCAGCTTCCAAACCCACGAGGCGACGCCTCGTGGGTTGCCGCTCGGCAACCTGACGTCGCAACTTCTCGTGAATGTCTATATGAACGAGTTTGACCAATATATGGAGCACGAACTCAAGGCGAGACTATATATCCGCTACGCCGACGATTTCGTAATTTTGTCTGCGGCAAGGCCTTGCCTTGCCGCACTGCTACCGCGCATCGCGGATTTCTTAAGATTGAGGTTGAAGCTCAATCTGCATCCGGACAAAGTACGCATCGCGACATTCGCATCCGGCGTCGATTTCTTAGGCTGGGTGCATTTTCCCGATCATCGTGTCTTGCGAACATCGACGAAGCGTAGGATGTTCAAACGAATGTGCGGGCCGAGCGAGGCGACAAAACAGTCATATCTCGGACTTTTAAAACATGGGAACGCCCGCAAACTTGCAGCACACATCGGAGTTTCCACTCGTAACACATGATATAATTTTGCGATGGCGTTCTCGCTGAGCGGGGTATTGAAGAGTTTGGGGTTGGGGCAAAGCCAAGAGGGCTCCATTTTAGGCATCGACATCGGTGCCTCCAGCGCGAAGATCGTGCAACTGCGCTCTTCGAAAGGCGCAGCGATACTTGAGACGTACGGGGAAATAGCCCTTGGCCCGTATGGTCAGCAAGCGATCGGGAAAGCCGTTAAGCTCGCTCCCGAAAAGATCGCCGAAGCACTCGTTGATGTCATGCGCGAGGCCAATGTGACCGGGCGCTCAGGCGGGCTCTCGATACCGTTTTCTTCGAGCCTCGTATCCGTGCTCGATGTGCCGAGGGCCGAGCCGGACCAGCTGAAGCGAATGATACCGATTGAGGCACGCAAGTACATTCCGATACCAGTGAGTGAAGTGACGCTCGACTGGTTTGTCATTCCGCGCGAAGAAGGCGAGCAAAGCGCTTTCGATCGGGTCCAGAAAGAGACACCCCTACAGGCCAAGGGACAGGAAGTTCTCCTCGTTGCAATACACAACGAAACGCTCAAGAATTACCAGACGATCGCGACCAATGCCGGGCTAAAGATCAATTTTTATGAGATCGAGATATTCAGCGCAGTGCGTTCATCCGTTGGCCATGGAATAGCCCCCATTCTCGTTGTTGACCTAGGAGCCGCCACGACGAAGATTTATATCGTCGAGCGTGGGATAGTTCGCTCGTCGCATCTCTTGAGCGCTGGCGGCCAGCACATGACGGAGAACCTCGCTCGCTCGCTCGGATGGGAATTTGAGAAGGCCGAGCGCGTCAAGCGCGAGCGCGGGCTCGCCAACACGAATGCCTATAGCCCCGACGAGAATGACAAGATAAAGTCTGCGCTCCTATCCACACTCTCGCGTATATTTTCCGAAGTCAATCGGGTACTATTGAGTTACGGGCAGCGATACAACAAAAATGTATCGCGCGTGGTCCTCGCTGGCGGCGGGGCTTCGCTTCCGGGGTTAAAGGAAGTGGCGCATGAGAGTTTGTCTGCAGAAGTAGAGATCGCAAATCCCTTTTCACATGCTGAAGCGCCTGCGTTCCTGGAGGAAGTACTGCGCGAGATCGGCCCGGGGTTTGCGGTTGCAGTAGGCATCGCATTGCGCAAGCTCAAAGGCAGTTAACATATGGTGGAAACCGGCATACCAACGTCATTCATACCGCATGAAACGGCGGCTCCTACGTCAGCGCGCCGACGGGACGGCGGCGGGCTCAACGAGCTCCTGCTTTTGTGCGCGATCGTGTTGTTTGTCGCGTCAGCCGCGCTCGCGGTCGGAGTGTTCCTCTATGGGCAATTCCTCGCGGCGGAGAGCGCTTCTAAATTAGAGCAACTGGAACGTGCGAAAGCAGCGTTTCAGCCTGCGCTTATTCAGCAGCTGACGCGGCTTGATGATCGCATGCATGCTGCTGATCGCGTATTGGGAGCCCACATCGCGCCCTCGCAGTTTTTCCGCGCGCTCGAGCAAGCGACACTGCAGACGGTCTCATTCCAAACACTCGATTTTCAAGTGCCTGATAGCCAGCATCTTTCTATCAAGATGGCAGGCACGGCGCAGAGCGTCAACTCGATCGCGCTCCAAGCGGACCTCTTTAGCAAGAATGGAGTCATCACAAGCCCAATATTCTCCAATATCGCGCGGCAAGCCGACGGAGTGCATTTCAACCTTGCGGCGGTCGTGAATCCCGCAGCGATCAATTACTCAGCGCTTGTAAACGGAGCTCTGAGCGCAGGTGATACCGAGAGTGAGGTGCCTGCACAAGGCGCTCCTTCCACTGGGGCGCAATTTGGAGAGCGCCAGAATGAGACAAGCGCGTCGAGCACCGGTCAAACACCACCCCCCGCGCAAACACCACCGACGCAGACTCCGCCCGTTCAGGCCCCTGCTTCCCAAGATTAATATGCCCAGCAGTGAAATGTGCCTTCGGCTTAAATCAACTATGAAAACAAATAACCAACAACTCCAAAAGTGCTCTAGTCGGGAGCACGTGTACCAAGCCGCGGCAGGACGACATGTCGCCTGCCGTAAAGGCACATTCTACTGACTGGGTATGCGTCTCATTATTGCAATCATCGGAGTCGCGCTTGCTGGAGGAATATTCTTTTGGTACACAAAGCCCGCATACGATGGTATTCAAGTAGCACGCGCACAGATCGTGCAGTACGATGAAGCGCTCAACAAAGCCGCCGAGCTGCAGAAGCTCAAACAGTCGCTTCTCTCACGATTTAATACGTTCAACCCGACCGACCTTGAGCGTTTGGAGAAATTGCTGCCCAATCACGTAGACAATGTGCGCCTCATCCTCGATCTTGATGCGCTTGCTGGAGTGCACGGACTGGCACTTCAGAACGTTGACGTATCAAGCTCAGAAAAACAAGGTACAAAAAGCCCAGTGTCCATCGGTTCAGTCGGGACATCGAATCAGAAATACGATTCACTCACCCTTACGTTTGGCACGAGTGCTTCGTATAGCAAATTTGTCGAGTTTATGACTGCTCTTGAGTCGAGCCTGCGTATCGTTGATCTCGTATCGCTTTCAATAGCGGCAACAGATACCTCCCAAATCGGGACAAAAAGTCAGGCGTCAGAGCCGCTCTATACATACAACATTACACTCAGGACCTATTGGCTCAAATGATATGCCCAGCAGTGAAATGTGCCTTCGGCTCAAACAACCTATGAAAACAAATAACCAACAACTCCAAAAGTGCTCTAGTCGGGAGCACGTGTACCAAGCCGCGGCAGGACGACATGTCGCCTGCCGTAAAGGCACATTCTACTGACTGGGTATGCAAACATTCTTTCGGCACAAATGGATAGTGGTCATCATCGCGATACTCGTCGCTGGAGTGGCATGGTATGCAATGTCACCAGCTGATGAGACTCCCAACGTGGCGCCAACCGTAACGGCGGGTGCCGGCGCTCCGGTTGAGCAGGGAATTGTAGCGACCCTGCTCACGCTACGAGCTGTCAAGCTCGACGGCACGATCTTTAGTGACCAAGCTTTTCTGAGTCTGAGAGATTTCTCGACTGAAATCGTGCCGGAGCCAGTGGGCCGGCCGAATCCGTTTGCACCGCTCTCTTCCCAAGCGAGAGCATCTGAGAACAGCACCAAAGGCGCTCAAATCTTTACCCAGCCTCGCCGCTAGCATATGCCGGCTGCGGGAGGAGTAGCAACGACACAGTCTGCGACCCAGAGTGATGCCCCCGTGCGCACACTCGGGGACACCAAGGTCGCCTATGAGATCTTGCGCTATATTCCCGAAGAGTCAGCAACGCACTATGGGTTGGTACCGCTTGGCGTTGCAGAAGGCGTCCTCGAGGTCGGCATGCTCGATCCGGAGGACATTCGGGGGATCGATGCGCTGAATTTCATCGCGCGCAGCACGGGGATGCCATTCAAGATCTTTCGAGTGAGCAAAGAGGATTTTGATCGTGTGCTCGGCATGTATCGAGGGCTTGGCGGAGAGGTCGAGCGCGCAGTGAGTGATCTCGAGACCGAGCGTAAACAAGATAAGGGCAAGACGAAAGAGCAGGAAAGCGCATCACTCGATCTTGAAGATCCGTCTCTCGGAAAGGGCGGGCTGGGAAAGATCCAAGAAGATGCGCCTACTATCAAGATCGTTTCTACCATTCTGCGCTACGCGGTGGATGGACGAGCGTCGGATGTCCACATCGAGCCGCAGCCCACTGGAGTGCGCGTGCGGTACCGCGTGGATGGCGATCTACACACGAGCGTCATCTTGCCACTGAACACGCACCGCGCGCTTGTCGCGCGCGTGAAGGTGCTTGCATCGATCCGCCTGGACGAAATGCGCAAGCCCCAGGACGGGCGCTTCTCTGCTTCGATAGACAACCGGCAGATCGATTTCCGCGTTTCAACCTTCCCCTCATACAACGGCGAGAAAGTCGTCATCCGTATCCTCGATCGCGAACAGGGATTCATCCCCCTTGATCAGATTGGGTTGACGGAGCGCAATCTCAAGCTCGTACGCAAAGCCGTTACAGCACCTCACGGCCTTGTTCTCATCTCTGGCCCCACCGGCTCCGGTAAGTCCACAACGCTATACTCCATGCTTACCGAAGTAGACCGTGAACACAAAAACGTGCTCTCACTCGAAGATCCGATCGAGTACTACGTGGATGGCGTTATTCAATCGCAGGTACACCCCGAGATCGGGTACACCTTTGCAAATGGGTTGCGCACGACACTGCGCCAGGACCCGGATGTCATCATGGTCGGCGAGATCCGCGATGGCGAAACTGCCAAGCTCGCGATCCAAGCAGCCTTGACCGGCCACCTGGTTCTCTCGACCATTCACACCAACGATGCGGTCGGCACCATTCCGCGCCTTATTGATATGGGGGTCGAGCCATACTTGATCCCGCCGGTTTTGATCCTCTCGATCGCGCAGCGCCTTACCCGAACCTTTTGTCCTGAGGCACAACAAGAGGTTGCCCTCGGCGCCTCAGAGCGCAAGGCAATCGAAACACAGCTCGAATCCCTCCCCGAAAAATATCGCTTCAAGATACCGCCTAACGTGTATGAGCCAAAACGCACCCCCACCTGCCCCACCGGCTTGCGGGGGCGCATGGCGGTGTTCGAGGTTCTTGAGATGTCCACCGATATTGAGAAGATCGTTTTGGATAATCCAGTGGATTCGCGCATTTGGGCTGCGGCGCGCACACAGGGAATGATGACCATGCAAGAGGATGCTATGATTAAAGCGTTCGATAAGCGCATCCCATTCTCAGAAGTCAGCACTCTTTCGACTCTTTTGCTCGCGGGCGATGAAGAAAAAGAGCCGAGGCTAGAGCCACCTCCCGTCTCACCAGTAGAAACCAAAGAGATATGACCACAGAAACAACACAGCCGCAGCCTGCCCCTAACGGGGCGAAAAAAGGCACCATATTGCTCACGGACGACGACAAATTCCTGTTAGACATGTACGGCATGAAATTCACCCAAAACGGCTACACAGTCGAAGCGTGCCTGTCGGCGAATGAGGCCCTCGGGATATTGCGAAGCGGTTTTCAACCCGATGTCATCTTGTTTGACCTCACGATGCCGGAGCTTGACGGTTTTTCATTTCTAAAGGCGATCGCCGACGAGCATTTGGCGCCGAAGGCTCTGAAGATCGCACTCACGAACCAGAGCAACGAATCTGAAAAAGCGAAAGCAACCGAACTCGGCGCTACGCGCTACATAGTTAAGGCAAGCATGATCCCATCGGAAGTTGTCAACACAGTGAACGAAGAGCTCGCAAAACATAAAACCGCGTAAGGCCGACTTGCTTTTTCTAGAGATTATAGTATAGTTTCAACCCTTGTTCTTTGAGAAAGGGTAATTTTGCCATGGCGGAAAGTGTCCAATATTCGAGGGCTTTTCCCGCTGTGGCAAGTCCGAAGTCCTTCGTGAGGCGCGCACAGCGCAGCTACCCCGCGAGGAGTAGCAGCTCGGTAGGGAGAATCCTATGAGCAAACCGACACTGCCGCAGGCCATCAGCCTGCTTTCACGCGTTCAGGATAAAGACCTGTCCTTGGCGCGACTCGAGGCGCATTTCGATACCGGCCTCATCTCCGATCTTCTCGATGTCGATCCCCGAAAGGTGAATCGCGCCGAGTTTCGGAAGGTGATCGGACATCCGGATGCGCATCCAGCTCTCGTCGAAGAGCCGAAGCTCGAGCCGACCATCATCGAACTCGGCGAGTTCACCGTCAACTATGACGAGACGATCGCAAAGAAGCTCAAGGGCATCAAAGACCCGAAAGCGATCGGTTGGCGCACTGACTGGGCGACGGACGAGAAGTTCCCCGACGCTCGCAAGGGCACGAAGCTCTACAAGGCTTCGGCCGTCCATTTCGGCAGGTTGATGCCGGACGAAGACGTCGAACAGTGGTGCAAGGACAACAAGAAAATCCGCGCCACTCCGAAAGAGGGCATCGACATCGCCAATGTATCGCCGCGTCCGAAATTGGACAACGTGATGCCGCTCGCATTGGCCGGGCAATTCTTCGTGGACGCGCGCCGCAACCGCGACGCGCTGTGCTTCTACCGCGACGTTGCGAAGCGCTACCTCGGCAACGTCTGGTTGAATCCGGGCGAGCAGTGGACTGACTACTGGTGGTTTCTCGTCCTCGAGGAGCTTCCCTCGGCCGCTTGAACACCTTGCTCCTGCGCTTCGATCCTTTGAATCCTTTCGGCGCCGACTCGTTCGGCGCCGATTTTTCTGTGCTAGATTTGGTGCGGGGAGTAGGCCTATGCGTTTCTACGCGCCAGCGGCAGCAGCTTCTGGCAGCCGAATCCTGAAACACGATTTGCCAGAGTCGCGGCGGCTGTTCGCTTACGCGAGCGTGCGGGTCGTGATTTTCTTAACACAAAAGCTCCTTGGTGCGGAATGCTGGAGGATTTTTGATCCCGGATTCTATACAGGCCGGAGAGTATTCGATGGCTGGTGGCATTGATGGCATTTCGCACAGTTCTTCGTGGACGCGAACCGCAACCGCAACGCGCTGTACTTCAACCGCAACGATGCGAAGCGCAACCTCAACAACGTCTGGTTGAATCCGGACGAGCAGTGGAATGACAACTGGTGGTTTCTCGTCCTCGCAACGAGCGAAGTGTTCACCGTGCGGGCGGCTGGGTGCGGCTCTCTACATTGCGCGCCCATCCGCCGAGCATGCGACCGATCTCATCGAGCGGCTCTGAGAGCGCTACGTATTTCTTTTCTCCTATGTCGTTCACTTCCCATGCCACGCGCAAGAAGAATTTGAGCAGATCGGTCTTACTTATTGCTTTTTGGACAAAGGGAAGTTTCTTATCTTTTGACAAATATCCTGCGGTGAATATGAGTTCAAACATTTCCACAAATGCCCCGTCAATCTTTCTGCCCAATGTATGTCGCGATTTTTTTGGAAAATGATTATGGATCTCCCGCCAGAGTGCGTATGTCCTGACCAAACGTTCCGTCACCGCCAAATTCCGCTGGGGGGGGGTGCACTCAACGAGTTAAGTTCGCTCATAGCTACGACGATATCATTTCCATCGAGAATCTGCTCGCGGCGTGGAAGGAATTCGTGCGCGGCAAGCGCAAGAAGCCGGACGTACAGGAACTTCAGTCTCGTCTGATGGACAACATTCTCGCGCTCCATCGCGAGCTTGCTGCGGGGACATATCGCCACGGCGGCTATCATGCTTTTAAGATATCCGATCCGAAGCCTCGCGACATCCACAAGGCGAGCGTACGCGACAGGCTGCTACATCACGTGCTCTATCGCAAGCTCTACCCCTTTTTCGACCGCACGTTCATTTCCGACTCGTACTCATGCCGAGCCAGAAAAGGAACTCATCGTGCAATGAATCGCTTCCGCTCGTTCGCCTACAAAGTCTCCAAAAACCACACGCGCACCTGTTGGGTGTTGAAATGCGACATCCGCAAGTTCTTCGCCTCGATCGATCATCAAATACTATTCGATATCTTAGCCACATACATTCCAGACGAACGGATCGCCGCACTCATCGTGGAAGTCGTCGGCAGTTTCCGCTCATATTCACCTATAACTCCAGCATACGCGGCCGCGAAAGCTAGCGTTATACGTGGTTTGCCACTCGGGAATCTCACCTCGCAACTTCTCGTGAATGTATACATGAACGAGTTCGATCAATTCGTGAAGCACGCGCTTAAGGCAGCGTACTACATCCGCTATGCCGACGATTTCGTAATTTTGTCTGCGGCAAGGCCTTGCCTTGCCGCACTGCTGCCGCGCATCGATGATTTCTTGAAAGTGAGGTTACATCTCGATCTCCATCCCGATAAAGTATCTATACAAACGTGCACATCAGGCGTCGATTTTCTCGGCTGGGTGCATTTTTCGGACCACCTTGTGCTGCGGACAACGACGAAGCGTAGAATGTTGAGGCGCGTCGAGTTTGTCGAAAAGGATGACCCGAAGGTGCAGTCGTATATCGGAATACTTTCGCATGGGAATGCATGGTGGCTCAAGCAACAGATAAATGTGGATAGACAGCCAGACCCTTGAAAAACACGCTACAATAGGTGTGTGAATGACTATCCTGCGCTTCTCAAGAAATATATCAACGTCCTCGTCCATGAGGGCGGATCGGATCTGCACTTTTCGACGGGCGGGCATCCCACCATTCGCGTCTCCGGGTCTCTCTCTCCGATGCTCAAGGAAGCAGTCCTTACTCCCGAAGATACGCGTGGATTCTTGAAAGCCCTAGTCACACCGGAGCAAGAGAAACGCTTCCTTGAGACGCAGGAGATCGATTTTGCGTACGAAAGCCCCGACAATTTCCGCTTTCGCGGCAACGCATTCTTTCAGCGCGGCGCGGTCGGGATCGCTCTGCGGCTTGTTGCCAAGAAGATCTTGACGGTCCAGGAGCTCAATCTCCCGGACGTTCTCACGTCGTTTGCGCGCAAAGCCCAAGGCTTCTTTTTAGTTGTCGGTCCGGTGGGGCAGGGGAAGACCACAACCCTGGCCTCGCTCATCGAGCTTATCAATACGGAGCGGATGGAGCACATCATTACCATCGAAGACCCGATCGAGTATATTTTTGAGCCGAAGCAATCGCTCATCGATCAGCGAGAAGTGGGCATAGATACTAAAGATTTTGCGACCGCGCTCGTCTCTGCATTTCGTGAGGACGTCGATGTCCTCCTTGTGGGAGAAATGCGGGGACCGGAAACCATGGCGGCGGCCGTCACTGCCGCAGAAACGGGCCACCTCGTTTTCTCGACGCTCCACACCAACAACGCCGCACAAACCATCGACCGCATCATAGATACTTTTCCAGCAGGCCAGCAGGACCAAATACGACTGCAGCTTGCCGCGTCGCTCGCGGGCATTTTCTCTCAACGACTCATTCCGCGCATCTCGGGAGGACGCATTCCATGCTACGAGCTTCTCATCAACAACAAAGCGGTCGCGAATCTCATTCGAGAGAAGCGTACGCATGAGATCAATACCGTTATCGAGACTGGCTCAACCGAGGGCATGATCGATATGAATCGAGCGCTTGCCGAGCTCGTCGCCCGCGGCGAGATCACGCCTGAAAGCGCGTATGAGTACTCGCTCAACCCCAACGTCCTGCAAAAACTTCTCTAGTATATGGCGATCTTCAAGTACACCGCCCTTGATGCAGAAGGCAACGAGCGGCAGGGCACCATAGATGCGGTCAACATGGACATCGCGATCGCGGCCCTCCAAAGGAGGGGGCTCGTTATCTCCGGCATAGATCCGGCTGAGAGCAAAGGCGTCTTATCGAAGCGCTTTTCCCTCTTCGACCGCATATCCAATGCTGATATCGTCATGGTAAGCCGCCAGATCACAACGCTTTTTGAGGCACAGGTTTCCGCCTTGCGAGCCTTTCGCTTGCTTGCGGCGGAGGCGCGTACGCCAGCGCTTGCGGAGACCCTGACTTCCGTAGGCAACGATCTACAGAGTGGAAGCTCGATCTCCGGAGCTCTCGCTCGGCACCCGGACGTGTTTTCACAGTTCTATGTCAACATGGTGCGCTCGGGCGAAGAATCAGGAAAGCTCGATGAGACATTTACGTTCCTCGCAGATTATCTTGACCGCAACTACGAACTTACTCAGAAAGCGCGCAATGCTCTGGTGTATCCAGCGTTCATCATGCTCACTTTCATCGTCGTCATGGTCCTTATGATGACGCTTGTCATTCCTCATCTTGCCGAAATGTTAGACGAAGTCGGCCAGGGTGTGCCGCTGTATACCAAGATCGTGATCGGCGTATCAAGTTTTATCTCTCGCTATATTCTTCTCATAATGATACTGCTTGTGATAGGGGCGGTGTTTCTCTTCCGCTTTTCGCGTACCACGCGCGGGAGGGAAGTGCTCTCGCGCGCGCGGCTTGAAGCGCCGGCAATAGGCAATATTTATCGCAAGATCTTCCTATCTCGCATAGCAGACAACCTCGCGACCATGCTGAAGAGCGGTATTCAAGTATTGCGCGGCCTTGAAATCACTGGGTCGGTGGTAGGCGACTCCGTCTACGAGAAGGTGCTTGCAGAGTCAGCGATCGACGTGAAGGGGGGAATGCCCCTTTCAGAAGCATTCCGCAAGCATCCGGAAATGCCGGGGATCATCGTCGCCATGGTGAAGATCGGCGAGGAGACAGGAAATATGGGAAAGATCCTGGAAACGATGGCGAGGTTCTATCGCCGCGAGGTCAACAACGCGGTTGATACCCTAGTCGGCCTTATCGAACCTTTGATGATCGTTATCTTAGCCGTCGGCGTGGCTATTCTCCTTGCTTCGGTACTCCTTCCTATCTACAACATCGCATCAAGCTTTTAGGGCAGCTAGTAGAACATAGTCAGTAGTTAGTAGTCAGGAGGCTCACACTGCGAACTCTTATTGGACTATTTACTACTTTCTACTAACTACTAACTATCTCCGGATATCGGTGAGTATCCCCGCACGGCAATGCGCTTCCGCGTTCCGGTACGTAGTGCGTGCTGAATCGGGTATACTCTAACTCAATGTCAAAAAAGAAGGACCCGTTATTCACTCTCCTC
>Ga0209542_10007847_pt1 | contig 20124 bp, 20 predicted proteins | sample RifCSPhighO2_01_FD_184028 | JGI IMG/M metagenome (GOLD analysis project Ga0209542, IMG submission 184028) | Soil microbial communities from Rifle, Colorado - Rifle CSP2_plank highO2_0.1 (SPAdes) (version 2) | ecosystem: Environmental > Terrestrial > Deep subsurface > Rock core/Sediment ...
TATCTGTAATCAATTGAGAAATTGATATTTCATTTGGAGTTTTTTCAGGAAAGTAAGACAAACTAAAAACTCCCCCAACTACCAAAAAAATTATAACAACTAAAACAAAATTTTTTAACAAAGGATTTATTTTCATTTTCATATTCATATTTATTAAATTTAGATATGTCTAATTTAACACGATTTTTTAAATAATTCAACTATATCAAATATATAAAAAAAGAGGGCGTTGTGGAACACTACGAGTGTAACCACAACGCCCTAATCGCTTTCGCTTCGCTTCTTTTCAGACACAGGTCCAACGCTTCCCATCAGGAGTTGAGCAGACTTCTGGTCTGCGTCGCCCCGTACTGGGCCTGAAGAATTGATCGGAGCGGCTCCGGAACTCCCAAGAACTTTTGTCCCTCAGTGTATGTCGCCATACACGCGGAGAAAAAACCCTTGAGGTGATCCGGACAAGAAACGATGGAGATCATTCCTTCCTCCCTTTTGACGAGGAGAAAAAGGGAATAGATCTCTTGCTTCTTCTGCCGTTTGCCGCTTTGATCGTCCTTATCTGGCGTCCAGGTTTCCCAGACGCCTTCAAAGTCAACCAACACGTAGCCGTCCTGACCATCCAGAAAGAAGCCCTCCTCGGAGATCGAAACCTCCTTTGAGAGCTCAATCTTCTCTTCCAGATGCTGGTTGCCCTGTTCGAGCAGGGACTTTGCCCTCTTGAGCAGGTACCAGCAGAAGAAGAAATCCGACGCCTGTTCTTCCGAGAACCCGGCTTCAACAAGCTTTTTCTTGGACGGCGGGAAATCCCAGGCAAGAGTGAAACCCTTGACAAAGATTCTCTTCTGATTGGCCTCGGCCACCCTTTCCTCAAAAGAGCCGACGCCCTCAAGAGGATAAATCCTTTCATCTTGGGTGACCTCAACCAACAAGTAGCCCGCCTTTCGGATTTCAATCTTCCCGTTCTTGTCCGAGATCTGGGGAGGAACGAAGATGAAGGACTTCCCTTCGTTTCCCTTAACAAACGTCTCGGCAGGTTGAAGATTGGCTTCCTTTTGAAGCTCACTGACTCGGCCTTGGCGTTGCTGCGCCGTAGCCTGGTTGACCCGGCCCACAAGCTCTTTCATGGCCACTTTGACCTCTTCAAACTCTGGGCGGGTGAAACAGGCCACTTCCGGAACCCGGAAGTAATATTTCCATGCCTGCAGGGGAGCACGATAATCTCCTTCCTCCAGGTAACCATCGGAGACCATTTTGGAAAGCCATTCAATGGTTTCCAGATAGTTTCCTGTAGCACTCTTGATCTTGTGGATTAAGAATGCTACCCAAGCCGCCTGACGATAGGCAGCCTCTGGGTGGTTCATGAAACCGTGGATCTTGTCCTTGATCCTTTTCACCGCCGACGTGTTTTCCGAACGAATGCGTACTGCCTTGGGAGCAGCGTACAACTCGTCCAGCTTGGGCAAGTGAGTTTCCAGCCACGCACGAATACCCGCGGCTGAATCTTCAATCTTCTTGACTTCCTCGCTGTCATCTGTGATAGAGATTGAAATCTCCATCAAATCAACGTCCAAGTCGATTACCGAATTGGTCTCGGGAAAATCGGCTGGGTTAAGATCCTGAAAGGAACTTAACTCGCCACTCTTTCCGCCCCTTAGAGAGGGCTTAGCCTTTTCTGGCTTTTTAGCCATAAAAAACTCCTTCTTTCTTTGTGGTGCTGCGAAGCGATCGCGATATTAGGAACTAGTTACACTATATCATATTTAAAAACCTTGTCAAGCCTATTGCCTATATATAAATGAATCATCGATTATTGATTATTTTTTTGTATAAAAAAAAGACGGAATCCAGCTCCGTCTATCATTCTCTTATTGGATCAAAAAGATGCAACATTCTTTTATTATTTTCGCCCCTATTTGCTAAGGTTAAAAACTTTTTTGATGCCCTTAAGCTACTAATAACAATCATCAGTTTTTTCCCTATTTGCTCTACTAAATTGGCAATTGGCGTGAAATCAGCATCAGCTGATGCTATACACACATGAGAAATGTCGGGCATTAACTCTATAGTCCTCTTTGCAACATCGATCATTACATCATCTGTTTTATTAATTAAAATAGTTTCTCCTGGTTCGTAATCTCCAAAATCATCTCCCCCAAGAATTGACGGAGATTCTTTTTTTGTAGTACGGAATACCGGACATGCTATGGGAATAAATCCCAATTTGTGGAAGAATTCTATCCTGGCCGCAATTGTAATTGCTGGCGCAAAAACAAAAACCAAAGAGATTTCACCATATTTTGCTATCCATGACATCATTCTTTGATATCCAAGCTCTTCAGACAGTCTTTCTGGCGGCTCGGTTTTCATATTAAGCATGATATTGTCGTAATCAATAAAAACAGCAATTTTGTTAGATGTCACAATCTTTTGCTCCACTTGTTGTTGTAAAGGTGCATTTTCTTAATATAACCAAAAATTATATTTTTTGTCAATCAAAAATGGGCTGTGCAACCCATTTTTGCTTTTTTACATAAAACTTGTTATTTCTCTAACTTCAAGCTCATTCTGTGTTCTTTGGGCTCTATGAGTAAAATTTGAAAATCGTAGGTTTTATTTATTTCTAATGATTCTTCCATTTTTTGTTGTGAACCAAATTCGGAAATATGGCATAGGCCTCTAATTTTAGGAAGAATTTCAACAAATGCTCCAAAAGAACTAAATTGAATTACTTTTCCTTTAACAGTATCTCCCTTTTTATACTCTTTCTCAATTTCTTCCCAAGGGTTTTTCTTTAAACTTTTTAATGAAAGAAAAACTTGATTGTTGTTTATATTAATAATTTGGGCTTTTACAATTTCACCAACTTTTACAACTTCAGATGGGTTTTCAACTAATTGCCAATCCAATTCTGAAATATGAATTAATCCTTCAATTCCAGATTCACTTTGAGCGGAGTCGGCAGATAAGGGAAACCTTATAAAAACTCCAAAGTCGGCAATGCCTGTTATTTCACCTTCAATAATGTCGTCTTTTTTATAATCTTTTAAAATTTCTTTTATTTTTTCTTCTGTTTTTGCCTTTTCAGAAAGAATCAATTTATTTTCTTGAGCCATTAAATCAAGAATTTTTACTTCCAAAGTTTTACCAATAAATTTTTGAAGCTCTTTTAGAATTTTTTGTTTATCGGCATCAATAACACGAGGATAATTTTCTGGAGAAAGCTGTGAAACTGGCAAAAATGCAGGAATATTGTCTAAACTTGTTAAAAGCCCGCCTTTGTTTACGCCAGTTATTTTAACTTTTAAAACCGTGCCTTTTTCTTTTATATCTTTAAGTGATTGCCAGCTAATTTCTTTTGTGGCATCTTTTAAAGAGAGTTCTTTATATCCTTCCTCATTTTCTAGTTCAACTATTTTAGCAAAAATTTTGTCTCCAATTTTCAAATTTTTAATTACATCTTTTACTTCGTAAAACTCTCTACCAAAAATTATACCAGTGCCAAAAAATCCCAAATCAACAAAAAGCGACGAGCGGTCGCGAGCCACAACTATTCCATCAATTGTTGAGCCAATAGTAAGGGGAGCCGACCCCTCTTTTATTTTTTCTTTTATCATAATAAACCCATAATACATTATTTATTATAATTTGCAACCATCTATCTATTGACAATAAAATATTTTTAATATAATATGTTCTTTAAGAGGATTTGTTCTTTTGTTACTTATGAATTCTGCTTGGTGCGGGATTTTGGAGTAACGCACATGGGAGGTTCCTACGATGTTTTTGCGAAAGATCATGGGAAGGATGTCTGAGGTTTCTCTTAAGGGTATTAAGTCGCCCGATGACGAGTTGGAGGAGGGCGACCGGGTCGTTGGCGTATTGTCTGACGACATCAAGAGGCTTCATTTCGTGATGGGCTCGTCAATTGACAGAAACATTGAGATGTGCAAGAGCCTGCAAAAGGAATTCGATGGATTAGAAGAGTCCGAGATTAGCGAGGAAAGATTAACGCAGGCCAGGCAAGAATGCCTGTTTGCTCATCTCGAGTGCGATTTTCTCAAATCGGCATTCTGGACCTGCGTGAAATTCGAATTCCCTGAACTTGTAGGCGTCAGAGGAGTAGCCATTCGAAAGGATTGGCAGGTCGTCGTCACGATGGACCCAAGTGCCAAGTTTGGCAAAGCGCTCTCTGAGTTTCTTTCGTCGATGTCTTTGTAGGACATTAAAAATAAAGGGAAGGAATCCTTTTTAACATAAAGCCCCTCAATGCAAATGGATTTGCAAAGAGGGGTTCTTTTTTTACTTTAATATAAAAAAATTAAAATGAGAGCATTGAAGTTAAAAATAATTTGTGGTAAAATAGTAAAATAGAAAAAATTCATGGCAAAAATTAATTGGGCAGGGCAATCCTGCTTTCAAATTTCAGTTTCTAACTCAAGAGACCATTCGGCCGATATTGTTATTGACCCATTCAATGAAGAAATTGGACTAAAAGTCCCTAATTTTTCTGCCGATATTTTACTTGTTACTCATTCGCACAGCGACCATAGTAATACAAAAGCAGTAAAAGGAACTCCATTTATAATTTCAGGTCCTGGTGAATATGAAGTAAAAGAAGTTTTTATTAAAGGTATTCCATCTTTTCATGATGATTCGGATGGAAAAGAAAGAGGATTAAATACAATTTATATAATTTCTGCAGAGGGTTTAAGATTTTGTCATTTGGGTGACTTAGGACAGAAACAGTTGACAGATGAACAGTTGGAAAAAATAGGCAATGTAGATATTTTAATGATTCCTGTTGGAGGCCAGTTTACGATTTCTTCACAAGAAGCTCAAAGAATAATTTCACAAATTGAACCAAAAATTGTAATTCCTATGCATTATGAATTACCAAAATTGAAAGTAAAATTGGATAATGTTGATAAGTTTTTAAAAGTAATGGGCAAAAATTCAGTTGTTCCGCAAGATAAATTTACCGTAAAATTAAGCGCTTTGTCACAAAATGGAACAGAAGTAGTAGTTTTACAACCGTAACAAATGAATATACATAATTATATTGAAAAATTGAGGGCCTTGCCCGATAAGCAGAAAAAAATAATTTTGTGGACAATTGTTATAATATTGGCTTTAGTAATGGGTTTTTTTTGGATTAGGTCTGCAATAAATAGTTTTTCAAAAATAGAAGAATCTATCAAAAAAGTTAATATCCCTACTTACATAGAAGAAAATAAATAATATGGCTGAGGAAAAAGAAAAATCAACAAACATAGGAAGAATTAATAAAAGAGAAATAGTTACTGAATTAAGAGAATCATACATTGATTATGCAATGTCGGTTATTGTGGCTCGCGCTTTGCCAGACGTAAGAGACGGATTAAAGCCAGTTCACCGCCGAATTTTATATGCCATGCATGGTATGGGATTAAGTCATAGCGCAAAATTTAGAAAGTCGGCTGCTGTAACTGGAGAGGTTCTTGGAAAGTATCATCCACATGGCGACATAGCTGTTTATGATTCTTTGGTAAGAATGGCGCAGGACTTTTCTTTGAGGTATCCGTTAATTGACCCTCAAGGTAACTTTGGAAGCATTGATAACGATCCGGCTGCCGCTCAGCGTTATACAGAGTGCCGCCTTTCCCTTATTGGAGAAGAAACATTAAGGGACATTGAAAAAGATACGGTTAACTTTATTGATAACTACGACGGCACAAGGCAAGAGCCAATTGTTTTGCCTTCGCCTTTACCTCAATTGCTTTTAAACGGGTCTTTGGGAATTGCAGTTGGTATGACCACTAATATTCCACCTCATAATTTGGCAGAAGTGATAGACGCGCTAATTTATTTAATTGAACACCCAAAAGCCGAAACTCCCGATTTATTCCAATTTATTCAGGGGCCTGACTTTCCAACAGGAGGAATAATTTACGACCAAAAAGAAATAATTTCTGCTTACTCGCAAGGCAAGGGAGCAATTATAATGAGGGGTAAGGCAGATATTATAGAAAAGAAAGACGGCGCCGACCAAATTATAATTACAGAAATTCCCTATCAAGTTTCTAAAGCTGACATGGTAGAGCAAATGGCAAACTTGGTTTCAGAAAAAAAGATTGAAGGCATAAGAGATATTAAAGATTTATCAGATAGAGAAGGAATGAGAGTGGTTATTGATGTTAAAAAAGGATTTCAGCCACAAAGAATTTTAAATAGGATTTATAAGTTTACCAATCTTCAAAAAACATTTCATTTAAATATGTTGGCTTTAGTTGACGGCATTCAGCCAAAAACTTTAGCCCTTTCTGACGTTCTTTCTTATTTTATAGAACATAGAAAAGAGGTAATAACAAGAAGATTAAAGTTTGATTTAGAAAAAGCAAAAGAAAGAGCTCATATTTTGGAAGGATTGGTTATTGCCCTAAAAAATATTGATGCTGTGATTGCTGTAATAAAAAAGTCGGCCGACAAAGAAGAAGCAAAAATTAATTTAATTAAAAAATTCAAACTTACCGAAAGGCAGGCAGTAGCCATATTGGAAATGAGGCTTCAAACACTGGCTGGGCTTGAAAGAAAGAAAATAGAAGATGAGCTGAAAGAAATTTTAAATAGAATTAAAGAATTAACAGCAATTTTAAAAGACCCAGAAAAGTTAAAAGGCATTATTAAAAAAGAATTTATAGATTTGAAAGAAAAATATGGCGATAAAAGAAGAACAAAAGTTATAAAGCAAAAATTGGGTGAAATTACCGAAATTGACTTGGTGCCTTTAGAAGAAACAATTGTTACTTTAACCACAGGCGGATATATTAAAAGAATTAATCCGGCTACTTACAAAATTCAAAAAAGAGGAGGCAAAGGCATTATGGGTATGAAAACTATGAGTGATGATATAGTTGAACATTTTATTTCCGCCTCTACTCATGATAATTTGCTTTTCTTTACAGATTCTGGAAAAGTTTTTCAAACACAAGTTTATGAAATACCAGAAGGTACAAGGGTTGCAAGGGGCAGGGGGCTTTTAAACTTTTTAGAGCTTTCAACAGAAGAAAAGGTTTTGTCGTTGGTTCCAATGACAAAAGAAGCAGCAAAACCAGTGTCTAATGGATCAGAACCTGAAAAATATTTGGTGATGGTAACAAAAAATGGAAGAATAAAGAAAACCAGTTTGGAAGAATTTGAAAATGTTAGAAAGAGTGGAATTATATCAATAAAATTAGAAAAGGGTGACTTATTGAAAAAGGTAGTAAAAACCACTGGTAACGATGATGTAATTTTAACAACAAAAAATGGCATTTCTATTAGGTTTCGTGAAAAAGACATAAGACCAATGGGGAGAGGTGCGGCTGGAGTAAAAGGCATAAGGCTTAAAAAAGGCGACGAAGTTATTGGTATGGATGTAATAGAAAAAAACGACCCAAAGGGTACCCCGAAACAATACTTGTTGGTAGTTATGGAAAACGGATATGGAAAAAGAACAGAAATTTCCCAATACCGACTACAAGGCAGAGGCGGGTCTGGAATTAAAACAGCAAAAATTACAAGTAAAACAGGTCCAATAGTTTTGTCATCTATTTTAGAAGATATAGCAGAAGATGAGGATTTGATTGTTATTTCTCAAAAGGGGCAAGTAATAAGAACTAGCGTAAAATCCATATCTTTGCTTGGCAGGGCCACCCAAGGAGTTAGAATAATGCGCCTTGAAGCTGGTGACAAGGTTGCCTCGGGGGCATGCTTGAAAGATTAGGTATTTACTTCTTTTTTGTAAGTTGTATAATTAAGCAAATTACGCAGTTTATGGACAAAAAATATTTTTTTATAATAGTATTTATTGTTTCTTTAACAATAATAAATCCAATAGTTGTTGTTGGGCAAGGTGAACCTGTTACTGTTACAATAGGTAATCCACTGGTAGGAGTTAATAATCTTTGCGACCTTTTAACCAAAATTACTAGCGCTGTTGCTGGATTAGTTGGGGCTGTATCTGTTATAATGATTATAGTGGCTGGCATAATGTATTTACTTTCGGCTGGAAGCCCTGAAAAAACCGGAGCGGCGAAAAAAGCTTTTTTCTATGCTATAATAGGTATGGTTGTTGCTCTTTCTGCTGTTGCTATAGTTGCTGAAATTAAGATTATTATAAGCGCCGCAGGCGGTGGTTGTTAATATAAAGAGAGATTGATATAAAATTAAAGGTCGATTTTAAATCAGAATAAAAAATTTAAGACATAAAAATTAGCAAAAATGAAAAAAATAATAGTTAGTTTACTTCTTTTAAGCGCTGTACTAGTTCCAGTAACAGCTTTCGCCCAGCCAAATGTAACAATAACCGATCTTGACCAATTAATAGCCGCCCTAAAAGCGCCAATTTGGACAATATTTGGTTTGATTGCTTTAATTGCTTTTATTACAGCTGGTATTTTGTTTCTTACTGCGTCTGGTGACCCTGAAAAGATTAAAACAGCAAGGACAGCTTTTCTGTGGGGAATGGTTGGAGTTGTAGTGGGTATTATTGCTTTCTCAATCGTAACAATAATAGAGAACGCGCTCTAAAGAGAATATATTTATAAACATGTCGGGTGTCTGTGCTAAAACAGGCACTCGACAAGTTAGTTGTTTAACGATAAAAATTTAAAAATGAAAAAAGAGTTATTATCAGTTTTATTTTTGTCAATTGTTGTTGTTCTGGTTTTACCTAATATGGTTTTGGCGCAACCAACAACTATTACGGGCGTAGTTGCAAATGTTGTAAAGTTAGTATGGGTTGTTGCTACCGGAATAGTTATCATCTTTTGGGTTATAACTGGTGTTTTGTTTTTATCTGCTATGGGAGCTCCTGAAAAATTAGGTACAGCTAAAAAATCTTTATTTGCCGCTGTGGCCGGAACAATATTAGTTGCTTTAGCTTATTCGGCAGGAGTTATCATAGAAAACGCAATATTATTTGGAGTATAAAACTAAAAGGAATATAAAAAATGAATAAAAAAATATTATTTTTAACTTTACTGACAGCTGTTTTAGTTTTGCCTACTGCAACGCAAGCGCAACTAGGAGATCTTACAACAATAACTAATAATATAATACAGCTACTTACAAACATTGGGACTGCGCTTGTAGTTTTCGGTTGGGTTGTTACAGGTATTTTATATTTAACTGCGGCAGGAAGTCCTGAAAAAATAGGAACTGCAAAAAAAGCTCTAATTGCATGTGTAATTGGAACAGTGTTAATTGTAATTGCAGAACCAGGCTATACCGTAATAAAGGGCATAATAGACTCTATTCTCCAGAGTGGTACATAAATTAGTAAATTAAATTGTATGCATAAAAGTCCGCTTTTAGCGGACTTTTTGCTTTTAATATACTATAAATGTGTTATAAAGGATATTAAGATATGCCCTCGTGGCGGAATTGGAATACGCGCTGCGCTTAGGACGCAGTCCCGCAAGGGTTACAGGTTCGAGTCCTGTCGAGGGCACAAATATAAGTTTATGAAGATAGCTTGGGAATTTTGATGGTTAAAAGGCCTTTGTCCATTTGGGCTGCGGCTTTTTCAACTTCTATGTTTTCTGGCAAAACTATTTTTCTTGAAAAGGGGCCCCAATAACATTCTTGGTAAAAATATTTTTTTTCTGGGTCTAAATGAGGATTTAGCCGATTTCCCTTTATAATCATCATTTCTTTTTCAACAGAAATATCAATGTCTTTTATTTGTATTCCTGCTATAGCGGTTAAAACCACAAAACTTGAATCTGTTTCAAAAACATCAATCACTAATTCTCCTTCTGGGTCAAAAATGCCTTTTTCTGCAACTTCTGGCGCTTTCTCCGTTTCACTACTTTTTTCTGCTTTTATTTTTAATTTGTTTGCCATGTTATTTTATTTTAATTTTTATAACCTCAACAACACTTTTCATATTCTTTACTCTATTAAAAGCCCAAAACACAAAAATAGCAAGTCCTACTAAAATGGTTATGGGTACCGCAACCTGTAAAGTGCCTTTAAATGTCATTATAGAAAAATTATAAAATCCGTGAAGGGTACTGGCTAAAAAAAGCCCCAAGAAAGAAAACCAGCCACTTTTTTTTATTTGGTGAGATTCTATTACTAAAAAATAACCCAGTGTACCCGAAGCCAAAGTATGTAAAAATGTGGCTCCTATAAATCGAACAAAACTAATCATAAATGTATTGTTTAAAACCTGATTAAAAGAAAGATTGTCTGCTGGAGAAAAAAGATAAAGAATGTTTTCTAAAGCGGCAAAACCCAAAGCAGCAATAATCATATAAATCATTATATCCAATGGTTCGTCCAAATTACTGTTTTTAAATATCGCCTTTTTAACAACTAAATATTTAAAAAATTCTTCGGTAAGAGCAATAACAAAAAACCAATACAAAATTGAAATAATAAAAGTTGGCAGTTTAACTTCAACCAACAAAGCAGAAAGCCCAATTTGCACAAGAAAAACAGGCAAAGTTATTAAAAAGCCCAAAATAAAAACTTTTAAAATCATTAGCTTTGGTTCGGGGTGAGAGTCCTTTCTTAAGTAATAAGAAAGCCAAACTAAAGATGGTAGAATTCCAAAAAAAATATAAAGTATAATTTTATAATCCATTTTGATTTTTGGTTTTTCACAAAAGTGGAATTATTTTTCAACGTCCGCCAAACCCACGGCCAGCCCGAATTGAAAAATAATTCCACTTTTGTTTCATAAAGGCCACTCTTCTATCATTATACACTCTTTTTTATTCTTAAGGGGCATTTGCTGATAAATTTCTTCTGTTATGAAGGGCATAAAAGGATGAAGCAATTTTAAGTTTGTTGTAAGAATTTTTAAAAGCAAATATTGGGCAGATTGTTTTTCTTTTTTATTTTGGCTATTAAGCCGTTCTTTGCTTTCTTCTATTATTTTGTCGCAAAATGTATGCCAAAAATAATGGTAAACTTTTTCAGCAGCTGAATAAAATTTGAATTCATCCATTAATTTTGTTGTTTCTTCCGATAATTTATTTAAGTTTTTTAATATTTTTTTATCCTTTGATAATAACTTTATTTCTTTACTTTCATTGTAATCACCAAGATTAGTTAAAACAAACTTTGAGGCGTTCCATATTTTATTGGCAAAATTTCTGTATCCACGAATTCGGTTTTCGTCTAATGCTAAAGATGTTCCTGGCGTGTTGCCAATAATCAAGCCAATTCTAAAAGCATCGGTTCCGTATTTATTTGTAAGATCTAAAGGGTTTATAACATTACCCTTGCTTTTGCTCATTTTTTTACCCTGTGCGTCTAAAACCAGTCCATGCAAATACACATTTTTAAAGGGAATTTTTTTTGTAACATAAAGGCCAAGCATAATCATTCTCGCGACCCAGAAAAAAATAATTTCACCGGCAGTTTCCATAACATCGGTGGGGTAAAAAGTTTTATAATCTTTCGAGTTTGGGTACCCCAAAGTTGCAAAAGGCCATTGGCCAGAAGAAAACCATGTGTCAAAAGTGTCATTTTCTTTTATTACATTTTTACCGCATTTTTTACATTTTGTAATTTTATTTTCTATATCAATAAATTCAATTTGGCAATTTTCGCAAATTTTAGCCGGTATAGGTATGCCCCAAACAATTTGCCTGGAAATATTCCAGTCAATAATATTTTTTAGCCAATGAAGCGAGATTTTTTTATAATATTTTGGCGTAAAAATAATTTCATTTTTTTCAATAATTTTTATTGCTTTTTCAGCCAGTGGTTTCATTTTAATAAACCACTGCTTTTTTATTTGTGGCTCAATTAAAGTGCCACATTTATAGCAAGTTCTAATTGTGTGTTTGTAATTTTCATCAATTTTTACCAGCAATCCTTTTGTACTTAACTTTTCTATAATTTTTTCTCGGGCTTCTGTAATTTTCATTCCACTAAACTCTCCGGCAATTGGCAAAAGTTTTCCATAAAAATCTATTATTTGTTCTTTTTCTAATTTATGGTTTTGGGCAATATTAAAATCAACAGCGTCGTGCCATGGAGTTATTGTCATTATTCCTGTTCCAAAATTCATATCTATTAATTCATCTTTTATAACTGTGGCCACAACAGGGCCGTTTATCCATTCTAATTCTATTTTTTGCCCGTTTTTATAATTTTTATATCTTTTATCTTTTGGATGCATTACAACATATTTGTCGCCAAACTTTGTTTCTGGCCTTGTTGTTGCAATAGTGAAAGGGCCGTATTTTAAGTAATATAATTTATCTATTTGCTCAATATCGGTGGTTTCTAAATCGGAAAGTGAAGTTTGGTGTTTTGAACACCAATTTATTATTTTTTTATCCCGGTAAACTAAGCCATCACGGTAAAGCTTTTCAAAGGTTGAGTAAACTGTTTTAACAATGCTTTCGTCTAATGTGAACTTTTCTCGCGACCAGTCAGAAGAAGACCCAATTTTTTTTGTTTGCTCTTCAATATTTTTTTTATTATTTAAAGTAAAATCCAAAATTTCTTTATAAAGGTCTTCAGGGTTCATTTTAAAGCGGGATTTGCCTTCTTTTTCTAATTTTTTTTCATAAACAACCTGTGTTTCAAAACCAGCGTGGTCTAGTCCGGGCAACCATAAAGCTTTAAACCCTCGCATTCTTTTGTATCTTGTAATAATGTCTTCAATAGTCAAAACCAAACCATGGCCTGCATGCAAAGAGCCGTTTGCATTTGTTGGAGGCATTATTATGGTAAATGGTTTTTTATGCCTTTTTGGTAATTTATCAGGATTAAAAAAACCGCTATCTTCCCATAGCTTATAAATTTTATCTTCAACTTTTTTGGCATCATACTGCCCAAATAATTCCATAAAATATTATTTAATTCTATCAGAGTTGTGGGGAAGCGTAAACTATTGACTTAGATATATTATTATGCTATAATCAGGTGTAGTTAGTTTTTTGAAAACTCGTAGGTGGCTATGCCTCAAAATAGCAGGGAGATTTAAATGAAATGTGAGATTGATAAAACGTCCTTGCCTAACGAGAAAGACAGAGTAGTTCTGATACAATTCAGAATTACATTGATTCCAGAAACAGATGACGACCAATTACGTCTTAATGATTTGGAACGAGCTCAGTCCCTTGTAGGACATTCAAAGATAGGGGATAGGTTCTTGGAAGCTACAATATGTTTGAATCAACGCATTGATGGGACATGTAGATCAATTGCTACTCTAGCAACTCATTTTGCCCCTTAGCTTTTTACGAAAGGGATTCTTATTTACAGATTCTCAAATTTGCATTGGCCTCCAGGTTTTTCCAGGAGGCTTTTTTATTTTTGTGAAAGTATGCGGTGATGGCAATCATTAAAGCATTGTCAGTTGATAAATGTTTTTCTGGAAAAATGATATTAAAATTTTCTTTTATTGCTTTTTCTTCAAATTGTTTTCTTAGTTCTTTATTAGCCGAAACGCCTCCGCCCAAAATTATTGTTTTTATTTTACCTGCCCTGAGCGAAGTCGAAGGGTAATCTTTCACCGCTTTTACTGTTTTTTTGAGTAAAACATCAATAATTGCTTGCTGAATTTCATAGCACATTTGCATGATGTATTCTTGTGACTTTTGTATTTTTGCAGATTGTTTTTTGTGGTGATATAAAACAGCAGTTTTTAGGCCTGAAAAACTAAAATCGTAATCTTTTGTATTGATCATTGGGCGTGGTAATTTTAGGGGATAGCGTTTAGCGTTTAGCGTATAGTTTGCTGCGAGGCGCGCAATTTCAGGCCCTCCTGGATAGCCGAGCCCCAAAATTTTGGCTGCCTTATCAAAACATTCGCCTGCCGCGTCATCTCTTGTTTCGCCTAAAATTTTGTATTTTCCAATTCCATTCATTAAAATTAATTGCGTATGCCCGCCAGAAACAATTAGAGAAATTGCTGGTAAGTTAATTTTTGGATTTTCTAAATAATTAACTAAAATATGGGCTTCTATATGGTTCACAGAAACCACCGTAATATTCCAAAAAAAAGATAAAGCTTTAGCAAAATTTACTCCAACCCAAAGGCAGGGTTCTAACCCTGGCCCTTCTGTTACTGCAATTAAATCAATTGCTGGCTTGCCCTGAGCGTAGTCGAAGGGTTTCTCATTTTTTTCTAAAAACTTTTTTAAATTTCCGTATAAATTGCTTTCTTTACTAAGAATTTCTTTTAGAGTATTATTTTGAGAATCTGAAATTTGGTTTTTTGATGCCTTTAACAATTTAGCTGTTTTTAAAGATTTTTCTAAAGTTGGTATTAAGTTATTTTGATGCTCTCTTTTAGCCATTGCCGGGAAAACTCCGCCATATTTTTTATGAATTTCTATTTGCGAAGAAACAATGTTTGAAAGAACCTTAAAACCGCCCATTTTATTTTTTGGTGTTTCAATAATTGATATTCCAGTGTCATCACAAGATGTTTCAATAGCTAAAATTTTCATGATTGCGCAGAAATAAGGATATTTTTCAACGCCCGCCAAACCCACGGCCAGCCCGAATTGAAAAATATCCTTATTTCTGCTTTATTTCAAATCTATATAATTCTATATCATAGTTTGCTTTTTTTCAATTTTTGAGTTAATATCGATGTAAATTATGCCGCTATCGTCTAATGGCTAGGACACTAGGCTTTCAATCTGGTAATCGGGGTTCGATCCCCCGTAGCGGCACATGGATAAAAAAGATTATTTAGATATTTCAAAAGCAACTGATATTAAGGATTTAAAAGAAAGAAAATTATACCGTTTTTTTGAAACTCTTCCTGGATTAATCAGCTTGGGGACTCTTTTAGGAGTCCTTGTTTTGTCTTGGTTGTTTCCCTCCCAAATAGCAATTTTTATAATTTGTTTTTGTTTTTATTATTTGTTCAGAATTATTTATTTTTCAATGCATCAAATAGTGGGTTATTTTAAAGTAAAAAAACATCTTTCAATGAATTGGATGCAAAAATTAAGGGAACTTAAAAATCCTTCGACAGGCTCAGGCCAGGCTTGGGAAAATATTTATCATGTAATAATTCTTCCAACATATAAAGAAGACCCCAAAATTATAAAAGAAAGCTTGGAGTCTTTAATAAGTTCAGATTACCCAAAAGAAAAATTAATTATTGTTTTAGCCATAGAAGAAAGAGCGGGAATAGAGGCAAGGCAAACAGCAAACTTAATTGAAAATGAATATGCTTCTAAATTTTTTAAATTCTTAGTAACTTTTCATCCCGATAATATTGAAAACGAAATAGCTGGCAAAGGTTCTAATGTTGCTTATGCTGGTAAAATGGCAAAAGAAAAAATAATAGATGTTTTAAAAATTCCTTATGAAAATATTTTAATTTCTACTTTTGATATTGATACTAAAATTTATCCCAAGTATTTTTCTTGTTTAACTTGGTACTACTTAACAGAAAAAAATCCACAAAGGGCAAGTTACCAACCAATTCCTGTTTATAATAATAATATTTGGTCGGCTTCTGCAATCACTCGTGTTGTTTCCACATCAAACACTTTTTGGCAAATGATACAGCAGGAAAGGTCGGAAAAACTTACAACATATTCTTCGCATGCAATTCCTGCTGTGGTATTTTTCCAAGTGGGTTACCCCACTAATGTGGTTTCAGATGATTCTCGAATTTTTTGGAGAGCTTATTTTTATTACGATGGCGATTATAGAGTGGTTCCCATTTATTATTTGGTCTCAATGGATGCAGTAATGTCGAGTGGATTTTGGAAAACAGCAATTAATCAATACAAACAGCAAAAGCGTTGGGCTTGGGGATGCAATGAAATTCCATATATGTTTTATGGTTTTTTGAAAAATAATAAAATACCTCTTTTGCATAAAATTTCTCATTTGTACACAATTATTGATGGTTTTTGGTCGTGGGCTACAGCAGCTCTTTTGCTTTTTGCTTTGGGTTGGTTACCAATTTTTTTGGGTGGGCAAAATTTCAACCTTACAGTTTTGTCTTTTAACCTGCCGATTTTAACAAGCAGAATTATGACAATTTCTTTGTTTGGCATGATGATTTCTGCAATTTTAAGCACAATGCTTTTGCCTCCTTTGCCAAAAGATATGAGTCAATTTAAAAAAATATCCATTTTTTTACAATGGATATTTTTACCAGTCACCTTAATTGTATTCGGCGCATTTCCAGCTCTTGATGCTCAAATTCGTTTAATGCTCGGAAAATATATGGGTTTTTGGGTTACAGAAAAGGTGAGAAAATAACTTTCAAATTTAAAATTTGACACGATTTTTTATGGGGGTATAATAAAAATATGTTGGACAATAAAGATATACAAAAATTAATAGAAGTTTTTGCGACAAGAGAAGAAATTGTTACAAAAAACGAATTAGAAGATTTGAAGTCTGATTTTAGAAATTTACAAACATCTGTTGATGCTTATGCTGTTAAGGCCGATAAATATTTTCAAGAAATGTTAATGTTGTCCCATAAAGTTGATCGCCATGAAAAATGGCTCATTCAAATAGCTGAAAAACTCGGTATTAAGTTAGAATATTAAAGTTACTCAAAGTGGATTCTTGTTTCAAACTGCTCTAGGAGCGTGGGATTCAAACAAAATCAATTTAGTGGAGCGAATTAGAGTAATATTTGAGGCGCGAGGAAGAGATACGATGCTTTACGCATCGTTCTCGACGAGCAACAAAGAAGATTACTCTAATTCGCCCACCCACAGGGAAGCTAAAAAATAGCTGATTTCTTTGTTGCTCCTCCAAAAGGTAGCCTACGGCTACGATTTTGTCGTCGCGCCTCGAAATCATCTTATTTTTTAGCTTCTAAACTTGATTTTGTTTGAATCCCACGCTCCCAACCTTTCTTTTAAGAGAGGGTAGTTTTTTAATTGGGGGTCTTTTTCTAAAATTTCTTTGGCGGCTGAACGGGTTTTTTCAACTAAAAATATATTTGATAAACCTTGCATTGCCATATCTGGTATGCCCCATTGCTGAGAACCATAAAGCTGGCCAGGCCCCCTGATTTCCAAGTCAATTTGCGCCAATTTAAAACCATCATTAAAATCAACTAAAGCTTTTAATCTTTTTCTGTTGAGCTGGTCGGGTGAAGTGGTAAACAAAAAACAGTATGACTGCATATCTGACCTGCCTACTCTCCCTCGAAATTGGTGAAGCTGGGCTAAACCAAACCTTTCTGCTCCTTCTATCATCATTATTGTGGCTCTTTGCACATCTACTCCAACCTCAACAACAGAAGTGGAAACTAAAATATCAATTTCACCTTTTTTAAAATCTAACATTATTCTTTCTTTTTCTTCCGACTTCATTTTTCCATGGAGCATTGTTATTCTTAAGTCGGGGAAAATATCTTTAGAAAGTTTTTCATATTCTTCTTTTACTGCTTTTACATCGTTTTGAGCTAACGACCTTAAATCATAATTTTGGGGGACAAAAGAACCAAAGGATTGCCCTGAACTTATCGAAGGGCTTTTGGCTTCAATTTTAGGACAAATCACAAAAATGCCTTTTCCTTCTTTTGCTTCTTTTTCTATAAATTCATAAGCTGTTGTTCTGTCTTTTGGCTCCACAATTAATGTTTTTATTTTTTTTCTATTTTTTGGCATTTCTGTTATTAATGATAGGTCTAAGTCGCCATAAACAGTTAATGCCAAAGTTCTTGGAATTGGGGTGGCGGTCATCGATAATAAATGGGGAACTAATTTTAGTCCTTCAAAAAGGTGAGCTCGTTGGTTTACTCCAAACCTGTGCTGTTCATCCACAATTACCAAAGCCAAATTTTTAAATGTTACTCCTTTTTGAATTAAAGAATGCGTGCCAATCAATATATTTACATTTTTTTTCAATAATTCATTTCTTTTTAATTCAACTATTTTATCATTTTCAAAAATTCTACTTTCTTTTCCTGTAAGTAGTCCTACTGAAACATTAAATTTTGAAAGTAAATTTGAAACTTCTCTAAAATGCTGTTTTGCCAAAATTTCGGTTGGCGCCATAAAAGCAACTTGAAAACCATTTTTAACAATACTTAAAGAAGCCATTGTGGCTACAACCGTTTTACCTGAACCAACATCGCCCTCTAAAAGCCGTGACATTGGAACAGATTTTTCTAAATCTTTTAAAATTTGAAAACTGCACTTTTTTTGAGAATCGGTTAGTTGAAATGGCAAAGATTCTGTAAACTCTTTCATTAAAACAGTATCCATTTTACAAGCGGGAGCTTTAAATTGCATTAATTTTGCTTTTTCTTTTAAAACAGAAAGTTGTATTAAAAAAAGCTCTTCAAAAGAGAATCTTGCTTTGGCCGCATCGGCCGATTCAAAAGAATCTGGAAAATGAAGTTGCCATAAGGCATCGTTTATAGATAAAAATTTATTTTTATTTATTATTTCTAGTGGCAAAGATTCTGGAATTATATTCACAAACCTTACAAGCAATGGTTTTATAATAAACCTAAACCATCTTGAAGTAACTCCTCTTGTTTCAGGATAAACCGGCACTATTCTGCCAGTATGAGTTAAGCTATTGTTTTCTGACCACTCATTTATTTTTTCGTAAGCAGGGTTATTTAAATAAAGTCCTTCTTTACCTAAACTTACCTTTCCAGCCAAACAAACAAAATCGCCATCTTTTAATGTTTTTGTTATATATATTTGATTAAACCAAATAACTTTAATTTCAGAGGTTTCATCTCTAACAAGTGCTTCTGTTATATTCATCCATTTTTTAAAAGTTTTAGTGTCTTTTATTTTTGTAATTTTTCCTTGTACACAAACAGTTTTTGCTAATTTTTGAAGCGCTTGTGATATTTTGATTATATCTGAAAAATCATCATATCGGCTAGGAAAATGAAAAAGAATATCTTGAATTGTTTTAATTCCAAATTTTTTTAATCTTCTTTGGTAAACTAAACCTATTTTTGGAACATCTCCAATTGAGGTTGAGAGAGATAATATATCCATATCATAGATTTTAGTTCATTTTTTTGGCTTTTGCAAAAAAAATAGGCACTTATTTTGAATTAGTCACAGGACTAAAATAAAAGTAAGCGCCTTTGTGGCTTGTGGTTACTCTGTTTCTTTGAGAGAGGCTTTAAACGTTTCGAATAAAAAAAGATCGTTTGGCGTGAAGTCACCGCGTCTCCTTTCTACTCTTTCCATTGCCACTGCGAGTGTGATAGGCGAGAAATTTTTTTTGATTGCTGGTAAAAGTTGCAAAATGGTCCTTGTGTGATGAAACTGAGCACGAAGATCTTCAATTGCTCTATTTGCTCTTTTTCTTTGGATGGCAGTGATAATCTCCTGAACTTTTTTTGTCTCTTCCATATCATAGCTCCCTTTCGTGTTGCGATTCTGTTTATTTTTGCAATCCTTTCTAACAGAATCTTAGTTGTGAACGAACTACCACTTTCTACTGTGCCCCCGAGGGGATTCGAACCTCTGTTTATAGATCCGCAATCTATTGTCCTGTCCACTGAACGACGGGGGCTAATTCTAATCCCGCACCCTTTCTGCGGAGGAGGTGGGACTCGAACCCACAGGCCCCTTGCGGGGCAGAGATTAGCAATCTCTTGTAATAACCATTATACGACTCCTCCAATTTTCTGTATTATACCTTTTAAAATCCACCAAGTCAATTTGATTTTAATTTAAATTTATGATAAAAAACACTCGGAGGAGTCGCATAGCGGCTATTGCACCACTCTTGAAAAGTGGAACCCTTTACAGGGTTCGTGGGTTCGAGTCCCACCTCCTCCGCCAAAAAAGAACACGACAGACGCCTGTCGTGTTTAGCCAAAATGGTGGCTGTCCCCATTTCCCTGTCCCCATTTCCCGCCACCCGTATGGCGTATTGAAAGTTGCTAAAGCATTGGCATTCCAGTAGTTAAGCAAGAATCGTTCTTGCTTACCAATATCGGCAAAAGCGATTTGGAATAGTAAAATACACTTATGAAACTCGGCATTATCTTACAATCCAATAAACCGGAGCACGCATGGAATACATTCCGCCTCGGAATTACCGCGCTCAAATCTAACCACCAAGTAGAAATCTTTTTGATGAGCGAGGGTTCGGAATTGGACACTATTCCCGACAGCAAAGATTTTGATGTTTCGGCAAAAGTGGCGGAATTCAAAGAAT
>Ga0209542_10007848_pt1 | contig 20124 bp, 26 predicted proteins | sample RifCSPhighO2_01_FD_184028 | JGI IMG/M metagenome (GOLD analysis project Ga0209542, IMG submission 184028) | Soil microbial communities from Rifle, Colorado - Rifle CSP2_plank highO2_0.1 (SPAdes) (version 2) | ecosystem: Environmental > Terrestrial > Deep subsurface > Rock core/Sediment ...
AAATCTTTCTTTATATTCATATTTTTTGAAAAGTTAATGAACTTTAAAAACCTATCGATTTAAGCCCTCAGCGAGTATTTCACATAATTAATGTTAAGTGAGTTTTACGAAGTAAAACCAGAGCTTTAACTTAACTTGTTAAGATTAAAGGTTTGAGTAAAAATGGGTCGCGACCGAAAATCATATAAGTGTAGTTTAATATTTAATAAAATCATGAATAAAAGAATATTTTCAGTATATGTAAATCTACAAGATAGAGAGTTGAATTTACCATCTTACTTAGATAATAGTAAATTTATAATTTCTATATGCCCTTCTTCAATAAGGGATGGGACTTTTTCTAATAAAGGGATAGAAGAGGTCAAAAAACTTTTAGAAAAAGGTTGTTTATTAGGACAAAGAGGATATATTGGAAGATGTAGATATCCTCATAAAGATGGAATAGACCCTTGGCATGAAAATTTCTGTTTGTATAATCCACCAATTAGTCTTGAATCTCAACTAGAATTGATGACAAAAAGTAAAGAAATTTTGAAAAAAACATTTGGAATTGAACCAATTGTTTATGCACCAATAAATCATCTTTATGATGAAAATACTTTATCTGCAGTTCAAACTCTGAAATATAATTTTATGATGGATCAAAATAATTTTGGAATTAATCCTTATAAACAAAATGGAGTTATTATTATTCCAGAATCAAAGATAGGAGATAAAGAAACATCTAAAAGTTTAGGTATATATTCTCATGTGGATATGTTAAGAAAAAGAAAAGTTTCTGATTTTGTTAAAAGAATTAAACTTATTTTACCTTCTGAATTTAAACCAGAAAATGTTCCGGAACATATTTTAACTATGAATGAAATTCAAAAAAGAATTAAAAAACATGAGAGAGACTTAAAAAGTTTGAAGAGGAAGCATAATATTAAATAAAATTTGAAGAAATTTTAATTTCTGAGACTATCTGTGCCGAAGGCACTTCCGCGACCCATTTTTATTTCACTTAACGATGTTATCAGCCCCGAGCCGAAGGCGAGAGCCTGCAAGGCGTGGTGCGACTGAAAGGAGCAAGTAGCGATGGCACAATTTTTAAGGGTGGGGGAAGGCAGTGCGTTTATTTCTTTTGAAAAACAAAAATAGTGCAAATGAAACCAGCATCATCTAAATCTTTTTTCATTTCTAACTCAAATCCATATTTTTTGAATAAAGCAGGATAAAATTGTTCTTCTCTATTGATATCAATAAGTTTGCCAATTTTAGGAATATCAGAATAGTGCAAGATCTCTCTATACTTTTTTCCGTCAAGTTCAACAGTATTTCTTTCAATAAAGAGGTCTTTCAGGGATTTAAGTTTTTCTTCAAGATAGGTTTCATTTGCCACGACTAAAATAAATTTGCCGTTTTGTTCAAGCATTAAGTTAATCTTTTTTGCTGTTTCCTCTAATTCGTCAGCTACAAAATGAGGAAACACATAAATTGCGGTGATAAAATCAAACTTTTCATCGGTTTTGATATTTAGAAAAGTGCTATTATAGGTTTTAAGTTGAATGCCTTTTCTAAAATTTAGAGGTTTTTTTATAAGGTAATTATAATTTTTATCAGAAGGTTCGCAACCCTCAATAACTATCTCTTTATATTTTTGATTAAGAGCTTTGTAAAGCATTTTGATAAAAAAACCGATCCCAAAACCGATGTCAAAAATCTTAATGCTTGAACTCTTTTTCTTAGAAATAATCTCTTGAATGATAAATTTATTTACAAAAGAATTTATTTTGGTCTTTTCTTGATTACACCAATCTATTTTTTCGTATTGTTGATAAAAAAAATTTGGGTTTTTCATACTTATATCAATAAATTTGAGTAATTTATTAAGTTATCGTTACGCACTGCCTTCGGGTGGGGGTTGGATATAAGCCATCGCTATTGCTGATAATCCTTGTTATGTGACTTTTTATGAATTTATATTGAAAATAATAAATGAGTAAAAAGCAAAACTCGAAGAGTTTTGAGTGCGAGCTGAGGGCTTATTTCTTTTTTTGCATGCTTGCAACTTCTAAAAATATCAATACTAACAAGAAAATAACTGGAAGAAATGCTGTTGGGAACTCCTGGTTCAAAGCTACATAAAGATAAAATAAACCAATAGTAACTACTAAGCTAATTACAATATTAATCAAATCTTTCTTTATATTCATATTTTTTGAAAAGTTAATGAACTTTAAAAACCTATCGATTTAAGCCCTCAGCGAGTATTTCACATAACGATGTTATATTCCTTTTCCCTCGTGCGAAGCCGAGCACGAAGCGAAAGCTGAGTGCATCCTGGCGAGCACAGAGATTGGAAAAGTCGAGCACCGAACGGAGCGTAGCGGAGTGAAGGAGCGGAGAAGTTGAGAGCCTGCCCGATAAGTATTTAAATTCAAGAAAATTCTTCAGATTAGGATTTACAAGATGTCAATAACAGATAAAGTCCAAGATTACCAAGTTGGACAAGAAGCATTTTATCACGAAAGTGGAGAAGTATATAGAGTTCAAGTTCTTGAAGCAACTGGGAATAGGGAATGGGAAAGATATAAATTAAAAATTCTTAAAATTGTTAAAGAAAGTCCAATGTTTGTTTCTTCAAAGGTTGGAGAAGAATTTGATTGTGAAAAACTAAGAGATTCTGGCGGAATGAGTGGGCTTTGGCATCTTCTAGAACATTAAAAGGGCAGGCGAGCAATTGTATATAATCAGTGTTAGTCGACCGAAAAATAGCAGTTTTGAGGCAAGAAACTGAAGGTTTCGCAGAGTTTGGTTTTCTAGATTAAATATCTCCCCTCGGGAGCATTATTATTTAAAGCCAAATTTTGACTAATCAGTGTTAGTCGACCGAAAAATAGCAGTTTTGAGGCAAGAAACTGAAGGTTTCGCAGAGTTTGGTTTTCTAGATTAAATATCTCCCCTCGGGAGCATTATTATTTAAAGCCAAATTTTGACTAACTGTTCATATACGCAAGTCTTCATATTTATGCGTTTTAAGGCTATTCCCTCCTAAATTCTCTCCTCCACAAACAACTTTTTCACCACCATTATTAAGTTGTAAGTCATCCAGTGGACTTCTAATTGCTATAAATTTTGGTGATGTCATATGAATATACCGCATTGTAGTTTCTGGGGATTTATGACCGAGCAATGATTGAACATCGCTTATACTATATCCATTTTCTATCAAATGTGTTGAAAAACTGTGACGAAGTGTATGAGGGTGAACTCTTTTTTCTATCTTAATTTTCTTTGCTGCTTTTTTTAATATCTCCTGCACACTTCTTGAACTCATTCTTCCATTATAACTATTAAATAAAAAAGAATCTTTATTTAATTTATTTTTAATAATATATTCAAATATCTCTTGTTTTAACGAATCTGCGACTAAAAATAAGCGATCTTTTGCGCCTTTTCCATTTCTAACATATCCAAAATTATTCATCAAATCCAGATTTTCTACTTTTAGATTAAGCAATTCGGAAACTCTTAATCCAGCAGAATAAATAATCTTGATCATTAGTTGATGTTTCTTATTCTTAATTGCATTTATTAATTTTATGACTTCTTCTTTATTTAGCACTTCTGGAAGTTTTTCAGGGGTTTTTGAATATTTTATATTGTAAAAATATTTTTTCTTATTTAAGATAAATTCCATCATAAATTTTAAGGCCTGTAGATTAACATTTATCGTGCTACCTGTCTTTCCTTCTTCAGCAACCTTATTAAGATAAGAATTTACATCGTGTTTTGTGAATCTTTTAGGTTCTTTTGGACAAAATCTTAAAAAATTCTTAATGCATATCAAGTATGTTTTAATTGTCCTTAAGCTATATCTTCTCCTCATCCCTTCTTTTTTAACAGATTCAATTATATCCATTTTTTACTCCTAATTTCGGCTTTAATAAAACAAGATTTTGTTTCAAGTATTTATAGAATTTTATAAATTCATCAGCTTCTTTTTCCACGTAGTTAATTATTTTATCATATTCCTTGTTTTTGTAATATTCAGGTATTGCAATGCCATTTTGCCCTTTAGAAGTAAAATTGCTTAATTTGGCGCCTTTAAAATTTCCGCCATTCATTAAAACCAAAATGGGCTTGATATCTAAATGAGGTATATTACTTAATTCATCGTAATCAATTACTTTTCCAGTATATTTTTCTATTTTTGCTAATAAAAACCTGAAATCGAAAGACAGGTTCATACCAACCGGAATAAATTCCCATTTTTTGAAGATATACAAAAATCTTTTTATTATTTCTTCTTCACCAATCTCCCATTCTTTTAGAATTATCAGATTTCCATCTGGATTTCCTTCTTTGTCTAAAGGTTGGTATTGTAAAGTAAGTATTTTGTCTTCTTCTGGATTAAGCCCGGAACTTTCCAAATCCAAATAGTATTCCAATCAGTTCGCCTCCTTCAAGGATTATTCCACATCCTTGATTCCATGTTCTGTAATTACAAATGCTGCTTCACCCTCAGGCAATGCCGAACTATCGACAAGCTTTGCCACCCTTGTTCCTTTCTTCCCTTTTCTGAGGTATAACCTGATATTACAGCCATGTGATACAATATGTCCACCTACTGCCTCTGTAGGATCACCGAAGAATGTATCTGGCTTTGCCATAACCTGGTTAGTTACATATACTGCAATATTATACATATCTGCTAATTTTTGCAAGGTATGAATATGTTTGTTAAGTTTTTGCTGTCTTTCGCTAAGCATGCCTCTTCCAAGGTATTCACTACGGAATAGGCTTATTAATGAATCAACCACAATTAATCTCACTGGAAATCTCTCTTTTGTTATCAAATCGTTTATCTTTTCTGCTAGCAGCATTTGATGATCGCTATTAAAACAACGAACAACCTTAATATTTTTCAACACGTCTTTGTAATTCAGACCGGCTGCTTCTGCAAGCTGTTTTATCCTATCTACTCTAAATGTACTCTCTGTGTCAAGAAATACAACCCCACTATCTAAACCACCTTTATCTTTTGGCAACTGAACATTAATAGCTAACTGAAATCCTAATTGTGTTTTCGATGAACCATAAGAACCATATGCTTCGGTTATTGTTCCGGTTTCTATTCCACCACCAACTAACCTGTCTAATTCTGCTGAACCTGTTTTTATCCTTTCTATTCTTTCAGCTCTTTTTAATAATTCTTCACCAGACTCAAAATCCATTTGAAGATTATCCCTTGCCATGTTAATCATCTTTCTTGCTGCTGATTCCCCAACACCTGCAACCTCAACTAGCTCTGATGATGATGCAACTGCAATGGATAATAAATCATTAAAACCTGACTCTCTTAGCTTTTCAGCTGTTGCTGCTCCTACACCTGGAAGATCTTCAATAGTTAGCTCTTTCTTTTCCTTACTCATTTTCATCTCCCTCTTCGTGATTTAGAAGCAATTCTTCTTGTGCCTTTTCAAGTACAAGAATTACTTTGGGAATATCACTTCTTCTTAAATGTATAACTTCATTTCTCCACATATCTTCATCTTTTTTCTTATAGCTTCTTGAAAGTGAGAGAGTCTTATAAGTTACAACTCCTGTGTTTGATTCCTTCTCATTTTCAAATATTGCAGCTTGGACATTTCCAGCCTGCCATTTTTTTATAGGTCTATTATTCATGTTTTCACCCTCCTTTCGGTTCTTTTTTCATGGGTGTCCAAGAAAGTATATGTGTCCGCTTTATTAGCAATTTATTTCATGGACAAAGATATAGAATAGATACTTCTTTATAAAGCTTATGCGTGTTTGTACCCGGCTATATTTTGTAATATATAGTTTAGAGAATATAATCTATAAATATTGAGCATTTTTAGTGTTTTCTGACTATTTTAAATATTGTTTGTGTTCTTTGGCATATCTCTTAGAAAACCAATTTAAGAAGATTACTTCAATTTTCTTTATTAGATTATAAATATCTTACCCCCACATATTTATAAATTTTTCTATTTTCGTTAAAATGTAGGGGTAAATCATAATGGAAATTTATAAATTATTAAAGCATTTAATCCTATAAGCAGGAAGAAGGTTAAAGATTCAATTAAAGAGCCTGTCCTGATTAAACCCTTTACTCTGAAATCTGAAAACGGATAAAGAAAATTAATGCCTTCTATTGTAATGCTGTCTGCAATCAAATGAGTTAGATAACCTATAAAAATTGCTAATCCGATATAAAACAGGTTAAAATACAAAGATATAGATAATACAATCAAAGGTGGAAATATCGAATGGAAAATTCCCCTATGACCAAATAAGAGATTAATTAATTTAGAGATTATAGGAAACCTCCTTCCGATCTTGCTCTTATCTGAATCTATATCTGGAAAAGAGCTTGAAATTGTCAATATGAATATGAAGATTAACTTGTCTGTTATGTTAAAAAAGGTGATAATTAATAATGCAATGAATAGACTAAAAGCGAGATGCGTCTTGAACATCATTTTAAATCTTTAATCAATTCTTCTGGACTGGCTTCTTCTAATGTATTTATTATAAATTCTGTTCTATCAAATAAATCATTCCTGACAACCTTTCCTTGCAATTTTAACTGCCTTCCAAGGTTTTTTTGCTTTATTACCTCATAATTAGTTTCTCCATCTATTAGTTTTGTAGCTTGATCCCTGAAACAAACAGCCCTTATATTTGCAGTACCATCATCAAAGAACATATTTACTATGGGGATTTGTCTTGGCATTACCAGATTATGCTGTTCACAGGAGAAAGCATCATTCATTGGAGTTACTTTCTTGTTGCATTCCGGACATGCTGCATAATATCTTGGCTCGAATATCTGAACTACTGTGCCGATGATTTCTGCAAAATCAAATTCTTTTAAATCTTTTATTTCCTTTCTTATTGTTTTTAGCTGGACTTTAACAGTCTCTATCTTTTCATCAGGAGGATTTATTACGATTTCTGATTTATTCCCCATATGAACTTCATTAAATCCGCGATTATCTTTTGAATATGCATTCTTTAGTTTTATTATATCTGATTCTTTTAGGGTAGAAATTTGATCTATCAATCTTGCATCCCATACAACCACACGTATCGTTCCTGTTTCATCTCCTATCACCAATGAAGATAATTTTCCAGACCTTGTTTCTGTTTTGAATTCTTTTGGTTCATTTATAGTAACGATCTTTCCTGTAATTGTTAATGAAGACATTCCAGGCATTACATCTTGTATCTTTAATGTTTTTGGCGAGGAATCAAATAATTTTACTTTTAATTCATTAGCAATAATATATGCTGCTCCTTCTCTTGAAATTAGATCTTGCAGGCTTTTAAGCTTCTTTTCAACTAAGGATTCTATTTCCTCTTTATTCAAGGAGGTAGAAGATATGATTTTATTAACGATCTCTTCATAACTTTGCTTTATCATGAAGTTGAAGGATTGGTTTATTATAAAAAGGTTTTTATTTATTATGTAATGGTTATAAGTTTTTTTGGTGGTTGAAGTGTTTGTTTTGTATTTATAAGGAGCTCAAGCCCATTATTCTCCACTTTCAGGAACTCGTTATTCCTTGTTGTTTCGGTGTTTTCTATTGATTTTAAAAGGTTTATACAATATTCTACTTCCCGGTCTGTTATTGCAGTTCCTAGGTTGCATGATTGTGCTGTATCATATATTTTGTTGTATATAGATAGGTCTTTATTTAGTTCTATTTTTTTGTTTATTACATAATTGAATGAATATGAGGTTATTAATCCCCTTTTACCTGTTTTTTCCATATTATTTATCTTCTTAAAATCTATTGAATTTTCTGTTATTATTGGATTTGGCAGTTCTTTTGGATATTGTTTAATATAGCCTGTTATTGTTTCATTTAATTGTATTTTAAAGTTTTCTTCTATATCAAAGTATTCACATGTATTCCAGATTACAATATTGTTTTGTTTTTGACAATTATTTTTTTCCGGATATCCTGCATTTTCTTCAAGGATTTTAAATGTTTCTTTTTGAGAGATCTTTACTGTTTCTTCCAGGAAAAATGAGATTCTTTCTCCCTCATTGTAAATAGCGAGAATTAAGATTGCTGGCTCTCCTGTTCTAATTAATTTTTTTTGTTCTTCTGCTCTTGATATTGTAAATACCAATGTTGAGAGTATTAGTAAAGTAAAAAATACTAATAATGGTGTAAAGACCCCTTTTTTCATTTTGGCTGACAACCCCTTGCTTGTGTTAATGTTGGCGGACCTGTCCATTCACAGTTTGCATTACATTTATAATTGAAGGTAAGACAATATTTTTGAGGAGCAGAAGGACAGTTAGCTGGCTTACATTCTATACAATGCCAGACATCCAATATTGTAGTTATGCCTGTTATTGGATCATATCCCGGACCATAATATATGTAAACACATTCTTTTGAATCAATGCATTCTTGTTTTGAAAGAGAATCACAATCTATTTTCTGCTCTGGTTCTAATTCTTGCTCTGATAAATCCTTAGTTTCTATATATCCTAATTTTATGATATCATTATTATATGGAATTTCTACTGTTGGTGTATTTGATAACTGTGTTGCCCTTGGTATTATTTCGTGTATTAAATTATTATTTCCATCATAGATTGAGATTGGAATCTTTGTTTCTTTTAGAAGCTCGTTTGTTTTCTCATCTAATTCTGTAAAATCATTTTTGTCTATAGATTGCCTTATTAAATCAGATATTGTCTCTTCTTGATTTATTGGCGTCCTTAAGTATGTTATTATAGTTAAGGTTTTATCATCAGATTTTGGAGAATATAATAATGGTGTATCTTTTGAAACCTGGATGAAATAAAATGAAAATGCCACAAGTATTAATATTAATAAGAAAAATGAGGGGATTGCATATACAGCTATATCGAGCAGTGCTTTCTTATTGTACATCTTTTATTACCTCTATATTTAATATTCCCGGTTTAAGTTCATTGTTTTCATAGTAAAGGATGTATTCTTTTGATGAGAGATGGTTAAAGTTTTTAGAGACTGTTGGTAAAATAAGATCTGTTTCTTGCTGCATGTTTAATAACTTTGCAACCTTGATTTGTTTATTATCTAAGTTTGTGAGATTTAGTTTATAACCTATGTTCGATTTTAGGTAACAATTTTGTAAATGAGCATCATTGAATTTTTCTAAATCAATTTCACCGGGATTTTTGTATTTAATGCATGTATCTGAGTAAAGAAGCTTTGCTGTTAATATCTTTAATTCAAGCTCATCAGTTGAAAACCCTGGATTTAGGTATTTTGCGGTATTCATAAGAATGAAGATTGTTATCATTGTAACTAATATAATTCTCCAGAACCAGATTACTGCGTCTGCTGTTAAATCTCCTTTTTTCATTTTATGATTATCTTGTTTTTATCTATCTGTATGAATCTTGTGTTTTGTGAATCTGTTCCGCATGGATATAAATTAGGATTTTCCCCTTCTTTTTTTATATTGATTGTGCATGGCTGTGTTATTGAAGCAGTATAATTTCCGTCGATATTTATTTCGGCATCAAATTGATTCGGGGAAGAAACTAAAAGGTCATATATAAATGAAATATCTCTTACAGCTGATTTTTCATTGAATATCCTGTTTTCTGAAATTTTTTGGTTTACTGTTAAAAAGGTTAAAAAGATTATTGATAATAATACCATATACATTAGATATTCATATATTTTTTCGTTCATTTTTGTGCTGTTAATAATGGCTCTCGAGGATTTTTTAGAGTCTCGTATCTTGATTTAATATCTTTTATATAATAGAGATTTGAACACAGCCAACCATTATAGGCGTGTATTGCTTTTTCCCATTTATTCTTATGATCATAACAACTATTAACTCTTGGGTTAATTCTTTCGTAATATTCAATGCTATCATACTTTTTCTTTAAGTGCCTTATTCCTGCTTTAATCTGGGTCTCAGGGTCCAGAGGATTTTCCCCTCTTTTAGTGAAATCGTTTTTATTTACCTGCATTAATCCACATGAATATTGACTGTTATCCCATTTGCAGCTTTTTGGCTCACAATTTGATTCCTGCATAACCATTGAAAGAACAAAAAGTGGATCTAATTGGTCATCTGGTGGACTGAACTCTTGTGAATATTTAATAATCCAATTCGCATAGTCATTGCATTTATCGTTGCATTTACATTTCCTACCTTCTACCGTATTTGTTTTTGCGTAATCCATTGCAATTAAGAGATTATTTATATCTGAAGGTTCTATTTGGTTTTCTTCTGGCTCTTGTTTTGGTTCAATAGTATTTGTTGCTTCAGAAATTACTAATTTTTTATCTTCTCTTTTAAAATTTAAGAATATATAAGTATCAAGATCTTTTGTTGTAAATTGAGCATCATTTATTTGGGTAAATGTTTTTAATTCGATACATGATTGTGGATTATCAATAACACATTCATCATTGTTTAGATTACATAAGCAAATGAATGGTGATTTAAAATTATTTTTCGTTGGCGGATTTATTTGATTATAAGATTGATCTTGGTTAAATGTTGTTATATAACATTCTTTATTATAAATATTAGTTAGATCTGCTGATTGTATCTTGTTGTTTTCTAAATCTTGAATAATATCATATAAATCTTTAATAACTGCCTTATTATCACATTCTTCCCTGCCATAATACCAACCTATAAGATAGAATGTGTAAGAAAGAATTATAAATAAGATTATTGCTGCTAAAATTAATTCTCCAAGATAAGATAGGGTGGAAATAGCTTTTTTGTTCATTTTTCAGGACCAATAGATAGCACTGCTTGTATAATCTCTGAGATTTCTCCAAAGATTTGATTAGAATATTTTAAAAATATTAAGATAACAACTGAAAATACGACCAATGCAATTATAAAAAGGATTATTGTCCTTAATGGAAGTTCTTGTGCTTTTTTTGATAGTGGCATGGATTCATTAACATGTTGATATTGTTGGACAGGTTTCTCCTATGGGGGTCATTTCATTAAAAGTGTATGTTCTTTTACCTATTGTTAAAGGATCTGGATTTGAAATTGTGCTGCATCTATAGGGTTTTGTAGGTGTAGTTGCAATTTCATCGTCATCTACCTTGAATGATTTCTTACAGAATGCATTATCTCTTCCCTGATCACAATAATCATTACAGAATTGTTGTGCTAATTTAAGATCTACTCCTGCTGTTGCTCCGCTAAAGATCCCTGAGATTTTTTGTGTTATAGAAGAAGCTCCTCCTAAGAAAAACACGATCACAATAACTAGAACCACAATTACAATAATTGAGATAATTATTGTATTCATTGGCAATTCTGCCCCTTTTTTATTAAACATTTAAGGAAACACCTCTTAACAATTAATAATTAGTATATATTTAAAGGTTTTGGTGATTAATGCTTACATTCATCTAAGGGTTTTCGCTCCCAATCCCCAAATATCCAATGTGTGCCGACTTTCGGGATATAAATTCCAATTTTATTTCCATCTTTAAACAAACCTATCGCATCCGCGTATTCTGACAATTCTTTTGAATTCAGACTTTTCAAAGGAGGGGATATGTCTTTTGCATCCTGAACAGACTGTCCTTTCTTTTTTAATTTAATATAGAATCTTTCAAAGTTATAAAAATATTGGGCTTTCTGTCTTGTAAAAATAATTTGATCCCCTTCTTCCAGTTTATTTTGATCTAAAAGATTATGAGTACCATCATCATAATATAAATCCTGGTAATTTAATTCAATATTTTGACCGCTGGGTATTTTCATTCCAATCTTATCTTTTAATTGCGTTATGACTAATGTATTTTCCCCTATACTGCCGAATGATAATGTACATCTGCATTTATCAATTTGATCATTTTTACCGCATGATTCAAATTTATATTTCATTGCACCAACTAAATTTTGCGCATTTTGCAACTCTACCTGCTGTATTTGTTTTTGTATCTCTTCTATTGTTGGACCTTTTTCACATGATTTTAGCTCAAAAATTTTATCTTGTAAAAGATCACAACTGATATTTTTTATTTTTTCCTTTAGTGGTGAACCAAATGTGTAAAAAACTGCATAAACTAAAACAGCAAATACTACAAGTATAATTAGTATGTTTATCATTTTTGATTCCATTATCCCAACCTCAGAGCTTTAACTATTGAATTAAAGATATCATAAATCTGCGGCTTTATTATATAAATTAAACCGATGATAAATAGGAGCACTAATAATGCGAGTATAATTTTTACAATTGTTTCAAATGAAAAGTCACCTTTTTTCATATTATTCTTATTTAGTTTATTAATATAAATGTTTGGTTTTGTCGAGATTAAATTATAAACCCGGAGATTGTCTATAAACATCCCAGAATTCTGCTTCTTCTTCCTGTGCCTTGATTTCTTCTTCTGTCATTGGTCTTGGTTGTTGTTTTTGTGAAGAGCAAAGCGAATTAATTTCATTTGAATCACCAATTACGATTTTAGGATTTGATATTCCATCATCTCTTAAATCTGGACCAAACAAATAATTATATAAGTCATATTTTCCTTGTTTAATTTTATTCCAAACTGTATTTGTTGATGCCATAAATGTAATATATAATACTCCATTTTCAGGAACTTTTTGTGATACCCCATATTGTTCCTTTAAAATACCACTATAGGTTTCTTCAGAAGCTATTGGAGATTCTTTCTTAATATAATCCTTTAATGGATCTAAATTTTGTCCTGCTAAATCCTTGTTAAAATTTATTTCAGCACATTTAAAACAGAATGGATCTGATTCATATGCTTTTGGAGATAAAAAATCAACTTCTCCTTTTCCAAATGTATCAAAACAGCTCACCATTATACTTGCGAGATTATCAAATTCTTCTATAAATTGTTCTTTTGTCTTGATTTCAATTGGTTTATCTATTAATTTTGAGACTGAAGGATATGATGGAGGCTCTGCGCTGAATACTATTTTTGTTAATTTCCATCGTGATGATTCCAATACCCAGGCTTTAATAATTCCTTTATTACCTGCCTCTTCTGCAGCTGGTGCAAGTTTATAACCTATGAATATTATTAAAACAGACAACCCTATTATAAAAAGGATTAAAACTACAACATTTTCCATTGAGGTGCCTTCTGCTTTCTTATTCAAAATTTTATCACCCCTAGAATTTTCATTATTACTTTATATATTATGTAAAATAATAATAAGAATAATATCAGTATGAAAATTGTTTTAAGATTTAAATCTATACCTGCTTTTTTCATTCTAAAACTGCACCCCTGTCATTATCCCCTGCGACAATACATTAAATAATATAACAACTATAACAGCAATAATGGTATATATAACTGTTGTTTTTATAAGATTCTTTCCCAGTAGATATTCTTCATTCAATTTATCAGTTCCGTTTTCAATACCGTTTGAAAGTATAATTAAAATATATGTAATCTGGAATACATATAATCCAACAACAATCTGGAAGAAAAAACTAGGGATTATATCTTTTACACTGAATAATGAATTAATTAAAGATAATGTTGAAGCTGCTTCTGCTCCCCCTTCAGTTGCTTGAAATTGTTGAAACTGTGTTCCTAGTTGCACGATAATATTAACAATCATTGATGCAATTCCAATTACAATTCCAGCTATTGCAGGTGTTAAGAAGGAGATTTGTGATTTCATTGAAGAGATAATTTCAGACAATAAATCCTTTAATCTTTCATTTACACTATGAATTCTTTCAACATAGTTTGATATGCTTAATAGTGCTTGGGCTGTTATGCTCGGTCCTTTTTTAGAGCTTTCTAATAAAACCTCCATTGAACTTGTTATTAAGGGGGAAGGATAATTTAAGATTGCGCCTGTTTTTACGTTGAAGATTGCATCTCTTAAACCCATTCCAAGATTTCTTATATTCGTATCTACAATTCTAAAGAAATTTCCAGATGGTGTACCTTCCATGTTCTTTGCAACATCGCTAAAAGCAACCTCTGCAGGTATTCCATCGCCTATTCTTGTTCCTAATTGAAATAAAGTTGATGCAAATTCTTTTTCTAAGTCTTTTGTTTCATTTCTTAGCTCTATTGATCTCTTTGTTTTTATTTTATAATACGTTCCAATAGAAAATGCTAATCCAAGAGGCAAAAAGAAACTCATTATTAGAGCACCAATACCAAATGGACCATAATTATCCTGGTATCCTAGAAATTTACCAAATACCCCAAGGTCTACATCTGCTGCTGGAATTACATAATGCAGAACTAATGGAAATAATGAAAATGAAATGAAGAATAATGCAATGAATACTGCAATTATTTTTAAATTCTTTTGTTTTTCGGATAATGAAAATTCTGATTCACCATATCCTGTTGGTCTTTTTGATAAAATATTCAAACCTACTGTAAATACAACAACTGGAAGGATTAGGTTATATAGGAATGCGAGATGGTACCATTTTACAGATCCTCCCATGAATGAACCGACTAAAGGAAATATAACTAAACCAAGAATTGGAAGGATTACTCCAAGCATGTGAAGCATTGTTATGGGATTTTTTAGATTTTGCGCATATGACAGCATCTTTTCATAGGTTCCATTAAGAATTACATCCAGAGATTTATCAAGAAGATCTAACCTTCTTTGTTCAGATGGTTCGTAAAGGGAAGATTCTATTAAATGGAAAGAGGTCATAAATTCAAGGTTATAATGACGCCATGTTTCAAGGTAATTATCAAGTGATTCTTTTATTGTTGAATATCTTCCTACTTCTACATCCCAGAATACTTTTCTTAAATCTAATGATAAAGGTGCTTTAATGTGTTCTGTTGAGAATTTTATTGCGTGCTCTATGTTTGGTGTGTGACGCATATACATAACAATATACAGGATACAAAGAACCATTTGGTTGGATGCTTTTAAACGCCATCGATCTGCAATATAAATTGGGATTTTCGTTAAAGGTTTTATTAAGACAACACCAAGTATTAATAATGATAAAGGCATAAATAAGCTTATATCTTCTGTTGCTCCAGTCATTATTGGTTTTAGATTAAATAATATTCCTAAGAACAATCCAAGAAAGATTAAAAATAAAGAAGTCATTATTGCAAATGTTGCCGCGCCTGTTGGTGTTATGTTTAGATGTGCTGTTTCTATTGCCTGCTTTAATAGTGGAAGCTGTTTTTCAGGTGGCTTTATTTGAACTAATTTTTCAAATGAATTACATAGATTTTCATATCTTGTTGTTGGCTTTGCTAGTGCTTCTTCCCTGAATTTGGTATATTCTTTTGAGAATTCATCTATTGATGCTGTTTCTCCAATACTCTCTTCTTCTGTATATCCTGAGATTTTCTTTTTATATTTCTTAAGTATCTCTTCTTCCTTTGGCATATTACCTCTTTTTTATATATCTTTTTAGAGACTCTTCCCATTCATTAAATATTTGTTCTGTATCTGGATACCCTGTTTTTTCTTTTACTCTATCTGTTATTTTATGGAATTCATCATTCAAGAAGATTACAGATTTTGCCTCAAGTAAATCATCATCTTTTAACTTATTTGCATAGTTTACCAATGTTTCTTTCATCTTTGCTCTTAAAATTATATTATCCCAGACTGCATCCCAGTTTCCAGCCCATTCCCTTATATTTCCTGCAATTGATTTAACAATCTGAGAGTCTCCATTCAAAAGATGATCTGTTGGCAATAATTTATCCTGCTTTGGATCGTATTTCATTAGATCAACAAAGCCTTCTTCTGTTAAAGGATCCTGCTCCCATTCCTTTCTGACTTCTGTTATCTGTGTTATTCTTCTAAATTTATGAAGTCCATCAGCTGACTTTACTGGATTAGCAATTACAATAATATCTGTTGCTTTGAAACTTGTTCTTGGAACTTTTAGATCATTAACTATTCTATCAAATACGCCATATGGTGAATCACCGTGTATTGTTCCTGCAACAACATTAGCTAAAGCGCCTACACGCATTGCCTCGAATAAAGCAAATGCCTCTAAACTTCTAATTTCTCCGACGATTAAAGATGAATCACCTAATCTTAAAGATGCCCTTATACCTTCATCAGCTGATACTTCTGCACCTGATTTTACTAATGCTGAACGAACCTTCATTGGTTGAATATTATAACCTAAATCCCTTAGAGCATCAACACTTAATTCCAAAGTATCTTCAACTGTAATTATTCTATACTTTCTCATTATTTCAACTAAAACAGAACCAAGAACAGAGGTTTTACCGGATCCTCTTGTTCCCGCAACCAATATTGTCCTTGCACCATCTATAAAAAAAGACAGTAAACCTGCACCTAATGGAGAGATCATATTATTTTTTACGAATAAAGGCAGTGTCCAAGGTTTGTCACGATGTCTTCTTATTGCAAATGCTAGTCCTGTCGGATTTAATGGCCTGGTTATAGCTGCAACTCTTGCTCTTGCCTCTGGAATAACTAATTCTGTATCTAAAATGGGATTTGCTTCATCTAAGGGCCTTGCTGAAATTAATCTTAATTTCGATGCCCAACTTTCACCATCCTCTTCTGATGGAATAATATTTGTTACGCATTCTTCATGATCTTGATGAACTATAAAAATAGGTGTTTGTCCTACAGGCCCATTTATCATAATGTCTTGTACCTTTTGATCCTGCAATAAAATCTCAATTAAACCAAAACCTACCGTGTATCTGACAAGTATTTCTGCTAATTCATTTAATTCATCATAACTTAAAGCCATCTTTCTGTGTGATGCCAACTCAGTCAATAAATCCCTGCCTATGTTAAAGAAGGTCACCCTCATCTTTTCTGGATCTAGAAATTCTTGCGCTTTTGGCTGATGCTCTGACAGAACATTTCTTGCTAAATCAATCAAGGCATATTTATCTTCCGATATCTTAAATTCAGGCGGTGTTACGTGGTATAGTGGTTTAATATCCCTTGGTGTATTAAATATATTAACATTAACTTTTGAGCTTAATGAATATGCGTCTAATTCTTCTCCATCCATGGGAGGATCTGCCATTAATCTAGTATACATAAAGTCAGGTGTTATTAATGGCCTGAATATGTTTCTGTAAACTTCCCTATTTCCAATTGTATGCCCCGAGATATATGGTTTAGCGAATGCAATTAATTTTGTGTTTTCTAATAAAGAGTATATCTCATTTAATAATGTTAAATAATGTTTTATAGAGAATATTTCTCTTTCAGATTCTGCTTTTTTTAATCTTATATTTTCGTCTCTTATTATTCTTACAACATCAACATATGCCCCTATTGGGTCTGTTCTTAATAGGTTTAAGATTAGATATTGAATAGTTTTTTGCCTTTCTGCAAAGTCCCTTGTATCTGTTAAATCCGGGCCCATTGATTCATAGGCAAGGATATTTTTTTGTTTTACAAAATGATTGTAGATCTGTGAGATTTCAACAAGCATTTGTGTTTGATTATAACCATATTCATAGTTTCTTTTTTGATTAAATATGATTCTTGATGTAGAAGGAGATTGAACTAGCCCGTCTAAAACCCTAGACATAGAAAATGGATCTTCTTCTATTGATGGTGTATGAGGATATTTGTCATAATTAAAATACATAACATCCTCTCTTCCCTCTTTCCTTATTTCATAATCACCTGGCTTTATTTTCTTGCTGAAGAGCATGTTACCTCTTTGATATGCTAACACAATGTTTAATAAGTTTATAATGAATAATAGTTAAATAGTTTTCGATATGGCGATTGAAGATCAAACACAGGAAGATGTATCTATTGAATTAAATAGCAGGATAAGGGTTCTTGAAGGAAGATATAATCTGCTAAGAGACAGGGTTTTAGTCATAAATCAGAATATGGTTGAAGAATATAAAAAATTACTTTCTGAGATTAAGGCGGTGAATAGTGACATTAAAGAGATAAAGGATGATTTATTTAAGATCAAAGAAACAGTCAAGAATATTGTCAAGGAGATGGAATTCTTTGCCCGAAAAGAGGATGTAAAGGTTTTGGAAAAGTATATTAATCTGTGGAATCCAATGAAGTTTGTAACTGAGAAAGAAGTGGTTAGAATATTACAAGAAGAGATCAAAAACATAAAAGAGGAAAAGAATGGTAAAAAATAAAGAGGAGGCAGGTGTTGAAGGATTTGAAGGAATGGATGATTCTGTTGTTAATGAGATTAAAGGTGGGGTCGGTGATGAAGAAATTCCGATACCAACAGACGGTGCTGTTGCGAGAGAAGAGCAAATATCTATTCCTGCAAAGAGGGTTAATTTAGAACAACCCGCTATTGATATTACTGAACGAATTCATGAGATTGCTGAATCAATAGTTAATGAAAAGTGGGAAGAATTTATGGGAAGGGTTGGAGATTTAACTGCTTGGCAAGAACGAGTTAATATGAATATAAGTGCGATTAAACAGGAGATTGTTAGGATACAGGATAGATATGAAAATCTGCAAAAAGCAGTGCTTGGAAGGGTTAGTGAATATGATAAAGGAATTATAGAGATACATACAGAGATGAAGGCTCTTGAGAAGGTATTTGAAAGGATTATAGATCCACTTGTTACAAATGTCAAGGAATTAGAAAGGATAACTACAAAGTTAAAAGGAAAATAATTCTATTTCTCTAATTTATCAACCAAGAACCTTATTGTGAAAGATATTATAATAATTATGAATAATGCACCTAGTATTCTTGGATGCACTAATGTACTTATTATTTCTGTTCTGTAAGAATCTTCTGATATGTTTCCTTCTCTTGATAAAGGAGAAAGTGTAAATACCTGTGAAACTCCAAGAAATATGATTAAAAGCATTATGATGAATACTGTCCATTTCAATCCAAGATAATCCCATATCTGCTCTTCTTTTATGCCGAAGAACATATAGACCATGAATATAAGGATAAGGCCTATAAATAAAGCAACAAGCCAAGGAACTGTTCTTAAAACAAGGTCAGAAACTTTTCCAGTGAATAATGAGATTACAGAAATAGATAATGCAGCTATAATCTTAATTGCCCTGTTTTCTCCAAGGATTTTTGTTTTATCAACTATTGCATATAGAACTACAAAGATGAATAAAAATATGAAAACCGGTAAGAAAAAATCCAACAACCCAATATCTAAAAATGTTGCCATTAGTCTCCTTTAAATCCTTTTTCAAGACCTTTTAAGAATTTTGAAGCCCCACCTTCATCTTTTTTCTCGCTTCTTGTCACTAGGAAAAGCGGGAGTGCTATAAAGATTATTAATAATAAAATGAGGTTCCTTGTTCTATCTGATATATCAAATGGCAAAGACCACCCCAAATTTGGAGATAATGCCCATATCAGAGCCAAGACAATCACAATAACACCTATTGAGAATACTGATCCGCTAAGTTTTGTCGGGTTTCCTCCGATAAGACTTATTACAATCAATGCAATCAAGATTATAATGATTATTAAAGATGCCTTTGGCAAAAAGCTATTAATTATCGCTACAATTGGTTGTTGAACAATTAGTAATAAACCAATTACCAACGAAACAACAACATTAATATTTGTTTTATCTCCAAATATCTTTGTCTTTTCTAAAATTGCGAAGATTATTGCGAAGATTAATAAAAACGGAAGGAAATAATCATATACCCCCAGGGATTGCAGTTCTGCTATCAATGTTCCGAAATCTGTTTGTGCCATTTACTTTTTTCCCTCCTTTGATGAGGTTATGTATAGTATTGCGCCTATTGCAACCAATAAGAATAATATTGATGTTATTACAGTACCAGACCAATAATTTAAGATATAATTATAAACATAATCTAACCAGGTTTGTCCTGTATCAAATGTCAATGCATCCAAGAAGATTATAATGACAAATATTAAGATAACTACAACTATTGACATGTAGATTTTATGGTGTTTTGATGAAAGATCTAACTCTCCTGTTGTTGCAAAAACACCAACAAGTATCAGGAAAGTGATTAAGACAACAAGCAACAAAACAATGTTTGGTATTGCTTTATTTATCGTTGCTACAACCTTATTTGTTGCTACAACAAGCAATGCAAATACAAATGAGACCATTGAGTTAAGATTTCTCTTTGGCAATTGTTCACTGCCGA
>Ga0209542_10007850_pt1 | contig 20123 bp, 23 predicted proteins | sample RifCSPhighO2_01_FD_184028 | JGI IMG/M metagenome (GOLD analysis project Ga0209542, IMG submission 184028) | Soil microbial communities from Rifle, Colorado - Rifle CSP2_plank highO2_0.1 (SPAdes) (version 2) | ecosystem: Environmental > Terrestrial > Deep subsurface > Rock core/Sediment ...
AAGTATTCCCCGTCGGCTCTGCCGCGGGGTGTCCGCTTAGGAAGGTATCGGAAACCTTAGGTTTCTGATTATAAATCCTTCCTTGCACGGATACCCTGTGGGCTCTGCCCCAGGGTTGCTTCATTTATTTTTCTGCGCCGCCCGCAGGTGGCGCAGATTGATTTCAAATTGTAAATTTCAAATTTCAAATTGTAGCATGTTAATCATCTATTTTCCCATTATTGTTTCGCTCTTTGCCATCGCTTTTGTATTTTTCTTGATTGTAAAAATTAACAAGGCTCCGGTGGCCAAAGGCAAAGCCATTGCCATAACCGCCGCCATTCAAGAAGGCGCTATTTCTTATTTAAAGCGCCAGTACAAAACCGTAAGCGTGGTGGCGCTGGTATTATTTTTAGGACTTTGGATTTTTATGGGCTGGGTAATGGCTTTTGGATTTTTAATCGGCGCATTTTTATCGGGGTTGTCAGGGTTTATTGGCATGTTGGTTTCTACCCAAACCAACACCCGAGTTGCCGAAGCTTCCCGCCCATCTGGGCGAGGCTCGCCTGACGAGGCGGCAAGGCGAGGCTTGGCACAGGGGTTGGATTTGTCGTTTAAGGGCGGATTGGTTACCGGCCTTTTGGTGGTAAGCCTCGGGCTTTTGGCGGTTTCGGGATATTATTTTTTAACCGGAATTTCAGGCTTAATTGCCCTGGGTTTTGGCGCCAGTTTGATTTCTGTCTTTGCCAGGGTCGGCGGGGGAATTTATACCAAAGCCGCCGATGTGGGAACCGATATGGTAGGAAAAATTGAAAAAAATATTCCCGAAGATGATCCTCGAAATCCCGGAGTCATAGCCGACCAGGTGGGAGATAATGTGGGAGATTGTGCCGGTATGGCCGCCGACATTTTTGAAACCTATTCTGTTGCAATGGTTGCGGCCATGATTTTGGGCGCACTGCTATATCCAAAAAGTCCGCAATTTGTGTTACTTCCGTTAATGCTGGGAAGCATTTCAATTTTGACTTCTATTATCGGAAGCTTCTTTGTAAAATTGGGAAAATCAAAGAGCATTATGGGGGCTATGTACAAAGGCGTGATCGTTTCAATTATTCTATCAGCCGTTGCGTTTTATTTTGTTATTTCAAAAATGATGGCAGGCCAAATGGTTGCCGCCAATAATTTATTTTTATCTTGCATAGTTGGATTGGTAATTGCCGCCGGAATGTTTGTTATCGTGGAATACTACACTTCAAAAAAATACGGCCCCGTAAAATCAATTGCGCAGGCTAGTGAAACCGGGCACGGAACCAATATTATACGAGGCATCGGCATTGGCATGCAATCAACCGCTTTTCCTATTTTATTAATTGCATCTGGAATTATCATAAGTTTTGGTTTGGCCGGAATTTATGGGGTGGCGTTGGCAGTGGTTTCCATGTTGTCTATTTCTGGCATTGTGGTCGGGGTTGACGCATACGGCCCCATTACCGACAACGCCGGCGGAATTGCCGAGATGTCGGGCATGGATCCTGAAGTCAGAAAAATCACCGATGCGCTTGACGCCGTTGGCAACACCACCAAAGCGGTCACCAAAGGATATGCCATTGCATCAGCTGGTTTGGCCGCTTTGGTATTATTTTCTGCCTATACTCAAGAAATTACCAATAGGCTGGGGACTGTCGCCATTTTTGATTTATCAAATCCAAAAGTCATTGCGGGTTTGTTAATTGGCGGGCTTTTGCCATATTTGTTTGCCAGCTTTTTAATGGGTGCGGTGGGAAAAACCGCCGGCAAAGTAGTCCAAGAAGTGCGCCGACAATTTAGAGAAATTAAGGGCTTGATGGAAGGCACTGCCAAACCCGAATACGGAAAATGCGTAGATATTGTCACCAAGGCCGCCATTAAAGAAATGATGATTCCGGCGTTAATCCCCGTAGTTGCTCCTATTTTAGTGGGTGTATTCTTGGGACCCGAGGCGCTTGGGGGATTATTAATTGGAGCCACAGTTACCGGTTTGTTTGTGGGAATTTCCATGACCACCGGAGGCGCCGCTTGGGACAACGCCAAAAAATACATTGAAGAAGGAAACTTGGGAGGCAAGGGTTCATTCGCCCACCAAGCTGCCGTCACTGGTGATACCGTAGGAGACCCATATAAAGACACTGCGGGACCGGCTATTAATCCTATGATTAAGGTGTTGAATATCGTGGCGTTGCTTATAGTTGCATTCTTAGTATAAATATATGGGAAAGTGTGTTCATTGTTTTAAGGAGCTTGTTGAGGTGACAAGAGATCATATTTTTCCTAGTTCTTGGTATACAGATAATACCCCGCAAAATATACAAAGATTGACTGTTCCTAGCTGCAGAGAATGTAATGAAAAATTTGGGAAGTTAGAGCAGAAGCTTTTTATGAGATTGGTACCTTGTATAGACCCTACAAAAGCTGAGATGTCTGGAATAACAAAGAAATTATTCCACACCTACACTAAAAATCCAAGATTCCTTAAATGGTTAAAAGAAAATTTAAAACCGTATACTAAGGATAAAAAACCTTTTCCGGGATTGGGTCCCCATGAAGGTTTCCCATTAGAAAGTCAATCTTATATTCCTGCGCCTGTTGATTTACTCCCTCCAGTTTTAGAGAAAATTTTTAGAGGATTGGAGTATAAGTTTGAGCAACGCTTAATGAAAGAACCTTATGCTCTCAAAATTTACCATGTTTTTGAAGAACCAGAAGAAATTAAAAAATTGCTAAGTCATAAATCCAAGAAAGATATTTCTTTTGGGCCTGGGTTTAGTGTAGAAAGAATAGTCCCAACAAATATGAAAGAACCTGTAATATATAAAACAATCATTTGGGGAACCTTCATATCATACGCATCGGTAGTTAAAAAGAGATAATCGCGGGAACAGTTCTAGAGTAACTTAATAGTTACATTTTTAGTGTAATGATTACAAAAAATACTTTTTCAAAAGGGTGTAAAACTTCCCACAAAGGGGAAATGGGGACAGCCATTTATTAAATTTGAGTTTTTTGGGAAATATAGTAACATAAGACCATGGAAGAAAATTTAGTAAAAACTGTCGATATAGGGGCAATCGTCAATAAGGGGAAGAGAATATATGAAAAAATTAAATCTAAATACCAGCCGAAATATAATGGTAAATTTTTGGCTATAGAGGTTGATAGTAAGGATGTTTTTTTTGCTGATTCAAGTGTTAAAGCCGTAGAGGCCGCAAAAAAGAAATATCCTGATAAAGTTTTTTTTGTAGTTAAGATTGGTTTTTCAGTAAACGAAATTTTTTCTAGGCTAAAAAAAGATGCCCTATGATTCATGGAGCAATTTATAATAGCAGGCCTCTTATACCTTTAACTATAGGTTGGAATTCAAAAACCCAAGAAGTTACTGCCTTAGTTGATACGGGTTTTACCGGAGAATTAAAAATATCTTTAAAAGATGCTGTGGAATTAGGAATTGAAACTACGCACACGGAATTGATAACTTTAGCTGACGAAAATACTGTAGGTATGTTTGCGGGATTAGCCCAGGTTTCAATGGAAGGTGCTCAAAAAACGATGGAGGTCCTAATCAGTGATGGGATGCCTATTATTGGAGTGGGATTACTGAAAAAATTCGGCTACATTTTAACAGTCAATTTTCCAGCAAGTCTCGTTTCCTTGAAAAAATAATTAATTTTTAATTATTATTGCCTCAGATTTATCTGAGTTTTACTTTTATATGAAAACAGAAATTATGGGTAAATGGGGGCAATGGTAAATAGGGGCATGGTAAATAGGGGCAGTAAATAGGGGCAGTAAATAGGGGCAGCCACCATTTATCACCATTTATTTAAAATTTGACTTACATGTTAGTTTTGATAACATAAAAACATGACCACTAAAGCCTTACAACAAAAAACAAACGAATTAGAAAAAGAGCTAGCGCTTTTGCGTTCTTTTGTAATTGGCCAATTTGGTCGCGACCCAGAGGGTGAATATAATCCAAATTTTGTTAAAGAAATCCTTAAAGCCGCCAAGGGAAAACCTAAGTATGAATTTAAAGATGCCGACTCTTTTTTAAAGCACATAAGGGGTAAATAATGGCATGGTAAGAGTTTATTATAGCGACCATTTTAAGAAACAGGTCAAAAAACTTACCGAAAAACAGCAAGTCAAGTTAGCGCGACTTGTTGTTTTATTAAAGGAAAATCCTTTTAGTTCTCAACTTAAAACTAAACCTTTGACCGGAAAATTTATTGGCATTTACTCGTTTCGTATTGAGCGCGATTTCAGGGCGCTTTTTAAATTTCTGTCTCAGGGCAAAGTATTGATTTTTAATATTGGGCATAGAAAAGATATTTATCGTTAAAATATAATGAATAAATACCATAGTTTGGCAAAAAAGTTTAGAAAAGAAATTATTAAGCATTGGGGCAAAAAATGTGGAGATTTTGATTTTGGGTGCACTGTTTGCCAGTCTCATCGTATTTTGGATGATTTGGAAGAGTTGGGCGATTTTTTAGATGATATTAATAAAACGGATAAAAATAAAAAACATGAACATAAACGTTAAAAAACTGCTCTTAACCTCCGCTGGGTTTTTAAATCCTAAAATCGGGGAAGAATTTTTAGAATTAGTTAACAAAATTCCAAAAAGTATTAAAGTTCTTTTTATTCCCACGGCTTCCGAGTACAAACTGGAAAATGGCGAAGAAATGTTTTATGTGAAAGAATCGGAGAAGGAATTAATTGGCTTGGGAATTCTCAAAGAAAATATTTCTTGGCTGGATATCAATAATACTTCTGTAGCAGGAGATGTAAATAGTTATGATGTTATGTATGTGTGCGGTGGAAATACATTTTACTTGATGTACCACTTAAAAAATACCGATTTTGATAAAAAGATAATTAAGTTTATAGATTCCGGAAAAGTATATGTGGGAGTAAGTGCAGGAAGTGTAATTGCTGGACTCGATATTTCCATAGCCAGTCCGTTTGACCCTAATGATGTTAATTTACAGGATATGACAGGCCTTTGTGTGACTGATAAAATAATGTGTCCGCATTACCAAAGAAAAGAAGAAAATATTATTAATGAATTTGAAAATAAAAATAATTGCAAAGTGCTAAGATTAACCGATAATCAAGCACTAGAAGTACTAGGTGGTGTTTCAAAAATTATTGAGTAAATATTTATGAAAACATGTCAGAGATAACACCGTCAGATTCTTATAAAAGTTTTGAAAGGATTAAAAAAATTGATGAGCATGGGACTGAATATTGGGGAGCTCGTGAGCTACTTCCGATGTTAGGTTACGAAAAATGGGGAAAAGCTGAAGAAGTTATTGTGAGAGCTACTAGGGCATGTATGAATAGTGGCGAGGCTGTGGAAAACCATTTTTCCCGAACGGGAAAAATGGTCAAGATAGGCTCAAACTAGAAAACAGGAAATATTTGAGCAATTATCCGATAGTGATAAAAGGCTATTTATTCGTGGCGAAGTGTCAAATCAAAATAAAAAACTTTTTAAAACTGCCAAAAGTGCAGGTGTTACTCATTTTGGGGCATTTAATAATGAAGGATATCGCGGTCTTTATGGCATGAATTTATTTGATATAGAAAAACGAAAAAATGCTAAAAAGGGTGAATTGCTGGACGTAGCTGGCTCAACCGAATTGGCAGCAAATTTATTTAGAATTACTCAAACTGATGAGAAAATCAGAAAAGATAATATAAAAGGCCAAGACCTAGCTACAAGAACGCATTTTATGGTGGGGGGAAAAGTAAGACAAACTATTAAAGATATTGGCGGAGAATTACCTGAAAACTTACCAACCGAAAAACATATTAAAGAACTGCAAAAAGAAAAAAAGAGGCTAGAAAAAGAAAAGTCAAAAAAATTAAAAAAATGAAAACAGAAATAAACCCCACTTTGCTAAAGCTTCGCGGGGCAAGGAAAATTAGAAAAATCGTAAATATAATTAAGACTACAGAATCATAACATGAAAACCAGTATCAAGAAGTTGGACAAATCTCAGATTGAGATACAATTTGAGTTAACTGCCCAAGAATTTGCCAAATATTTTGACCAGGCGGTGTTGCATTTAAAAGAGCATGTGAAAATGGATGGTTTTCGTAAAGGGCATGTGCCGGCCAATATGGTGGAAGAAAAAATTGGCAAGGAAAATATTTTGATGGAAGCGGGAGATTTGGCGGTAAAATGGGCTTACTCTAAATTTGTGGAAGAGCAAAAACTGGAGCCCATTGGTGATCCGGATGTACAAATTAAAAAAATCGCTAAAGGTAGTGAATTTTTATTTACGGTAAAGGTTACTGTTTTGCCGGAAGTTACATTGCCTGATTATAAAGAAATGGTAAGCCGCGTAAAGCAACATGACGTTTTGGTAACTGAAAAAGAAATCCAGGAAACCATTGATTACCTGCAAAAATCTCGCGCTAAGTTTACTTTAAAAAACGAACCGGCCATACCGGGTGACTTTGTGGAAATCGAATACGCAACCCAATCCTTAAATGATGGCAAAGCTATTAAAGACCGTTTTATTTTGGGCAACGGCGGATTCTTAAAAGACTTTGAAGAAAATGTGATTGGCATGCAAGCTGGCCAGGAAAAAGAATTTACCGCTAAATTTCCAGAAAATACCCCCCGCAAGGATTTAGCCGGCAAAGACGCAACCTTTAACGTGAAGATGTTGTCGGTGCAAAAAATGGAATTGGCCCAAATCAATGATGATTTTGCCAAATCGCTGGGTACTTTTGACACCTTGGTGGCATTGAAAGAAAATTTAAAAGAAGGCATTACTCTGGAAAAACAGGAAACCGAAAAACAGCGGGCGCGCAGCCAAATGCTGGAAGAAATTTCAGAAAAAGTTAATTTTGATTTACCGGAAAAAATGGTGGAGTTTGAAAAAGAGCGGTTGTTGGAAGATTTAAAAGTGCAGGTTGCCGGGCAGTTTAACATTCCTTTTGAGCAATATTTGGCTTCGGTCAAAAAAACCGAACAGGAAATAAAAGATACGTATAGGTTGGAAGCCGAAAAAAGGATTAAAAACTTTTTGGTATTGCGTCAAATCGGCAAGGCCGAAAATATAGAAGTAACCCCCGAAGAATTGGCTCAAGACCTGCCAAAATTGATGAAAAATTACACCCAGGAGCAATTAAAAAAAATTGACATAGGTCAATTAACAGAGTATAGTAAAGGTGCGATATTTAACGAAAAAGTTTTCCAAAAACTGGAAAACTTTTCAAACCACAAATAACAAATTACAAACCACAAACATATTTTGAATTTTATTTATTAGAATTTTGATATTGTTTGTAATTTGCCTGCCCGCCAAAGCCTTGGCGCAGGCGGGTATATTGTAATTTGGAATTTTACAATCAATTGCCAATAGTACCAACTATTGTAGAAAAATCACAACGCGGTGAGCGTGTGTATGACATATTTTCAAGGCTTTTAGAAGAGCGTATTATTTTTTTGGCTGGGTCTGTTACCGATATGAACGCAAACGTGGTAATCGCCCAAATGTTGTATTTAGTTTCAAAGGATCCAAAAAGAGACATAAAGCTTTACATCAACAGCCCTGGAGGTTCAGTTACCGCGGGACTTGCCATCTATGATACGATGCAGTTTTTAAAGTGTCCCGTGTCTACTATTTGTATCGGGCTTGCGGCTTCCATGGGAGCGGTTATTTTGGCGGCGGGAACCAAAGGCAAGCGGTTTGCCCTTCCCAATGCTGAAATTATGCTTCACCAGGTTGCCGGAGGAGCCCAAGGCCAAGCGGCGGATATTGAAATTACCGCCAAGCAGATTATAAAAATCAAAGCGTCCATTAACCAGATTTTATCAAAACATACCGGACAGCCCCAAGACACGGTTGAAAAAGATACCGACCGCGATTTTTATATGACAGCCGCCGAAGCCAAGCAATATGGCCTTATTGACGAAGTAATAGGGGCTGCCAAATAGTTTTAACTGAAAGTCTTAAAAATATGTCAAACTCACTACGTTGGTGGGTTTTGTTTGTTTAACCAAAATAAAACCCCAATGACCAAACCCCAATGACCAATGAAATGTCTAAAATCTAAATGGCCAAATCGTTTTGGAATTTAAGAATTATGATTTTCATTGGGAATTGGTAATTGAGATTTGGGATTTTTAAAAATATGGATCAAATAATTATCATATTCATTGCCGCCGTAGTAGCGTTGGTAGCCGGCTGTATTATCGGTTATTATGCCCGACAGTCGCTGGCCAAAAAAAGGGCCGGTTCGCTGGAAGCAAAACTTATTAAAAAAGTCCAGCAAACAAAAGAGGAAACTGCGCAGCTGGTAAAAGACGCTCAAAGCAAGGCTTCTAAAATCCTGGAAACATCGCAAAAAGAAGTTGACGAAAGGCGAAGGGAATTTTTAAAAGCCCAACAGCTTATCTTAGACCGCGAAAAATTACTGGAAGGCAAAATAGAAGCCTTTGATAAAAAAGAAGTTGATATTTTAGACAAAGCCGAAAAATTAAAAATCGCCAAAGAGGGTGTTGACGCTTTAAGACTGCAGGCGGAATCAAAACTTGAAAAAGTAGCCAGTCTTACTCGGGAAGATGCCAAGAAAGAACTATTAGCTTTGGTGGAAGTAGATTCTCAAAAAGATATTTTAGAACGGATAAAAAAGTTAGACCAATCGGGCCAGGATACCCTTGCCTTGCGAGCCCGTGAAATTGTCACGTTGGCCATTCAAAAATGCGCGGTAAACCATACCCTGGAATTAAGCACCACCACCATTACCTTGTCTAGTGAAGACATTAAGGGTCGGATTATCGGCAAAGAAGGCAGAAACATTAAAGCTTTTGAAAAATTAACCGGAGTTGAATTAATTGTTGATGATACGCCAGACTCCGTGGTGATTTCCTGTTTTAATCCGGTACGCCGCCAGATTGCCAAAATGGCACTGGATAAATTAATTCAGGATGGCAGGATTCAGCCGGCAAAAATTGAAGAAAAGGTGGAAGAGGCAAAACAGGAAATTTCCAAAGTAATCAAAGAAGCCGGGGAGAAGACCCTGTATGATATGAATATTTTGGGGGTTAACGATAAATTGGTGCAAATTTTAGGCCGGTTGTATTATCGGACCAGCTACGGCCAAAACGTGTTGCAGCATTCCATGGAGGTGGCTCTGATTGCCCAAACCATTGCCGAAGAATTAAAAGCCAATGCCCAAGTTGCCAAGCGCGCCGGGCTGTTCCACGATATTGGAAAGGCATTGGACCAGCAAATGGAAGGGTCGCACATTGAAATTGGGATTAAAATTTTGGAAAAATTCGGCGAAAAAGAAGAAATTATCCATGCGATGAGGAGCCACCACGGAGATTATCCGGTGGATTCCATTGAAGCCGCCATTGTGATTGTAGCCGATTCTATTTCGGCTTCAAGGCCGGGAGCCCGCAAAGACACCATAGAAAATTACCTGCAACGGCTCAAAGCTTTGGAAGACATTGCTAACCGTTTTGAAGGGGTAGAAAAAACCTATGCTATTCAAGCCGGACGTGAAATCCGCGTATTTGTAAAAGCCGATAAAGTAGATGATTTGGGAGTTTCAAAAATGGCTCGCCAAATCGCCGCCAACATTGAAGAGGAATTAAAATATCCAGGGGAAATTAAAGTGACGGTGATTCGGGAAAACCGGGTGGTTGAGTACGCACGGTAGAATTTAGAAAATAGAAAGTAGAAAATAGAATAAAAAGCTGCGGCCTTCTAGCCGTGGCTTTTGGTTTATTTTTTGGGCGGATCATCGCTAAATTGTCTGATGTAATTATGGGTTCGTTCTCAAGGCAAATATGCAAAATAAGCAGGTAGTCGGTGATTATTGTTTTTACAAAAGTTTTCTAAATCTTCTGTGATAAAAATTTTATCATAATCCCATGTGGGATAAATATTTCTGCAAACTTTTTGGGTGGTTTCAAGTAATTCTTTTTCTTTTGTCCAACCATTAAAATCAAAAGCCCATTCGCCGTCCAGCACATAAACATGACTACCTTTGGTGTTATTTTTAGGTCGGATAAAAATTAATTCAAGATTCCTTTGGGGCTGCAAATCCCTGAAAGCGAATGCCAGAATATGGCATGCTCCGGCTGCAAAAAATGCTTTATCGCTACGTTTCCAAGCTAAAAGCTGGTTAACCTTCTCTTCTCGCGTGCGTTGATATTTTATGGGCGACTCATACATATATAAATTCTAACAAAAAGTTGCTCAAATGGCGATTTTTTATAAAGTTTTCCACAACTTATCTATCGGCCAATGAACCGATAATCTTAGTTATGATAGATATATCTTCTTGGGTAATCTTCTTCGGTAGCTCTATAGAGCAATTTTCTCCACTCTCTAATGAAATCTGAATCTTATGCACATGTCTGTGAATTGGAAAAGATATATTAGATATGGTTATATCTTTGTTGCCTTTAATCAAGACATTCTTATCTTTGTGTTTGCGTAATTTTACCTCCCATCGAGCGATGGCTTCGTGGTCACCACCATATCTTTTATAGTCATAAATAACTTTCAGTAATCTCCCCTTGTAGGTATTTAATGATTTAATGCTAAACGCATCTTTATGTTTGCTAATTAAGCTTAAATAAATCTCTTTCATGCGTTCCTCTATCAAATTCAAATCTTCCAGTTCATCGGGATGCAATACAGTTTCAAATAACTTCAAAGCCGCCCTTCTTCCGTGGGCGGTATTAGTCGGATACTTTCTATTTTTTTGCGCAAGGTTGATAAATTCGTAGAGCTTGTTGAATTCACTCATAGTCTAAAGATACTTAATATCTACAGTATATCTAATAAAAAAGAAAACGTCTATCTTTTTAAAGATAGACGTTTTCTTTTTGAACATTGGGGGCGATCGAGGAGAATTGCACTCCCGCTAACGCTGCCACAGAGCGTTGTGCTGCTACTACACCACGACCGCCATATTTTCGTTGGCTTGTGCCCTCGGTAGGAATCGAACCTACATTAAAAGGTTAGAAACCTTTCGTTCTGTCCATTGAACTACGAGGGCGTGATGATAAACAATTATCTAAAATTTTATCATATATTTTAGCCTTTGACAAGTTAAGTCCTTTAAATTATAGTAAGAAATCACTTCAAATTTGTTTATGATGCTTTTGAACCTTGATTACTGCCCCCAAAAGTATTATAGTTAGGGCATGAAGTTGTGTAAGTATTGCAACAAATATTTTCCAGAATTAGATTTCGGTGTAGCAAATACAATAAGAGGCAAGATTTATAGGCGCTTAAAATGTCGGTACTGTTTCAGTGATGCTAAGAAGGTATTGAAAGAAAAATACCGTAAGTTTCTAGATGGTTACAAAGAAAAGCATGGATGCCATAAATGTGGTATAAAAGATCGTAGAGTCTTGGACTTTCATCACTTGAGAGATAAGGAATTTAGCATAGGTTATGCAAATTATAATCACTTAGCCTTTAATAGGGTGAAAAAGGAGATTGAAAAATGCGCCGTTGTTTGTTCTAATTGTCATAGAATAATACATTACAAGCAATATTGGCAACACGATAAGCAGTTTCGCAACTATAAAAAGTAAATCACGGGGCGTGGTGTAACGGTAACACGAACGCTTTGGGAGCGTTTGTTCCGAGTTCGAATCTCGGCGCCCCGACAAAAAATTAAATCAAAATGCAAAATGTTGAATTGTCGTTTTGGATTTTGATTTTTAAATTTTGAATTATTTTTCTTTCAGAAAAATTACAATACCCTTTTTTGTCTTTATTACCGGAGCCTGTGTTTTGATTATTGAAATTCTGGCAACCCGCATTTTATCTCCCTATTTTGGTAACACTATTTTTTCCGTATCCAGTATTATTAGCGTGGTGTTGTTGGCACTCAGTATGGGGTATTATACCGGCGGCAAGCTGGCTGACAAATATCCGCAAGAAAAATTATTTTATGGCATTATTACCGCCAGCGGATTGTCCGTTATTTTATTGCATCTTTTAGGAATAGTTTTTTTGTCTCGGTTTGGATATAAGCTTTCCATTGTGCAGGGCCCTATTATTTCAGCGATGCTGCTGTTTTTTTTGCAAAGCTTTCTGCTTGGCATGCTGTCCCCTTTTGCCATAAAGCTCCAAGCTATGCGTTTTCAAACTATGGGCATTGGCAGTGTGTCGGGGCAGATATTTTTTTGGTCCACCTTTGGCAGTATTTTTGGCAGTTTGTCAGCCGGATTTTTTTTAATTCCCAATTTCGGAATTAACAAAATTATTTTAAGTATTGGTTTTTTACTCATCGTATTGGGGATCAGTTCTTTGTTAAAAGTAAGGCTTTTACTTAAAGTACTTTTCATAATCACCCTGTTTATGGGGGTGGCATTTTTCACTAACCCCGCGGTCACAAAATCCGGATCGTATACCTATGAAGGCGTGTATCAAAAAATTACTGTCTACGACGGCGAATTTGAAAAAAAACCGGCAAGGTTTTTGTTGCAAGACCGCAATTCTTCTGCCGCCGCATTTATTAACTCGCCAGACTTAGTCTATGAATATACTAAATATTACGCCCTTTATTCTATATTTACCCCAAAAGTAAAAGAGGCATTGGTGATTGGCGGCGGAGCGTATTCCGTGCCAAAAGCCCTGCTGGCCGATTTGCCAAAAGCAACTATTGATGTGGCTGAAATTGAGCCGTCATTATTTGATATTTCCAAAGAATATTTTGGTGTGCCCAATGACCCAAGGCTTCATAATATTGTTGAAGATGGAAGGCGATTGCTTTCCGATTCAGATAAAAAATACGATTTTATATTTTCCGACGCCTATGCTTCGTTGTATTCAACCCCCAGCCACTTAACCACCTTGGAATTTTTTGCTACTGCAAAAAGTAAATTAAATGATGATGGTATATTTATGGCAAACGTGATTGGCAATTTGTCTCCCATTTTACCGTCATTGGCCTTGTCGGAAATGAAAACATTTAAAACGGTTTTTCCCAATAGCTATTTTTTTGCGACCAGGTCCCCCGCATTACCCACCTTGCAAAATCTTATTTTTATTGGTTATAATAGTGCCAACCATATTAATGTTGCTGATGTTAACATTAAGAAAAACAAGAATCCGATTATCAGCGGTTTGGCAGAAAAAGAAATTGATGTAAGCACATTTGATTTTTCCGTGTACCCAGTGCTTACCGATGACTTTTCCCCGGTGGAATACTTAACGGCGAAAGAATTGGAACGGTCTCATTATTAAAAATTATTTTGTAGGTCTCGTTCTTTAAAATTTGTATATTCGTTTATATGCTGGTATAATTATATCAAGGGGTATAATTATATATTATGAAACCAATAAGTCTTAAGGAAAAAGCTATAAATTACAGAAAAAAAGGTTACTCCTATGGTATGATTTGTGAAAAGTTAGGACTGAAGAAAACTACAGTAGCTAATTGGACTAATAGTATTCCGTATATCCCGAATGAAAAGGTTATTAAAAGAATAGGTATCGCAAAACTTAAATCATCGGTATTTAAACAGAATCAAAAAATCACAGAAATACAAGAAATGAAAGATTTGGCGAAAAAGGAGTTGGGACAGATAACAAAAAGAGATGTATGGTTTTTGGGAATAGGTCTTTATCTTGGTGAGGGTACTAAAGCGTATGAGCAGATTAGGTTTTCCAATTCTAACCCAGAAATGATAAAGATTGCCATAAAATGGTTTAGGGAGGTTTGTCATTTGAAAGATAAAAATTTTACGCCGATTGTCCATATTTATCCAGATAATAATATTAAAGAAGCCACTAATTATTGGTCAAAAATAACAGGTGTTGCCAAAGAACAGTTTGGTAAAACGCAGATAGATATAAGAACTAACAAGTCTGAAGTAAAAAGAAGAAGTTTACCGTATGGTACCCTTCATTTGAGAATTAGAAGTGGTGGAGAAAAAGAATTTGGTAGGAGATTACATAGAAGAATTATGGGCTGGATAGAATCAGTAACTGAACAAATTAACGCGGGTATCGTATAACGGCATTACCCGACTTTTCCAAAGTCGTGACAGGAGTTCGACTCTCCTTACCCGCTCCATTCTTCGCCACAGTGAAGAATGGCTCTTCGTAGCTTTAGCGAAGAAGGGCTTTCCGACATTGTGGTATTATTTAGGGAGGCTTCGAATGGCAGGCAAAAAATATGTTTTATATCTCTACTAAAAAAATCACTGAAAAGGTGGTTTTTTTGTAAATAAAAAGCGTTGCTTTAAAAACAGCACCTACTAGAAGACAGTTGGTCGTTCCAATCCTCTTCATCAAAAAAGACAAATCCTCGCCCTATAAAACCTTGAATTACGAAATGCACACATGAAACGCCTTTTCGGGTCTTTTCCCTAAATTCCAGCTGCAAATTCGCTATAATTTTTATGCTTATGCGTGGCTAAGCATAAAAATTCTATCAAATTTTCGCTCTGGAATTTGGGGAAAATACCTCGAAAGCATTTCGTAACTCAAGGTATAAAAGGCTTAAAGCGCATTTGGTGATTCAAAATACTTACGATATAATGAACCATAAATCATAATAAGCATGGAATTTTCAAGGAAAAACAACAGTATTGTAGTTGGGATTTTAATCCTGTCTTTTTTGTTATACTTTTACGCTATTCCTGTTTCATTAATGACAGCAAACTTTTTTGGCATGCTCGTGTCCAACTATCAGTATGCGGCAAAAAAAGTGCATTCAGAAGATTTTAAATATGCGACTGATTCTTCTCCTGCTGCCATCGTGCCTTTGCGGGTGGATCTTGGAGCGAATTCTTTGCAAAAAAATACCGCTACATTAACAGATGCGCCAGCGGTAGTGCGAGCGTTGTACGTTACCGGTTGGTCAGCTGGTACAAAAAATTATCTTCGTTACTTAGAATCAATATTTGAAACAACCCAAATTAATGCGTTAGTCATTGATGTAAAAGATGCCACAGGCATTGTTTCTTATGCGACCGATGCTCCAAAGGCTAAAGAATACAAAGCGTATCATGCAGAAATTGGCGACATAGATGCGCTCATAAAAAATCTTCATGGCAAAGGGATTTACGTTATTGGAAGAATTGTGGTTTTTGAAGATCCTGTGTTAGCAAAAAACCGACCCGATTTGGCAGTATACGATACTAAAAAAACAGTAGATGTGACAAAGCCGGTAGTATGGGAAAACAGACAGGGATTAGCTTGGGTAGACCCGGCCTCAACCGAGGTTTGGGACTACAATATTGAAATTGCCCGCGATGCGGCCAATCGAGGTTTTGATGAAATAAATTTTGATTACATACGTTTCCCTACAGATGGCCAGGAAGAAGCCATGGGGTTTCCAATATGGGATAAAAAAATCCCTAAAAATTTTGTTATAAAAAATTTCTTTCAAACATTAAGGGAAGGCTTGCCCCAAACAAGGCTGTCGGCGGATATTTTTGGCCAGACCACCACTAATACCGATGATATGGGCATAGGCCAGATATTTGAAGATGCGTTGGGGTATTTTGACTATGTCTGTCCTATGATATATCCCTCCCATTATATTAGCGGATTTATAGGTTATAAAAATCCGGCGGAGTATCCTTACCAGATAGTAACCTATGCTACGGATGGCGCACTGGCTCGTCAAAAAGTATACGATGCGATAAACAACAAAAAGGTAACAGACGCAACAGAAAATGCATTAATAGCTCCGGCACCAGAACAAACCCAACGCGCAAGAATCCGGCCATGGCTTCAAGATTTTAATTTGGGCGCTGTTTATGATGCCGAAATGGTGAAAAAAGAAATTCAAGCCGTTAAAGATTCTATGGGGGAGGATTTTAGTGGATTTATGCTTTGGAACCCTTCAAATGTATATAGCGTGGAAGCAGTCGCTAAAGATATTAGACCTGTTGCGTATTAAGGATTGTGACGAAAAGCAACCTTCGGGAGTCCCTCTGGGTCCAGGAAGATTTCGAAGCTGGAAATTTGATAGAATTTTTCGGTTTACCCTGCGGGTAAGCCTAAAAATTATAGCACATTTCCAGCCGAAAGGTTCAATTTGTCCCGATAAAAATCGAGGATTCTCGATAAAATCGGAACAGTAAATTCTTAATACGCAACAGGTCTATTGTTGCGCCAAATTGATGTTAATAGCGCATTTGCATCCCCATAAAAAATATCATAAAATACAACACATGGAATATAGTATTGAAATAAAAAACTTAACCAAAAAATTCGGGGATTTTACTGCTGTCAACGATATTAGCTTTAATGTCAAAAAGGGGGAAGTGTTCGCCTTTTTAGGACCCAACGGCGCAGGAAAAACCACTACCATAAAAATGCTTACGACCATTTTAAAGCCCTCTCTGGGCGAAGTGTTTTTGCATGGCCATAATGTGATTGAAAATCCTCATCAAACACGCAAGTCATTTGGCATTGTATTCCAAGATCCGAGTTTGGATAACGAACTAACGGCATATGAAAATATGCAATTCCACGCCATTTTATATGGTTTAAAAAAAGAGGTGTATCAACAACGAATTATCAGTCTTCTTGCGTTGGTTGAGTTATCCGATCGCAAAGATTCATATGTTAAAAACTTTTCAGGGGGTATGAAACGAAGGCTTGAAATTGCCCGGGGGCTTTTGCATAATCCCAAAGTATTATTTTTAGACGAGCCGACCATCGGTCTTGACCCGCAAACAAGAAACCACATTTGGGCCTATATCAACAATTTAAACCAGCAGGAAAATGTGACGATTTTTTTTACCACCCACCACATGGAAGAAGTTGAGCGCATGGCAAAAATGGTGGCCATTATCGATCACGGAAAAATTCTTATCACGGGGACCATTGAGGAAATCATTAAAAAAGCCGGAACCAAAAATCTTGAAGACGCATTTATCTCTTTGACTGGCAGTAACATCCGCGAAGAAGCAGGAAACGTGAGTAAAAATCAAATGCGCATTTCTAATAAACTTATGCGATAAATAGCGACACCAATCTACAAATGACATTCGAATCTACCAATAACGTATTAGTAGATTAGTGTGCGATTAGTAAATTAGAGTCGCCCTATTTAATATGATAGCTATTTATATTTTGTGGTTACGCCAATTAAAAAGATTCATACGGAAAAAGACCAGTATTGTAGGCGCCTTAGGCCAGCCGATTATTTTTTTATTGGCTATTGGTTTTGGGTTTGGCCCCGTGTATGCCAAGGCGGGCGGAGGAAACTACATTCAATTTTTGGCCCCCGGAATCATTGTGATGTCGGTGTTATTTACCTCTATTTTTACAGGATTGGAAATTATTTGGGACAAGCAGTTCGGATTTTTAAAAGAAACATTCGTAGCGCCGGTTTTCCGTTTTGAAATTCTTTTGGGCAAAACGTTGGGCGGAGCTACCGTGGCCATGATTCAGGGAATTCTTGTTTTTTTAATTACCTTAGTTGCCGGATTCCAGCCGCACTTGGCCAGCTTGCCTTTGGCATTTTTATTTTTATTTTTGGTGGCCATTCTTTCATCGGCTTTGGGTGCAGCCATTGCCGCCCGGCTAGATGACATGCAGGGATTTCCCCTTATTTTTAACTTTTTGGTGCAACCATTATTTTATCTTTCCGGCGCTATTTTCCCGATAAAAAATTTACCGCCTGTCTTGGATGTTATAACAAAAATCAATCCTTTTTCTTATGGTGTTGACGGGTTGCGTTTTGCATTTAGCGGAGTAAATGTTTTCCCCCCTGTTTTGAGTCTCGGGGTACTTTGCACCGCTACGCTTATTGTCCTTGCTTTTGGGACGTATCAATTCTCAAAGGTGCAATTGTGATTGCAAAACATGAAGCACAAAACATAAAACAAAAAAACAGCCCGACCTTTTGGCCGGGCTGTTTTTTATGTGGGAGTGCTACTCCTTTTCCGAAAGCGCGGCTTTGAGCATTAATTCTTGGCCTTCACGCAGTACCTTAAATGTAGTTTCCTGGCCGATTTTACATTTTTGCAAGATGCTTGCCAGCGAGTTTTGCGTCGTAATTTTTTCACCGTTGCATTCCAGTAAAATGTCAAATTCTTTAATTCCAGCTTTATCTGCCGCAGATCCTTTAATAACCGGATGCTCGCCTAGTGCTTCTCGTACCACCAGCGCTCCGTCTTCCACGGACAACTTGTTAGCCTTTGCCATCTCCTTGGAAATAATGACATATTTTATCCCTAAAAAGGGCACTACGATTTTCCCGAATTTTTTTACCTGTTCTAAATCTTGTTTAGCGTAATTGATGGGGATGGCAAATCCAATGTTTTGCGCACCCATAATCATGGCTGTATTTATTCCAATCACCTGGCTTTTCATATTTACCAGCGGACCTCCGGAATTTCCCGGATTTATAGCGGCGTCAGTTTGTATAAGACCCCTTAAATTTTGCATTTGGTTGTCGGCGCCTCCAAAGGCAGTAATGTATCTTGACAGTCCCGAAACAATACCGACCGACATGGTGTCGGTAAATTCTCCCAGGGCGTTTCCCACAGCAATAACATCTTCTCCGATGTCTATGGTATCGGAATTCGCCAGAGCAATATAAGGAAATTTTTTGACCGCTTGTCCTGAGCCTGTCAAAGGGTCAATTTTTAACACGGCAACATCGTTAATAGGATTTCGCGACAATACTTTTGCGGGGTATTTGCGCTCCGGATCTAGAATTACCGTGTAGTCAGCTGTAATATCTGCCACGACGTGGTTTGAGGTTAATACGTAGCCATCGGAAGAAATAATAAATCCGGAACCGCCGCCGATTTGTGTTTTTTCAATCATTCCCTTGCCGTCTTTTTGCATCATGGGCATAATATATTCTTTGCCTCCATAAGGAAAAGAATAAAAATCTTCCACTTTTGGCAGATCTTTTGAAACAATAACGCTTATTACCGCCGGACAAATTTTTTTAGCTATTTTTACAATGGGAGACTTCATGTATTCATTTTATCAAACTTATTGAAAGTAATCAATTTTTAAGATAGAATAAACAAAATTCCCAATACTCAATTACCAATTCCCAATCAATTTCCAAATTACCTAATCACCTAATCCTCAAAAACCGTTTTGGTCATTGAGTAATTTAAGCATTGATTGGTCATTGGGGTTTGGTCATTAGGGATTAAGCGCTTGCCCTCGTAGTTCAATGGACAGAACGACCCCGTCCTAAGGGGTAAATATGGGTTCGATTCCTGTCGAGGGCACCCTTGTTGGTTTACATGCAATTGACTGTTTGGGAGAGTGAAACGATTGACTGGAGTGCTTTAAAAATGTACCATTAACTTAATTTGGTGCATATATTTTAGATTTAAATTATAAAAAAATATGGGTGAAGTTAATGATATTGTTCCGAGTAAAACAAAATTTGCTACAAAACAAGCAAAGGTTAAAATCATTTTACCGGCGATAGCATTGGTTACCTCGTTTTATTATTCTTTTTCATTTACCGGAGGAATAGTAATAGGCTACGTTCTTTGTAAAGTATTTTGCAACCTGTTTGTTAAAAATGGAAAAATAGATTCCATATTCTTAGATTATGGGAAGTGGAGGTTTCACTTGCATCATTGGATTATGGGAATTATTCTTTTGGCAATTGTGTGGACGATAGATCATTACTACCTCCCCACCCTTTTTGCGGGAGTGGTTTGCGGAGTGATTATCCAAGATATTTATGATTACAATGATTGGCATAAGGTGATAATAAAAAACCCAAATAGCGGAAACAAAAAGGCAGCGTAGATTTTTCTAAAATGACTTCAACTGCGGCCTTAGGGAGCCGCATTTTTATTGGTACAATTTTAAAAAAATAGTAGAATTATATTATATATTTAAAACTGTAAATTCGTTCGGAGGGTTGGCAGAACGGCATTGCGTCCGCCTCGAAAGCGGATGGGCGAAAGCCCTTGTGGGTTCGAATCCTACACCCTCCGCTTTAATAATTTTAGCCAGATTTTCTGGCTAAAATTTTAAATAGCAAGTATTCCCCGTCGGCTCTGCCGCGGGGTGTCCGCTTAGGAAGGTATCGGAAACCTTAGGTTTCTGATTATAAATCCTTCCTTGCACGGATACCCTGTGGGCTCTGCCCCAGGGTTGCTT
>Ga0209542_10007852_pt1 | contig 20118 bp, 16 predicted proteins | sample RifCSPhighO2_01_FD_184028 | JGI IMG/M metagenome (GOLD analysis project Ga0209542, IMG submission 184028) | Soil microbial communities from Rifle, Colorado - Rifle CSP2_plank highO2_0.1 (SPAdes) (version 2) | ecosystem: Environmental > Terrestrial > Deep subsurface > Rock core/Sediment ...
TTATTGTTATTCTTCCCGAAGACGGAGAAAAATCAAAAACAAAGACAAATACCGAGTACCAGGTCAACTACTATAGAACTGTTTTGGTAAAAGTCGGCGATAAAGTTGAAAAAGGAGATGTCTTGACTGACGGCTCGGTAGATCTTGATGAATTGTTCAAATATGCAGGCAAAGAAAAGACTCAAAACTACATAATTCACGAGATAACCAAAATCTATGAACTTCAGGGAGAGCCGGTTTCAAGAAAGCACATAGAGGTCATAATCAAACAGATGTTTTCAAGAAGAAAAATAAAAGCCCCGGGAGACACTAAATTCTCGCAAGGAGATGTGGTTTCTTATAGCGACTTCCTCGCTGAAAACAATATCGTCAAAGAAAGGGGCGGGGAAGAGGCCAAAGCCGAACCATTGCTTTTGGGCATTACCGAAGTCTCTCTGTCAAGAAAGAGCTTCCTTTCCTCTGCCTCATTCCAACACACCACCCGCATGCTAATCCAAAACGCGCTTAAAGGCACCGAAGATGAGCTTAAGGGTCTCAAAGAAAATGTGATCATCGGCCGTCTGATCCCTGCCGGCTCCGGCTTCAAAGGAAGCGAGAAATACAAATTAATACAAGAACTTCAAGACAGACTCGACAAACAAGGTTAGGGCAGAAATTCATTTGACACGGAGAGCCGGTTTGCTATAATGCAAGCACTATCGCCACAAGGCGTCCACGGCTCTCTTCACGGGAGTCGTATATTTTTATCAAAATCTTATGTACAAAAAAGAATTCGATAAATGGAACTTGACCAAAAAAAGAATTGACAGTGACTCAAAAGAGATATTCGTTCGTTCCGGTGAAATAAGATGGGCTATATTGGGCACAAATATTGGGAGCGAGATGGACGGAAAAGGGAGTTCTTTTACTCGTCCCATATTAATCATCCATGTTATCGGGAAAAGGCTTGCCTTAGTTGCCCCATTATCGACCCAGATTAAAAACACACCCGGGTATCTGATTTTTAACTGGAAGAATAATAAAAACACCCTTTGTGTTCATCAGATTAGAGTAATTTCTCAAAATAGAATTCTAAAAAGGTTGGGTAAAATTTCAGAAAATAAATTACGGGTAGTCAAAGACGAGTTAGGCAAATTCCATAATTTTCAGAGACCCAGAGTAAAGGCGATGTGTATATTTACCCACGATGACAAAACTCTAGCATCAAAAGGGTACGATGCGATTAAAAAAGAACACTTCTACCGTGTATTAGGAGGTAGTGTAGAATTCGGAGAAACTAGCGAAGAAGGAGTGAGGAGAGAAATAAAAGAAGAGCTTTTATGTGAAATTGAAAATTTGAAACTATTGAGTGTGGTGGAAAATATTTTCGAGTTTGAAGATAGAACGGGCCACGAGATTGTATTTATATACAAAGGTGATCTATCAAACAAAGACCTATATAAAAATGATAAAATACGTATAGTAGAGCCCTATAAAGAATTTGATGCCGAATGGATATCGATTTCAGAAATATTAACTGGCAAGATTCCTCTTTATCCAAAAACGGATTATTCTGGAATATTTCATCTTTAAATGTCTTCCCCAAACACCGAAAAAATAAAAGAAAAATTGGATATTGTGGACGTGATATCGAGCTACATAAAAGTCGATCGAGCCGGGATAAATTATAAAGCTCGATGCCCGTTCCACAACGAAAAGACTCCTTCGTTTTTCATCTCACCCACAAGGCAGAGTTTTTATTGTTTCGGATGCGGGGCAAAGGGAGACATCTTTTCTTTTGTCGAGCAGTTTGAAGGACTTGATTTCAAAGGAGCGCTTGAGGCACTCGCAAACAAAGCGGGAATAGAGCTCAAAAACACCCCCATAGATCCTGCAACAAAAAAGAGTAAGGAGTGGAAAGAACGGCTGTTTGATATTATGGAAGAGGCCACGGTTATTTTTGAGAACAATCTGAAAAATTCAAAGCAAGCTCTTGATTATTTGGAGGAAAGAGGAGTCTCTAAAACTTCAATAAAAAAATGGCGACTAGGACTAGCAAAAGAAGAGTGGCGAAATCTTCATGACACTTTGTTGAAATCAGGAGTTTCAAAAGAAGAGATGTTGAAAGCCGGATTACTGAAAAAGGTGCCGAATGAAAGCAAGTTTTATGATACTTTCAGAAACAGGGTGATGTTCCCCATAAGCGACAGCGCGGGCAGGGTGGTAGCATTTTCCGGAAGACTCCTCTCTCCTCAACCCAAAGAAAAAACTGCGCCCAAATACTTAAACTCCCCGGAAACCGACCTGTTTCGAAAATCGGAAATTCTTTACGGACTTCATCTTGCAAAACAGGATATCAGGAAATTGGATTATGCGATTCTGGTGGAAGGGCAGATGGATTTGGTCATGGCTCATCAGGCGGGGACCCACAACACAGTCGCATCATCTGGCACCGCTCTTTCCATAAACCACCTCCAAAAGATAGGTCGGCTTTCAAATAGGTTGGTCTTGGCTTTGGATTCTGACGAGGCCGGTCTCTCTGCAACAAAGAGAGTGGCGGAATTGGCTCTTCCTTTGGGGATGGAAATCAAAGTTGCTGTTCTTGAAGAAGGAGAGGACCCCGCTTCCATCACAAAAAAAGATCCGCAAATTTGGAAAGATGCCGTGAGGAACTCAAAGCATTTTACGGACTTCATCTTGGAAAAAGCTTCAACAGGAAAAGAGGGAGGGAGGTTGACTAGAGAAGTAATGAAAACCGTGTTACCATTAGTGCCACTTATAAAAAACGAGATTGAGAAATCTCAATTCATTAAAAAAATAGCTTTAAAAATAAGAGTTACGGAAAAGGAGGTTGGAGAAGAAATTGAAAAAATAATACGCAACCAACCTTCGCAAAAAAATGGCGCTCTGCAGAGCGCTGATCATTCTGGGATAGATAGATTGCATTTTGAAATAGAAAGGATGGGTTTTAAATTAGAAATGAATGCAGATGATGTGGTTTTAAAAAACAAAAAGTTCAAGGATTTGAAATTGGAACTGCAAAAAATCTCCAGCATTCTAGACACTGAAAATTTATCAAAAGAGGAGAGAGGGGAAATGGAAACAAAAATCGGAGAAATCCAAAAAAAAATACGAGAATTGGAGTTAAAAAATTAAAAATTATTAAAAACTAAAAGAAAATCAGATGGCCAAAAAAACTAAAACAAAATTGAAAAAGTTGAAAAACGACAGACTGAAAAAAATAAAAAAAACAAAAGTCGCCCCAAAAATAAAGGTTGTAAAAAGCAAGGCCGTCAAACCTAAAAAGAAGGAAGGGAAGGGGGTCGCCGAAATAGAAGACAAGAAAGCTCGGCTGATTCTAAAAGGCAAAGAAAGAGGGTTCATCACTTACGACGAGATAATAAAAGAGTTCCCCACCATTGAAGACGATGTTGAGCTTTTGGAAAAACTCTACGAAGAATGCGCCGATCTCGGAGTAGAAGTGCTTGAAAGCGGAAGGTTGCTTGACGATGGCATATCCGCCAAAGACAAAGACTACTTAAAAGACGAGGCTTCTTATGACTCGATACAGATGTACTTGAAAGAAATCGGCAGGCATCCGCTTATTTCCGGTGCTCAAGAAAAAGAGTTGGCAAAAAAGATAATGGCCGGAGATGCAGGAGCGAGAAATCTTTTGGCTAAAGCCAACTTGAGACTGGTCGTTTCCATTGCGAAAAAATATGTCGGCAGAAGTTCGGACTTAAGTCTTCTTGACTTGATCCAAGAGGGAAATCTTGGGCTTTTCAAAGCGGTAGACAAATTCGATTACAATAAGGGCTTCAAATTCTCAACTTACGCCACATGGTGGATAAGGCAGGCCATCACCCGCGCTTTGGCCGACCAGTCCAGAACCATTCGCGTGCCAGTGCACATGGTTGAAACCATAGCCAAATACAAGCAGGTGGTAAGGAGACTCTCCCAAGACCTCGGCCGAGATCCGCTTCCGGAAGAAATAGCCATCGAGATGGGGCTTGAACCCGAAAAAATTTACATGATTGAAAAAATCGACCAAGGCACTTTCTCCCTCGAAGCGCCGGTCGGCGGGGATGAGGAAGAAAAGTCAACCTTCGGTGATTTCTTGGCTGACGACAAAATCGCCGCGCCAGACCAAGAGTCAAACCAGCGCATCATCAGAGATCAGCTTCAAGAAATTTTGGCTGACCTGCCACCAAAAGAAAAAAAGATTATTGAAATGAGAAACGGCCTTATTGACGGCGTCTATCACACCCTTGAAGATGTCGGCAAAGAGTTCGGTGTCACCCGCGAGCGTATCCGCCAGATTGAAGCCAAGGCCCTCGAAAAAATGCGCCAACACGAAAAAACCAAAAGACTCCAGCATTATATGTAGAAACAAAGCCCCTGATTGGGGCTTTGTGTTAAGATAGGTTTATGATTGAAAAGAGGTTTGAAGAAGAATACAAAAAGCTCAATAAGGCCCAAAAAGAGGCGGTGGATAGTATAGAAGGCCCGGTGATGGTCATAGCAGGCCCTGGGACGGGCAAGACCACCATTTTGACTCTAAGAATAGCCAATATACTAAAAGTAACCGACACTCCGCCTTCCGGAATTCTCGCTCTCACTTTCACTGAAGCTGGAGCAAAGGCGATGCGGATGAAGCTACGTGAAATAATCGGAGCGCGCGCCCTTGAGGTTGCGGTCCACACCTTCCATGGTTTTGCCATGTCGGTAATCAGAGAGTTTGAAGACCACTTCCCACACCTGGCGCGCTCCAAAGAAATCACCGAGATTGAAGCCGAAAACCTGGTGAGAGAAATCTTGAAGGATCAAAAATTTGCCAAGCTCCGGCCGCTCGGCGAGCCAGAATATTATATTGCTAAAATCATCAGTGCAATAAGCGACTGCAAGAAGGAGGCCTGGACACCGGAAATGGTCGCCGAATTTGCCGCTTCGGAAATCGAGCGAGTTAAGAATGATCCGGAAAGTATTTCTAGCAGAGGAGCATCAAAGGGGAACTTGAAAGCCGATGCTCTGCGCCGGATCGAAAAGTGCGGAAAAACACTTCTCTTTGCCGAAGTTTATGGTCTTTATGAAAAGATCAAAAAAGAAAAAAGAAAAATAGACTTCGACGATATGCTTTTCGAATTGTTGCAAACCTTAAGGCACGACCCGCTACTTCTCCAAAGTCTCCAAGAAAAATACTTATACCTGATGATCGACGAGCATCAAGATACAAATGACACTCAAAATTTGATTATCAGGATGATCGCTGATTTTTTTGAAAATCCAAATCTTTTCGTGGTGGGAGACGAGAAGCAAGCTATTTATCGTTTTCAAGGAGCTTCGGTTCAAAATTTTCTGGGGTTCCAAAAAATATGGAGTTCTATGAAAATAATCCCACTTGAAGAAAACTACCGTTCTCATCAACACATCTTGGATGGCTCCTTCAAAATGATCGAGCAAAATTATACTCAAGACGAGCACCAAAATTTGCGTGTCAGATTGCTCGCCAAAAATGGTAGCTCTGCCAAACCAATCGAACTCTTGATTGCATCAGATCAAGAGACCGAGGAGTTGGGACTAGTTGAGAGATTGAGAGAAATAGAAAAAACTGAATCCCAAAGCACGGTAGCGGTGATAGCGAGACGCAACAGCGATGTGGAAAAAATATTTGCCACTCTGGAGAACAACGAGCTCGATGTCTGCGCCGAAAAGGGAGCGAATATTTTCAATCATCCGCTAGGAGAATTATATTTTTCGTTGGTAGAATTTTTGGCTGATCCGGCTAAAACTGATCGCTTGGCCGAAACACTGATTGGTGGTCTCTGGGGTATTGATTTTGCCGATCAAGTCAGATTCATCAGTTTAGCAAGAAGTGGCAAAACAGGAGAAGTTGTAGAAAACATTGGAGCCATAAAAATGTTGCAACAAAAAATCTCCACTTCCGGCGTAATCGATTTTTTAGTTTTGACAGCCGACGTTTCCGGTTTTACCAAACTGGCCAGCCAGACTCCGCTTGGTAGTGAGGTTTGGCGGGGCATAATAGCTTTGAGCGAAGAATTAGCAAAAGCCCAAGAGATAGCAAGCCCCAAAAGACTAATCGAGGCTCTTCTGGCTTATAAAAAAACAGCCGAAAGAAGAGCGGTAAAAATAAATGTCGGCAAAAGCTCGGCCCAAATCAGAGTTATGACCGCCCACGGTTCGAAAGGGCTCGAGTTTGATTATGTATTCTTGCCCTACGCCTTCGAAGAGTCTTGGATCAAAAAAGACAGAAGCCCGGCCTTCGTTTTGCCTAAAGAAAAAGAAGTGAACGATGACATAAGAGACGACCGCCGGCTCTTCTACGTCGCTCTGACCCGGGCCAAAAAACACTTGTTAATAAGTCGGCATGAGGAAGATCAAAGTGGCAAACTCTTGACCCCACTTCGATTTATCGACGAACTTGATGAAAAATTGATCTCAAACAAAACAATCACCCCAAAAATAAGAGAAGGGGCAGACAAGAGCTTGAGGGGTGAAAAACAAAAAAACGATCTGGAAAAAATCGAGTACGCCAAAAATGTAATTTTGGAAAAGGGCATCTCGGTCACCGCTCTAAACCACTTCATCGAATGTCCGAGCAAGTTTTTCTACAAAAGTATTCTCAAACTTCCTGAAGCGCCAAACCCAACTTCCGAAAAAGGCAACGCGATGCACGAAGCGATGCGAAGAGTCTGGAACCTCACCCCCGGCCCCTCTCCTATAAATAGGAGAGGGGAGAGAGATACAGATGAATCTAGTTTTGGTTTTCCCTCCCCTGATCAAGGGGAGGGTGGCCAAAGGCCGGGTGGGGTCATAGAACAAACCATCAAAAACACCGTTACCGAATATTTCAAACACTCCCCGTTGCCGCTTTTTGAAAAAGAAACCATTCTAAATGAATTGTTGGCCGATGCGCCAAAAGTGGCCCGAGAATTAGAACTTCATTTCAAACAAGAGGGGAGAGTAGCGACCGAGAGCTGGGTAGAAACATTTTTTACTCACCAACAAACGGAATTTAGAATCCACGGCAAACTCGACGTCATCTTGGAGCAAGACAAAAAAGTATTGATCTATGATTATAAAACCAAAAAAGCCATGAGTGTAAATGCCATCAAGGGGGAAACTGCAAGCGAAGACGGTGGTTATTTCCGCCAGCTTGTTTTCTACAAAATGCTTTTGGAAAATAAAGAAAATTATAAAAACAAAGAGATTGAACCGGCTCTAGTCTTTATCCGGCCAGACGAAAAGGGGCGCTGTCCGACCGTAAGCTTGCCAATAGAAAAATCTGACATCGAAGAAGTCGAGGATCATCTCAAAAACCTAATTGACAGCGTTTGGTCCAGCTCTCTCCTCACCTCCGACTGCTCCGACCCCGACTGCAAATATTGCAAATATAAAAAAATATAATTATAATTATTTCAACAACATGCCTCCACAATTTGATCGACAACAACCGGAACAACCAAAATCGAGCAAAATACCAAACTGGGTTTTTATAATTATCGGCTTTGTCTTGTTTGCTCTTGGTGCATACTTCCTCTACCAATACCTAACGACTCCTTTCATAAACCCAAATCAAGAATCTCCGTCTGCCATACAACAAGCGGATATTTCTAACTGGAAAACATATCGAAATGAGGAATATGGGTTTGAGATAAAATATCCTACGTATCTTCTTTTGGATGAGGTAACCTTGGATTCTAAAACAAATTTTTATAATGATTACGTTTCTATTGATATTGATACTCCTGAAAATATCACCGAATCAAAAAAACCAAACCCAGGATCAGGAGGCAATCTTCCATTTTTTAGATTCGGTGCATTTAATCCTATAAACAAAGAAACAATAACTCCTTGTTCAGTAATGCTTAAAAAATTAGTTGTGGGCGGAATGTCTGTAAGTGTTTGTGAAGAAGAAGATATGAGTGGGTCAATGATGAGGATATCTTTTATTAAAGATAAAATTGTTTTCTCCGCCCAGTCAGGATCTTATTCTAATGCAAATACTCAGTTAATAGACCAGATACTTTCCACCTTCAAATTTATTTCCACTTCAACCCCGATGAGCTATGAGGATTTGGTAAAAAACTTACCGCCTGACCCAGGAGAAGAAGGGAAGAAAACATTGGAGGGAATTGATTCTGACGGGGACGGCGTGAGAGATGATGTGCAAAAGATAATATCTTTAAAATATAAACATTCTTTGAAGGTTATTGAAGCGGCTAGGGATGGTGCAAAAGCCTTACAAGCAGCAATTCTGGCTTCTCAAAAACCAAATAATGGTGGGTTGTCTTTGAGTATATCTTCTATGGAACGTAAGGCTGCACAGTGTATTTTATTTATAGATCCAGAAAATGCCTCAAGTATAATAACTGAGATTGTTGCGACTGTTTTAAACACTGAAGCACGTTTCGATGCTTACAATTTATACAAAATTCAAATCAAAGGACAATCTGACTCTTCACCAGCACCATCCCCAGAAGACAAAAAACTCTCTTGCTCTTTTAATCCGGCTTTATTACCAAACTAACTCTACTCAATCACGATCCTACAATTAATTAAACAAAATGCCCCCACAATCTAACCAGCCACAACAAATAGAACCGCCCAAATCGAGCAAAATACCTAACTGGATTTTTATAATTATCGGCTTTCTGTTAATTGGCCTCGGTGGATACTTCCTCTACCAATACCTAACGACTCCTTTCATAAACCCAAATCAAAAACCTCCAGCCACAATTCAAGCAAGTGATATTTCTAACTGGAAAACATATCGGAATGAAGAGTATGGGTTTGAATTTGATTATCCTTCATCTATCTATTTAATTAAAATCTCTAATAAACCTGAAATACCGGAAATGTTGCTCGCGATTAATCTTCCGGGTGATAGGAAACCTTATGAACTTATTAGGAGCTTATCAATAAGTATTTGGGACAATTCACAAAAACTTTCTTTGTTAGAATGGGCGACAGCGAATCGAAACTTTTCTAATTTTGCTGATCCGTATATACCAAATGAAGATTTTAAAAACTTAGTTATAGGTGACAGAGAAGCTATAAGTTTTTTATGGGGCGGAGGAGCTGATGGAAAAACTGTGATCATAAATAACGAGCATATCATTATTTTATTATCAGCATCAGCCAGTGTTGGTAGTCCTACAGATAGAGTTTGGCAAGACTTTGATCAACTTCTCTCCACCTTCAAATTCATAAAATAACCAAAAATATGAATTGTATAAAATGTCAAAGAGAGATGGAGGTGCAGGCGGAGCATGAGACAGAAAACAGCGAGAACGGGAGAAAATATCACAAAACTGTCTATTGGTGCCATAATTGCGACATTTGGTTGACGACCGAAATCCCCTACAAACAAGTTAGCTTGTAGGTATGTTATTTTATATAAAAAGTAGCGAGCAGAGACAACGGTCTAAGCTCGCCACAAAAGCCGTTCAATCTTGGACGACAAACCCAGCTTTGAGCAGGTTTTGCGCATCCTTCTCGGGCACCACCCAGACACCGGTCTTACTGGGGTAGTCCGGATAATGCATGAACTCTTCAATTCGCAAATAAACCAAATCTCCCTTGTGAGGAGCCGGTGCGGGCGCAAACCCACAAAGAACATCTTCTCCTCTCGAAACCACGCAGACTCGATACATGTTACTACTCAAAACTTGTACATCTCGAACGGTACCACCCCACAAAATCTTGTATGGATCGCTTACGCCATGAACAAGCATTTTGTATCTGTCTTTGTACTTTGATCTCACATCGTACACCTGGCCGTTTTCGTTGGTGAGATATACTGTCACAACCTTCTCATCATTCGCCCTATCGTTCAAAATCATCTGGCCAATGGTGGCAGGAATGAACAGAAAGAAGAAAAAGAACATGCTGACAGACAACAAAGAAACAATGTCATCGTGATGATGAGCGAATCGCATCCGCCAGAAGCGATTTTTATTTTGTTCTTTTTTGCTCCTAACCAGATCAATATTCAGTTCTTTTGGTGCCAAGAATTCAGTCCCTTCTGGGATACTGATCGATTTTGATGCAAACGGAACAAAAAGCTCCATGTTAAGAACGCAGGGATGAAAATATTGATCGATCCTGCGATCTTCAACATAGCGATCATCAAAATGGAAGGTGTTCTGCACAAGAATCAAGTTCCTACCATTTGGAGTTTTAATGAAACTACCCATCTTTTTAGCAACATCGAAGTCACTAGAGGAACAAAAAGCGTACTGATTGCCAACCCCATTCCAAAAGAAATGGGGGAGTTTGCGCCAACGTTCTGTAAACTCACAGGCAACCCACAACACAAGCGTAACGATCAACGCCACACCAGATAAAATCCAAAGAACAAAAACTCCCGTCTCCATACGATCTCCTTGTCAAAGAATTACTCTTGGACTGCCCCTTGGGGTAGAGTTTACGAGTAGCCAAAAAACCTTAGCTTTCTGAGCTATTGTATAATACGGTTAATTTTATTTAAAGTCAAGCTAGCTAGCTTTGCAAAATCAAATCTATAATTTGTTTTAATTGAGCGTAAGGGTAAGCGCCTTCGATGGGGTAGTGCTCATTTGTTTTGGTGTCGACAAGAACGCTATACGGGGTGCCGAGCGCTCCGAGCTCCAGCGCATTTTCTATATCATGTTGCACGCGCGGAGCATATTGACCACTCTCAAGACAGACGTTGAATTCACTCGAGGAAAGACCGACGGCAGTCGCAATATTTACAAGCTCATTTGGGTCAAGTTCGTTGTTGGAAGGAGTAACTTCGTAAAGCTTGTTCGTATATTCCCAAAATTTACTGCTCCCGCCAATTTCGCCCGCACACTCTTGAGCTTCAGCTTCTTTTGGAGCCCTGCTGTGAATTTCTGCGATGGGGAAGTGGCGATAAACCCAAGCCACACGCTCGTCTTTGCCGTATTCTTGCATGATGGCGATCATGCTTTGGTGAAAATTTTTGCAATATGGACATTCAGTGTCGGAATATTCGACCACAATCACTCTAGAGTTCAAACTGCCGAGCACGTGGTCATTGGCGTCAATCGGTCGCAAGGCGGCAGAAAGATTTTCGGAGTTCAATTGCTGGCCCCTATTTGAAGCTTGATTTGAAGGTGGCGGAGGAACGGAAGACTGTTTGCCTTTCAAATAAAATCCGCCACCGATCAAAAGCCCGGCGACGATGATAGAGAGGGGCAGTAAAAATTTATCAGACATGATATTATTATACACTACAAATGAACATTTTAGAATCAATCATCCTGGGGCTTACTCAAGGGCTTACCGAATTCCTACCCGTCTCTTCTTCCGGACATTTGATATTGGCGAGAAAATTTTTAGGCCTGTCGCTTGAAAGCAGTTTGGCTTTCGACGTATTTTTAAATACTGCCACCTTGTTTGCCGTCATATACTGCTTTTGGGGAGACTTGAGAGCTCTTGCGAGAGATTTCTTCACTCAAGGTTTTTCTTCAAGGAGCACAAATATTTTGTGGGCTGTTGTTTTGGGTTCAATACCTGCTGGATTTTTTGGATTTTTCTTTGGAGACAGAATAGAAGAAATTTTTAGAAACCCCCACTCGGTCGCTTGGGCGCTTATAGCCGGAAGTATTTTGATGTTTTTAGCAGACTCAATTGATGGGAAAAAAGGAGGAGTAACTCCAGCAAAAGGATTTTTGGTTGGGGTTTTCCAATCTTTGGCTTTGATACCAGGCATTTCTCGTTCTGGCTCTTCAATCTCGGGTGGTATTTTGGCCGGCCTCTCAAGAGAAGAGGCGATCCGTTTTTCATTTTTACTTTTAATCCCGGTTTCTCTCGGAGCTATCCTCAAAATCTTGATCGATCCCTCTTTCCAAATTTCAAATTTCGTAACCCTCAACTCGTGCTTCGCCTTCCTTGCCGCTTTCCTCTCCGGCATCTGGTCAGTGCGCTTCCTTGTCCGCTACCTTTCCTCGCACAAATTTACTCCATTTATTATTTATAGGATAGTTTTGGCCGGAGTGATTTTAATTTTTACATGACTTATGCAAAAATAGTTCTTGAGCGAGATTCCGCAGTTCGACGGAACGAGGACAAGGAAATTTTCAGCAGAAAATTTCTGTATCGAGCAAAAGAAGCTATTTTTGCATAAGTACTATTTTATTTAAAACGGCAAGGTAAAGTTCATTGCGACAGGTTCTGGCAAAACTTCCCAATCGCCAATGTCGAGCTTTACCTCATTTAGCTTCGGACCCTCTTTGAAAAAGAGTTTGCCGTTTTTTAGAGCGTATTCATACAAATTTTTGGTGATTTCCACATCATCAAGACAATATTTTTTCAGCTTTTCAATGTCTCCATCTCTCCACCATTTTATGGCCTCCAGACCATTGCCACTTTTTTTGACTCCGAGAGTGCCTTCGGCGATCTGGTCAAGCTTCATTCGGCGACCCGCTGATTTCTGCATTTCTTTCAACAAATCAACGCTTTTTAACTTCAAAAGATCGCCGGGGTAATATTTGTTCAAGAGAGGAATGTCAAAATGATCTCCATTGAAAGTTATCAGAGCATCGGTGTTCTCTATGATTTTCCAAAGAGACCCGAATTCTTCTTTTAAAAAAGTTTTATATGAGTCATTTTCGTAGTCGTAAACGCCAACTATGGAGATGGAGAGATCGGTTGGGTTGTTTGACCCGACATCTTGAAAGATATTTTCGGTTTCTATATCAAAAACTATTTTTCGCATAAGGGGAGGTTGTGGGTTTCGAGAAAATCGCGAATGGTGATGTCTCCCATGCCGAAACCAACGGTGGGCGAGGGCTCAACATCAAAAATCCGCAAAAGGTTGTCATACCTGCCACCACCACAAATAGAACGGGAGTTCGCCGGATCAGTATCAAAAATTTCAAAAACTATGCCAGTGTAATAAGCTTGGCCCCGAGCAAGAGTTTCGTCTATCTTGGTATTTCTAATGCCTGCCTCGGAAAGTTTTTTGGCAAATGCTTCAAGTTCCTCTTTTTTACCGGTAGGAAAATTTAACCTGATTTCAAAATCGTCGTCTTTAGCGCCAAATTCTTTCATTATGTTATAGGCAAGCATTATTATTTCCTGATCCGCGCTTTCGTCAGCAATCCCCAAAAGGTCGCAGTTTAGTTGCCAGTGTTCGCGCTTACGCCCCCGTTGAGGTCTCTCGTAACGGAAAAGATTGGGTATGGAAAACCACCTCAAAGGGAACTTCAAATTATTGCGACGAGCGGCAACCATCCGAGCCAAAGTCGGGGTCATTTCCGGACGCAAAGTGACAGACCGGTCGCCACGATCAGTGAAGGTAAATGTTTGTTCGTTTACTATTTCAGCTCCGGACTTTTCGGTATAAAGCTCTGTCGGCTCAAGGAGAGACGCTCCGTATTCCACATAGCCAAATTTTTTGGCAACTTTTTTCCAAGTATCAAAAATATAGTTTTGGACAGCCATATCTTCGGGGTAAAAATCTCTTACCCCCTTATAACTTTCCGTGCTCAATTTGTTTTTGCCCATTCCAAACATATGTTGTAGATTGTAGTTGATTTATGGAAAAATCACAAGAAAAAATAAGGCGGGTCGCCTCCAAACTTCCAGACACTCCTGGAGTATATAAATTTGTCGGCAAGAAAAACGAGATTCTCTATATAGGCAAGGCGACCGCGCTCAAATCTCGAGTAAAAAGCTATTTTTCAAAAGATTTGGGAGATAAGAGAGGTCCGCTTATTTCCAACATGATGGCAGAAGCTCTCAACATAAAATTTGAAAAAACAGACTCGGTACTTGAGGCCCTGATTTTGGAAGCAGAGCTCATAAAGAAGTTCCAACCACGATTTAACAGCATCGGCAAAGACCAAAAAAGCTGGAATTATGTCGTCATCACAGATGAAAAGTTTCCAAGAGTTTTGTTGGTGAGAGAAAAGGAAATAACCCCCCTAGCCCCCCTTACATTAAGGGGGGAACCAAAAGAAAAATTCGGACCATTCACAAATAGCGGACAACTCAAAGAAGCACTGAAAATAATCCGTAAAATTTTTCCTTTTAGAGACAAGTGCGAGCCCCTCCCCCAACCCCTCCCCAAAGGGGAGGGGAGTCCGAAGCCCTGCTTTAACTATCAGATTGGCCTTTGCCCCGGAGTTTGTGTTGGCGCGATTGGAGAAAAAGATTATAAAAGAACCATTCGCCACATTGTGCAATTTTTTGAGGGCAAAAAAACAAAAATAGTCAAAGAGCTGGAAAGAGAAATGGGGTCTGCCGCCAAAGCAAGAGAATTTGAAAAAGCAAATGAGATAAAGCGCAAAATTTTTGCCCTGAAGCATATAGAAGATATCGCTCTCATAAAACACAACTATTCAGAATTTCAAGATTCTAATTTTAGGATGGAAGCTTATGACATAGCTCACATTTCGGGTTCTGATATGGTTGGAGTAATGACGGTGATGGAAGAAGGGGAACCAAAGAAAAATGGTTACAGAATGTTTAAGATAAAAGAGCAAGACGTTCCGGACGACACCAAAGCACTGCGAGAAATTTTGGAGCGGAGATTCAGTCACAGCGAATGGCCCTTCCCAAATTTGATAGTTGTCGACGGAAGCACAGCCCAACTAAATACAGCAATGCAAATTTTAGAAAAAAGTAAATTGGAAATTCCTATCGTCGCAGTCACCAAAAATGAGAGACACAAGCCGATCACTTTAAAAACAGCAAGCAGAAAAGCGCAGGAATTAGCAGAAAAATATGAAAAAGAAATTTTGCTGGCAAATAACGAGGCGCATCGCTTTGCCATCACCTTCCACCGCCGCCTCCGCGAAAAAATTAGGTAATTCACTGTTTTTATTCGTGATTCAAAGTATTCTTATTGTATAATATTTGAATGGGTAAATTACAGACGTGGTTTTATATTATCAGCGCCGTTCTTGTGGCAGTTACAGCAAACTCCATAAGTACCATTTGGGCAGGAAAGGAAAATAAGCTTACAACAATATGGCTTTTAGCCGTTATAATTATTTCTCCTTTCGTTTTTATTACTTTCGGACTAGTTACATCCAAACTAGGTTTAACTGTGAGTTCTGCTACAGTAGATTCCCTATTAACCATAGGTTCAGTATTGGTTGGGCTATTTTTGTTCCAAGAGTGGAATACTTTTTCCTTGTACCAATATCTCGGATTAATCCTGGCCATTTCTGGCATTATACTTATGCAATTTCCAAAATAAGATTTATGAGCATAAAGTTGAAATCTAAAGTATCAATATTTAAAACTTCTTCTGTTGTAAAAAACAAATTAAGTTTAGATTCAGAATATATTCCATACACATTTCTTGATTTTCCTAGAATAGAAGCCCGAGCTAATCAATTAGCTAATACTATTGAGGCCAACTTTGAAAATCTGACGGACATTTTACTAAAATACGAAAGTTATGAAGTAGTTAAAGACGAGGTGGCAAGAACTTTAGATCTGTTAAGAAACCTTAAAGAAAACAAAAAATATTTTCGCTTGCGAGTGGGTAGAGTTGTCACATTTTTACCAAGAAATCAACCTTTATACGCTTTTACTTGTTTCGTTATTGTCCCGTCACTAATGGCCAGTGAGGTACACTTGCGTATTCCACACAGTATGCAGCATTTTTTTACAGACATATTAAAGCTCTTGGATATTCATACTTTGTTTCCAAACATATTTATTTCATCTCAACAAAGACTTGATTTTTTGATGGACCAATCTGCCATTCGTTTAGACCCAAAAACTGGAGAAAGTAAACCACTTACTGATGTTGTCATTTTTACTGGAATCCCAATGCATGCAGACCAATTACGGTTAGTGTTTGATAAGCGGGTGCTATTTATTTCAAATGGAGCAGGGCACAATCCTGTAGTTATAAGTAAGGATGCCAATCTTGTAAAAGCAGTTGAGGCTGTGACAACTCTGCAATTTTATAATCAAGGCCAAGATTGCGCGGCGCCAAATGCTATTTTAGTACATAAAAAGATATTCTTTGATTTTTTAGACCTACTTCGCAATAGCATTAGGAAGGTCAAAGTTGGCCATTATACAGACAAAACCTGTCAAATTGGTCCAATTAGTGATCCTGATGATCTTGTAAGGATACAAGATTTACTAACTCAAAATCATCTTTGGCTTGATTCCTCCAATCAAGGAATAATTCGAACCAGGGATGCTATAGTAGAACCAACCATCATTTGCAAACCCCTTAAAGAAGGTGGTAATTTTAGTGAGATATTCGCACCTATAGTTTTTGTTCAAACATATACCAACGACAACGATCTGAAGGATTACTTTGAAAATCCGTCATACGCTCAAAACGCAATGTACATTACATTGTACGGAACAAGTAGATATATTATAAATTTGATAGACCGCCCTATAAAAGGCAAAGTTCTTCATAATAAATCATCCTTAATTCATAATACTCACCTTCATGCTCCAGGAATAGAGCGTGGGACACAACCGTATGGAGGAAATGGACACGGAGCTTCTAGTATCAGTATCAATAAAAAGATTACCCCCATGGCAACACTTCCACAAAGAGATATTTATGAGAGAATCGCTAAACCTATTCTAGCCGGTTTAATTAAAAAATCAGATGCAAAAAAAATCAAGGACTTGCAACAGCGGCACACAATTATTCAAAAAAGAGATGTGGAAAAATTATTGAGATTAAGATCATTAAAAACTAAAGAACAAAATCAGGATGCGAATTTGCATACCGTTCAATACTTAGACACTCGTTCAATTGAAATAGACCATGCTCATTATATAAAAATTAAAGAAAAAAACATCTACAAACTTTTAAAAGAAAAGAATGCGGAATACATTGCTTCGTTAGGTTTAGAAGACATAAAATTAATTCGTATCTTAAGAACACTACTTAGCCGTAAAGCAACCATGTCCTTAGATAAATTTTGCTCCTTGCTGTACAATATACCAAAAGAAAAGAAGGCTACAAATGATCACAATAAGATTCGACAACATCGTTTTTTTCAGCACATATACCAATTATTGTTAGGCAAAATTTTTGGACCTAAACTGGGACCATTTCTTTGGGAGGTTAAAAATGAAGAGATAAATAATCTTTTGGATGTATGATGAATTTCGACAATATCACTACTGAAAAAATAAAAAATCCGGCTTCATTTGGTGTTTTGGTTTTGTTTATTTCAATCATTGTTGTTATTTTTGCGTCTCAACTGCTTTATGCACAGACCGTTGATCTCCTAACGGAAAATTTGCGGCAACGGATTTTGACTATATCTGTTACTGTTGCATCCAATATTAATTCTAAAGATTTAGAAGCTCTGCGAGTAGAAGATGATTGGCAAAAACCAGAGTGGAGTCGCATCGTAAACAGACTAAATAAGGCTAAGTATAGTAATGAAGATATAGTCTTTATGTATATTTTTCGGAAACAACAAGAAGATCCGACAAAAATGGAATTCGTCGCAGACGCTGATTCTATAGACCCTTATGTCAATTTAAGTGTTGATCCCTCTAAAAATATAGATGTCAATCGTGATGGGATAGTAGAACCAGATGGTCCAGATAAGCTTCAATGGCCGGGACAGGATTATCCAGAAGCAACCGATATACCTGAAACTTTTGAAGCTTATGACGCACCCTTAACGAGTAGAGATTTGTATACAGATGCGTATGGGACTGTTATTACAGGATACGCACCAATCAAAGACGAGCTTGGAAACACAGTTGCGGTTTTGGCCACAGACATAAAGGCAGATGACTTTTTTAGAATCACAAGACAAACGCTACAACCATTTTTATTTTTTATTGTATTTCTTACTTTAATTATTATTGTGCTCGCATTGATCATTATTTACACTTGGCGAGCATATGCTAAGTCTTTAGAAAGATTAAATGATCAAGTTAAGGTTGCAAATGATAGACTGAAAGAATTGGACCAGATGAAGTCAGAGTTCTTGGGGCTTGCCACACACCAGATACGAGCGCCACTAACCGCCATCAAAGGCTATTCTTCGATGCTTATTGAGGGAGACTTTGGCCAGATTCCAAGAAGAGCCGCGGAGTCGGTGCTTGTGATAATGAAATCATGCCAAGACCTTATAAATATTGTAAACGACTTTTTGAACGTGTCTCGCATAGAGCAGGGAAGGATGGTTTACGAAAAAACAATTTTTGAGCTATCAGATTTAGTTAAAGAGGTGGTAAACGAACAAAAGCCAAATATTCAAAAAGCCGGACTTTCAATAAGTCTCGAGATACCCTCCACACTTTCTGCAAAAGTGAAGGTCGACAGAGACAAGATAAAACAGTCGATCGGCAACATTATAGATAATGCCATCAAATACACTCTAAGCGGAGGCATAACTGTATCTATTTCCGAGGAAAACAAAAAGGCGCTGATAAAAATAAAAGATACGGGTGTCGGTATTGACCCACATGAAGTAGGCAAGCTGTTCAATAAGTTTTCACGTACCAAAGACGCCAACAAAACCAATGTGCGGGGCACAGGGATTGGCCTTTACATAGCACGAAAGATGGTTGTAGATCACGGTGGCGACATAAAGGTGTTTTCAGAAGGCGAAGGCAAAGGCACTACATTCACCATTGAACTTCCAAAAGCTTAACTCAAGTTTTCCACAATTTCTTTTTTGACCGACCAAATGGTCGGGTATAATATGTTTATGAAAAATTCGGTTGCAATCACAAAAAGACAAAAAGAGCTGTTGCAAATAATCTACTCTCACATAAAAACTTCTGGCTACCCGCCCAGTTTTGAAGAAATGAGAGAAAAACTAAAAGTCTCCTCCAATCAATCCGTTATAGATCTTCTTGAAAAACTTGAGGATCTAAGGATGATAGAAAGAGATGAGGGTTCAGCAAGAGGTATAAAAATAACAAGTAAAGGGTACTCCACTTTGGGAGTAAGTGGGCTGGCTCCTATCTTAGGAACAACAGCCGCGGGCGTTTACATTGAATCTTTTGAAGAGATGAATTTCAAATGGGTCGAAATACCAAAAAATATTTTTCCAAACGAAAAGATTCATCGTTCAGAAGAAGTGTTTGTGGTAAAGGTAAATGGAGACTCGATGGTCAATGCTTTTATAGATGATGGCGACATGCTCCTTGTAAACAAAGCTAAAGATTTTAAAAGTGGTGACATTGTTGTGGCGAGGACTCACGCCGGCACAACAGTAAAAAGATTTGTTGCCGATGGCGGAAAACGTTATTTAAAGCCAGAAAATCCAAATTATGCTAACATCGTGATAATCCCCGGCGAAGTCCACTTTGAAGGCAAGGTCATCATGAATTTGAGTAAAGTGAAGTAAATTAGTGATATGAATAGAGCCGTTTTAAATAAACAGGTAAATAGGGAAATGATTGACGAATTGAAAAATAATACTCATGCTCTTTTATCTTTTCTTCAAAATCATAATGATGGAACAATTGTCCACGTTCTAGAAAGATTGGGTCGTTTAGAAAATGGTTACAGCAGAGAACCATTATTAACTTTATTAAATAATCAAAATGAGAATATAAGAGTATTATCAGTGAAAAATTTGGCAAAGATGTCCGATGTCTCTTTGCTTCCTGTTTTTGTAAAATACGCCAATGATGATGAGAGTACAGAAGTTAGACGGGAATCTATATCTGCAATTGGTAGATTGAGAAATGAAAAAGCAATCCCTATCTTAATAAGATTTTTAACCGATAGCGATCCAAAAGTCGTAATGCAAGCCATCAGAGGGTTGCTTGTTTTTCCAAATATACAAGAAGTAAGGCAAGAATTAAAAAAACTCATCGAACACCCAAATGAATTAATAAAAGAAGTTATAAATAAAGAGGTGAACGGGTTTAGCTATAAATCAAACGCTACACAAAAACACGATGAGTCCCTATCTTTTTTGCAGAATACCGTCGTACGTGGGGATGTAAAAGAAGTATTAAAACATGTTCCAGACGAATCAGTACATTTAACTTTTACTTCTCCGCCATACTATAACGCAAGAGATTATTCTATTTATCAAAGTTACGAAGAATACCTAAATTTTTTAGAAAGTGTTTTTAAAGAAGTCCATCGAGTTACCAAAGAGTGTAGGTTTTTTGTACTTAACACCTCACCAATAA
>Ga0209542_10007853_pt1 | contig 20114 bp, 19 predicted proteins | sample RifCSPhighO2_01_FD_184028 | JGI IMG/M metagenome (GOLD analysis project Ga0209542, IMG submission 184028) | Soil microbial communities from Rifle, Colorado - Rifle CSP2_plank highO2_0.1 (SPAdes) (version 2) | ecosystem: Environmental > Terrestrial > Deep subsurface > Rock core/Sediment ...
CAATTTTGATATTGAGGGGGCAGTTGGGAATTGCGAAGGAGGATGTAATCGGGATTGTTAAATACGATTTTGGCGTTTAAGTAATAGAGATTATTGATACCGATGGGAAGGACTCGGTCGGAAGGCTTGAAGAAATGGTCAAAATCATAATAGTCGCCGAAATTAAATGCCAACTCTTTTCTTAATAATTGTTCTTTTGGCTGGAGATATTTTAAGTTGGCTGCGAAACGATAAATGATAGAAGTAACAGTAACTGTAACAGTAACAGTAATTAATATTTTTTTGATTAACGATTGAGAGTTGTAAATAACGTAAGCAGAAACTATTGATAGTGCTGGGAGATACGGGAGGATGAAGCGGCCGCCGCCCGTATTTGGTGTCAGGACCCAAACAATCAGAGAGAATAAGGAATAAAGAATTAGGAATAAAGTTCTTTTATTTTCTATTTTTATGAATGGTAATAGTACCAAAGTAATTAAGTAAATCGGATTGACGGGGTCGGAGGAACGGGTTAGTAGATTTAGTAAGTTTTGAGGATCCAGTGAAATGTGTGTATCAGTGTACAAAGATGTAAAGAAAGGATAAATAGGATTGCCGGTGGAGAGGTAGGCGCGTAAGAGCCAAGGGCTGACGGTAAGAAGTATGAAGAATGAATAAAGAATTATGGATTTAATATTTTTGGTTTTAAGCCATATTAAAATCCAAAAAATCGGGAGTGAACCGAAGGCAAGAAGTTTGGTAGAGGCTGCGAGACCTAATACGATTGCTGATTTGTAAATTTTGTTGTCTATGAATAAATACAAGGCCAGAATTTCAAAAAAAGTCCGGGACAAATCGACATAGGCGGACGTTGATTGCCAGCCGAAGACTAAATTGCTGGACAAAATCAATACAGCAAGTAATGATTTGGAAATTTTATAGGTGACGATGAGAGATAGAATGCCGAAGAGATAGTGGATTAATTTGCCGGGGAAGATAAAGTAAAACATTTCGGTGAGCATGGGCATGACCGAATATTTAAATTGGGCACCGGGAATAAAAAATATTGAATGATTCTGGAGCCAGATTTTTGGCAGTGACAGATGATACCAAAGCGCATCAAAACCGATTTCCGGACCTAGTGCTCCAATTAAGTTAACTAAACATTGGATGATAATTAACCATAGAAGCGGATGAATCATTGACGGAAATTTTATGTGCTTTAATTGACTAAAGAGCCAGAACGCCAAAGGGATAGTAACAATAATGATGTTTTGGATTGTGAGAATGTGCAGGACGCCCAGAAGAAGTATGGCGTATGAATACAGGCCGATGACGAGAGCGAGAGTAAACAAATCAGGCAGCAAGAAACTTGCCGGATTTTTCCAGTTTTGAAATGCGATCTTCATGGTCTTCCAATCTAAACTCTGCGGCCGCATCTTCGTCTTGTAAATCTTTGATCGGCTTGGCGTATGAGTTATCGATTTTGGTAAACAACTCATTTTTCCACGCGACGAACTTGTCGTCTTGTTCGTTAAATCTTTTATCCATTCGGATTTCCAGTTTACTGAACGTGTTATCGACTTTGTTAAACCTGTCATTTATTTGCCTTACAAGGCTTTTGAGGGTGATTTGGAGTTCCTCGATACCAGATTGGAGAATTGATAGTGTGGGCGGAGTTTTTTTGTTGGCCATGAGGAGATGATAGCACTGTCACTCAAAGCCGTGTCAACTGGCCTCTTTTCCTGGGGTGGTTAAATGGGAAATTAATATTTGATCCAGTTTATTTGGATTCAATTTATGAATCTCGTCCTTTTTTCCTTGTTTTTCAGCATCTCTGTCGTAATAGGCTTCACCTACTTTATCAAAACCGCAAGCTTGAAGAACATTTCGTGACTTTTCGTTTTTAGGATCATTGGTGCTTATAAAGATAGTTTCATGATGAGAGAGTCCTTGGCCACCTGCATAGGCTTTTATGGCTTGTCTGGTGGCGCTGGCAACTTGGCGAGATTTTGCTCCAGGGAGGGTGGCGAAGCTAACTTCTGAAAGTTTAGTATTCGGAATATTAATTCCACTTTTATTGAAACATTCTGATGATTCCTGGCTGACGGGATAAATATAAACGAATCCCTGGACCTCTCCAACATCTTTTGATTCGCTATGTATAGGAGATCCGGAGACAGCGTAGAGAACTCTGTCTCCTGTTTGTTCTTTGGCCCATTCTAGGACTTTATTTTGATCAATATTGCCTTTTTCGTCTTGAACTTCTGACATATCCATCCATTTTTGAACGTCGGGATTAGAGGAGATTTTTAACAGCGCGTCGATGTCGAGTTTATCATTTGCGTCAAATGGGCGGATGGCAGCCGTTTCCCCGTAAAACTTCTCTTGGATTCTGGGATTTTTAATGTAATCTTGTTCTGACAAACCTAAATTTTGCATGGGTTACCTTGAATTATTATCCTGATCTTTTTCAAGGCAGGTGACGGAGGAGACGGTGTCGCCTTTTTTGGAAAAGCGCATGAGGATGACGCCTTGGGTGTCACGGCCCAGACTGGGGATATTTCTCAAGGGGAGCTTGATGACCTGAGCCTGGCGGGAAGTCAAAACTATTTGGTCAATGGTTTCGTCGACAGCGATGCAGGAAATTATTTTGCCGGTTTTGGGAGTGATGGAGGCGGCTTTGACGCCCTGGCCGCCTCTTTTTTGCAGCGGCCAGCTCTTGACACCGGTCCGCTTACCCAGTCCGTTTTCCATGACGATCAACACGTCCTCGAAGACCTTGCGGCGTTTGTCCGTCGGGGCGGCTTTGGAACTCGGGAAAACTTCCATGCCGACGACGGAATCACCGGATTTGAGAGTGATACCGCGGACACCCATGGTATCCCGGGCGGTGGGGCGGACATCCTCTTCCCGGAAACGGATGGATTTACCCTCGCGGGAAACAAGCAAAATATGGTCAGAGCCGGTTGTGGGCTGGACCCATTTGAGACTGTCCCCCGTTTCCAGTTTGATGGCGATTTTGCCGGACTGGCGGATGGAATCGAATTCGGACAGCTTGGTCTTTTTGACAGTGCCGTTGTCAGTAGCCATCAGCAAAAACTTATATTGGTCGCCTTTGCCCAGAGCGAGGATGGACTGGAGTTGTTCGTCCTGTTCGATATTGATGAGGTTAACGACGGCCTGGCCTTTGGCTTGGCGGGAGCCTTCCGGTAAGTCGTACGCTTTGATTTTGAAGACCCGGCCCTTGGAGGTAAAGAAATAAATATCATCATGGGTGTTGGCGGAGAGGATATGGGAGACTTCATCCTCTTCTTTTGTAGTCATACCGGTAACTCCCTTGCCTCCCCTGGCCTGGGTCCGGAAAGCAGATGGGTGCTGGCGTTTGATGTAGCCGGTGGCAGTTACGGTGACTACGGTGTCTTCGGAGGGAATGAGGTCTTCTTCGGAAAACTCCCCTATCCCCAGTTTGTAGACTTTTGTCCGGCGGTCGTCGCCGAATTTGGCCTTGACATCGGCTATTTCCGTCTTGATCACGCCCAGTATCTTGGCGGGATGGGCTAACAGATCTTCGAGGCGGCCGATGAATTCCATGACGGCTTTGTATTCGTCCTCGATTTTTTTGCGCTCCAGGGCGGCCAGGCGGCGCAGCTGCATGTCCAGGATAGCTATGGCCTGAAGTTCGGACAGACCGAAACGGTCCATCAGGTTTTTTTTGGCTACATCGGAATCGGCGGATTCGCGGATAGTTTTAATAACGGCATCGAGGTGGTCCAGGGCAATTTTTAAGCCTTCCAGAATATGAGCCCGGGCCTTGGCCTGTTTGAGCTCGTACTCGGTGCGGCGGGTAATGACTGACTGGCGGTGGCGGATATACTCGGCCAGGATTTGCTTGAGCGATAGGGTCTGGGGTGTGCCGTCGACCAGGGCGACAAAGTTGGCGGGAAAAGAAGTCTGCAGGGCGGTGTGTTTGTAAATATTATTGAGAATCGATTTGGGTTTGCCATCACGCTTGAGGTCGACAACCACTCGGATACCATCCCGGTCCGATTCGTCGCGCAGGTCGGAGACGCCTTCGATTTTCTTTTCGTGGACCAGGTCGGCAATGCGGGCGACCATTTCGGCTTTGTTGACCTGGTAAGGGATCTCGGAGATGACGATCTGGGTTTTTCCGGCCTTGGATTCTTCTATTTCGGCTTTGCCCCGGACGATAATCCGGCCGCGGCCGGTGGCATAAACCTCGGCTATCGCCTTGACGTCATAAATGGCGCCGTAGGTGGGGAAGTCCGGGCCTTTGACGAATTTCATCAGTTCTTCGACAGAAGCTTCCGGGTGATCTATGAGATAAGTGACGGCGTCGACGATTTCGCCCAGGTTGTGAGGAGGGATCTTGGTGGCCATACCGACGGCAATACCATCGCTGCCCATAAGCAATAGATTCGGAAGCTTGGCGGGCAGAAAAACTGGTTCATTGAGGGTGCCATCGAAGTTGGGAATCGTGTCTACAGTTTCCTTTTCGATGTCGACGAGCAATTCCTCGGATATTTTGGACAATTTGGCTTCGGTGTAGCGCATAGCAGCGGGAGAATCGCCGTCGATGGATCCGAAATTGCCCTGACCGTCCACCAATGGATAGCGCATGGAAAAATCCTGGGCCAGGCGGACCATGGCGTCGTATACCGGCACGTCGCCGTGAGGATGATATTTTCCGAGAACTTCTCCGACGACCTTGGCGGATTTGGAGTGTTTGCCGGAAGCTTTGAGGCCCATGTCGTGCATGGCGTAGAGGATGCGGCGGTGGACTGGTTTGAGACCGTCTTTGACATCCGGTAGGGCCCGGGCCACTATGACGGACATGGCGTAATCTAGGAAGTTTTTCTGCATTTCCGAAGCGATCTCTACGGGCCGGATTTTACCTGCGTTATTGGTGGTTTCGTCTGGCATAATTTGAGCCTATTTATATTACCTTTTTTGGGTGCCTGAAGCAAGGGGAAACGGGGTTATTTTGAGGCTGGTGTTGTGGTAAGTGTAGAGTTGTTATCACAACTTGTTTCTTCGCAGTATGGAGATCCGGGTTGGGCCCCGGCAACTGTTAGGCTAACAGTTTTTCCAAAGATTCCGAGTGTGCAACTTGCGCAAAATACTTCACCTAATTTACTAGTTCTTATCCCGGCTCGACAGTTGATAATTGTTTCTGGCTTTTCGGTCATTAAGCTAGAAGAGGAGCTAATAACAAGGAGACGATGTTGATGATTTTGATCATGGGGTTGATGGCCGGGCCGGAGGTGTCTTTGAGGGGATCGCCGACGGTGTCGCCTACGACAGCGGCTTTGTGGGCATCACTCCCCTTCCCCCCAAAATGGCCGTCCTCGATGTATTTTTTGGCGTTGTCCCAAGCGCCGCCGGTATTAGCCATGAATAGGGCTAAAAGAAGACCGGAAATAATGGTTCCGGCCAGCATGCCGCCCAGAGCCTCGGCGCCAAGGGCAAAACCGACAACAATTGGCGAAGCGATGGTAATAGCGGCGGGGACGACCAGTTCACGCTGGGCGGCGGCAGTAGAAATAGCGACACACCGGGCATAATCCGGTTTGGCCGTGCCCTCCATAATGCCTTTAATTGATTTCCACTGACGGCGGACTTCCTCGATCATTTCGGCGGCGGCCCGACCGACGGAAGAAATAAGACGGCTGGAAAAAATGAAGGGAATGGCACCACCGATTAGGGCTCCGGCAAAAACGGTGGGGTGGGCAATATTAATGGAGTCGAGACGGGTGCTTTCAAAGAACGTGGCGAAAAGCGAGGAGGCGGCGACGGCGGCGCTGCCGATGGCAAAGCCCTTGGTTAAGGCTTTAGTGGTGTTGCCGACGGCATCTAAAGATGAGGTGACTTCGTTGGCTTTTTTGCCCAGGCCGGCCATTTCCACGATGCCCTGGGCGTTATCGGAAATGGGGCCGAAAGTGTCCAGGGACATAATTATGCCTGTAGTTGCCAGCATGCCCATGCCAGCCAGGCCGATGCCGTAAAAGCCCATGAGCGCATAACCTGCCAGGATGGCCAAAACGACGACGATGACGGAAGCCAGAGTGGATTCCAGGCCGTAGGCCAGACCGGCAATAAGATTTGTTCCTGCGCCGGTTTGGGAGGCTTTGGCAATGGCCACGACCGGCTTTTCCCCGGGGCCGGTGTAGTACTTAGTAATATAGAGGAGGGCCATCATGGCGACCAGACCGGAAACGGCGGCCAGGCCGGCTTTGGGTTCGCCCAGGAGATAAACGGATAAGATCATAAAGATGACAACAGCGGAAACTGCGGAAATGGTGAAGCCGCGCATCAGAGGATTTAGAGGATTCTCTTTGTCGTTTTTGGCTTTGACGAAAAATGTCCCCAGGATCGAGGTCCAGATAGCACCGGAGCGGGCCAGTAGCGGAAAGACGACGCCCTTGAGGCCGAAAAGAGAGCCGCCCAAAATCATAGCGGCGACAATGGTCACAGCATAAGATTCGAAAACGTCGGCGGCCATACCGGCGCAGTCGCCCACGTTGTCCCCGACATTATCGGCGATGACGGCCGGATTCCGGGGGTCGTCTTCGGGAATCCCCTTCTCCACTTTGCCGACCAGGTCCGCGCCGACGTCCGCGGCTTTGGTGAAGATCCCACCGCCGACGCGCATAAACAGGGCTAAAAGGGCCGCACCGAAGCCGTAACCGACTAAAACATCCGTGGCCAGTTTGGTGACAGCGGCGTCGCCCTGGGAGATTTTGAGAGCGTAACTAATAATGTAGACGACGGAAGCGCCCAAAAGGCCCAGGCCGACGACAAGCATACCGTTGACCGTACCGGCGCCGAAAGAAACTTGCAGGGCGGCGTTGAGGCTGGTTTGGGCGGCGTTGGCTGTGCGGGTATTGGCCTTGACGGCGATGCGCATGCCGAAGTAGCCGATGAGGCCGCTAAAAACCGCACCCAGTAAAAATGTGGCGGCGATGCCGGGACTTAGAAATAAGTAGATGAGGCCGGCTAAAACGGCCACAAAAATGGTGATAATTCTGAATTGGCTTTTGAGATAAGCCATGGCTCCGGATTCGATGGCGGCGCCGATCTCGGAGATTTTGGCGCTGCCCACCGGTGCGGCCAGGACTTTACGGGAGAGGTAGATGCCGTAAGCCAGGGCACAAACGGCGGTCAATGGCGCGGCGGTCAAGGCAATTAGTTGGAGGTTCATTGGTTTTTGTTTTTTGTAGGTTTGATTTTAACCCAGATTATGGCTCCGATCAATAAGATTGCAAATGTGATGATTAAAATTTTTGAGTTGGAATAGAATTGGGGGCAAGAGCTATACAAATCGGCAGGGATTGGTTGATGATAATACCGGATGCATTCCTGGGTAGTGGCCTCTCTGGGGTATATTGGGGGTTGGGGTCCAAATGCGATTGCTCTGTTCATACCTAGATTATATGTCTAGTGTGACGGTTTTGGCGTGGGTGGGGATTTTAGCAATTTTTACCGATACTAGGCTGGATGTCTAGAGGAATGCGGGTTTTAGTTCGAGGGACTTGATTCTGTCTTCATGGTCGCTGAGCTTTTCTTCCAGTTGGATATTTTTGAAGTATTTGGTGAAGAAAAGATAAATCTCTTCGACGGCTTTTTCCAGATCTTTTTTAGTGACTAAGGCTTTTAAGGAGGCATTGGTTTTTTCAAGATCTGCTTTGGAGGCAAATTTTTTGTTCATTCTGGCTTCCATAGCAACCAAGTCTTCTTTGGATGCGAATACTGACTTGAGGAGTCGGATATCCTCTTGGTTTAAAATTGGTTTTGTTGCCATGAGTTTATTATATGTCAAGAGTTGCAGTCTTCGCATGTGTAGTTATAAATTTCTTGCGCGGGGGGACGTCTTCGCCCATGAGCATGGAAAAAACCCGGTCGGCTTCTGCGGCATCACCTATATCGAGCCGTTTGAGGATGCGGTTGGCCGGATTCATGGTCGTTGACCAGAGTTCTTCGGCGTTCATTTCCCCTAATCCTTTGTAGCGCTGGATGGAAAATTTCTGATCGGGAAACTTGGCCAAAGTTTGGTCGCGCTCCTCATCAGAGTAAACGTAAAACGATTGCTTGGCGACGTCTATTTTATACAGCGGGGGCATAGCTACGTAGAGATGGCCGTTTTTGACGATGTCCGGCAGGTGGCGGTAAAAGAAGGTGGTATACAGACAGAGAATATGGGCACCGTCAACGTCGGCATCGGCCATGAGAATAATCCGGTGATAGCGGAGTTTGTCATAATTGATCTGATCCCCTATCCCCGCTCCTACGGCGATAATCAGATTTTTGAATTTATCGGAGTCGATAATCTGGTCCAGGCGGGCACGTTCGGTGTTTAAGACTTTGCCGAAGAGCGGCAGGATAGCCTGGAACCGGCGGTCTCGGCCGTTTTTGGCCGAACCTCCGGCGGAGTCTCCCTCGACCACGAAAAGCTCGGTTTCTTCGGGGTTTCTGGATTGGCAATCGGCGAGTTTGCCGGGAAGGGTCATGCCTTCCAAAGCTCCCTTGCGCAGAACTGCGTCTTTGGCGGCACGGGCCGCAAGACGAGCTCTCGCCGCAAGCATAACTTTGCTCAGAATGGCTTTGGCGTCGGCGGGATTTTCCTCAAAATAGGTGTCCAGCCCATCTTTCACTACGGTGTTGACGTAACCCTGGACTTCGGGATTGTTCAGTTTGGCCTTGGTCTGGGACTCAAATTGGATAGCCTGGGTGGGGATTTTGGCATAAATAACGGCTGTTAGACCTTCGCGCATGTCATCGCCCGTCAGCGAGTCTTCCCCGTTTTTGAAGGCGCCGATTTTTTTGGCGTAGTCATTTATTGCCCGGGTCAGAGCGATCCTGAAGCCGGTAACATGGGTGCCACCATCGACGGTTTCGATGACGTTGACGAAGGATTCCAGATTTTCGGAAAAGCCGTCGTTGTACTGGAGGGCGACTTCGATATCCACGTGGTCGGCGGTTTTGTGGATGTAAATGGGGTCGGTCAGGGTTTTTTTATCGCGGTTATTATGGGCAACCAGCGACTTGATACCGCCTTCAAAATAATACTGCTTGGTAATTCCGGAGATGTCGTTTTGAAAGTAAAAATGGAGGCCAGCGATAAGATACGCACGGTTGCGGATGGAATTTTCTACGGCCTTGGGATCATATTCGATAGTCGTAAACATGGACGGGTCGGGATGGAAGCGGGTAAACGTCCCGGTTTTGATTGCAATCGGCGATTCGGATTTGGCGGTAGTGGTGACTCTGGCCTGGGCAACGCCCTTTTTGTATTCCTGGAAATATATTTTGCCGTCCCGGCGGACTTCGACGCGCATGCGGTCCGACAGGGCGTTCGTTACTGAAGCGCCGACGCCGTGCAAGCCGCCGGAGACCTTGTAGGCGGATTCGGAGAACTTGCCGCCGGCGTGGAGCTTGGTCATGGTGAGTTCGAGAGCGGAGATCTTAGCTTTGGGATGAATGTCCACCGGGATGCCGCGGCCGTCATCGACGACAGAAATCGAGTTATCCTTGTGCAGGGTGACCCAGATATGTTTGGCAAAGCCGGCCAGGGCTTCGTCTACTGAATTGTCGGCAATTTCCCAGATAAGATGGTGCAGACCTTTGGCATCGGTTGAGCCGATGTACATGCCGGGACGTTTCCTGACCGGTTCCAGGCCCTCAAGAACCTGGATACTGGAGGCCATGTAGTCGGAAGTGGGTTGTTTCGGGGCCATAGTTTGCGCTGTAGTATTCTAACAGGCTATGAGGTCAGGTTCAAGGCAAAATTGTCCAAAATCAGCTTGAGGTTGCAGTTGGATTTTAAGTATTTGCGAGACTGAAGGATTAGGGGGAATAGATGATGGAGAGGGATTAGATGTTCGTGGATATAAAACTCGAATTGGTCGAGAAAGGCGGAGAAGGATTCGCGGGTGAAGGACTGGGAATCTAATATTTTGAGGCGGTCCCCTACCCCGGTGGTGATTAATTTGGGGATTTCGGGGTTCTCGGGGAAATCAGGGTGATCGGGGTGATCAAAAATTTGAACGCGGGAGAGGATGGTAGGCAGGAGGGAGTCGGGGTAGGAGGTGACCAGGTAGATTTCGGAGTTGCCGGGGGGTTCTTCCAGAGTTTTCAAGAGAGCGTGTTGGGCCGGGAGAGTGAGGAGATGGGCGGAGAAAATAACAACGACATTTTTTCCGGTTAGCGGTTTGCGGCTAAGAAATGTCTGGATCCGGCGGATTTCCTCTATTCCTATGGACTTGTCTGGATGGATGTGAAGAGTATCTGGTCCCTCCTTCGCCAAGGCTTCGGAGGGCAAGTCGGGGTAGAGGAATGAGTGCATGGCATGTATTATATATGTATGCCTGCCCAGACGAGCGGAAATGTTTTTGTGGATCCAGACGCGGCCGCGATTGCAGATTTGCTGGTGAAAGAGGGAAAAGTCCGGGGAGAGGATCGGGAGAAAGCCCGGATGGCGTTTGTCACGTCGGGGATGCCGGAGACGACGTGGCTGGTGCAGCAAAACCTGGTGAATATAGACGATCTGGTGGAGGCCAGGGCGAAATTTTACAACGTCGGGTATGTCAAGCTGACGGAACAAGCGATTTCACCGCTGGCGCTGGGGTACGTGGACAAGCTGGTGGCTGAGAGGTTCGGGTTGGTGCCGTTTGACTATAATCCCGGGACGAAGGAGTTGGACGTGGCTATGGCCAACCCGGTGGATTTATCGGCCATCGAGTTTTTGGAGAAAAAACTGGGCGTGCGGGTAAAGGCCTTCGCGGCCAACCCGGCGGAGGTGCGGGCGGCGATTGCAACGAGATACGGGCAGAGTTTATCGACGGAAGTGACGGCGGCTCTTAAGGAAGCCGGTGGGCAGGGAGAAGTGGAAGTGAAGACGGTGAATATCCGAAAAGTGGGCGAACTGATTCGGGAGGCACCTATTGCCAAGATTGTGACCACTATTTTGGAATTCGCGACTAAATCCCGGGCGTCGGACGTGCATATCGAGCCGATGGAAGACAGAACGCGGGTGAGGTACCGGATTGACGGGATTTTGCATGAGAAGCTGATACTGCCCAAAAAGATCCATGATTCATTGATTTCCCGGATTAAGATTCTGTCGGACATGAAAATTGATGAGAAAAGGTTGCCCCAGGACGGACGGTTCAATTTTCAGACGGATACGGACGAAGTGGATCTGCGGGTGTCCACGCTGCCGACGCCGCACGGCGAAAAGGTAGTGATGCGGTTGCTTAAGAAATCGGGCGGGGTGCCGACGCTGCCGGACTTGGGACTGCGGGGACGGGCGCTCAAGAATTTGGAGGAGGCAATTTTGCGGCCGCACGGGATAATTTTGGTGTGCGGGCCGACGGGGTCGGGGAAAACGACGACGCTGTACGCGGTGCTGTCGAAAATCAATAACATTAAAGTAAACATTGTGACGCTGGAAGACCCCGTGGAGTACGAAATTCCGGGAATTAATCAGGTACAGGTGAATCCGATGGCGGGGTTGACATTTGCTTCAGGTCTGCGGAGCTTTTTGCGGCAGGACCCGAATATTATTATGGTGGGAGAGGTCCGGGATCGGGAGACGGCGGAATTGGCGATACAGGCGGCTCTCACTGGCCATCTGGTGTTTTCCACATTGCACACCAATTCGGCATCGGGGGCGCTACCGCGTCTTTTGGATATGGGAGGTGAGCCGTATTTGCTGGCATCGACAATTACGGCAATCGTGGCGCAGAGGGTGTGCCGGAGAATTTGCCCGGCGTGCAGAGCGGTGTATCAACCCGAGCCGGAAGTGATGGCGGATATGAAAGCGGTCTTGGGTAAGTTGTGGCCCTTCGCCGATGCTCTGGGCAAACCGATACAGCTATACAAGGGTGGTGGATGTACGGAGTGTGCCAACACCGGATACCGGGGAAGAATAGGGATTTTTGAGGTGATGCCGGTATCGGAAAAATTGGGGAGACTGATATTGGAGCACGCCCCCGGGGTAGATATCGAGAAGGAAGCGGTGAATGAGGGCATGATCACCATGAAACAGGATGGTTATTTGAAAGTAGTCGAAGGAATAACTACTATAGAAGAGGTGTTGCGGGTGGCACAAGAATGACGATCCAACAATTACTCCAGTACGTGGTAACTAAGAGAGCGTCGGATTTGCATGTGGTCGTGGGGAGTCCGCCGATGGTCAGAATAGACGGCGACCTCAAGCCGATGTCCGGCGAACCAGTAATTTCGGCGGCAGATGCCGGCAGGTATATGGCAGAGGTCATGACGGGCGAACAAAAGCAACTGTTTGAGGCGAATAAGGAAATTGACTTTTCTTTCCAAATGGAACAGGCGAGATTTAGAGTGAATGCGTATGTGCAAAAGGGTGTACCGGCGGGCAGTTTCCGGCTGGTGCCATTGAATATTCCCAGCATGGAAGAGTTGGGGTTGCCAAAAATTGTCCGGGAGTTTGCCTTACTGAAACAGGGGTTTGTGCTGGTAACCGGACCGACCGGCCAGGGCAAGTCGACGACTTTGGCATCGATACTTCAGGAGATTAATAAGACCAGGCCGGCGCATATTGTGACAATTGAGGATCCGATTGAATATGTGTATATGCCGGATAAGGCCATAATATCGCAGCGGGAAATGCACAATGACACTCATTCGTGGAATGTGGCACTGCGGTCGGTACTGCGGGAAGACCCTGACGTGGTGTTGGTCGGGGAGATGCGGGATCTGGAAACAATCTCGTCCGCTCTGACTATCGCCGAAACGGGACATTTGGTTTTTGCCACGCTGCATACAAATTCGGCAGCGCAGACGGTAGACCGGATTGTGGATGTCTTTCCGCAAAACCAACAACCGCAAGTGAGATTGCAGTTAGCGTCCACGCTGGAGGCTGTGTTTTCCCAACGATTAGTGCCGAGGGCTAATGCCGGCCGGGCTCTGGCCTACGAGATAATGGTGGGGACGACGGCGGTGCGGACCGCAATTCGTGAAAGCCGGACGCACATGATTGACAATATCATTATGACATCGGGGGAATATGGCATGACCAGTCTGGATTCCAGTCTGGAGACGCTGGTTGAATCGGGGGTAGTGGCTGAGGAAGTGGCGAGGGCGTATCTGACACAAAGCGGAAATGCCGGCCGGGTGGTGAAGGGAGAAAACGTATGAAATTCAGATACAAAGCCAGGGATGTGATGGGCCGGCTGGTCAGAGGAGAGGGGGAGGCGCCGAGCCCGGCAGGCATAGCGGAGCTGTTGCGGCAGAAAAAACAGACGCCGATTACTATTTCCCAATACAGTCCTTTGGAGTTGGAGTTGTTGATTGGTTGGAAGAAAGGCGTGGGATCTGGTGAAGTGGCGGCATTTACCCGGCAATTGTCGACCATGGTGACGGCGGGATTGCCGATAACCGATGCTTTGAACCTGTTGCGGGTCCAGTCGTCGACAACCCTTTCAGCCGTAGTTTCCGCGGTGATGACCGATGTCCAGGGTGGGGTGTCTTTGTCCGAAGCGATGAGTAAGCATCCGCAAGCATTTTCCCGGGTATACGTGGCTTTGGTTAAGGCTGGGGAAGCGGCGGGGGTGATGGAGAAAGTAATGTCGCGGCTGGCGGATACTTTGGATAAGGGCAGGGAGTTCAGGGGAAAAGTGATGGGAGCGATGATTTATCCGGCAATAGTTCTCGTAGGAATGGTGGTGGTGATTATCATCATGATAGTGGTGGTTATTCCTAAGCTCACCGCGCTGTATCAGGATTTCGGAGCCACGCTGCCCTTGGCTACGCGAATACTCATGGCAGTTTCAAGTTTTGTTTTGAACTTTTGGTGGCTGGCTTTGGCGATTATAGCCGGTGGCGTCGTGGGTCTCCGGTCTTACCTGAAGACGCCCGTGGGAAGAAAGCAAAAAGATGAATTGCTATATAAGCTGCCGATTTGGGGAGTTTTGGCCAGGCAGGTCATGCTGACTGAACTCACTAGAACACTGGCGCTTTTGGTCTCGGCCGGGGTGGCGGTCGTTGAAGCATTGGAGATTGTGGCGGGAGCCGTAGGGAACGTGGTAGTGGAAGCCGATGTCAGACGGATTGCCCGGCAGGTGGAAAAGGGGTTTCCACTGTCAATCGCTTTTTCGGAGTCGGAGATGTTTCCGCCTATTGTCGGACAGATGGTGGCCGTTGGGGAGGAGACGGGAAAAATGGACGATGTGTTGGACAGGCTGTCCCAATATTTTGAGTCCGAATCCGATTTGCGAGTGAAGGGGTTGACAACGGCGATAGAACCTCTAATAATAATGGTATTAGCAGTCGGGGTAGGATTTTTGATGTACGCAGTGATAATGCCCATTTACGATATTACTAATAAAATATGATGTTGACCCGCCTTATCTTACCTCGGGCCTTCGGGCACTATTCGTGCACGGCCCGAGGAGCGATATTAGTCGGGCAGGAAGGGGGTGAAACCAAAAAATGACGATGATTAAAAAAGGTTTCACCTTGATTGAGCTTTTGGTGACTATTGCCATCATGGCGGTTGTGGCTGCGGCTGTTTTGGCTGCCATTAATCCGCAGCAGAAAGTGTTTGCGGCCTATGATTCTCAAGGTCAGGCGGGAATTGGCCAGTTGGCGACGGCTTTACAGTCGTGGGCTACCCAGAATAACGGTTTGTATCCGACAGTTGCTCAGGGATTGGGGCAATTGACTACTGACAGTGAGTTGCAAGCTATTCCGGCATTTCCCCCCAACATTGTGAGCTGGAACTATACAGCTAATGCCGGAGCTACGACTTCACGGGTTTACGTGACAATGCAGTCGACAAAAAATATTGCGAGGGGAGCAGTTTTTTGCTGGAGATCTCAAACAGGTCTAACGACATATACGACCGTTGCACTTTGTACTGCTCCGTAAAGTATCATTAGGTATTCAAGTATTTTGTTTAGAGGATGGGATGTATACTTGTGCGGGAACGGGGGATGTGTGATTTATTCTTAAGAGTCATACGTGGTCATAGGTAGTCATTGCGTTTATACTGGAGAGGTGCAGTGTGAAGTTGATCAGTCGGGGAAGATAGAGCAAACAAATGTTGATACGTACGTGGCGATAGTGGGCGGGAGTAAACTTGTCGTTTGTTTGAGGGGTAAGGTAAAGAGAGCATTACTTGAGGCATTTAAAGTAGTCGGGAAAAATGGGCTATTCACTTACGAGGTGTTTGCTGCGGTGCTGGCTTACTCTATAAAAAAAATTGGAGCCAGCGGATCGGTTGTGGTAGACAGAGAATAAGTGGGTTATGAAAATTTGATTAGTAAGTTGGCAGGAGAATACCTGGAGCAACTGAACTATAAAAAAGAGGCCACGATTTCTTTTGGACATGTGGGAAAAACGAGTGAAGCACACCAGTTTGGATACAAGACCGCTATTGGAAAGCGAAAGCCGGATAAAGTGGTGAGTTTTTGCGAGGTCCTGAATTTGACAGTGAGATTAAAAAAGGATCGGGAACTCTTGAGAAAGAGTCTAGGGATCGCTTAACTCAGGAATGGTTACCTGGAGGTCGGTGATCATCCCGATCGATGCTTTTTAGTATATCATATTTTTACAAATATGCAACTGATTTGGTTTACTATTGGGATGGGGGTGGGGAGAGGGGGTGTTAGATTGACCTTTTTACTTGAGCTAGAAGTTGATTGATGATGGGCGGGAATTTATTAGCGTATGAGTCCAGTTTGGTTTTGTTTATTCCGCTTAAGTCCAGTTCTTCGATGCTTATATTCCTGGTTCCCTTGCTAACAAGATAAAGTTGATCAAGAAGAGCTTTTTCCGGATCTGCAACATTGATGTTTCCAATCTGGCTATATCCGAAAAACAGTTTGTTTTGAATGTGGCTGTATTCGACTTCTAAGTTTTGCAAAAGCATCTTTTTTGAGGATCGGGTGGTGGCAAAGGTCAGGGTGTAGGGAATTTGAGATAAGATGCCGTGGCGGGATAGGGCGCTTTCGAATGAAAGATACGAGGGAAAGTAAATCTGGTTTGCCACTTCCTCTGTTGGGTGAGATTCGGAAAAGACCAGATAGACATTTTTCCTCGGGCGAATTAAAACACCAGATTTTACCAACCTGGTTAAAGTAACCAGCAGGCTTTTTTTCTGCAAGCCCAGGATTTTTTCCAAGTCGGCAACGGTAAAATAGGGCTTGTTGAAACCCGATAATTTGGTTATAAGTTCTATGTTGGAAGGTCTTATTCTAGCCATTGTTTGACTAAACTCCAGTAATTTCTGGGTAGCAGTTTGCGCAGCTCGCTTTTTACACGAGTCTTATCAAAGCCTGAAAAGTCCGGTTTGACATCTTTTTTTAGGAGTTGGTTAATGTACCAGTAGTCGAACAAATCGCGAGGGGCTTTCCGATTCTTCAAGGCGTCCTCTTTTTCAATCAAAATTGTTTCTAGGTCGGATACGAGAGCGAGCACGGTTAAGGGCGATGTTTCACTTCTAATAACTTTTTCAGAATAATTTTTATTTTTTTCACCATTTCTTTTGGAAATCTCAATTTTTATTGAGAAGGCGCGGTCTAAATGCGGCTCACGGATTTTTATAATACCAAAGAGGGTGTTGAATTTGTTGATAGTTTCGACGCTCTCAATCGAGGAAAAATGTTTGGCGGTTTTTTTTAGAATGTTTGTTAGTTTAGCAGGGCTAAATTTGGAGATGAGAGTGAAGTCCAGATCTTCTGAAAATCTAGGTGAACCGTAGGCCAAACGAAGGGCGGTTCCACCCTTGAACGCCAAGTGTGAACCGATCCCGCTCTCAAAGAGATCCTTAAGTAGGATCATTTCGTATTCCTCCCTGACTATATAAACCACACTTATTTGGAGTTTGGCAGAGAGAGTTTTGGCGGTGGAAATGTCCATACGCGATTGTTAACAGATTTGTTAATTAACCTATATCAAGTTTAGAACAACATTGGTAGATGTCAATAAGTGTTTTATACTGGGGTATGATGTTAGCGGTGTGGTTTGTGATTGGCGCGGGGATGGGGAGTGTGGCGAACGCGCTGATTGACAGACTGCCGAGAGGTGAAAGCTGGGTCAAGGGCCGGTCGCATTGCGATAAATGCGGGCACGTCTTAAATATTTTTGATCTGATTCCCCTACTCTCTTTCGTTTGGCTTCGGGGAAAATGCCGATACTGCCATAAACCCATTTCTGTCAGAAATTTCGTTGTGGAACTAATATTAGGACTGGCATTCGTAGTCATTATTGGGCATTCATTGGCATACAATAGTTTGTCTCTGGCAGCAATTTTTTTTGTAACAGTGGTAATAGCTGTGATGGATTGGGAAACCAGGTTAGTTAGTGAATGGTTAGTTTTGATTTGGGGTGGGTTGGTGGTAGTGGGTGGTGGGACAGGGGTGGGTAATGTGTGGGGAACGTTGGTTGGGGTGGGAGTGATCGGGGGGATTTGGGTGGTGACGAGGGGCAGGGCGATGGGGTTTGGGGATGTGGAGATTGCGACGGTGATGGGGTGGTGGCTGGGGTGGAGAGGAATTGCCGTGGCGTTGTGGGTGGCATTTGTGAGTGGGGCAATTATTGGGGTTGTCAGGGTGATCAGGGGAATCGGGGGAATAAAGAGTGAGATTGCGTTCGGGCCGTTTTTGATACTGGGATCGTGGGTAGCCTATTTTTGGGGTAATATTATATGGAGATGGGTTTTTCGATTTTAGATTGGCAGAAGGGCGAAGTTGTTTTTGTGGCGGGAGCACTGGCGGTGGTACTGGGGATTTCTGTTGTACAGGTGAGGATCGGAGAAATGAAAACTAGGGATGCGCAGAGGAAAGCCGATGTGAATTTAGTGGCCAGGGCGCTGACTAATTATTTTGGGGACCATGGGGTATACCCGGCTGCCGATGGCGGAAAAATCGCGGCCTGCGGATTTGAGGGGGAGGAAGCGTGTGAGTGGGGAGGAGGACCGGTGATTGATGTTGACGGAGTGGTGTATTTGCAAAAGATTCCAGTTGAACCGTTTTCCAAGAAAGGCTGGAAATATGTCTACGAGAGTGACGGGAAAAAATTCAAGATATACGCCAGACTGGAATACGGGAAAAATAGTGATTTGACAACCGGGTGCGGAAGTCATGTACAATGTAATTGGTATGTACAGTAAGGGATTCACCCTGATTGAGTTGTTGATTACTATTGTGCTAGTTGCTGTAGTGATGGGCGGAATATTGTCCGTCCTCGGGCAGGGTTCGAGGCAGTATGCCCGGGATGCACGAAGAAAATCTGATTTGGAACAAATCCGGTCGTCGTTGGAGTTGTACAGGAACAGTAATTCTGCATACCCGGTTAGTTTGCCGACCTTGGCGCCGAGTTATATACAAAGCGTGCCTGCCGATTCAGTGTCAGGGAGAAATTATTACTATAACCGGCCAACCACGACGACGTATTATCTGTGTTCGTCGCTAGAGAGGTGGACCGGTGTGACACCGACACCGGAGCCGGGATGTACAACTGCAAATTCGTGCGGAACTGGGGTTGGTTGTAATTATCGGGTGCTACAACCATGAGAAGAGCGGTTACGCTAATTGAGATAGTTGTGGCCATTGGGGTGATGTTGGTTCTGCTAACGGCGGCGAGTTCGAGTTTACAAAATGCCAATAAAAGACAATCGTTGGACCAGGTGACGGAGAATGTGCGCCAGGTTTTTTTGCAGGCTAAAAGTTACGCCCAGGCAGGGAAAAAGGATTGCCAGGCTTGCGGCGCCGCCGGACCAAGTTTTCAGTGTGGGACTGGAGACGTAGCTTTGGTCGGGTGGCGGGTGAGTGTGCTGGATTCTGATACATATAGAATTGAGGGTGTTTGCGGAGTAAATACCACTTTTTTGACCAGAGATTATGATTTGCCCGGGTTTACAATTGTGACAAATGGGTCCGTGACGTTTTACCCGATTGGATTGGGGACAAGTTTGACAGCTCCGATGGATGTGGCGATATATAAAGCAACGGGACCGGCGGAAGTGGAGAGTTTTAGGATAGAAATCTCGGGTGAGGTAAGCGGGGTAACAATAACTATGTCTACGCCCACGCCGGGGCCGACGGCGACTATAACCCCGACGCTGGGTCCAACTTCTACCCCGACTCGAACTCCGACACCCGCTGCGCTGACACCGACACCGACTACGGCAGTCGGAAATTACGCTTTGCAGTTTTACGGTCACGGAACATCGGATATTGATAGGGTAAAAATATTGGTGGCCCCTGTGTCCAAGGCGGATATCGGTGCGGGCGATTTCACTATCGAATGGTGGATGAAGTCGATAGCCGGAAACAGCGGCACAGTGAGCTGCGGAAGCAATGAGGGGTGGATTACCGGCAATATTATGATCGATCGGGATCAGTATGGCGCCGGAGATTACGGGGATTTTGGCATTTCACTGGGTTCGGGAAAAATCGGTTTCGGAGTGAGTTTGGGTGGGAGTGGAACGGTAGTGTGCGGAGCAACTAATGTGACTGACGGGAACTGGCACCATGTTGCGGTCACCCGAGTCGCATCAAGTGGAGCGATTAAAATTTTTGTGGATGGAGCTTTGGATGGACAGGGAACTGGGCCGACGGGAAATATTTCTTATAATGACGCCCATGTAAACGGATCGCCGGTTGGTGCTGACCCTTATTTAGTTCTCGGGGCGGAGAAACATGACGCGGGAGGAGCGTATCCTTCGTACCACGGAGCAATGGACGAATTAAGGGTGTCGAGCGGGCTTCGCTACACGACTGCTTTTGCTGTACCGGGTTCTGCTTTTTCCAACGACGCTAACACTATTCTTTTGTATCACTTTAACGAGGGCAGTGGGAGTATTCTTGTTGATTCGGCGACCAGTCCATTGAACGGTACGATAAATTACGGCGGATCCGCGCCGGCCGGGCCGGTGTATGTGGCGGGGGCAACATTTGGCGGCGGAGGCGGACCGACCTCTACTCCAACCCCGACGCCGGCAACGCAGGTGGCTTCAGTCCGGGTAGGCGCAACGGTGAAGGACGGCGGGTCATACGGAACCACGGAATATAATTTGCCGGCGAGTTCACCTTACGGAGTGTTTTACTTGGGTTACGACTCGGGGACTTGGTATG
>Ga0209542_10007855_pt1 | contig 20114 bp, 18 predicted proteins | sample RifCSPhighO2_01_FD_184028 | JGI IMG/M metagenome (GOLD analysis project Ga0209542, IMG submission 184028) | Soil microbial communities from Rifle, Colorado - Rifle CSP2_plank highO2_0.1 (SPAdes) (version 2) | ecosystem: Environmental > Terrestrial > Deep subsurface > Rock core/Sediment ...
ATTTTTACCTCGCGTATTCTATAATTCTTGTTTCTCTAATCATGGTAACCTTGATTTCTCCCGGATATTTCAATTCCTGTTCAATTTTTAGAGCGATGTCGCGGGCCATCAGTTTGGCTTCGGCGTCAGAGATTTTCTCTGGGGTAACAAAGATGCGGATTTCACGTCCGGCTTGCAGAGCATAAGACTTTTCAACGGCAGGGAAGGCGTTGACTAATGCTTCCAATTCCTGCAGCCTTTTTAGGTAGTTTTCCACCGAGTCGCGGCGCGCGCCTGGTCGGCCGCCGGAGATGGAGTCAGCTGTCTGCACGATTATGGACTCAATCGTTTCATAAGGGTAGTCCTCATGATGGCTTTTCATCGCGGTAATAATACGCTCATCTGCCCCAAATTTTTGGAGTATTCTGATGCCGATTTCAATATGTGTTCCTTGCACTTCGTGGTCCAAGGCTTTGCCGATGTCGTGTACTAATGCTCCCGCTTTAGCTATGGCGACATCTGCGCCGAGCTCCTCCGCTAGCATACCGGCAATATGCGCCATTTCAATGGAATGCTGGAGTACATTTTGTCCATAACTGGTTCGGAAATACAATCGTCCGATAATGGCGATGATGCGTGGGTCAAAGTTGAATATTCCACATTCATATACCGCTTGCTCGCCTTTCTCTTTAATTATTTTATTTATTTCTTCTTTGGCTTTTTCTACCAACTCTTCTATTTTGGCCGGCTGGATGCGTCCATCTAAGATTAAGTTCTCAAGCGCAAGGCGTGCTACCTGCCTTCTAATAGGATCAAATGAAGAGATAACGATTGAGCCCGGAGTATCGTCCACAATTAGCTCTACTCCGGAAGCTCTTTCAAAAGCTCTGATATTTCTGCCTTCTTTTCCTATTATTTTACCCTTGATTTCGTTATTTGGGATGGAGACTACAGTTGTCATTAGTTCAGAAGCCGTGCTTGAGGCCAGGCGCTGAATAGAGGTGGCCAAGATGTCTTTCGCCCTTAATTCCAATTTTTCCTGGTTGCTATTTTCCAGCTTTTGGATTCTGATTAAGATATCTTCTTCATATTTCTTCTCAATATCCCGCAGAAGTTCATCTTTTGCTTCTCCTTCTGTTAATTTTGCCACTCGCTCTAATTCTGTCCTTTTTTCTTCTTCTATTTTTAATACTTTTTCCTGAACCTTCTTTACTTCCTCCACTTTTAATTTTATATTTTCAACTTCTTTGTCTATTTCAACTTGTCTGGCATCTAGAAACTCGTCTTTCTTTATAAGTCTCGTGTCTTTTTCTCTCCATTCTTTCTCCTTTTTCTTTTCTTCTTCTTTTAGATCTGTGAGTTTATTTTCCGAACCCTTTTTTGCTTCTTCGGTAATTTTTTGCGCTTCTTCTTTAGCATCCATCAACATTCTCTTAATGTCTATTTCTATGGACCTTCTTTTTCCTAACGCAACAATAACGCGCAAATAGTATCCTATTAAAACACCAAAAAAGAGTACTCCGACTCCGATTAGAATTATTGTTATACTCATAAGCTTTGTGTCAGCTTACAAGAATATGCCACTATATTTGCGGTTTGATTTCGTTCAAAGTAAAGACTCTAGTAAAGATTTTAAGATTTTGCTTTAAACACTTCATAATATATGGGATACTCCTGTGAACCGAATGTAATAAATTTTTAAATTCAACTTACTTAGTATAACAGAAAGAGGAATATATGTCTAGTTGATATAAATTAGAAAGACCACTGAAGAAATGGGTTTTTCCAGTGGTCTTGATTTCTCACGATATTTTGCCTTGCTGGGGCGAGTCCCGTAAGGTGGACTCGCCCCGCTCGATGCGCCAGCTAGAACCCGAATGCCATCCAGTGCATGAACGAGTAGACCCAGTGGCCTATCGTCCACACAGTGTAGAGGCCGACGAGCACCACAGTGGTGCCGATAATCCCCTTCAGACGGGCTGAGGGGGAGTCAGAGGAAATGCTATAGTCGCGCGCGTTGTCCTTTATGACAGCGCAGCGGTTGCACTGCCAGCCCTGCCCCCAATGCCACTCATTGCGGCCTTCTAGGAGTAAGAAATTTCCGTGCCTGACATTGTGTTCCCACAACGTCTGGTAAAATGGGCGACGCGATTTTTTGGTATTCATCTGAACATGCCCTCCTGGGCTTGGGTCTTCCCTCATAGACTCGCCTGAGCCTTGCCGGAGTGGCGGGGAAAACCATCCGTCAAAAGTATAGCACTTTTTATGTGTATTGTCAAGCTAAAAAAGCCTTATGAAATAAGGCTTAAATTCTAGAGAAAATTAGTTTTTGGTTGCAGGGACCTTAGATTTAGTGACTATTTCGTCAATAATTCCGTATTTCTGCGCCTCTTGCGCATCCATAAAGAAATCTCTTTCCACGTCTTTTTCTATTTGAAATACAGTTTTTCCGGTATGTTTTGCTAAAATTTTATTTAAATTATCTCTTGTTTTTAAAATATGTTTCGCGGTAATAGCGATATCCGTCGCCTGACCTTCTACTCCGCCGAGTGGCTGATGGATCATCACTTCGGCATTCGGTAAAATATAGCGCTTTCCTTTTTTGCCCGCGGATAAAATAATTGCTCCACCGGAAGCGGCTAACCCCACGCAAAAAGTGGAAATATCCGGACGGACATGATTCATTGTGTCTACGATTGCCATTGTTGAGGTTACCGAACCTCCTGGCGAGTTTATATAAAGATAAATGTCCTTTTTTGCATCTTCGGACTCCAGAAATAAGAGCTGAGCGATGACAATATTGGCCGTATGGTCGTCAATCGGCCCACCCAAGAAAATAATACGTTCACGCAAAAGCCGTGAATAAATATCATAAGCCCTTTCCCCAAATTGACTTTTTTCTATAACTGTTGGTATTAACATATTCCAACTATATTCTAAATTGCAAACTTTTTCAAGCCATGATACCATTCTACCTAATATGAAAAAGTTATGGGACAGAAAGGGAGCAAAAGAGACCAATGGTAAAACAAGCCAAACTATTGAAGACTATACTGTCGGGGTGGATTATCTCTTAGATTTAGAACTCTTACCATACGACATTAAGGGCACCATAGCCCATGCCAAAATGTTATATAAGATAAAAATACTTAATTCAAAAGAATTAAGTATTTTGTTAAAAGGGCTTAATAAAATTTTGTCTCTTTGGGAGAAAGGAAAATTTAAAATTGATAAAATACAGGAAGATAGTGCTACTGCCATTGAAGCATACCTTACTGATCATTATGGCGATGTGGGTAAAAAAGTTCATACTGGACGTTCCAGAAACGATCAGACTTTAGTCATGGTAAGGCTTTTTGCTAAAGAAAAACTTTTAGAAATTAGAGAGGGTACAGAAGACTTAATCAAGGCACTAGAACAACAAATTAAAAAACAAGGTAAAATAAAAATGCCTGGTTATACTCACATGCAAAGAGCGATGCCTTCTTCTGTTGGTATGTGGCTTGGTTCTTATCACGATAGTCTGAAAGACGATATGATTCTTTTAAATGCCACAATGAAAGTCATTGACCAAAATCCGCTTGGGTCGGCGGCGGGCTATGGAGAAAATATTTTAGGCTTAGATAGGAAGTTTACGACAAGAGAGCTTGGATTTGAGAGAGTCCAAGAAAATCCGATGTATTGCGGATTTTCTCGTGGAAAATTTGAAAATATTATCCTACAAGCTATCTCTCACGCTATGTTTGATATTGGTAAAATCGCAACTGACCTGCTCCTTTTTACAACTAAAGAATTTAATTTTTTCACTTTGCCGGATTCGTTCAAAACAGGTTCCAGCATTATGCCACAAAAGAAAAATTATGATGTATTAGAACTTGTACGTGGTAATATTGCCGTTTTTAACGGCTATCAAGAACAAATAGTAAATGTCGTGAAGAATTTACCAGCCGGATATAATAGAGATTTTCAGCTCACCAAAGAGCCTTTTATTAAAGGGATGAAATTAGCGCTTGAAACCTTGCAGGTTATGACTCTCATTATAAAAAATTTAGAAGCTTTGAGACAAAATCTGGAAGATGCTTGTACGCCGGAACTTTATGCGACAGACGAAGCACTAAAGTTGGTTAAACAGGGGAAGAGTTTTAGAGAGGCTTATCAGGAAGTGAAAGAAAAATATGCCTAGTAAAACACACAGTCCTTGGGATTTAAAAACACAAATGCTGGAAGCCATAAAAAAAAATGGCGGTTTTGTAAATTGCCATGCGCATTTTGACAAGGCTTACTTTATTACCCGCGAGGGTTTAGATAAGGCCATGGTTGATATGGAAGTAAAGTGGCGTATGAGTGACGGTATAAAACGGGAAAGCACCGTAGAAGATATAAAGGCAAGAATTAGACGCGCTCTAGATGATCTCGTTAATCAAGGGTGCCGGTTCACTTGTACTTTTGTGGATGCATATGATGCTGTGGGGCATAAAGCGATAGATGCGGCTCTGGCTGTGAAAGAAGAATATAAAGATAAAATAACTTTACTCACAATTACTCAACCATTGGGTGGGCTCGTGGATGACAAAGCTCGCGCGCTCTATGAAGAAATTACCGCCAAGGCTGATATTGCCGGCGGGCTACCATCTAAAGACCGACCGCATGATGAAAAACATCTGGACTACCTTTTTGAAATTGCTAAAAAATTAAATAAGCCCGTGCATGTACATATTGACCAGGAAAATAATCCGAATGAACGCGACACTGAAAAATTAATTGCCGCTGTAAAGCGACATAATTACGAGGGGAGGACAGTAGCGGTGCATGTTATTTCTGTCTCTGCCCAGCCGAAAGAATACCGTGTAAAAATTTATAAAGAGCTTGCTGAATTGGGTATTGCCGTAGTTGTTTGTCCTTCTGCCGCGCTTTCTATGAGGCAGTTGGACCAATATAATGCTCCGGTTCATAATTCTATAGCGAATGTACCGGAAATGCTTGAGTCCGGGGTGCTTGTTGGTCTTGGGGTGGATAATATTGCGGATTTTTATGAACCTTTTGTGGATGGTGATATGTGGACAGAATTGCGTTTAATGCAGGAAGCTTGCCGATATTATGATTTGAATGCGTTGGTAAAAGTTGCTTCCACTAATGGAGCGAAAATACTCGGATATAAATAATATTTACTGGTTTTCCAAAAACTGAAAGATTTTCTCGTTGGTAAGGACATTCTCCGCATGTATTTTTGCTCGCTCCGGGTCGGCATCTTTATAGTGTTCCAGTATTTTTACCACTTCATTAGCGACTTCTTCTTCAGGTGCAGTGATTTTTTCAACTTTGGCGATCTCATTTAATATGAGGCCGAGCTTGGCTTTCATCTGCGCATCATTTCTGAAATCTTTTCTCAGATCTTCCACTTTTTTATTCAGATGTTTCAGATAGTCTTCAAATTTCAAACCCATTTGAGTAATGTCGGATTCCATCCTGTATAAAATTTTATCCAGCTCAATCTCAATTAAAATTTCCGGTAGCTCCAACACACTTTCGTCTATGATTTTTTCAATGATCTTTAATCTGGTTTTTTCTTTCTCCGCGTTTTGCTTTTCTAATTTTATATTTTCTCTCAATTTATTTTTGAAGTCTTCCACATTTAAAAACGGCCCCAGTCCTTTCACAAAATCATTATCAAATGGAGGCAATTCAGGCTCCGGGTGTTCGTGCGAGGCATCTCCTTCTTTGTGTTCATGTTCGGCCATATGCACTTTAGGCGCGCGGGATTTGCGGATATCCATAATAGTAGAATCCATTTCTTCATCCGTTACGACGATATTTTTTTCTTCCGTCTTTATATTACCGATAATCTTTTTTGCAATTTTTTTATAATCTCCGAGCTTGATTTGGGGTATTACGGATGTTTTGATTTTAAATCCCAGTGGATTTTTACGGGCTAATTTAGTGATAGAAATTTCCGGTCGGTCAATAACATCCAAAGCATTCATTTGCTCATTTTCCAGTATTTTAGGATAATGTTCCGCGAGCGCGAGATCAGCCATCTCTTCTAGGATGTTAATTTCCGGGATTTTAGAAAGTAGGACACTTTCCGGAATTTTACCTTTTCTAAAGCCGTCTAATTTTATATTTTTTCCGATTTTTTTTAATGCGGCCTTAAAATAACCTTCAAAGGCTTCAGCTTCCAGTTCTCCTTCAATTTCTACAATACTGCCCGGCAATTTGACCACTTTTATTTTTAGCATTTGATTATCTTATATATATTAGAGTATTTTGTCAAAAACCCCGTCACTTGCGAGTGACGGGGTTTTTGAAGAACTTTTATAAGTGAATGCTAATTTACTGCATCAACATCAACACCCGTGCTTGTGTCTGTCGTCTGCAGATCCGCTTCTAGCGCATTTAGTTCGTCAGAATCTTCTGTTGTGATATTCTCAGATTGAGCTGGTATTTCCGGTACTTCTCTTGATTGCCATATATATATTCCGCCGACGATAAGGATGATGATAATCACTACTAATCCGACGAGTGCTCCATTTGATTTTTTTTCTATTTCCATAGTTTTATTTTTTAGCTAATAATTTATTAGTTTTCTGTTGTTGAAGTTGTATTAGTATCGGTAGACGTATTAGCTGCCGTACTTGCTTTATCGGCTTCTATCTTTGCCTTTAATGCTTCTTTTAATGATTTAATTGCGTCATTAAGAGCTTGATGAGCTTCTTTGATAAGAGTTTGTGTTTCTTGTGCCAGTGTTCTTAACTTTGTTTTATCTTCTGAAGTAAGTTCGTCAATTGATGCCGAGAGTAGGGTATTAGCTTCCGTGATTTTTACTACTGCAGCATTTAATTTTGTTTCAGCTGTTGCCACAAAATTTTTAGCATTAGCAACATCCACTCCTTTCGCTTCCAGTTTGATTATATAATCGTTCACTCTGTCTTTTAGAGTGTTCATTCTTTCAACTGCTGCTTCAAATCTCTCTAGGGCTTTTTCTCGCCCTGTAATTCTTTCTTCTTTTATTTTCGCTTTTATCGTATCTTTCTCTTCTTTTATTTTTTCTCTTAAGTCTTCCATCTTCTGCTTTATTTCTTCTCGTCTGGCATCATTTTCATTTTTTAATGCTTCTCTTTTCAATTTAAATTCAGCCTGCATTTCTTCTTTTTTCAACTTTACCTCTTCTTTTGCCGCCTCACGCTTAACCTTTACTTCAGCCTTATTTTCCTCTTTTCTTATTTTTATTTCAGCTTTTTCCGCTTCTTTTTTTAATTTTACTTCGGCTCGGTTTGCTTCATTCTTGAGTTTTAAATCAGCCTGAGCTTTCAGTCTTGTTTCCGCATTGATGCGTTTTTGTTCCGGTGTTAGGATGCCAGATCCACTTTTTACATTCGTTGTGGTATTTATGGTCGTTCCCTCTGTTGATACACTTGCATTTACCTCTTTTCCTCCTGAAGTAGATGCATCGTCTTCCGCTTTTACTATATTACTCACAGAAAATGCCATTGCTAAAACAATAAATAAACTTAGATATTTTTTCATGATTCAATTTTATTCACCATGACCCTGAGCTTGTCGCATGGGTCATAATTTTAAACGTTAGAATTTTATAATTTTGACCTATTTAATTATACACCTTATAGACTTTAGTACAACTACATTATTCAAGCTTTGGAGCGTAGTCAATCTCGTATCTTTGAGCGCACTCTTTTATAGTTTTAAGTGCTTCTTTTACGTCAAAAAAACCTTTAACTTCGCACAAGCCCGGCTTTTTTAAGTCTTTATAGTGTTCAAAATAATGTTGCATTTCTTTTATCACATGATCACCCAATTGTTCAAGTGTATGGATATGGTCCATTCGCTTATCATCATTTAAGACTGTTATGATTTTATCATCAACTTCTCCGGAATCAATAAATTTCATAACACCAATTACACGAGCTTCCACTAAACATCCGGCCGGAAGTGGTTCGGTAACACCCACAATCAGCACATCAATTGCATCTTTGTCGTGGTCAAGTGTTCTTGGGATAGCGCCATAAGTGACTGGGTAAGCGAGTGATGAGTAGCCGACACGATCTAGTTTTAAAGTTCCGCTTTCGGTGATAATTTCATACTTATTGAGTGTGCCGGCATTTATCTCAACGATTGTATTTACAATATTTTTTTCTTCATTTACAAAAGATGGAAGAACATGTAACAGATTCAACATGTACTTTGAGGGTTTGTGATTTATATTTGCCATAAATATAGTATAACTTTACTCTTCTTTCTTTTCAACCTCTTCTTTAGTTTCTGAAGAAACTACTTCTTTGCCGTCACCTTTTATATCTATTCTCCATCCGGTTAGTTTGGCTGCTAGGCGTACATTTTGCCCGCCTTTGCCGATAGCAAGTGATAATTGATCATTGCCGACTTCTATTGTAGCTTTATGTTCCTTTTCGTCCACTTCAATAGCTAGAACTTTTGCTGGGGAGATGGCATTAGCGACAAATACTTTTGGGTCCGCAGACCAGGGGATAATGTCAATTTTTTCACCCCCAAGCTCTCCAGTAACGGTGTTTACCCGCGTACCTTTCTGTCCGACACATGAGCCGACTGGGTCAATATGTTCATCATTTGAAAATACCGCTATTTTAGAGCGGGCGCCGGCTTCCCGGGCTATTGATTTTATTTCCACTATTCCATTTTGAATTTCCGGCGCTTCAACAGCGAAGAGCTTTTCTATGAATTTCGGATGTGTGCGAGAGAGACGCAAATTTATGCCCCTTGGATTGTCTTCCACGGAATATAGATAAGCCCGCACTCTTTGTCCTCTCTGGAAAAATTCTCCTGGAATCTGTTCCTCGGCTGGCAAGATACCTGTGGCGCGGTTGAAATCAATATACACATTTCCTCTTTCAACTTTTTGCACTATCCCTCCAATTATTTCTCCCTCTTTTGTTCCGTATTCATCAATGATGGAGGTGCGTTCGGCTTCGCGGATTTTCTGTATGATGACTTGTTTGGCGGTCTGAGCGGCGATACGTCCATAATCTTCTTTTGCCTCCAAGGGAAAAATAACTTCATCATTTAATTCCACACCCTTTTTTATTTTTTTCGCATCTTCCAGCATCATGTGATGCTCAGGATTAAAATGCACTCTTTCGTCTTCCGTATCTTTTACGGAATACTCTCGGTCATTTTCTTTGTTTTTACTTTTTTCTCCGTCTACTATCGCGATAGTTTCATCAACCACGATTTTTACCTGGAAAAATTCTGTCTTGCCTGTTTCCAAGTCAAATTTGGCCCGGATAATTTGCCCTTTTTTGCCGTAATCTTTTTTGTATGCGGCCGCCATCGCTTGCTCTATTGCGTCTAATATTTTTTCTTTTGGAATTTTTCTTTCTTCTTCCAGTTGTTCCAGTGCGGACTTGAATGTCTTTAGATCTAACATAATTTTTTATTAAATTTTTCTAAAAATAAAAGCCCTGTTGCGACAGGACTCATATATGGAAAGAATATCATAATTACTATTTTAATGCAAGAGTTTAAACTTTCACTTTTTTGTATTTTATGGTATAATGGAGGGGTAAGTGAGGGGTAGTCCCTCGTAAACAGAATAGATTTTTTCCCGCCCGCTTTTGGCGGGAGAAAGGCGACCAAATGCGATTCGTTTTCGGCGTTTGGACGCTGTTGACGGCCGTCATGGTCGTCTTCAGTATTTCCTGTGGAGCGACGGCGCCGCTAGCGCCGTCGCCGGTGTTAGCTTCAACACCGACTCCCACTCCGCCACCTACTCCTACTCCTCCCCCGACTTCAACACCGACTCTAGGGGTCGGTAAGGCGTATCTGCGGGCGGTCACCAGTGGCACCACCTCGCGGTGGGCTGATGGTGAGCACTTAGTGCATGCTTCAGGGTTTCCTGCGGGAACTCCGGAAGCAGCGATCGCTGAGCTTGTCCCTTTTCTGGGTCGTGTCGTGCTCGTTTTGACGAACGACGAGGCGAAAGCCGAGATCGTTCTGAAGAACGACCCCGCCGCGCAAATGGGCGGGGATACCTGTGGGAAAGAAGGGCCTGCGCCGGCACGGAACCATGTCTTCTTTCGCGGTGGAGGGACGTGGTATATCGGGCGCCCGGAGTGCCCGTTGAATAAGGCCGTGCTTATGGTCAAGCACGGGCTTGTCCATATAATGGGCTTTGGGTTGCATACGGATGATTTCGTAGCAGCCCCGGACTTCATGACCGGGAGACCCGGTGTCATGAATGATACTGTGTCGCCCGAGTGGGCTAATGCGGCTTTCTGGTTGCACGCGGTGCCACCGGGAACCGAAGTCCCCCAATAGTGGGGGCATTGCTCGTCGGGTGGATTTGTTTTTCCACCCGACGCAATAGAAGTTGTTATTTATCTCGTTTTCGTGTCTCATCTCTATTATATATAGGGCTGAGCTTTCCCTATATAGTGAAAGTTCAGTCCTTTTTCTATTTTTATCCCCGATTTTACCTTTACCCATTTGACAATAGTTTTTTATATTTCTATAATTTACTTAGTTTACTTTATCTTTTAATAAAAATATGAATAAAAAAGAAAGATACATATTAATTTTAGCAATTGCTGTGATAATAGGAGTTTTGATTTTCACTAAATCAAACAGACCTATCCCAATGCCGATACATGGGATGAATGGACGTATTGTTGAAGTTAGAGAAAATTCTATAGTAATAGAGGGAGCTGTAGATGGAAAGAATAAAATTGTTGAAGTGATAATAACTTCTGAAACTATTTTAAAACAAAATACATCCAAATTTACTTCCGAACAGATAAAATCTGACAAGCCTTTTTCCATAAAATTTAAGCCATCAGTTGGAGAAGTTTCCGGTCTTACTTTAGGGAAAACTGTTGTAGTTAGGACTAAAGAGAATTTATTATTAACAAGAAAAATAGAAGCGCTTGAAATTAATTATTTAACATATGATTTCCCCAATGAAATATAGTAAGTATTTGTTTTTATTCTGTTTATTGTTCGCCGCCAATATTTTTTTCTATAACATCGCTGCGGCTTGTTCAACTAGCGTTTCAGTTGGGGGTAATACTGCTGATTCTAGTAGTTGTAGTGATAGTGCCTCTCTGGGCTACTATACCGGCGCCAGCGGGAGTTTCTATTTGTCTGAAGGAGGTGTAGCCCCTAACAATAGAATGTATGCCGCACTTTGTCTGATAGCTGAAGACTTAAGTGTTGGTGAATGCGATGTGGAATTTTATCAGGCCACAGGAGATAATAGTGTTTCAGTTAATTGTCCTGTCAGCCGGTGTGGCTTGATGTCTTTTGCTATGACGGGCTATACGTGGAACTGGGACGCTGTTGTTAGTGGTAGTGCTGATTCTAATTTTGTGCCGGATGAACCTGACGACGAACCTTGTCCTCCAGGTACCGTTTTTAATGGGAGTATATGTGTTACTGATACATCACCTCCTGTTTTTACGTGCCCTGGTGGAACAATTTGTGGTGGAACTCCAGTAACTGGAACTCCTGGGCAAGTAGTTTGTGGAACAAATGCATTCAATTATACTTGCACGGCAAACGGCTGGGAGCAGGGGAGTTCATGTGATTGTCCTATTGTACCTGGCTACAGCGAAGGATATTATCCACCTGGCTACAGCGAAGGATATTATCCACCTGGCTACAGCGAAGGATATTATCCACCTGGCTACAGTGAAGGATATTATCCACCTGGCTACAGTGAAGGATACTACCCACCCCCTGCTGTTCCTTCCGGCAATATTTCTGCCACCTCTTGTACCATTCCTGGCGATGCTTCCACTTGTGATTCGTTTGTAACATGGAATACTGATAATCTAATTTCTGGAGTTAGTACGGAAGTTACCAGAAATAATCCTAGGAATACCCATGTCTCTTACAGCACATCTGGTATAAATGTACGTAATATCGTTAAATATGGAGCAAGTTCTTTCTTTCTTTATCATAACGGCGCAGAGCCACCTTTAGATTCTGCGAATATAAATGCATCTTGTTCAGCAGGCACTATTTGGGATGGAAATAAATGTAAAATTACTGAAGGCAGTTTGTCCGGTACGATTATACCCGCAAGTTCATTTTGTAATATTCCTGTCGGACAAAATTCTTGTACTATAAATTTTTCTTGGAATACACTAAATCCTCCCGAGGATTCTGTTTCCGCTATTACTAGAGCTCCCGCTAATACTGTTGTAGCAAGTGGATATTCTGGTACCAGTGTTCCTTTGGTTGTTAAGCATGATATTGAAACTTTTTATCTTTATAATAGTGGGAGGGAACTTGCTCGCAGTACTGTCACCTCTCGCTGTACATCAGGCACAACCTGGAACGGAGTTAATCAATGTGTTGTGATCGTAGGAAATGTTTGCCAAGATGAAACAGCCACTAACTTTGGAGGTTCGCTTCCTTGTACTTACTCAGGAGGTGGAGGCGGAGGTGGAGGTGGAGGTGGAGGTGCACCTGGTGATGTAATTATTAACCTTAATCCAGTAATAATATTTACAGGCGACTCATCAATACTTACTTGGGATTCAGGCGCTACATCTTGTACGGGCACGAATTTTGATACAGGCGGTGCCCCATATGGCAGTATTACAATCAATCCAACTTCAACTACTACTTACACAGTTACATGTGGTGGTGTGTCAGCGTCCACGAATAGTGTAACTCTTATCATTAAGAAAAAACCAACCTTTGAGGAAAATTAATAGTCCTTTTAATAAAGTAATAAAATATTATGCAATCCAATAAAAATATCATTATTGCTCTTGTCGTCATAGCTGTCGTTTTGGGTTTTGTAATTTTTAAGCAGAAGTCAGGAATAAATTCAGAGTCGCCTACTGCGGCAAACACTCAAACGTTTTCTTTTTTTGATGAAAATCTGACCGCCGATGAAAAAAAATTATTTTATGTTCCAATGCCAGATGCTTCCAAGGAAGAAGTTATGGCTCACTTTGAGCTGGCGCTCAAAATGGCCCAAACGAATGGTCAAATTATAATTACTGATTGTGCTGCTGTTCCTTCAGTGTTGAAAGTCAAACTGGGTGAAACCTTTAATGTCAAAAACGCTGGTAATAAAGAAATAGTATTTGGTTTTGACAGTATGATTAAAATTTTACCCGGCAAGACTGTTAAAATCACAGCGAATTTTAAAAATGGCGTCGGTCTTTATGGTTATGGGTGCGAAAATCCTGATGTTCAACGTTCTATCGGGTTTGTTCTCGTTTCTCCATAAATGAAACTAAAATTTAAAAGTAAATTACGCGTTAAATTACTGATTATCTTGCTTATTGCAGTTAATGCGGTAATGTTGTTGTACCTTATAAAATTACAGAGTGGAAAAGAACTAAAATTGAATAATCAGATATCTTGGCAATTGCAGGCATATCCGGAAATCACTCAGATGAAAAATAGTAATTGGGATTTTCAAAAACTTTCTCAATTTTTTAAAGATTTATCAGAGAAAAAGGGTGGAGAATACGCGTATCATGCTTTGGTTGTTTCCGCGAATAAAGAATATATAACCGCAAATGTTGATACTCATTTATTAGGACACGTAGTCGGAGATATGCTCTATAAGCAAAAAGGCATTGATGGCATAAAAGTTTGCACTGATGATATTCGTAATGCTTGTTCTCATTCTATAGTAGTTGGGTATCTTTTGGATAATGGCGAAGGTAGCTTACCTAAAGCTGTCGCAACCTGCAAACAAGCTCCCGGCGGGCGTGGAGCTTATACAATGTGCGTGCATGGTCTCGGGCATGGAGTACTTGGGTATACGCAGTATGATATGCGCCGCGCCGTTTCATTGTGCGGAAAAACTGGTACCACAGAATATGGAAATCAAGAAATTGGTCAATGTGTTGGTGGCGTTACCATGGAAATGATGGCTGGCATACATGACAGAGATGCGTGGTTAAGACAAGTCCCAAATTATTTTAAAGAAAATGACCCCCTCGCTCCTTGTAATATGGGATTTATTCCTAAGGCAGCTTTGGGTTATTGTTATATTTATTTAACACCGCATCTTTTTCAGTCGGCAGGAGCCAACTTGGCTTCTCCCGACCCAAAATATTTCAAAAAAGCTATGTCTTATTGCGAGAAGATTCCAAAGAATGATAGTAATCGGGAGACTTGTTTTGGAAGTTTTGGTAAAGAGTATGTAGTGTTGGCGAATGCCCGTAATGTTCAAAGTGTTGTCCAAAGTGTTGAGGGTATGGGAGATGAGAAACTTAAATTAATTTATAATTGGTGCAGTTTTGGACCCAAAGAGGGGCTGTCGCCTTGTCTTGATTCTGCTCTTCAGTCGCTTTTTTGGGGTGGCGAAAACGATTCGGGGGTTTCTATTAGATTTTGTAGTATTATTCCGGACAAAGAACAGTCAGAAAACTGCATGAGGAGCTTAATTGGAGCAGTTTCTTATTACCTGGAGAATGATTATAATTATAAGCAGTTTTTTTGTAAGAAAATTCCGAAAGAGTATCAGGATGACTGTCGTTTGAAATTATTAAAGAAAGACAAATGAAGAATATAATAAAAAACAAAATTCTAATTGCGATCTTTGCCCTGATTGTTTTTATTGAAATCGGAGTCTTATTTGGTAATCAAGTTACTTTTAAAGATGATTCAGAATTCAAAAAATTTCAATCAAAGAACGTCCCCGATACTCTGTCAGGGCAAATGATTGCAGATGAGCGTATTCGTTGGTCAAAAATGATGGATGAGGTGGGGGGAGTGGAGGCATACCAAGAGTTCACGCGACAGTATGCAGATAAAAATTTTGGAGTTCAGCACACTATGTCTCATGTAATCGGTGAATTGATATATAAGAAAAAAGGTCTATCCGGACTTACAATTTGCGACAATAGTTTTGCTTTTGGCTGTTATCATAGTTTTTACGGTCAAGCGTTGGCGGATAAAGGGCTTTCGGTTATTCCAATTGCAGACAAATTCTGTGTTGATAAGTTTGGTCCTCTTGGGACTGGCTGTCAGCATGGCATAGGCCACGGACTTATGGAGTATTATGGACCAAAAAAATTAACGAAAGCATTAGACGCTTGCAGTATGACTACCCAGCTAAAAAAACTTTTTGGCTGTACCTCCGGGGTTTTTATGGAATATAATGTCCCTATTCTTATTTCTGCAACATCGGCGGAGACAGTACCGAGGGTCTTAGATAAAAATCGTCCTTATGATCCTTGTCCGAACGTTAAAGAAGAATATCAAGAATCATGTTATTATGAAATGGCTCAATGGTGGGATAAGAGTACTACTTTTAACGGAGATTATAAAAAAATTGGTGAGCTCTGTCAGGCACTAACTTTACCTCTCAATAGGGAGTCCTGTTTCTTGGGTGTTGGAAATGTGGCGGCTCCAAGTAGTAATTATATCGTATCCGAGACAATTAAAAAGTGCAGAGAAATGCCAACTCTGGAATCAAAAATAATTTGTCAGTCCGGTGCTTCTTGGAGTTTCTTTTCTTCTGTGACTTACCGTTCTTTGGCAGGTGAAGTTTGTGCTGATTTAGATGCGAACATTAAGAAAAAATGCGTGCAGCAGTCTGATCTTATCGGGAATGGATTACAATAATGAAACATATATTAGTAAAAATTAAAAAAATATTTTTTAAAGATTTGGTAAAAAATAAATCCCTGATTCTTTTTATTCTTCTGTTGGCATTTATTGTTTTTGAAATTTTTATTTTATTTAAAATTAATTTTACTAATATTTTTTTGGGCACTTGGTTCAATACAAATAGTTATACTTTTACTAAATATGCCGATAAAATAATAAAAGAATGTGCCGGTAGCAGCTATCGTCCCGGCTGTTATGATAAGCAAATTCCCAAATTAATGGATTATATTTCCATGGAAGATACGTTTAAAGTAACTGCAATAGTTCAGGATAAAGATTCTTCCTATCCGTATTGTCATGTTTTGGCGCATGAACTCTCCGCCAGGGAGGTAATTAAAAATCCTGATGGGTGGAAAGATGTGGTTTCCAGATGCCCTTCCGGCATGTGCTCAAACGGCTGTATTCACGGCGGATTTCAAGAGCGATTTCGCGCTGAAACTTTTACTGATGCGCAGATTAATACAATGAAGCCGGAATTGTCCATTTTATGCGAAGCTCGTGATAATTGGAAACCTACCGGATTGGAACAAGCTTCCTGTTATCATGCTTTGGGACATTTAACCATGTACTTGACGCAGGCAGATATCAAAAAGTCTGTTCTATTGTGCGATGAATTTGCTATTAAAAATGATGGACGAAATTACTCTCACCTCTGTTATGATGGCGCTTTTATGCAGATTTTTCAGCCATTGGAGCCGGAAGATTTTTCGCTTATTGAAGGAAAGGAAATTACAAAAAAGAATCTTTTGAATTTTTGCAAACAGTTTACGGGCGAACGATACGGGTCTTGTTGGAGTGAAAGCTGGCCGTTATTTAGGGCTGAACTTGAAAAGCCCCAGGGTTTGGCGAATTATTGTTTGCAATCTATTCCCACAGAAGTTGATCGGTGTTTTGACTCCACAATGTATGTCATTACAGCCCAATTTGGGCTTAATTCCGAAAGAATTTTGAGTTACTGCCCGGGCCTGCCGGGTTTGCGTCAAGGAAGATGTTTTGCGAATGCCGCCTCACGAATGATTGAAACGGATTACAAGAATATTACAAAAGCAGTTGACTTATGCATTGCTGCCAAAGAATACGATAAAAATAATCAGTGTTTCAAGGAGTTATTAATGTATGCCAGCTATAACTATCATGTTGGTTCAAAAGAATTTACTCATGTTTGCAACACTTTGCCTGACTCCTGGAAAACAGAGTGTCTACTGATTAAGTCATGAAATTAATTTTTTCCAAAAAAAGAATTTTTCACTTATCCTCTCTTTTTGCTGTGGTTTTTTTATTTATATTTATTGTTGTTTTTAATAAGGGCTCAACAAAATCACAAAAAATACAGTTCTCGGATTTTGCCCAAGTAGAACTTAAACCTGATGGATTTTCTCCGGACTCTTTAATTGTACAGCAAGGTACAATAGTTGAATTTATCAATTCTAAAGGAGGACCATCTTGGCCGGCGTCCGATCCTCACCCAATCCATACTAATTATTCGGCATTTGATCCGGAACAGCCGATTAACAGTGGCGACAGCTGGAGCTATACATTTGATAAAGTTGGTGTTTGGGGATTTCATGATCATTTGTCTCCTTATTTTACGGGGAAAATTACAGTGGTTGAAAATATTAGTCAAAACAGTATGCAAAGTTCCGAATGCCAGATTAATCCCGACGCAAAAGTTTGCTTCAGAGAATCACTGTTCGCAACTCTTGACACTAAAGGTTTGGATAAAGCTTTAGATCAGGTCTCAAATTTATACAGAAGCAAGCCTGTTTTTGCAGGATATTGCCATGACATAATGCATGACATAGGACACAAATCTTACAAAAATTATCTTCAGAATAAAAATTCAGTTATTTCTCCAAAAGCTTTTTATTGCGCCAATGGTTTTTATCATGGTTTTATGGCGTCATTTCTCTCTGCCAATCCGGATCTGGCAAGGGCTCATGATTTTTGCGCACTTGTAGGTGAAAAATTGGGAGATTCAGCTCCGGATGCGCAATTGCAATGTTATCATGGCATTGGTCACGGTCTTGTAGATGCTGGTTTTCAAAATAGTCAAGTTTTTAATAATGAACAAAATATGGCAAAGGGAGCCCTGGCTAATTGTGAGAAAGTTTCAGATTCTCCGGAACAATTATATCGCTGTGCCTCGGGTGTGTTTAACGGCATTGCTAATTTTTATATTTCCGGAGAGCATAATCTTAAAGTTGACTCCAATGACCCGTTTTTAATTTGCGAAAAGGAGCCTGATGAATACAAAGAGTCGTGCTATGGGAATTTCAATTCCGTTATTTTTTGGCTGGCTAAAAATGATTTCAGTTTTGCTTCAGTTTATGTTGTTGATATGAAGGATAAGAAATATCAGGCGATGGCTATGAGATATTTGGCGGGGCTGGCCACTTTAAGTTTTGCAAAAATTAATCCAGAAAAAGCAATTACAGTATGTCGGAATTTAGGAGATTTAAAAACATCGTGTTTGGAAGGATTTGCTCATGGTTTTTTGGAACACGGAGAGCCCGGTTTTGAATATCAAGAAGCTATTAATTTTTGCACAAATGAGACATTAGAGCGTGGAGAGTCGGATAAATGCCTGGAGTATACTTTATCTGGTCTTAGAGGATGGTATTCAAAGGATAAAACAGCGGAGATTTGTAATTCAATCAATCCTGAATATAAAAAATATTGTCAAAAATTATGACCCGTTCGGTAGATTCAGGGTCATGGTGATATAATAGAACCATGAAAAAAATTTCTAACAACTTTTTAGTTAAGATTCTAGCAGTTTTTTTCATAGTTGTTTTGATTGTTCTTTTTTTTCGCAGCATTGATACAAATAAGCCAAATTTAGAAAAGTTATCAAGTAAAATAATAAGTTTCTGTGCGCAGGAGAATTCCAGACAAACTTGTTATGACCGGGAGATTCCTAAGATTTTAAGTCAAGGGGTGACTTTAGAAGAGTCTTTTGATGTTATTAAATTGATTCAGAATCAAGACAATGGATACTGGTTTTGTCATGCGGTTGCTCATAAATTAAGTACTGAAGAATACTATAAGAATCCAAATAAATGGAAAGAAATTATGACTCGTATTCCTGTTGGTATTTGCTCCAATGGGGGATTGCATGGGGCGCTTCAGGCGCATTTTAGTTCCGAAGCTCTCAATGGTGTTCAAATAAATGAGCTTATGCCTGATCTGCAGATGATTTGCGAGAAACGCGAGAACTGGCAGCCAACTGCCCAACAACAGTCCAGTTGTTATCATGAATTAGGACACCTTTCTATGTATATTACCAATGCCGATATTTTATCTGCTGCAGATATCTGTGATACAGTGGGTGTAAAGGACGACGGTCGCAATTACCTGCAGACTTGTCATGAAGGTATTTTTATGCAGGTATTTGAGCCACGCGAGCCGGATGATTTTGCATTAATCTATAATATTGTACCGCAGAAAGAAAAGCTTACAGTTTGTGAAAAATATACCGAGGGTATAGATAAAGGAGCTTGCTGGAAAATCGGCTGGAAAGAAAAATATGAAGAATTCTGTAATAAATTTTCCGGAGATTTGCGTTTTGCATGTTTTCGTGAGGCTTGGCTGATTAATGATAAACAAATACAAACTGCAGAGGGGATTGTCAAGTATTGTTCCTATTCAGACGACAATGGGGAAAAAAGAAAATGCTATAATAAATTGTTTTATAGTTTAATGTCCATTTTTGATTTTGATATAGAGCGTATGAAGCCAATTTGTGTAAGCTTGCCGAAGATTCTTGAGAGTCAATGTTTTGCCAATATCGCATCACGTTTGATAGAAACGGATAAAAGATTAATAGAAAAATCGGTAGATGTTTGTAAATATGCCGCACATTTGGGGATGGCGGAAGAATGTTATAATGAACTTGTCCATTATGCGAACTTTGTTTTTTTGCCAGGGTCAGAGGACTTTAATAAGCTCTGTCGTATTTTGCCCGACACATGGTTGGAAAAATGTTTGGTATTAAAAAATTAATCTGCCAATATACCTGATGTTATGAAAATTACACGGAAGCTATTATTTATTTTTGTTTTTCTCCCCGTATTTTTTTTGGGTGCTCTTTTTACAATCAATGCAAATGCTTCTTATGACTGGACTGGCTCATCGGATTTCAGTCCTGATAATAAAAAGTCAGCTTATAAAGCAAGGTTAGGAAGTGAATGGTTTGTAGTCACGGAAACATGGAAAGGACAGCAAAAAAAAGGTAAATCATATTCCGAGATTGAGTCAATTATCTGGAATCTTGATGATCCGGCTGTGAGATTTATAGTTTTCGGTCCTAATGGTACGTTAGCTTACAATGCCCGGCAGAATGATAAATGGTATATCGTTAAAAACGACAAAGAAAGCCCGCCATATGATTGGGCTCGCCCAATTATTTTTAGCAGAGACGGTTTAAAGATGGCCTACAAAGCTCGGCTTGGTAAAGATTATTTCGTAGTTGTGAATGATAAAAATGGTAAATCTTATGACTG
>Ga0209542_10007856_pt1 | contig 20113 bp, 22 predicted proteins | sample RifCSPhighO2_01_FD_184028 | JGI IMG/M metagenome (GOLD analysis project Ga0209542, IMG submission 184028) | Soil microbial communities from Rifle, Colorado - Rifle CSP2_plank highO2_0.1 (SPAdes) (version 2) | ecosystem: Environmental > Terrestrial > Deep subsurface > Rock core/Sediment ...
CGCGGGTTTAAATGCTCGAAAAACCGCCTCGGCGACAAGACTCATCTCACGCAAAAACTCCATCCTCCGTTTGACATTAAGCTCGCGTAGTTCCCTCTTATGCTGTTTGGCGAGAAATAGAGTATATCCTTTAAAAAGCTGATAGTCACATAGTACCACGTATCCCGTTTCCAATTCGACGACGAAGTATGGATTCTTGCCGGCTTGTATCAGGCGTATCCGCTCACAGATCAAACAGTTTTTCACCATACGCTGATGGTGCATTGACTCTTGCTAGAGTCCTTCCCCACGCAACTTTTCTATGAGCTCACGAGCACTCTTTGAAAGTTTTTTCGGGAATTCGATGTCGATGCGCACCAAGAGATCACCGCGGGCGCCTCTGCCGGACGGGACTCCCCTTCCTCGGATGCGAAGCATCTCCCCGTGCATAACTCCGGCTGGAACGGAGAGCGGTACCTCCCCATCGAGCGATTGAATCCGGTACTCGCCGCCGAGAAGGGCATCGGTGAGCTTGATGGGAAGCACCGTGACAAGATTGTTGCCATCGCGCGCAAAGGCGCGATCCTCACGCACGTGGATTTTCACGTAGAGATCTCCTGCGACTCCACCCGCCACAGCCTCTCCGAGGCGCGGCATGCGGATCATTTCGCCGTTTTCAACACCGGCTGGAACGACAACGCGAATTTCCTCCTCACGCTTCATGACACCTTCGCCGCGGCAGATTTCGCAGGGTGTCTCCGGCACTTCTCCTTTTCCGTGGCAGCGCGGGCACGTGCGACTCGTCGTAAAGGTGCCGAAGAACGAACTCCGCGTTTCCCGGATCTCACCTTTGCCATTGCAGCTTGCGCAAGTGATGAGCTTTGAGCCTTTCTTCGAGCCCGAACCTCCACACGTAGTACACATGGATTGCTTCGCCATCAGCACACGGCGCTCCGTGCCGAAGATCGCCTCGCGGAACGAGAGCTCGATGTCGATGGAGACGTCGCGTCCGCGACGCGCGCGTGCCGCTCTGCCTCCGAAAAATTCGCCGAAGACGTCTCCCAGATCGAATTCAAACGCCTGCCCGTTCCCAAATCCAAACCCTGCCTGTCCGCCTCCGGCGGAGAAGTTGGAGAAATCGAATCCACCGAAACCTTGCCCTCCCTGCGGGCCTCCGCCGGCGAAGGTCTTGCCGTATGTGTCGTACTCCGCGCGTCGTTTTTTGTCGGAAAGGACCGAGTATGCTTCGCTCACCTCTTTAAATTTCTTCTCGTCACCGCCTTTTTTGTCCGGATGGTATTTATGCGCCAGTTTTCTGAATGCGCTTTTTATTTCCTCTTCCGTCGCCGCCTTCGTTACCCCCAATACTTGATAGTAGTCTTTCATACGAGCCATTATAGTGCGCGCTTCTCTCGATGCAAGCCGTAAACGATTCTTAAATCACATCGAAGTATCTCAGGAAACTTTTTGTGAAGCGTGTCGTAGCCTCAGAACCTGCTACAGAGAATCAAGCGCCCTCTTCATTCTCCCCGCTATCGCTTCTTGCGGCTCAAGACCGCACGACACACGAATAAGATTTCGATCTATGCCGCAACTCTCCGCCCATTCGAGTTCGTCATAATGAGCGAGGAGAGTGTACGGGCAGACAAGCGTAAAGTTCGTCCCGAGACTGGGACCTTTGCAGAATTCTAATATATCGTAAAATTTCGGAGTCTTCGACGCATCCTTCAGTAGAAAAGAAAGCAGAAAACTATGTCCCCCACGGGGTTTTAGAAAATACTCATGTGCACCCCCAGTATCGTTCATAGAATAATGCACCTTTTGTATCGCCGGATGATCTCGCAGAAATGAATACAGAGCGGCACCGTTCTTACTCATGATCCGTGCACGCTCCACAAAGTCTCGAGAATTTTTCTCCAACACGACCGCGTCACCCCACCACAATTCATTATCGTTGTGATCATTCAGAAACGACCGAAAAGCAGAATAATATTCAGAATCTCTGTTTAACATTACGCTGCCGGCTAAAACATCCCCGCTTCCCGAGAATGCCTTGCTGAGGCTTGTGAGCACAACATCTGCAACACGAAAGGCGTTGATATTCACACTCGTCGCGACAGTATCATCAAGCACGATAGGGATCTTCTGCTTTTCGATCGACATCATTTCAACGATGCGACACATATCTATGCATGTGAGTAACGGGTTGCTCGGTATCTCTACAAATATTCCTGCAAGGGATTCTGTTTGAATGATTTTGTGCAGACGTTCGTAATCATCGTCATCTACAAAAGGGAAAAAATGTACGCCCCAGCCGAAGTATTGTTGTATCTTAAGAGTGTCGACATACGGAAAATCAAGCTGCACTGTCTTACGAGAAGGAAAACATGTCGTCAGCATTCGATGAACAGCGAACGCTGCGGCCATACCCGAAGGAAATAGAAATACATCTTCGACCCCGCATCCCGCAAGAGTCGCGAGACGCTCTTTGATTACTCGCGACTCTGATCCTCCTCTCGGTGCGACATCATCTTGTGTCGTGTCTACTTGATTCAAGGCATTTTGTGCCTGTCGAATACTAATAATCTCTCCGCAAAAACGCCAATACAGACGGGCTGTATCGTACGAGTCACTCGCAAAAACAACCACACCTAAACGTTCCTTGCCATATTCTGTAACGTGAGCAGAGCCACCGCGCGGGCGGACGAACTCCGCACAGCGCTCTGCATGAATTCGGCGCGGGAAAATCAGTGCACGCTCATTTGCTTTGGCGCACTTCTTTTCTACAACCTTGATTAATCTCTCGATTGTGGACGGTATAAAAAACCGTGGATACCCGTTGTGCATTTTTTTGATGACGCGGGGGTCTTTCTCTTCATACCCCACGATATCTTCCCATAGTGGCAAACAGACAGATATGCCATAGGGCGTAGGAGGTATCGGAGTGCCAAGATCTTCTGCTCTGCACAAAGGATCGAGCAAAAGATTACGCATACTTTGATTTGATTATGAGAGTATACCAGTTCAAACATTCAACTTTTATGCAAAAACTGGATTAGAACCCATCTCAAAATAGGAGTATCTTACTGGCGACGTAGAGCGAGGGAGATGCGAAAGAGGCGCTTTCGCATCTCCGAGCCGAGAAGCCAGAAACCGGCGCCGGTTTACTTGCTTGGTTCATCCGATAGCCCTTGATCGTCCGGCGGAGGTGGCTGTTGCTGCTGATTCATTGCAGTCCCTATCGCGCTCATCGCACTCGAGAGCGCGTCAGCGGCAGATTTAATAGCGCCTGCGTCAGTGCCACTGCGAGCTGACTTGAGGGCATCGATCTTCTCCTGGACGTTCTTTCTGATGTCTTCGCCAACTTTTGCTCCGTGTTCTTTGAGCGCCTTCTCGGCGGCATAGACGAGCTGATCGGCGGCATTTTGCGTCTCCACAAGCTCTTTCTTTTGCTTGTCCGCTTCGGCGTTCGCCTCGGCGTCCCGCTTCATCTTCTCGATGTCCGCTTCAGAGAGGCCCGAGGAGCCCTCGATGCGGATTGATTGCTCCTTGCTGGTTGCATTGTCTCTCGCTTTCACCGTGAGGATGCCGTTTGCGTCGATGTCGAAGGTCACCTCGATCTGGGGCATGCCGCGCGTTGCGGGCGGAATGCCATCGAGGTTAAAGCGGCCGAGCGATTTGTTGTCTCCTGCCATTGGGCGCTCGCCCTGCACGACATGGATTTCGACGGAGGGCTGGTTGTCGGAGGCGGTAGAAAAAACTTGCGCGCGCGAAGTGGGAATCGTCGTGTTGCGCTCGATGAGTTTTGTCGCGACGCCTCCAAGCGTCTCTATCCCGAGAGAAAGCGGGATCACGTCGAGGAGGAGAACATCCTTCACATCGCCCTGCAAAATGCCGCCTTGGATCGCAGCGCCGATAGCGACGACCTCGTCCGGATTCACGCCCATGTGCGGCTTCTTCCCGAAGAAATTCTCGACGGCTTTTTGGAGCGCGGGCATGCGTGTCTGGCCGCCGACGAGGATCACTTCGTTAATATCTTCCACCTTGAAAGGCGAAGCTTCCATCGCGCGCTTCGTAATCATCATTGCACGCTCGATAAACTCGCCTGTGAGTTCCTCGAGCTTCGCACGCGTGAGCTTCAGGAGCAGGTGGCGCGGGCCGGAAGCATCGGAGGTGATGAAAGGAATATTGATCTCGCTCTCAAGCGCGGTCGAAAGCTCGATCTTCGCTTTTTCCGCAGCCTCGTCGAGCCGCTGACGGCCGAGCGCATCGTTCCGCACATCGATACCGGATTCTTTTTTAAACTCGTCGGCGAGCCAATGCATGATCTTCTGATCGATATCTCTCCCGCCGAGGTGAGAATCGCCGTCGGTGGAGCGAACTTCGATGACGTCGTCGCCGACTTCAAGCACGGAGATGTCGAACGTTCCGCCGCCAAAATCGAAGACGGCGATTTTCTCGTTCTTTTTCTTGTTGAATCCATACGCAAGTGCCGCGGCTGTGGGCTCGTTGATGATGCGCTTCACATCGAGACCTGCGATCTTGCCTGCATCCTTTGTCGCCTGCCTCTGCGAGTCGTTGAAATACGCGGGAGTCGTGATGACTGCCTCCGTGATTGTCTCTCCTAAGCGAGCTTCCGCATCCTGCCTTAGTTTCTGCAAAATCATCGCAGAAATTTCTTCCGGCCGGTACCACTTGTCGCCCATCTTCACCTCGATGCCGCCGGTAGCCCCCTTCTGTGTCTCAAACGGCACTGCAGCGCGGTCTTTCCCGACCGCCGGCTCGTCGAAGGTGTGTCCGATAAATCTTTTTATCTGGTAGACCGTGTTTTTAGGATTGGTGACTGCCTGACGTTTGGCCAGCAATCCGACGAGTCGCTCGCCCGTTTTTGAGATGGCGACAACCGATGGGGTCGTGCGTGCGCCCTCCGCGTTTTCGATGATCGCGGGCTCGCCCGCCTTCACGACTGCTACTGCGGAGAAGGTCGTGCCGAGGTCTATGCCGATTATTTTGCCCATAGGTGAGAATGTATATATAAGAAATTAACGTGTGTTGTCAATAGTTCATGCCCGCACGATGACCTGTGCAGGACGCAACACGCGCTCGCCTACGCGATAGCCCGAGCGGATGACGCGTGTGATCGTGTGCTTTGCCGCCGCACCCTCCTTTTCTTCATCGACGATCTCGTGCAATGCGGGGTCGAACGTCTCACCCACTCTCCCGAAACGGCTCACGCCACTTTTTGCGAGCGCATCGAAAAGGAGATTCTGTACATTTTCCATACCTGTCCGCCAGCCCTTATCCAGATTTGCCCACGATTCGGAGCTCACAGCCATCTCGAAACTATCGAGTGCGGGGATGATGTCGTGAATGAGGATATCGCGCGCCTGTGCGGATTCCTTTTCTGCGGTCTGAAGGGCTTCGCGACGCGCGTTGACGGCATCGGCCTTGCAGCGCTGCCAGCCGTCGAGATACTCCTGCCGCTCCTTTTTCACTTTCTCGAGCTCATCGCGCAGCTTCTTGACTCTAGCCTTCGCAGCACCAACATCCCCAAGGTCTTCCTCCGGTTCGAAATCAACATCATCGGAGTCAGTCATAGCGCTAAGAGTGTATCACAATGCGTTTCAGCACAAAAGAAGAAGCTCCCGATCGGGAGCTTTCTTCTATCGTTTCGACCACTGCGGAGCGCGACGTGCGGCCTTGAGACCGAACTTCTTGCGCTCCTTTGCGCGTGGGTCGCGCTTGAGGAAGCCGCGAACCTTCAGGTCTTTTCTCTGTTCCGGAACAACGCCCGCGATGGCGCGCGAAAGTCCATGACGCACAGCTTCTGCCTGCGCCTTCAAGCCTCCGCCGTGCACTTTGACGGATACCGCATAGACGGCACCGAGAACCGAGAGAGGCGCGTACGCAGTTTTGAGCATGCTCTGAAGCGGAAAGTATTGCTCGGCGGGCTTACCGTTGACGACCATCGAGGCATTTTTTGCTTCTACGATACGTACGCGGGCGGTTGCGGTCTTTCTTCGACCCGTTGCCTCTGTATATGTTTGCTGCTTGATCATGATGTAGGGGTTTCGTCAATAATAAGGTGTTGCCGAAATTCGGGTTTACGAAACCCGAATATTAATCGGCAATAATTAAATTTTTCATGCGAGCGCTCAAAAAAGTGTTTCGCGGGAGCATCCGACGGATAGCCCGACGGAGAGGCTCATCCGCTCCGCGCCTCGCAGAAAGAGCCGCATAGGTTTCCACCCGTTGCCCGCTCGGATAGCCCGAGTACGTCGTGTAGGTTTTGGTCGAGCGCTTGCGGGCGCGCATGGAGAGTTTCCCTGCATTCACGATCTTCACGCGAACATCCGAGCGCACGTGCGGCGTGTAATCGGCGGAAGTCTTCCCCATCAAAGCTTTTGCAGACTCCGAAGCAACCCTTCCAAGCGTTTTTCCCGCTGCGTCGATGGTGTATTCTTTCATATGTTATTTGATGAATTCGATGCGGCTCATTTCGCCGACGCGCTTCCCCACGCGACCGAGCCGCACGATGCGCGTATAGCCGCCTGCGCGCTTTCCGTAGCGGGTCGCAAGTTCCTTGAGCTTTTTATCGGTTTCGGGGGACCGCAGTCGGGTCGCGATCGTTCGCGTGCTCGCCAGCGTATTCTTTTTGGCTCTAGTCACGAGTCGCTCCACAAAGGAACGCAACGCTTTTGCCTTGGCTGCCGTCGTCGTGATTCCCTCGTTGAGAATTAGTGAGCGCGCGAGGTTTCTGATGAGCACACTGCGCTGCCGCTTTTCGCGGCCGAGCTTTCTGTTACGGTCGTGGTGGCGCATATCGCTACTGCCTCAACGTAAGGCCGAGGTTTGAGAGAGCACGCTTCACTTCCTGAAGACCTTTTTGTCCCAAACCTTCGATTGCAAGAAGGTCGTCTTCGCGCTTGCGAACGAGGCCTCCCACGGTGCGGATCGAGGCATTGTCGAGCGCCGCTTCCACGCGCTGCGGAAGGTTGAGTTCCGTTATGCGGGTTTTGAGCATTTCTGAATCGAGGGCGGCCTTCTCTGCACGCTCTGGCGCAGCTTCCGGCGCGCGCATACCGAGGTCGGCAACCTCTTCTTCTTTGAAGCCGACGATTGCTTTGAGTTGGTGGATCATTGTTTCAATAGCGCGCTCAAGCGCCTCACGAGGACTAAGAGCTCCATCGGTCTCGATGAGAATACGCAAACGATTGAAATCCGTCCGGTCGCCCACGCGCATGTTCTCGACTTCGTAATTGACGCGGCGGATCGGGGAGAAAATCGCATCAAGTGCTATCGTGCCGACCTCAACACGCTCTTTTTGATGTGCCTCTTTTGGCACATACCCCAATCCGCGCTCTGCGCGCAGCTCGAGCTCGAGCGTATTTTTGCCGGTGATTTCGCCAATATAGCTCTCCGGATTCAAGACCTCGAGCTGCCCGGGTACTTTGAGGTCGGCCGCGGTCACGACCTTCGGCCCTTTGACCGAAAGCGAGAGGCTCTGCGGCTCGTCGGTCGCGATTTTGAGGCGGATTTTTCTGATGTTGAGGAGCATGGTCACGACATCTTCTTTCACGCCCTCAATAGTGGAGAACTCGTGCGAAACACCGGGAATTTTCACATGCGTGATTGCAGCACCTGGAAGAGATGAAAGGATAATACGCCGGAGCGAGTTGCCCAGCGTGTAGCCGTAGCCGGGGTAGAGGCCGTCGATCTCGTAGGTTCCGCTTCGCTCAGACTCGGATACAACACGCGGCTTACTTGGTAATGCAATGTGATAGTCAGACATGAGGTTATTGGACCTATTGGGATACCCCACTAATAAAATACAAAAAAGTCAACAAAACGCCCGCCAGTCTACCACTATCTACTGTAGAATTCAAATACCGTCGGATAGTCGAGGATCGTTTCGGTGGGTGTGTACTGTGGCTCGCTCGTCACCTGAAGCGTGAGGGCATCCCTATCGACCGAGAGCCACTGCGGTACTTGCCTTCCTTCGCCCTCTTCACTTTGCGAAGTAAAGAGAGGGCTTCGGCGGCTTCCTTCGCGCACCGTGATCGAGCTGCCTTTGCCAACATGGTGCGAGGGCGTGGTTGTGCGCGAGCCGTTCACGAGAATGTGCCCGTGGGAAACGATCTGGCGCGCGGCGCGTCGTGTCGGCGCAAGCCCTGCACGGTACACAATCGAATCCGCGCGCATCTCGAGCATCTTGTGGAGGCTCGTCGAAGGATCGGCGGTCGTGTAGGCTTTCTTCACGTAGTTCGAGAGCTGCGTTTCGGTAATGCCGTACGTATAGCGGACACGCTGCTTTTCCAAAAGTTGGCGGCCGTAGTCGGAAGCACCCCGCCTGCGCGGACGGGATTTTGTTGCACGCGCCTCCGAGAGCGCAAACTTTTGCGTTTGCGTCTGTTCGAAAATCGAGGCCCCGAGGCGCTTCGCGATTTTGTACTTTGATTTAACGGGCAACATAGATTTTTTAGACCCGTCTCGGTTTCGGCGGACGCGGACCGTTATGCGGTACGGGAGTTTCATCGGCGATTCTGCTGATTTCTATTCCCTTCCCCGCAAAACCGCGCAGCGCCGATTCGCGGCCTGCACCGACGCCGCGGATAACGACGTCAACTTCCTTCATGCCGATGATGTTCGCTTTGTCGCCCACCAACTCCCCCACCTTCGCGGCCGCAAACGGTGTGCCTTTTTTGGCACCGGAAAAGCCAAGTGCGCCGGAAGAAGACCATGCGACCGCATTGCCCTCTTTGTCCGAGAGCAACACCTTTGTATTGTTGTAGGTTGCGTGGATGTGCAGCGTGCCCGCGACGATGTTCTTTTTTGCGACGCGCGCCAATGATCTCGACTTGAGACCTTGGTCAACTGTACCACCTGATTTGCGAATTATTCTTTTCTTGCCCATAGCTTATGTTTATGTTTTTTCGAGCTTGCGTCGTCCCGAGGTCATCGTCTTTCTCACGTTGCCGCGAACGGTGCGGGAATTCGTTCGTGTGCGCTGCCCGCGAGCAGGAAGTTTTTTGGCGTGCCGCACGCCGCGAAAGGCTTTGATATCCTTCAAGCGTCGGACGTTGCCGCTTATTTCGCGGCGCAATTCTCCCTCGATCTTGAATTTCTCGATCGTCTCACGAAGCGCGCCCTCCTCTTTTGCAGAGAGCTCCTTGCTGCGCTTTCCCGGATCGATGCCGAGAGACGCAAGTGCCGAAAGAGCTCGCGGCCTTCCGACGCCGTAAATGGTAGTGAGCGCTATCTCCAAGCGCTTCCCCTCCGGTATGGTGATTCCTGCAATACGCATAATCTTAGCCCTGCCGCTGCTTGTGGCGCGGGTTCGTACAAATAACCCATATGCGACCTCGCCGCCGCACAATGCGGCAGTTCATACAAATTTTCTTGACCGAAGCTTTTACTTTCATGATTGAAACACGTTAGATGCGACGGACGATACGAGCTCTGCCGCCGTACGGATCGAGCTGCAACGTGACCTTGTCGCCGACGAGCACCTTAATCCGATGAAGCCGCATCTTTCCCGCCAAATAGGCAAGCATCGTCTCTCCCCCTTCTGTCTTTACGCGAAAGAGAGTATTGGGGAGCGCTTCTTCTACCACTCCCTCAACGAGCTGCGGCTCTTGCATAACGTGCGGTGCAACAATAGCAGGTTCGGAGACTCGCGTCAATTTTTCTAACGCGGAAGCTCGGGTTCCTTCACTTTTATTTTTATCGCAGAAGGATCCTCGGGGAATGAACTCTTCCAGAACGGCTCGATCCGCGCGTGGGCCTCCTCGATACCCGCAAAGCCCTCGACGATCATCTGAAACGCGCTTTCATCGCGTCCGGCGAGCGCGGAAGCAAGCTCCGCGACATCAACCCTCCAAACAAGCTGCGCCTGTCCAAGAAGGCTGAAAGAAAGCGTGGCGTCTGCCGAGAGCGTCGAGGTTGTTGCCGAGTGTGCGGAGAAACCCTCGAGTGGCTTCAGGACAATGCTTCCGATTTCAGCTCCGACAGAAACGCTCTCTGCAACAAGGTGCGTGAATGCATTCCCGGGAAAGACCGGAAGTTTCATCTGCAGGCGCTCGGGAATGCGAACGCCCTTGTCCGCCTCCGATACCGGCGGCAGGCTTTCAAAGGTGAGGCGCGCAAGATCATAAAATGCAAATGTATCAGCGTTCCGTGAGCGCACTGCCTCGCGCGCTTTTTCCTCGAGACGTCCGCGAATCTCGGACTTCGCCGCCTCAAGGGCGCCCGGCGCCGCGGCAGGACGCTCGCCCGAAAAACCTCCGCTCATCGCAGCGGATGAGCGTGCGTATACTTTTGTATACATATCCGAGCCTTTTAGTCCGGGAAGCGTGAACCGCGAAACCGGTCCCACGTTGTAGCGATCGCCCACCGCGTCTGCAAAGACGGTAATGGTAATTTGTCCCGCTGTCGTTCCTCTGCGTCCGGGGACGACAATCTCTGCCGGCGCACGGAAGATGAGGCCTTCGAGGGTCTGGAATCGGGTGTTCTTCAGCAACCGAACGGGCGCACTGGAGTATTCGTTGTAGACAGTAACATTGCCGCTTGCTTTCTCTTCTACACGCTCGATCCCTTCAGCGGGCACAACCTGCGAATCTTCAAACGTGCTCATTTCGATGCTGAACGGAAGCGTGCCTGTGGCGGCTTCCCCGGCAGGATAGGCAGTGAAGCTCGCAGTTTCGTCGAACATCACGATGTGCGAGCGCGGCGTCACCGTTACCGTCGTCGGTCGTAGCGCAACAAACGCGATTGCCGCAAGCACAAGAAGCGCAAGCGCGGCACCTCCCCACAACCATATGCGTCCTAGCTGGCGCGGTGGTGGTGCACCGCTTTCTCTTATCTCCACTGCCCTGTCTCCTCCCCTTCGCGCGCGAATAGGAATGTTCCGGATGCTGCGCTCGCTGCCCTCGCTCAAGGATTGCGGCAGATCCGGCACATCATTTAAAGGGGCTGGAGATGAATTCACCTTCATCGGTCGTGGTTGATCGGAAGAGGGCGGCGTTATGTCCTGAAAATAGTCCTTTGCTGTCATAATAGCTTCTTGAGTATATCATTTATGATCACGCGGAATGCGACTCCCATGTTAACAAGTCCCATTAGAAATCGCGCCCGAAGGGCCTATGAGCGAGCTATTTCTAACGGGACAAGTGCTGCCGCGATCCCGAGCGGGACGTCGAGTGCGACATCCTTCTCGAATGCGACAAGTTCCTTGAGCGTATCCATCGAAAGCGGTGCCGGCGAAAACGGCCGCGTCGTCACCGTAAACTGCGCAAAGTCGATTCGGCTGAAAAATCTCACGAGCCACGGCGAGAGATCTTCGTGCGCCAAAAGCAAAAGCCGGTTGGGTAAACGCCGCGAGGCGCTTAAGCGTCCGAATATCTCTCCGAACGCCTTCACGATCTCGGGCTCCGCTTTTGCTATCGCCGCTTTTGTCGCCTCACACGCTTCCGCCTCACATTGATCGAGTGCGAGGAGGCGGATGAGCGTCATGGTTTCCTCTGGCATCTTTTCGCCGCTGATCCGCCGCACGATGGAGCTGCTCCCTTCGGGAATGAGTGCGGTTTCCGTGATGATACCTTTACGCACGACAATGGTGCTCGTCGCCTCATAGGTCATATTTACGATGAGGGATTCTTTGGGAAGCGAAGAACTCTCCCGTGTGACGGAAAGCAGGGCGCGCGTGTCGGAGCGAAGCGTGGGAGGCGGGCATGCAAAAACTTTTGAGAGAGCTTCAGCAACATCTCCGCGTATCTTCGGCTCGCATTCCGAAAGGAGCGCGGAAGCCGCGATATGATGCGCGTGTTTTCCGAGGGGTTTCAAGGTCGGGTACCCGTTCAGCTCGACTCTGATGATGCCTGCTTCGAGAATTTTACCGTGGTCATATTCGGTGTCGGCTTCGAGCGCCTGCCGCGCGAGCGAATCCAGCATGCTCCTCTCGATCTTTGTCTCCACTTTCAATTGTGTCGCTGCGCGGATGGTCTTCGAACGGGTCCATGGTGAATGGATAACGGCACACGCGGAATCTACGTGTTGCTTGCCCACAGCAGCTTCGCCGTACTTCGCGAGGACCTTTTGCGCCATCTCTCCGAGAAGCGATATCGTGCCTGATATGCTTGCTTCGGAGCTTCTTTCACCTGCGGGAAGTGCAGAGCGCTCCGAAATGAGAATACGCGCGTTTCCGTGCGCCCCGATTCGGACTATTCCAACTGCAACGCTGCCGTTTCCAACATCGGCAACAGCAATAGTCCTTCCGCTCTGTTTCCCCATGAGGCGGAACATCCTGACAAGTATAGCAAGAAATTATTGCAGTACCGCTTTTATTCTCCGAATCCCTGCGGCAACCGCTTCTTCTTTCAAAATTGAAAATTTTGTCCCGAGCGGAGTCGAGGGATCGAAACCATCCGCAATCTCCCGAGTATTAGAAACGTGCGGGCCGCCGCAGAATTCGATGGAAAAGGTCTTCTCGAGAGGACCGATGGAATAGACGGAGACGCGCTCGGGATACTTCGCACCGAACTCATGCTCGGCGCCCAGTTTCTCGGCCTCCTCTTTTGACATCTCTGTCCGGATGACCGGTATTCCCTCCTTGATCTTCTCGTTCACGATTCGCTCCACTTCCGCGAGCTGCTCATTGGTCATTTTTTCTCCGTGCGAGAAATCAATGCGCAGCCGTTCCTGTGTAATGTTCGAGCCGCGTTGCTTCACGTGCTCGCCGAGCACGATCTGGAGCGCCTTGAGAAGCAGGTGGTGTGCCGTATGAAGACGTGTCGTCTTTTCCGATGTGTCGGCGAGGCCGCCACGGAATTTTTGCACAACACCCGCGCGCGAGATCTCCTGATGCTTTTTCATCTCCCGCCTGAAACCTTCCTCATCCACGCCGATGTCGCGCTCTTTCGCAAGCTCCATCGTCATCTCGAAGGGAAAGCCGTGCGTGGTGAAGAGGATGTACGCCTCCGCGGCCTCGATGTGGCCGGTCGCGGCGATACGCTCGAATTCCCGCATGCCGCGCTCGAGCGTGTGGGCAAATTGCACTTCTTCTCTCCAAATGGTCTCGGTGATCTCCTCGTATGCTGCTTCACCGTCGAGCTCGGCGTATGCTTCCTTGTATTTCTCGATGGTAATAATGGCGGCGCGCACGAGCTGGCTATCTTCCTTGTCTTTGTCGCTCACCGAGAGCTTCATCGCGTGCTGCGCTGCACGCCGGATGAGCCTGCGAAGCACGTAGCCTCGCTCGGTGTTCGAAGGCTTCACGCCGTCGCCGATGATGAAGGTCGCCGCGCGGATGTGATCGGCGATGATGCGGAAGGAGCGGGTGTAGCGGCTATCGCTATATTCTTTTTTCGAGAAATGTATGAGGAGGCCGATGATGTCGGAGAATGCATCAATGGCAAAGATGTCCGCATTTTGTTGCGCGGCGGCGGCGATGCGCTCCAATCCGCCGCCAAAGTCCACGTTTTGCTGCGGCAAGAGGGCAAATCCTCCATCGGGCATTTTGACGTACTGCATAAAGACCGAGTTGCCTATCTCGAGGAATCGTCCGCAGTCGCAGTTGGGATGGCACTCCGCGCCGAAGCGCGCATCGTGTGCAACAAGACCAGTATGACCAAAATCGTAGAACACTTCCGAGTCCGGCCCTCCCGGCTCCCCTACCGGCATGTTCTCCGGCACGCCCGCTCTACTCCACCAATTCTTACTCGCGTCGTAATAAAAAATGCGTCCACCTTGCATCCCGAGGCGAGCACCGTCTTCTTGCGAACCGATGACGACGTCTCTCGCATCAATTCCCTTCTTCGCGAAAAGCTCTTTCCAAATGTCCGCTGATTCGGTGTCGCGAGGAAGCTTGAGTTTTTCATCACCAGCGAATGCGGTTACGTAGAGATTGTTCGGGTCGAGGCCGATCTCGTCGGTAAGGAATTCAAACAGCCATGGAAGTTCTTCTTTCTTAAAGTAGTCGCCCAAGGACCAGTTGCCGAGCATTTCAAAAAATGTCGTATGGCGATTGTCCCCCACCTCTTCGATGTCTTCGGTGCGAAAGGATTTCTGCGAGTCGGCCAAGCGTTTTCCCGCTGGATGCTCTTTGCCGAGGAGATACGTGATGAGCGGCTGCATGCCGGATCCGGTGAAGAGCGTCGTCGGGTCGTTCAGCGGCACAAGCGAGGCGGAAGGTATCACCGTGTGCCCGCGCGCCTCGAAGAACTTGAGATACCTCGTTCGAATCTCCGCAATGTTCATTAAGAGATAAAGTACCGTGTTTTAGCCAAAAAGGAAAGAGCACCACCTTCTTTTGTAGTTGTGCTACCATGCGCGAACATGGAATATCAACTTCACACATTGAAGAACGGGCTTCGGGTCATTCTCGCGCCGATGGCGGGGAATGAGACAGCGACGGTGATGGTGATGACGGGCACGGGTTCGCGCTACGAAGACAAGCGGGAGAATGGCCTCGCACACTTTTTGGAGCACATGTTTTTCAAAGGGACGAAGAAGCGCCCGAGCGCCAGAGCGATAAGCGAGGAGCTCGATGGCGTCGGCGCCGTGTACAACGCCTTTACGGCCAAAGAACGCACTGCCTACTTTGCTAAAGTCTCGGCGCGCTACCTCGACACTGCGCTCGACGTGATAAGTGATATTTTTCTGAATTCAATGCTGCCGGAAAAAGAGATAACGAAAGAGCGCGGCGCGATTATCCAAGAGATAGACATGTATGAAGACATACCGATGCGCACCGTAGATAATGTTTTCGATGAACTGATTTTCGGCAAAGAGCATCCGCTCGGCCGGACGATCCTCGGGCCGAAAGAAAACATCAAGAGCTTTACGCGTAAAGAATTTTCGGCATACTTGAAGCGCAATTACACACCCTTGAACACGGTCGTCTGCATCACCGGAGCGTTCGACGAAAAGAAAGTGCTCGTGAAGATCGAGAAAGAATTTGACGGCTTGACGCATGGCAATCCACCGAATTTCATTTCGTTTTCTTCGGAGCAGAACGAGCCGCGGATTGCGATAAAGGAAAAAAAGACAGACCAAACGCATTTCATTCTCGGCGTTCCCGCCTATCCGTATCTCCATAAGGATGAATACGCACTCGCGGTGCTCACGACCATCCTCGGCGCGGGAATGTCGAGTCGCCTCTTTCTCGAAGTGCGCGAGAAGCGCGGCCTCGCCTATTCGGTACATGCATGGGTCGAGCGCTACCCTGACACCGGCTATCTGGGAGTGCAGGCGGGGGTGGAGCACGCGAAGCTTGAGAAGACCGTACAGACGATACTTGCGGAGTTCAAAAAGATAAAAGAGAAGAAGGTGTCGGCGGCAGAGCTTACAAAAGCGAAGCAGTATCTGAAGGGCACGATGACGCTCGCACTCGAAACGAGTGACGAGATCGCAAACCACGCGGCTACTTCGATGATCAACCTCGCCCGTGTGCGCCCGCTGGAGGAAATCCTCAAAGGTATCGACATTGTCTCTGCCGACGACATCCAGCGCGTCGCCCGCGACCTGCTACGCACCGAACGCCTCAACCTCGCCATCATCGGCCCACATGTGCATAAAGAGAAATTTCTTTCTCTCCTGCGTCTATAGCTATTCTAGTATTTTGCAAAACACTGCAATAGCGAATGCAAAGTAATTGTTAACACCTGAAAATCCTTGCGGAGAGTATTTTGCAACTATGTGCTCATTCGCGCGAATTAGAATATAGCGGCTAGATGGTCTTCAGGATTTGGAAATCTTTTTTGAGGGTTTCGACGAGGGACTGGTTGTAGATGGCGGCGGCGGGGTGGTATTGGGGGACGATTTTGAGGGTTCCTCCCCACGGCGCTTCGGTTTCGTAGACTTTGCCGTGCGCACGCGATATGGGCTCAAGCTCGAATGAGAGGCCGAACTTTCGCATGATGTACTCCATGGAAAATCTGCCGAGCGTTGCGATACACTTGGGCTGGATTATTTCTATCTGCCGGTCGAGAAATGGCGCGTAAAGCTCGATCTCGCTCGGAAGCGGATCGCGATTGCCCGGAGGCCTGTCTTTCACGATGTTGGTGATGTATACATCTTTACGCAGGATGCCAATATTTTCGAGAAGCTTGTCAAGAAGTTTGCCAGCCGCGCCGCAAAACGGCCTTCCCTGCTCCGCCTCATTTTTTCCCGGAGCTTCGCCGATGAACATGATGTTGGCGTCGTGACTCCCCTCTCCGAGGACTGCATGATAGTTATTCTCCCGCCGGTAGTCGGAAAGCCCGCCCGTGAGCGCGATGACCTCGTCCCTAATCGCTTTCATTCGCTCATATTTTTCAGCGTTCATACACCCGCTCTGATTTCAGAATGGCCTGTTTGCGCAAGTCTCCACCTCTGTTGTATCCGCCTATGCCGCCGTCGGAGCGGACGACGCGGTGGCACGGAATACCCTCATCGTAGTTGGTGCGCATAATGGCGCCCACGGCGCGAGCGGCCTTCGGGTTGCCTGCTCGTCGCGCTATTTCCTTGTACGTCATCGTCTTCCCTTTCGGGATCTTGCGGACGATAGCGAACACTCGATCGTGAAATGTAGATTTACGAAATCCAAACTTTTTCATAAGCCGAGTGTTGACTGAATCTCTTTCTTTGGTTTTTGTGTTTGAGTTCCCACACGATCCTGGAGCTCTTTTCCGGCAGTTTCGCGATAGCCGCAGTATTCGCATAGCTCCGCACGTGCGGGAATCGTCTCGCTGTGCAGACATTCGGCAAGTTTTAGTATCGTCGGCTCGATCCATGAGTCGTCGCCTTTGTAGGCAATCAATTTCACATCAAACTCGAGCTTACCGTCGAAAGCGGGCGCATCGCTTTTGCCGTTCACGTAGACGAAGTATGCTGTATCGGAAACCTTCAGACCGTTCTTCCGCAAAAGCCACTGGTATACCTCGACCTGCCGCTTGTAGGCCTGCTGCCAGTAGCCGTCGAGCGAGACTTCCTCTTTCTTGCTCGTCGCTTTGTAGTCGACGACGATGACCTCGTTTTTGGGCGTTACCCAGACGTCGTCTATTCCCCCGCGCACAGTCAGGTTAGTTTTTTCGTGTAGGAACTGCACACCGCGCCGCATCGCATCGCGCCACTCCTCCATGCGCGAATCGTTGAGCGGGATCGCATCCACTTTATACGTCTTCATCAGCGGGTGCGGCTCACCTTTTGCCCTGTGCACGTCGAATTCGCGCTTCATAAGCTCATCGACGGCGTTGTTGAGAGAGAAAGCCGGCCATTCGGGACGCTTCACGCCGAGCCGCTGGTCGAGCCAGAAACAGCGCGGGCATTCGATAAAGAGGTCGATCTTGGAGCGACTAATACGGAATGGCTCGGTGCTCTTCGGATCGAAGAGTCCTTTCGTGCGACGTACATATCCTCTCGGCATCAGCGAAGTATAACCCGTTCCCTGCTGACTTCGTAAGTCCCGCGGTTACGAAGTCCTACTATGCGATCTTATAGCGCGGGAACGTCGTTCTTCACCTCCTCAAACCAATGCTTGAAACGATTCTCCACGTACCACATGCCCGTGAACATGATGAGCGAGAGAAGTGTCGCGAAGATCGCGACACTGTACATCCCAAAACCCACCGCCATCCCGATGCCGGCGGCGATCCAAAGGCCTGCGGCGGTCGTTACACCGTGGAGCGAATCGCCGCGAAATATGATGAGCCCGCCTCCCAAAAAGCCGATGCCCATGATGACAGCCGCCGCGACGCGCATCGGATCGAAGGAGAGAATCCCGAGATAGGCGACATCGACAAAGCTTCCTGTAACAACGAAGAGGCAGGCGCCCAAGCTCACGAGTCCGAAGGTGCGCGTGCCAGCGGCTTGTTTTGCGAGAACAGCACGCTCCGTGCCGATGATGCCGCCGAGGATCATCGCAAGGAGAAGCTTGCCGAAGATGATGATGTTCGGATCAAAAAAACTCTCGGGTGTAGGCATTTGATAAGTATATCGTATTTGGTATCTGGTATTTCGTATCGTGTGAATTGAATACGATATACGAGATACTATCATATCCGATACCGATTCTATACGCCGCAGAGTCGCTGTGCTTCGTTGAGAACCTGCGGGATACGAGCGGGTTTTACGCCATACTCATCGAGGAGATGCGGTGCAGAAACGCTCTTGCACAAAACGATCTTGTTGTCCAAAAAGCGATGCTTTTCACCTTCCGTGAGCGTGGTGAGGCAGGTGAGAGGATGCACGCGCGCCCCCTCGATCATGCTCATGAGATTGTTCGTGTGCGGATAGTCCCACGCAAGAAGCGTGAGATTGGAGCACTGCGCGTAGCGGATGGCATTTCGCGTGAAGGTAGTATTCGTGACGAGCCAGCCTTCGTCAACACGCGACGACTCGTCGGGAGAGTTGCGCAGATCCTCATATCGCGCCTTCACGTAGAGCGCGTCTTTGATGTCAGTCTTTCCGCCCGCTTCGTTGTGGAATTTCGCCTCGATGCCCACACGCTTCCCTTTTTTCTCTGCAAGGACATCGACCTCATGAGGTGCGCAGCGTCCGGTGAGTGCGACTCCCGTACGCGCATTCCATCCGTGTGCGCGCAAGACCTCCGCAAAGAACTGCTCGAATGGAAAACCGGAAGGGCCGAGCGCGAAGAGCGCACGCTTGATCGAATAGCGCGCAGCTACGGGCTGCTCTTCCTCCCGCCGCAGCATCTCGTAGGCGTGCCGATATATCTCTTCCGTCGTCATGCCTGGGCGCAGTTCTCTCGCAACGTGTGAGACGATGCGGTCGCGGATCGCTGCGGAGGCTCCAGAGTGATCGAGCGAGCTTTCGAGTTTCGTTGCATCGAACGGCTCCATCTCGCCGTCCGCTTTCGTGATCAGGATGGCACTCTTCATCGCAAAATTGTACCACCTCCGAGACAGCGCTCCCCCTTATAGAGAACGAGCGATTGCCCAGGAGCGACGATGTGCGGTTCGAAGAAGGCGCCTCGCACCTCTTCCCCCTTCTTTTCGATGCGAACTCGCGCAAGCGTTTCTCTATATCGGGCTTGCGCGTCTGCCTCACAAGGAAACGATGGCAACTCTCCTATCCAATTGACGTGTTCAAGTGTGATCTCCGTTCGCGCGGCTTCGAGACGATTCGGTGAGACCGTGATAGTGTTTGCCGAAATGTCCGTTGAGACAATGTAGTGCGCGCCCTCTGCGTTCGAGCCGCGCATAGTGAATCCGTGCCGCTGTCCTATCGTATAAAGCGCTGCTCCGCTATGTTCTCCCATCGCGTTTCCACGCACATCGATGACGGCGCCTCTCGCGAGTGGAATGAATCGTGCGAGGAATTCCTCCATTGAGACATCGCCTACGAAGCAGAGGCCCTGGCTATCGTGTTTCTCCGCATTCGGAAGGCTGAATTTTTTTGCAAGTGCGCGGACTTCCCGCTTCGTGAGATCGCCGACCGGAAAGAGGGCGCGAGAGAGCTCTTCCTGCCCGAGTTGCCAGAGGAAATATGATTGGTCTTTTGCGCTGTCGCGCCCGCGCAGAAGCATATTCGGGTTTCGTAAACCCGAATATTCGGGTTTACGAAACCCGAATATCTCACTGTTCCTTCTGATACGACTATAGTGTCCTGTTGCGATGAAGTCCGTGCCTTCCGATCTCGCCCATTTCATAAAATGCCCGAACTTAATGACGCGGTTGCAAAGGACGTCGGGATTCGGAGTGATTCCGCGCGCATAGTCCGCGGTCATCGCGCCAACGACTTCCCTCTTATACTCGTCGGAAAAATCAATTTCGCGAAACGGGATCTGAAGCGTAGCGGCTACGCGCATCGCGTCGAGCCTATCCTCACGCCACGTACACTCGATAAACTCCGGCTGCCATATCTTTATGAAAACTCCCGTCACATCATGGCCTTGCTGTTTGAGCAGCGCAGCTGCGACAGCGGAGTCTACGCCACCCGAAAGGCCTACAAAAACTTTCATCATCGGCGCACTATACCAAAAAAGCTTTGTCAGCTGCCGAGGTATTTTCTCTTCAGGCGCAAATGCTCCTGATAGGTTTTTGAATAGTGTGTGACGTGGTTGCGATCGGCGAGATAGTAAAAGTAACCATGTTCGACGGGCGTAACGGCAGCAAGAAGTGAATCGAGCGAGGGCGAG
>Ga0209542_10007857_pt1 | contig 20109 bp, 17 predicted proteins | sample RifCSPhighO2_01_FD_184028 | JGI IMG/M metagenome (GOLD analysis project Ga0209542, IMG submission 184028) | Soil microbial communities from Rifle, Colorado - Rifle CSP2_plank highO2_0.1 (SPAdes) (version 2) | ecosystem: Environmental > Terrestrial > Deep subsurface > Rock core/Sediment ...
AAAAATTCTGAATTCGTTTGGAAAAATGGGGGGAAATCAGTGGGACGCGCTTCGCGCGTCCCACCTTCTGGCTTTGAAAAAGCCGTTGAGTTCTGTATTGGTGCCCTCGGCAGGAATCGAACCTACAACTATCCCTTAGGACGGGACTGTTATAATCCATTTAACTACGAGGGCTATACTCGACCAATGTAGCATACCGTCATTAAAAATGCCCGCGAGGCGGGCGTTTTTGGTGCATGAGAAGTTACAATTAGAGACCGAGTGCGTTTTCGAGGCGCTCTTTGTCAAAGCCGACAAGCAGTTCATCGCCAACAGTAATAACCGGCACGCCCATCTGACCGCTTTTTTGCTTCATCTCTTCCCTCTTTTGAAGATCTGTTGCAACGTCGTGTTCGGTGTATTGAATATTGTGTTCTGCAAAAAACTCTTTCGCCATGTGGCAGAAATGGCAGGTTGGGGTGCTGTAAATTACTACGTTCTTGTCCATGCTCTAAACTTTAACATTAATAATGTTTCTCTATTTTATCACAAGTTTTACTTGTGCGGGTAGGGGGAATCGAACCCCCGTCTCAACCTTGGGAAGGTCGCGTCATGCCACTAAACTATACCCGCAAGTCTATCTCCAAAACATCAGAGCTTGGAGGAATCTGCCGAAAGGCCTGCCCTCTTGTGCCCCCTCTGCCCCGCTCTGATTGGGAGCATCGACGATAACGATAACCTCTTCTCCTTCTTTTGCAACCTCAAATTTCTGGCGTATTTCTTCTTCAATCCCGCGGTCGGTACGCAGTCGCGCAATTTCCTCATTGAGCGCCGCTTCGCGCACCTGCAACTCTTCCAGATATGCCTGACGCTCCCCTTTAGTAATCCTGGTCTGACGTTCTTGCATAAAGACCCCCCAGACGCTTAGAGCGAGCCACAGGCAGGCAAACCCCAAAACGACGATGGCGGGCCATGAATAGAGGTATTGTTTGAACCGTCGGCGCTCGTAGAAATCGAACATTGTTAAGAGGTAAGGGATAAGAAAGTAGTAAGTAAAAAGAATGGTTGGGCCTTGCTTCAATCCCCAACCGCCCTTATTATATCTTATACCTTATCCCTTATACCTTACTACTTGCTTATGTTGTTTCATCGAAGGACTAAAAAGATTGTTAAATACACGTGGATGGTGTTGGGAATCCTCATCATCTTGAGCATGACCCTCTTCTTCGCGCCCGGCCTCATTCCCGGCTTCTAGAATCCTCAATTATTTATCGTCGGCACGGAACATCTTCAGGAACACGTCTTGGGGAATGTTGACCTTCCCCTGCTCTTTCATGCGCTTCTTGCCGCGCTTTTGCTTCTCCCATAATTTTCGTTTTCTCGTAATATCTCCGCCGTAGAGGTAGCCAGTCACATCCTTTCGAAGAGCGGCAACTCTGCGCGAGGCAAGGATTCTCCCAAGCGCTTTCGCTTGGATTTTCATAACGAACTGCTGACGCGGCAAAAGCTGAAACAGTCGCTCCACAACAGCTTCAGCATCTTCCTGCACACGCCTGCGCGACACCACACGGGCGAAGGCGGGCACTGGTTCGTCGGCGATCAAGACATCGAGCTTAACCACGTCGGCCTCTTTCGTCCCCGCAAATTCATACAAAATAGAGCCGAAGCCGGACGTGACGTTCTTCAGTCGATCGAAGAAGTTGCGCATGAGCTCCCGAAGTGGCATGAAGGCGTACATTTTCGTGCGATCACCGCCGAAGTTCTCCGTGTCCCCCACCTCTGCCTCATGTTCAAAGAGAAGCTGTGAAATGACGCCAATGTATGTTATCGGCGCGATAATCTCAACCGCAACCCATGGCTCGAGTATTTTCTCCACGAGGTGGTCTTCCGGAAAGGCAAGCGGCGAATAAATCTTTTTGTGTGTACCGTCTTTAAGAACAGTTTCGTACGTGATCGATGGAGTTGTCACCACCAACTCGAGATCAAACTCGCGCCGCAGGCGCTCGGTGATAATCTCAAGGTGGAGCATCCCCAAGAAACCGCATCGGAAGCCGCGTCCCATGACGCCAGACGTTTCTTCTTCGTATGAGAGCGACGAATCCGAGAGATTGAGACGCTGGAGTGCCGCCCTAAGCTCGGTGAAATCATCCTGACTTTCCGGGTATACGGATGCCCAGACAACCGGCGCTGGCTTTTGATACCCCTCAAGTGCTTCTGCGAAGCTCCCTGCGGCAACAAGAGTGTCGCCGACAGAGGCAATGCCGGGCTTTTTAATGCCGGTGACAATATAACCAATTTCTCCCGCCTTAAGTGCAAGTGTTGGCCTTTCTTCCGGAGAAAAGATCCCAACCTCAAGCGAGGTGAACGTTTCTTCGGCTGCCTTAAAGAGCAACTTCTTGCCTTTCGGAAGGGTTCCGTCAAGCACACGGATATAGACAATCACGCCCCGATGGGAAGAATACTGAAAGTCGAAGATGAGTCCTCTGAAATCTGGTGATGAACTCTCGGGAGGAGGAATTCGTTTCACTACTTCATCAAGAAGCTCAGTGACTCCCTCCCCAGTTTTCCCGGAACACGTAAGGATGCTCTCTGGGTCACACTGAAGCGTCTCTGCAACCTCTTTTTTCACTTCTTCGATTCGCGCCAAAGGAGAATCAATCTTGCTTAAAACAGGAATGATGACGCGTCCGAGATCTTGGGCCATGCGCAATGTTGAAAGTGTTTGCGCCTGCACCCCTTGTGTTGAATCAACCAACAGAATGGCTCCTTCGACTGCCTTGAGTGCCCGAGAAACTTCGTAATAGAAATCAATATGGCCGGGAGTATCAATCAGATTCAATAAGTACGCGGAATCATGCGGACCTGACGCGGATTTGTGCGGAATTGTTTCTGCGTCTTTCCGCGTACTTTCTGCGTTCCTTCCGCGGTGCGGATGCCAGAGCATCCGCACCGGTTGCATCTTAATGGTGATGCCGCGCTCACGCTCAAGTTCCATGCTGTCGAGCACCTGATCCTTCATCTTTCGTTTTTCGACTGTTCCGGTAAGCTCAAGCATGCGATCGGCCAGAGTACTTTTACCGTGATCAATATGGGCTATGATGGAAAAATTTCGTATGTTTTGAATCATAAATCAGTCCTTCGTCCAATCCGCACAGCAAGCTAGCTGTGCGGATTGGACGAAGGCACCAGGGCTGCTTTTTTGGTAGGGGAAGCGGCCGCCGCCGCTTCTTTTGTAGTGCCTCTCAACCCCGGCAAGCAGAGCTTGCGAAGCTTCTCGGCACCACCAATAAAATTAATGTACTGATTCTATGCAGAGTCGCTCTGCATGGGCTTTTTCTAGAGTTCGGTTTCGTCGACGCCCACCGTGGGAGTTTTCCAGAATTTGTGCCGAAGTGACGTGTGAATCTCGCGGATTTCACGGCTACCGAGCACCCACAAGAGCAGTATACCGCACAATATCCCGATACTACCCGCGAAAAATCCCTGGGCAAATATACCCCAGAAGGAGTTAAGGTCAAAGAGATTACCGAGGACATCAAGTAGCCAATGTACGATAAAGCCCATAACTATCGACGCCGAAAGTACTTCGAAGGTGACTCGCGAAAGTACCTTGGAGAATTCTTTTGATTCGCGCTGAAAGAGAAACCAGAAGATTCCTGCTTGTATAATAAGAGCAAGCGAGTACCCAAGGGGGAGCATGAGAATTGCGGTCCCCGGAATATCTTCAACGCGCAACAGGGATTCAACAAAGTAACGCCACAGTGCGCTTGAAGCAAAGAGTTTTGTGAGACCAAAGGCAAGCGCGACGATTAAGAGGGCTGAAAAAACATTTACCAGAAGCGGTTTGAGCGTGTTCCCTGCGGCGTAGTAGCCGCGTACAAATAGCAGAGAAAGACCCTGTGCGGCAAGCGATATCGCAAAGAGGGCGAGTGCCGCCGCAGTAAGGCGCGTATCAGACCAGTCAAACGCTCCGGATCCCAAAACCACGCGCACAATCTGCGCGCGCAAAACAACAAAGAGAACGATGACCGGGACAGACCAGAAGATAATATGCCGTGCGGCCGTTGTCATGTGAACAATAAACGTCCCCCGCTCTCCACTCGAAAAGAGGCGGGCAAGCGTCGGGAACGCCGCAACCGAGTAGCTCGCTCCGATAATAGAGAGCGGTGCCGCTTGCAGATTGAATGAGAAATTGAAGACTGTGATGGACCCTTCCGCCATCACAGAAGCAATACCCGCAAGAACGAGGAGCGCCACATGATTCACTGAAAGCGCAAGAGTGCGCGGTAGCGAAAGCACAATGACGTTTCGTAATTCGCGAAAGCGGAGTCGTACAGTCATGCGGGAAAGAAATCCTCCGCGTATGATGAACGGCAACTGCACGCTTGCGTGCAGTATTGCACCGAGGACAACTCCATACCCAAGTCCCAGAATCCCAAATTGCGGATACCAGAAGAGGGCACCCACAATAATGCCAAGATTGTAGAAAAGCGGCGCGACCGCAAAGAGAAGAAATCTGCCGTAGACCTGAGTGATGCTTGCGAAGATGTTGGAAATTCCGAGGAAAATGGGCTGCAACAGAAGAAGTCGCGTGAGCAAGACGAGGTCCCCAAACAGAGGGCTGTCCACAAGGCCTGGGAAAAGATACGGAAGCAGACGTGGCGCCGCTGCAAAGAGTAGCGCACTAACGATTACAATGCTGGCAAAAAAAGCAGAGAACACATTTCCAATGAAGCGACGCTGTCGTTCTTGCACATCATCTCCCTGGACTGTCAGAAACGGAATCAGCACGTATATTGACACCATTGACGCAATTGAGACGAATACCAAATCAGGAAGTCGAAACGAAGCATAGTATATATCGAGCGTTGCTCCCGCACCGAAGATGTGCGCCAACAGCCGATCCCGCACCAACGCAAGCACGGTAGAGAAGAAGGCAAAAAGCCCCAACACATACGCGGCCTCATGCAGACCGCGTATTTCACGATGAAGCAGGTTGAGGATTCTCTCTACCATGCCTCTATATTACTCTCTCACAGGAGGTGCGTCTCTCAACTGCGGCGCCGTGGAAGGCGGCGTGAAGTTCTCAAAAGGCGCCCGTCCGGCAACAAGGTTTGCGATAATTGACTGCACTTCTTCGTTGTCTTTGTTTAGCTCCTCAATCCTTTTAAACTGTGCAAGCGCTTCTTGCTTTTTCCCAAGTTGGTAGAAGGAAAGCCCCAAGAAGTAGCGCGCGTTTGAGTATTGCTCGTTGAGAGAAACTGCGCGCTCAAGAGCTTCTGCAGACGCCCCATACTGTCCCGCAGAATATCGAAGGAGGCCGAGCTGGAAGAACGCTACCGGATTTGAAGGCGCAAGAAGTGACGCGGCCTCAATCGACCGAATAGCGTCATTGATTTTTCCTTCTCCCATTTCGATTTGGGAGAGAAGGAAGATCGCGTCGGTGTAATCTCCCTTCAGCCGAAGGGCCTCTGCAATATAATCGCGGGCGCCCGCGTTGTTATTATTCTGCGCTTCCGTCCTAGCCAGCAAGAGCCGCAGGCGCGGGCTTGATGGATTCTGTTCGACTGCGCGCTCATACGCTATCTTGGCGTTGTCATACGCACCGCTTATGCGAAGTGGAATGAGCGCCTCGTACACCGTTGCAAGCGCAACCCAGTTTTGATAGTTCGCCGAATCTTTTTGAATTGCGCGCTGTGCGTATCCTACCGCCGTGCTTAATACCTGACGGAATGTCTGTATTGTTTCAGGCGAGCTATTATTCTGTGACACAATAGCCCCCAACCGCCGCATACTAACCGCGGAAGCGGCGCGCAACGTAGCATCGTTTTCATCAACCAGGAGTGCGCGGCCGACCGACCGCTCTGCGGCATCGAGGTTTTCTCCTGTAATACGAGTTGCATGCTCTGCATAGACGGACGCAACGAATTTTCCTCCAACTACATAGATCCCGACTGCGGCACCACACAGTGCCACAAACAAAAGTGCGACGACGCCAAAGCCGACTTTAGGGTTACTGCTTAGGGAGAAGTCGAGAGTTGCGACCTGCCCCGCCTGTCTCAAGCTTGCAACAAATACGCCGGTAAAGAGAAAAGCAAAAAAGAAAAGGGGTGTCTGCGGGACATAGAGCAGTGAGAGCACCCACAGAAAGAGCGCCGAGAGGAAAGAAGAGAGCGTCAGATAATTGTCGAGGCGGCTTTGATCAAAACGAAGGTATGCTTTTATTCCTTCCCAAAGAAACAGCCCCAAAAGAAGAAGCAGAGCAAGCCCACCAAGCAATCCTGTAGAGACAAGGAAGGTCGGCAGTATCCCAACCCCGTACTGAAAGTCGGTGTCCCAGAATGCCGTCCCATTTATTCCTGCGGGCTTCTGAAGCAACCACTGTCTCCCAAAGTTGTTTGGCCCAACGCCGAAGAGAGCATGGTCGGTGTATGTCTTTGTAAGGATGTCGAAGGTGCTCTGCCACGAAGGTCGAGCTTCTATTTGGTACAGATTGAATTGCGCGCTGATGTAATTCTCAAACATGTTCCCCGCAAAGACAAAGAGGAGCGAGATGAAAAAGACAAGAAGGACTGCTCCGGAGAGGCGCTCCTTGTGGGGTTCTCCATCAAGCACATCAGCACTTTGGGCATCTTTTGGCACTACAAACCGGTCCGCAAGAAAACGCCGCGCAAGCAGTAGAAAAGAAAGTGACGCAAGCACAATCCATACTAAAGTGAAGTTCACGACAGCAAGGAGGAGTAGCGATGCAACGAGACTTCCATACACAACTGCCTGCAAAAGTCCTTTCGGACGCAGAAGATCGAGGATGGAGATTGAGAGGAGCGCAATCAAACCGGAAAATATCGCAACATCATTCCATTTTCCCAAAAGATTCGACGTAGCCGCAACAAGAATGTCGAACGAGAATGTGCCGGGCCCGAGAATTAGACGCACCGCCTGGAAGAGGAAGAAAATAAAGAATGATGCAATAAGCGCAAGTTGTACATTGATGATTCTCCCCCGCGAGTTAAAAAGAACGGATCCTAGAAGTAACCCTAAAAAGAAAATTGTCATCGAGAGCGTCGTGTCGATTTCAAACCCCTGCCCTACGAGGGAGTGCCACACAGATCCAGAAATTAGCGCCGAGACAAGAGACGCAAGTGGCAATAGTAACCCCGCGGCAAGGAGCGCGGTTTTGGGAATGCTGATGCTGTTTCCCCTCAAGCGAGCTACTGCCCAGAGAATAAAAGAGATCAAGACTCCCCCAGCGAGGAGCGCCCACTTAGCAAACTCAAACGAAACAGACGCGAAGGGAACAAAAAAGATAGGAAGTAAGAAGACGGTAATAAGCGCTATGACTGCGGCAATCGAATCGAGATCTTTGAGCACCATGTTGAGGATTTACTTTTATATTTTATGTTCCTCCAGTATAGCAGAATATTGAGGGAGTCTCTAAAACAGTACTACTCTTTACCTGTGTACAAACGGTAACGGCCCCGCGTGAAGCGGGGCCGTTATCATGTACGTTGTGCACCTATAAGCCGAATTCTGTACCGGTTTTGCCCACCGAAGGTGGTGCAAAACCGAGTATCCTGAGTTTATCGAAGGATTACAGTCCCTCGACTTCGCTCGGGACGCTCGATTTTGTATTCACCTGCGGTGAACAAAATCGGCGATAGCCATTTATCTGGTCTTGACGTTACCGTCTTGATCTAGCGGCACTCCGAGCACCACTTTTAATGTCGAATCAATTCTGGGCCTTCAGGGATTCGTGACATATCACTCCCTAAAGCATATTTGGACTCAAAATTAAAAGTGGTGCTCGGCACGGCCTTGCTCGAAGGTAAGGATTTAGCCGTTTCACCCTTCGACTTCGCTCAGGGCAAGCCCTAACCTTATATCGAAGATTCATCCCTTGCGGGATGCTTCACTTCTTTCGTCGTGAAGCGTCTCTGCTCGCACCTCGTGGATTACTCCAGACGGGCGTTACCCGCTACCGTGCTCCTCGTTCCTTACGGAACGGGCCGAGTTCGGACTTTCCTCACCAATCTTGCCCACCGAAGGTGGCTGCAAGATTGAGCGCCCTGAGCTTGTCGCCCCTCAATTCCACTCGGGGCGACCCTGAACTTCATTGAAGGGTCGAAGGGCTGTCCCTCGATTTCACTCGGGACGCTCGATCCTGCAACTGCCTGCGGCAGGCATGATCGGCGCGACTACCCGATGCACAGGTGCATTATACCACAGGTGTGGTAAAGAGTATACAAAAAGCAAAAAGAATACGACCCGACACAGTGTGTGTCGGGTCGGTAAGGGCACATGCCCAAGTACAAGAGTCGAGAACCCGAGGACTAAGCGCTACTTGCGGCGCCCGGCGAACCACCAGCAGTCGTCCCAGCCAAGGTCGTCGCGGCCGACGCTCACGAGGCGCTCGCCGTCCCAGCGATCGAAAGCGGCATAACACCACTTGCCGTTCTTGTCCTTCCAATGGGTGCAGTTGGGGTGCTCGTCAGCGAAGGCCGGGTCGGCCTTGTTGACGTCAGCGAGGTTGTCCGGATACTCGGGCAGGAGCCCGTGCGATTCGAACTCCTTTTCGAGGTCGTCGTCGCTGATGTGGCCGCCGCGCTTTGAGAGGTCGAGCGGGAAGAAGATTGTCTTTCCTTCCTCGCCCGTGCCACGTGGCATGGCTGAAACGACAGCGTCATCCACGTAGAGCCTACGGCCGGTGGCCTTGAGCACCTCCATGGGCGACGGCATGAGGCTTGCCTTCCAGCGGTGAACGATCATGTTGCTGAACATCTCGGCCTGCTTGCGGAAAACCGCAAACATCTGCATGCCGAGATTGTCGACGCCGAGCACTTGCTGGGCGATTTCCTTTGGGATTTCAGAGCTGTGCTTCCGCATCGCGGCACGAACCTGGTCGAGGGCGGTCTCAATCTGTCTGCCAGTCATTTCATCAGATGCGATCATGGTCTCAGCCATGGCGTCACCTCCTTATTGCCAGCGGGCTCTTGCAAAACGCAAGTTTGCCATAGCAGAAAATCCTGAGCGCAGTCGAAGGACTTTCTGCTATGGCAAACACAATAAAAATCAAGGAACTCCCTATTTTTCAATTATATCAAACAATAGGATATCTGTCAAGTCCTGAAACTTTTTTCGTCCGCGTTGTCCGTTAAAGCGAGAAATGTACGTTGTGAGGGCTTTCCGCCAAAGGCAGATACACTCCGGCCGCATGCACGGGGTCCGTCCGTTGTCCGTTAGAGCGAGGATATTCAATTTGAAAGACCTTGCGTAGGCGCTCGCAGCACGGTGCCTGCCGCTTGCGTGTTGCAACAGCGGCAGGACCGAGCGCCGAGCTGCAGCTATAGCCGGCGCTGGCCGGCTTTATGTGTGTCTTTCAAATTGAATATCCGAGCGACCTATTCGATCTCACACACCCCTCCTGCGCACGCCAATTCATTCTTCACTTCTGTTTCGTCACGCAGTTCATACGTCATGAGCTTTGCGTAATCAACGTTCTCAAAATTTTTCAGAAGCTGTTCATACTTCTCTTTCGTAATCGCTTCGTACGGCGCAAGCTGGTAGACATGCTCGTTTCGCGGTAAGAAGGAGAGTCCGCCGATAATATCCCAATGTTCGTAGAGCCAGTTTGCAACTGCGATCCATTCATCCGTTCCAACCGAAATTGTCGTTGATGGATTGTGCTCGGTAAAGTTCTCTTTCACCACTTTCCAGTGTTCGAGTTGCTGTAGTGCAGTGAGGTCGTCTTTGAGCACGACACCTTTGGGCGACTTGACGGGGAATTCCAGAACGAACGTGTTTGCTTTGTCCATCGTCTGCCCCACTTCCGGGTGATACGGCACGCCCTGATCACGAAGTAATTTAAAGAGTGAATCAGTAGCGCTGATACGGATGCGGCGGATGTAGTACTGCGAGTGACGCGGGTGCATACCGGACGCGCAATTGGTCGTTTGCGAGACAGTGCCGGAGGGCTTCACACAGGTAACCGCGTTTGATGCATTGATGCCGAGCCGCTTTGCATACTTTTTGTTGACGGCAATCGCTTCAGCGCGCAGTTTTCGAAGCACCTCTCCCTTGCGCACCACTGCAGAATCCCACTGTCCGGTCATGGAGACTCCCAACAGACGCTCCACTTCGCAATTCTCCTTCCACTCTTTTGAGAGGAACTTGAAATTGGTGAGAGAAGATTGATAGGTTCCCAAGATTGCGGCAACGCGCGTCTTGCGCAAAAGCGAGCTTTCGGTGTCGGTCGCCCGACAGATGACTTCGGTGAGGTTGCAGAATTGTTTTGACTGCAGAATGATTTCCCCACACGGGTTCGTGCCGGGCTTTCCGTATTTGTTCGGGCCTGCTTCCAGTGTGTCGCCATACTTTTTCTGGAGGTACTCGAGTCGGCGCTTTGGAAGTTGTTTGATGAGGCCGCCGCGATTGAAAATGCCACGCTCTCCGGTTCCCGCCTTCATAAGCGAGATCCATTCCTCCATAAACTCGTCGTTGGAGGGCCTCTCTTCGTAGACTGCCGAGTTGTTCGCGAGTGAGCGCTGGGGGTTCGTAAGCCAGAATTGGCCGTTTTTCGCGTCGCGAACCTGATCATCGTCGAGGTCGGAAATCGAGATCATCGCCGCGCGACGGACACCGCCGGAGACGATTGCTTCACCAATCTTGCAGATAATGTCGTGGGCGTCGATATTGCGAAGCCGGCGTCCCTGCCGTGCAAGGATGCGTTCGCGCGTGAAATCAAGAAGGTCGCGAAGCGGGTCGGGGCCTGATGCTTTACCGCCCATAGTCTTCAGTCGCGCTCCCGCCGGTCGAATCCTCGAGTAGTCAAACGCAACATCGCTTCCTACAAACCACGTCTTGATGCCGTGTGTGAGCGCATTCGCCCACCCTTCGGCGGAATCATCAATGACGTATGTCGGCGATTTCTTTCCGGTCTGTTGCGTGATAAGCGGCAGCTGTCCGATATTCCAACTCTCCACGCCATAGCCGACTCCCACTCCTTTGGAAGAGAGGTAGAGTATTTCCGCAAAGTCTTCGAGTTTTGTCGGCGCAATGAAGGAACAATTGTAGCCGCATGTGTTGCACCGTCGTGCCGCCTCTCCAGAAAATTGCATCAACCGCATGGATGGCATTACTTCTTGTTTGAGAATTGCTTCACGCAACTCGTCGTATTCTTTTTTCGTCAATTTGTTGCCGAGATTTTCTTTCATGAACGAAATGTAGCGGTCAACAGTTTCAATCCATGTTTCACGGCGACCTTCGTTTTCAACCCACCTCGCGTATGAACGCAAATAGACAAAATATCCCAAATCGTTTCCTTTGAAATATTTTGCGCTCTCTTCAGTGAGCTTCTTTACATGCTCGGGGACCACAATACCGAGCTCGCGCAACTTTGCGCGTTCTGCGCGATAGAGAATGTATGCTTTTGCGGTCGCCACGTAGTCGCACAAAATCAATTGTCGCTCAACTTCATCCTGACATCCCTCGACAGTCGGCAAAAAGTTGCGATATTTGCGCGCAATACGGACTATGTCCGCCGCCACGCGGTGTGCAACCATCACTGCTTCGTCTTTGGAGCCCTCGTGGGTTGCCGTCATTGCCTTATGAATTGCCGAAACAATCTTCGAGAAGTCGAACGGAACAATTCTGCCGTCACGCTTCTGAATTTTTGCTATGAATTTCTTGTAATCGGCAACGTCAACCGGTTCTTTCTTGTCGAATTCGACCTGCGAGTTCATAATCTCGTCTATTTTTGCGCGGGCTTTCACCTGCTTCTTCGCATTAAGCATACGTGGCTCTCTGATAAGACTCATTAGTAATTTGTTCACCTATTTTACTCCTTATATTCACGCGACTACTGTGGAAAAGTGCTCGCACGAAGCATCACGTAATAGAAAAAATGAGGGGTCAATCCTGACCAACTTCCCCCATCAAAGGGAGCTTCATTTCTTAGAGTTGTCGGACCTCGACCATTGCAGTATTCCCGATTTCGATGCGGTGAGCTTTTAAAAATCCAGCGGGAAGTTCGAGAATGTAGCGTGCAGGCGCCTTTGGATAGAAAGCGGCAGGGTAGGTTTCGGGGGCGATGTCTCTTGCCACGTCAATAATCTGAAGTTTCTCATCAAGCCACGCGATATCGATAGAAAACTGCATGTCTTTCATCCAGATGCCGTACGTACCTGAAGAAGGAAACGCAAAGAAGAGCCCGTGGCCGTCTTGAAGAGCAAGAAGATCTGAAAGTCCCTTTCGTCGCGTCTCGTGTGTATCAGCAATTGCTACGGCGATGATCGTCTGACCGATAGTGACTGTTGAAAGTGGCATAGAAAAGATAGTATTTTCCTCTTCCGGTGCCTTCAAGAGCTTTGAAAGAAACGCCGGAGAGAGTAGAAGAATAGCGAGTACTACGAAGATAAAGAATTTGTTCATGCTGTGGGCATCTCTTTAGTGGTTCGTACCGTTGCAAAAGCGAATCTCGTCTTTGTGTTTTGCGTTTTGCCTGCCTGCCGAAGCCTTGGCGCAGGCAGGTGCTTTGGTATTTTGTGTCTCTCGCGTTACACTCCCTTTCATGACCAGCATAGCATATCCAATTCGCATCAATCGATATCTCTCGTTGAAGGGAATGTGTACGAGAAAGGAAGCCGACGTGTTGATACAGAAAGGGAAAGTTCGTGTAAACGGAAACACTGCCGTACTCGGAACAAAAATATCAAAGAGTGATGTTGTGGAAATAGTTGGCTCTGTGCGCGCACACGGATTAGAGTATCGCTACTTTGCATACAACAAACCAAAAGGGGTTGTGTCGAGCGCACCGCAAGGAAATGAGGAAACTGCGGCAGCACTCTCCGGCCTTGGAAAAAATTTTTTCCCAGTGGGACGACTGGATAAAAATTCTCGCGGCCTCCTTGTGCTCACCAATGACGGGCGCATCGTTGACCGCCTGCTCTCCCCCAAGTATGCGCACGAAAAAGAATACGTGGTTTCTGTCGACAAGAAACTGCGCACAAGTGCACTGCACTCACTCCAGAAGGGCGTGCGTATCGAAGGGTATCGCACAAAGCCCGCGGTTGTTACAAAGATAAACGATAGAACATTTTCGATTGTGCTCACCGAAGGGAAGAAACATCAGATACGGCGCATGACAATGGCTATTGGCTACCAAGTGACGGATCTTAAACGCGTACGCATCATGAACATTCGCCTCGGCTCTCTCAAAGAAGGGACGAGTCGCGAACTGGGATCAAAAGAGCGAGAAACTCTCCTCGTTTCTCTCGCTCTCTAGGCACAAAAACGCTTTCGATAAAGCAAACTTTCGTCCACAATCCCGTCAGCAAGCTGACGGGATTGTGGACGAAAGCACCCGGGCTGCTTTTTTGGTAGAGGAAGCGGCCACCGCCGCTTCTTTTGCGGTGCCTCGTAACCCCGGCACGCCAATAAAGCAAATCTCTGCTACTATATAAGGAATAGTATGCACCTTACAGACGTCCCTTTTCACAGACAAAAGACCGCCTATACGTGCGGCCCCGCTTCACTGAGGATGGCATTTGAGTATTTTGGCGAGTGCGCAAGCGAAGAAGAATTGGCGCGGCTTTTGCTGACCGATTCAGAGATAGGAACGCGGCATAACAAGCTCATTGATATTGCAGTGAAGCGCGGCTTCTACTGCTACGTCAATAACGAGTCAACGATTTTTGAAATACAGCATTTTATTTCGCGAGACCTTCCGGTCATTGTGCACTTTCTACAAAACGATGAGGATAACGAGGGACATTACGCCCTCGTCGTTGGTGTTGATGACGAGCACCTTGTCTTCAATGACCCATGGAGCGGCAATCATCTTGAGTTACGGGACAGCGATTTTCTTCCCCTCTGGCAAGATCCGCAAGGAATATACAAACAGTGGCTCATGGTCGTCTCGCGTGACGATTTAAAAGTCGGCAGGCAATTTTTGCCGAAAGACGCAAAGTTAAAAACTATCGAGCACTAAGACAGGTGCGCCCATCTTGGTTGAGCACGACTCGATGTTCTTGTATGTTGATGTCCTCATCGGCAATATGGAGAGTAAGCACAAGACCAGTTGAGACATCTTCATTCCAATACTGGTCGAAGATAAAATTGCCGAGCGAGTAATAGACGGGGACGCCGTCCATGTATTCATGTTCCAAGACAATGTGCGGGTGCGACCCAACAATCATCGCGGCCCCGCTTGTGACAAAAAGCCGCGCAGTGTCACGCAACTCCTGTGGCGGAGGTACATACTCATCGCCCCAGTGCGCATACACAATGACCATGCGTTCGGCAGCGCGCTCTTTTGCAATCACCTCCGCAACGCTCTCTGCGCTCTGTCCTCCAAATTGGTTATAACTTACAAAAGTCATCGGCACCCCATTGAGATTACTTCTCCACAGCGGTTCATCTCCTCTAAGCCCTCCAAAAAAATGTACACCCGATCTTCGGAGATACTCTTGTGTTTTGATAATTCCTTCTTCTCCAAAATTGCCCATGTGGTTATTACCGAGATTCACTCCCGTAATATTGTGCCTCTGGAGTACCTCTGCAGTCGTTGTCGGGAAGGTAAAGCGATAATTCTCCGGGCTCTCCGGAACGGAACCCGCGCTGACTGATGCAAGTTCGGTGATTGGCCCTTCAAGATTGCCGACAACCATGTCGGCTTGGAGTAGAAATGGCTTAATACAAGAGAAGATAAGGTCCTCGCCGCGCTCTTGCCCTACCAAACGAATCTGGCGGTCAAAGAGCATGTCGCCGACGATAAGAATTTTTCCATTGCCGTTTAGTTTCTTTTCTTGAGGAAAATTCTTATATGCTAGAAATGTTCCGCCAACACTAAGACCGAGAACAAGAATCGTTCCTAATACCAAAAATGCAATCGGGGTCTTCATTGTCGGGACGCCGGGATTCGAACCCGGAGTCATACGAACCCGAATCGTATATGTTACCGTTACACCACGTCCCGTTTACTTTTCTTAAATCCCGCCTTCGCAAAGTTCGCGACTTCTAACGGACTGCACCCGCCGAAGCCCGGCAAAGCTTTGCTTCGGCGGGCGAAGGCGGAGGGTAAGGGATTCGGCGTCAGCTCACTAAGCTCGTTTCACTCGCTAAGTGGCTCCTGCCCGGACTCCTTCCGCTTCGCTCCAGTCCGTCTTTCGAATCTCTTCCCCCTCTCGCAATAATATTCCACGCAGATGGTTCCCAACCATCCTTGCGGACTATTGCGGAGGGTAAGGGATTCGAACCCTTGAAGGCTTTCACCTTACACGCTTTCCAAGCGTGCGCACTAGACCACTATGCGAACCCTCCAAATCTTGCCACCCCGCCGCAATGTTGTACTACTATACCGTATTCCATAAAAATCGAAAGGGCGGCGCCAAAATTGGCTGCCGCCCCAGTTCTTGATTCTCCGAGTAGCTTATACCCGGAGTTTCCGGTGGTGTTTTCCGAGCCGCGGGGTCCCGATATAACGGACACCGCTACTCTGCACACCAGATTGGTGAAATTGCTCTGCTTGTTCGCGGTGGTGTTGCCGCATCGCTTCGGCCCGTCCGGATTCGTCGACTTCCTCGAAGTCGTCCGGATTCAGCGGCTTGCCGTTTCTCAAAACCATATTGGTCATGTGGTCCCCCTGCAGAAAATTTCCCGATAGTCTATGTTCATTATAGCACCTTTGTAGAAAAAGTCAAGCTACTCCGAACGGCCCCGTAAAGCGGTAATTCTCTCCTCAACCGGAGGATGGGTCATAAAAAGTCGGTTGAGAAACTTCCCTCCCTGCATTGCACCAAACGGATTTGAGATAAAGAGATGCGCGGTTGCATGATTGGCACGACGCATAGGCGCACTGTACAAACTAATCTTCTGAAGTGCAGAGGCAAGCCCTTCTGGATAGCGCGTCAGAAGCGCGCCAGAAGCATCCGCCAAGAATTCTCGTTTGCGGGAGATTGCCAGCTGGATGAGCTTAGCGACAATCGGCGAGAGGAGCGCGAGAATAAATCCTGCAATAATCAAAATGAGCCCTGCGCGATTGTCACGGTCATTTCCGCCGTGTATGCTCATCCGCAAGAAAAAGTCTGAAAGAAGCGTGACGAACCCGACCAAGACCACAACCACAGTCATCACCAGCATGTCGCGGTTGCCGATGTGTGAGAGTTCGTGCGCAATCACGCCCTCAAGCTCGTTTCGCTCCAGCATGGAGAGTAAGCCCGTCGTTACTGCAACGACTGCATGTTCTGCATCGCGTCCGGTTGCAAAGGCATTCGGTGCCGGATCGTTGATGATATAGAGCTTCGGCATCGGAAGTCCCGCCGTAATTGAAAGATTTTCAAGAATATTCCACAACTCGCGATGTGATTCGCGCGAAGCCGGCTTGGCACCAGACATTTTCAACACCAGCTTGTCCGAAAACCAGTACGCGCCGATGTTCATCAAGACGCTTATGATGACCGCCACCCAGAGAATAATCGGGCTGTCTAAGATGTACGAGAATGACCACCCGACGCCTAAAATCACAAAGAAGAACGTGAGCATCAGAAGCCACGTCTTTTTGATATTACTGTCTTTGTGCGTGTAGATTGTCGCCATACTTGGGAAAGTAATTTACGAGAAAAGCTTGATTGTTTTTAAGATGTCGGTGTCGATCCCCTCAATGTGATCATATTCCTCAATGTCGTTGCTATCTACCCATGCGTATTTCGTAAAGCCGCCCTTTGGTCGTACACCCCCACCTTGATAGCGAGCGGCAAAGCGCACGAGGACTGACGGCGTGCCGTCACCTCGCACAAAGAAGACGCTCTCGAGGTACTGCGGCCGGCTATCTACAATAATTCCCGCTTTCGAGGTGACAACTTCCGCGACATGCTTTTCGATTGGGCTCTTGAAGTTGAGCACATCGTGATCTCTAACGTCCGGCCGCGCCAGATTAAACGCGCCCCACTCCAAGCGGCCGCCCGGAAGCGCCCACTTCCCCGGATACACGTCATCCTTCTCGCTTCGCTTGAGGATAAGGCACTTTTGGTCTTTCTCCCGATAGACAACAATAGTGGTGACGAAGTAGAAGAGCTTGTCTGCTTCGGCGTGCTCTAGACTAATCGCCCGCTTCTTCATGGGCTTTAGAATTGGACTGCAACTGGCTGTCTGGCCGCTTCCTCTGCCTCTTGGAGTTCAAAGAATTCCTGCTTTCCGAATTTGAAGAGATTGCCGATGATGTTTTGCGGGAATGATTCAAGCGCCGTGTTGAAGTCGCGTACGTTTCCGTTATAGAAGCGGCGTGCGGCTTGGATTTTGTTTTCAGTGTCTGAAAGTTCTCGCTGGAGTTCTAGGAAATTCTGATTCGCCTTAAGGTCGGGATAATTTTCCGCAACAGCAAAGAGGGACTTCAGCGCGTCGGTCAGCATATTCTCCGCCTGCCCTTGCTCTCCGAGAGTCCCCGCCTGCATTGCCTTCCCGCGCATTTCTGTTACGCGCTCGAGCACTCCCCTCTCATGCGCGGCATATCCCTGCACAGTACTGACGAGGTTCGGAATGAGATCGTAGCGGCGCTTCAGTTGGACATCAATGTCCGCCCACGCTTCTTTGGTGCGGTTGATAAGGGTGACGAAGCGGTTGTACGCAACAATTGCCCACAGCACAATAGCCGCAAGAACCGCCAACACAATGTAAAAGATATTCATAGGCGACGAGTTAAGAAGTAAAGTCTGATGACATATAGAATTATATCATACACAAAAACAGCCCAAAAACTCTTCCTCAAAAATTCATCTGCACAATGGGAAAATTTGCGGCAGACGCGTACCACCTCCACAACTCTGTAGGGAGATAACTCATGCAGGGGAAACTCCTTTCTCTCATCGTGTGGTGTAAGAGGCGATTTAGGAAGACAAACGGAAAGCCAATCCGGATTCTTCATCAGGAAGAAACGTGGGTCCCACTTGACCCTGAGGATCAAATCTTTCACACATATGACGGCGATGTTGTGCCGATCGTTGCGCGTGAGCTATCTATGTTTGGAGCTCTGGTGAAAGATCAGCGAAAGCGGATATCCCCGCTCATCATCATCAACCCGTGGGTCATTAGGAACAAGCAGACTGACAGTGACTACAAACTCGGTCAGGATCTGTTGGGAAACGCAAACGACAACGAGTCCAGACCCCACACCTGTTGAGCCACCACAGAGCCACTATCGTGGTAAAAGCCGCCGGTACCCCTCGGCGGCTTTATGTTTTGTTGTAAAAAGAAATCCCCGAGCTTGCCTAAGGCTCGGGGGTTGATCGTGGAGTGGGAACAAAAAACGTCAGGCGGTGGCGACTTCCGAATTATCCTCCTCATCCAATGCCGCCATGTATTCCCGTTCCTGTTTTCCAGGAACGTCGGCGATGAGGTCGAGCGCCTCCGTCAAGGAGACGACCCGCTCTTCCTCGCCGACCCAAACGAAGGCCGACGAAGAAAGGCGTTGGATGTTTTCCTCGTCGACTCCTTTCAGGACTTCGACGAGATAGGTCAAGACCTCCCGGGCCGAGAGGGCCGACCCTCCGGTCGTCCTGCCTTGGTCAAAATCGACCTCAACCTCGATCTTTTCACAATAGATTGAAAAGAACACCGATCGACCGCAGGTTGCGGTCAACCTCACCTCCGGCCAGTTGGGATTGAAATCCCTCTGGAACGCAACGATTTGGCCGGGGCTGGCGTCTCTCCGACGGTCGTAGAACGCGCGCCGAAAATCGGCGTACGCCTTCTGGAGACCAGCAAGGTCTCCTTCGACCGTCATGAACGCCCTGATTGCCTCCTGAAAGGCGAACGTGTCTGGGTGGGGGCCACTGCCGATTGACGGCCACGGGGAGAGGACTGCGGAAATGACTTCTGCCAGGAGGTTCTTAGGAACCCCCAATAGGACGATGTGGCTCACGAGGTTGTACATATTCTTCCCTGCCCGTTTCTTAAACTGGCGGCAGGCTCCTAAAGGTTAATCTATTTTTAATAATAGCATGAAATAACATATAAGTCAATGTTTCTGAAACTATGTCTGTTTTTAGGCAACAAGAAAGCGCGGGTGATTCCCGCGCTTTTCGGCCCACAAGCGAACATATCTCTTTTTCTAAAACTTTTGGTTGATACATGCTGTTGTACTACCCCGCTAGAACGAGGATATTCAATTTGAAAGACCTTGCGGAGGTGCGCTGTTTTACCGCCCAATTAAAATGAGCATATCTCTTTTTGAAAGCTATCGGAGGCGGCAGGGCTTGGTCTCGCATGAAATAGCGAGCCAGCCGCCGAGATGCAACAGCCCCCTGCCGCTGGAGCAGGGGGACTGTGGTTTCAAAAAGAGATATGCGAGTGACTCACATCATTCCACCCCCCATCCCTCCCATATCCGGCATGCCATGTCCATGTCCCTTTTCTTCTTCCGGCTCATCCGCAATTGCAACTTCAGTGGTGAGGAGTATCGCCGCCGCAGATGCCGCATTCTGGAGACTCAAACGAGTCACTTTGACCGGGTCAATAATTCCCGCTTCGAGCATATCGTCCACGATCCTGTCGTGTGACGCATCATAGCCGCTGTTTGCTTTGCCTTTTTTCACTTTCTCGACAATGACCGAACCGTCGTCTTTTCCTGAATTGATGGCGATTTGTTTTAGTGGCACTTCGAGCGCTTTCAGTACAATCTCGAATCCAACTGCAACTTCTTCCTGCATATTTTTTCTCTCCTTTTCAAATCGTTCGGAGACTTTTTGCGCCGCCTTGATGAATGCCGTGCCGCCGCCAGGCACAACTCCCTCTTCAATGGCCGCCTTGGTTGCGTTGACAGCGTCTTCAATTTTCAATTTCAAATATTTCATCTCGGTCTCCGTTGCCGCGCCGACTCGGATTACCGCCACGCCGCCCGAGAGTTTTGCAATGCGCTCTTCGAGTTTCTCGGCATCGAATTTCGAGTCGTTCGATTGCAGCTGCGTGCGCAGTTGTGCTATACGCTTTTCTATATCAGCCTTCTTTCCTTTGCCGCCGACGATAACCGTGCGGTCTTTGTTCGCGACAACCCGGCTTGCTTTGCCGAGCATGGAAATCTCTGCGCTCTCAAGTTTGATGCCGATATCTTCTGAAATCACTTTCGCGCCAACAGTGACGGCA
>Ga0209542_10007860_pt1 | contig 20104 bp, 25 predicted proteins | sample RifCSPhighO2_01_FD_184028 | JGI IMG/M metagenome (GOLD analysis project Ga0209542, IMG submission 184028) | Soil microbial communities from Rifle, Colorado - Rifle CSP2_plank highO2_0.1 (SPAdes) (version 2) | ecosystem: Environmental > Terrestrial > Deep subsurface > Rock core/Sediment ...
TTTAAACCTTCAATCTAAGAAGCTCATAATAAGTAGTGAGTTGGATGATGGATCATTAAAGGAAATAAAATCAATTAAATTTAAAATCAAAAATATTATATACTAATAATACTAACATTAATTAAATGGGTATGAAGAGTGGCCTACTTTCATTTGCTACTCAACCATTAAAGAAGTAAAATAAAGCAACCTAATGTTCATTAATTACAGTGAAATACTCTTCTCTTGAAACACTTCCATCTTTATTGATATCATATTTTTCAAAAAATGAAACAATATCATTTCTAATTCTATCCTCTCCGGCTTTTTTTCTATTTTCGCTAATTTCTTTCCAATGTTCTTCAAATGATTTTCCACGAATTAATGCAACTGTTCTATCAATAGGGTGATAATTTAATTCAACACCCATCAATCCACTTAACCCTACCGCTCCAATTGCCATTATTCCAATAAAAGCTCCAAAACCATATGAACCTAAATGAATATAGTCTCTAAAACCCATTTTATATTTATTATCTAAATTTCTAACTTCATTTAGACCCTTTTGTTTATCATCAAATTCATTTTCCAATTCATTAATCATTTTAAAAGAAGTTTTAACATCTTTAAAAAAATATCTATGTTCTATTATATTTAACCTTTCTCCAAAATCATTGCTTTTATTCCATTTTCCATGCATAAATTTACAAATTCCTTGGCATCTTCTTCTGTTCCAGCAACACTTCCATAATGCATTGGGATAGCAAGAGTAGGCTTGATTAATACAGCAGCTTCAGCAGCTTCTTCAGCAGTCATTGTAAATCTTCCTCCTACTGGAAGCAAAGCAATAAATTCTTTTTCTCCATTGCTTTTCCCATATCCGGTAAGTTTTTGCATTTCAGGAATTTTATCTGTATCGCCTGCATGATATATCAGCAATTTATCATTATTCATTTTAATTAAATAACCAAGCCAGCCTTCATCTTTTGGATGAAAATGTTTATCTATATTATAAGCAGGAAGTGCAACTAATTTAATTTCTCCAAAATTCAGTTCTCTTCCAGGTTCAACAACCTCAATTTTTACAGGCACTTTAAATCTGGTAATTTTACTTTGACAGTCAGCAGGAACAACAACTGTAGTCCCTTCTTTAACAACTTTCTCCATATCTGCAAGACTGCAATGATCATAATGGCTATGAGTAATAAAAATATAATCTGCCTTTTCCAATCCTTCTTGAATAATATAAGGATCAATATAAATTATTTTAGAATTCCTAATAAGAAAGCTGGAATGCCCAAGCCATTTCAATTCAACATTTTCACCTATTTTCATATTTTTAAAAAGGAAATTTATTTTAAAAACTCTTTGTCACTGGAATAAATAAATATTATGTAGGTATTATGTATAACTGCAATATAAAAGGTAAATTAAATACAAATTCTATTAAATGATAGCTCTTTTGTTACTCATGAATTTAGGGTCCATATTAAATATTACATAATTTTAACTTACAGCTTTTATATACGGATAATCTAAGTAATTCAGTACCCATAATTTAAAAATACCATTATCCATTAGCATATGTAATTAAAATGATTATCATCTACTTTAAAGCATACCTAATAATACTATCAATGTTATTCATATAATATTTATTCAATTTCTATAGGTTCTTCTGCAATAGTATTTAGTATAAGGTTTGTTTGAACTCTATTAACAAATTCAAATTTCTGAATTTTTTTTAAGTATGCATCAAGTTCTTTTCTATTTCTAAACCTTGCAATAACTAAAACATCAAAATCTCCTGTAATATCATAAATTGCAGAAACATGGAAATCATTTAATAGCTTTTTTTCAACAGAAAATTCTTTTCCATGTGAAACCCTTATTTTAATAAATACATGGATATCATATCCAAGTTTATCATAATCCACTAAAGTAGTATATTTCTTGATTATTTTTTCTTTTTCTAACTCTTTAAGTTTATTTGAAACAGTTCCAACGCTTACATGAGCTTCTTTAGCTAATTCCCTATAAGACTTCTTTGAATTATTTATTAATACATTCAATATCTTTTTACTTGATTTATCTATCATCATTTTTTCTGAACATTAGTCAAATTATTTATTTATTATGTTTTAAAATATGAACAAGTATTTAAAATTTTCTATTTTAAATGAACATTTGTCAATAAAATCTGCAAAAAAGTATATATACTTTCTAAGGCTAATATAAAGATGTTTGAATTAACTCCTAATACTACCTTAAAAATAGAAACAAGAGCAAAAAAAACATCATTGGAGCCTCTTGAAATTCTTTTAAGTCCAATTGCCCAAGAACTAGATACCCTCTCTTCTAAGTCAGAATCATTAAATATGTCTGTCCATAAATTTGTACATTATATTGCCAATGGATTATTATTTTCTGCAATTGACATAGCTGAAAGGAATCATTATCCTATTTCTTTAATTAATGAAATAAGCAATGGTAAATTTGCAGAATCAATGAAAGACTATCAAAGAACAATGTACTCAAAAAGGTAATAACTATAAAAGTGATTATCACCTTCTTAAAAATGACAATTCTAAACAAATTTCAATAAAGAAATTACCTAAAATTTCGCTATCTCCGCAGCAAGCTACGAAGTATTCACTGCGAAATTTTTCGCTTTCAGCGACCAGCAATTTCAGTCTTTCAAAATCTGCCACAGCAAGCTGTGGGGTATTAAACCCAGATTTAGAAATAAAAACAATCTTTAGCAGAGATTAATCATTTCCATGGAATACTTAATAACCAATACTGAATAAAAGCAACAAATAAAATTCTAAATAATATATAAAATAACTCTATTTGTCCTGTAAGATAAGAAAGATAATCAAAAATTTCTAAAGAAAAGCCAAACTCAATCAATAAAGGAGTAGCTACAAAAATTAAGAACGTATAAATAACAACCGATTCAAATCTTGTATTTTTGGATATTTTATTTTTAGTTTTATCATAATAAAAAGAAGCTACAAATAATATTACAAAAAGTCCAACAAATATTGACAAAAACCCATTAAAATCAGAATTTAATAAATATTTTAAAATTATATATATTATTAAATGAAGAACAAAAAGTATAAATGATAAGTAAATAGGTTTATTTATAAATTCATAATCTTTCATAATCACTCAAAAGAATAATACTTTATTAACCTTACCTCAATCCAAGTAACTACTTCAACCTCTCTCAAACTCCTTAGCAATTCCAAACATCTTTTGTTCCTGAAACTTATCGCAAATAATCTGCATTCCAACAGGAACATTATCAATTCTCCCAACAGGAATACTTATAGCACAATTTCCAGCTAAATTTGAAGGAATTGTTAAAGCATCATAAGAGTACATTTCTTCAACAGATATTTCTTCTCCAATTTTATGAGGTAATCTAGGAACAGTTGGACAAATAATACAGTCAACATCCTTAAATGCTTTTGAAAATTCTTGTTCAAGATATTTTTTAACTTTTAATGCTAAATGATAATATCTTCCGTGATATTCTGCTTTAGAAATCTCACTTCCTCCCAACACTCTTCTTAAAACCTCTGCTCCAGCAGCATCTTCTATTTTTTTTCCAAATCTTCTTCCATCAAACTTCCTGGTTCCAGAAAAAAACTCAACATAAACTAAAGGATAATATGTTTCAATAGCAAGATCAATATTTTTCAATTTTATCTTTTTAACTTTCCAACCATGTTTTTCTGCAGTTTTTTCTATTTTATTATCTATTAACTTTTGAATTTTCTTATCAACTTTTAATCCACAAGCTTCTAAATCTAAAACTCCCAACACAAAATTCTTCTGAATTTTATCAACTTTTTTCATATCATAACTAACAGGATCATGTTCATCTCTTCCTGAAATAACTTCTAACATTAAAGCAGCATCTTCAACATTCTTAGCTAAAGGTCCTATTTGATCTAAACTCATAGATAAATCAATTAATCCATATCTAGAAACACTTCCATAACTTGGTTTAACTCCTACAACTCCGCAATGTGAAGCAGGATTTCTAATACTTCCTCCTGTATCACTTCCTAAAGCAATATCACAAAAATCAGCTGAAATACAAGCTGCACTTCCACTGCTGCTTCCCCCAGAAATTAATTGAATTGCCTGAGGATTTTTTACAGCTCCAAAAGCAGAAGTTTCTCCACTGCTTCCGCATGCAAACTCATCCATATTTGTTATTCCAATAATTAATCCATCTTCTTCCCTAATCATTCGAATAACTGTTGCATTATAAGGAGCAATAAAATTCTCTAAAACTTTAGAAGCACATGAAGCATGTAATCCTTTAACACAAATATTTGCTTTAACAGCAATTATCTTTCCAGCTAATCTTCCGGCTTTTCCTTTTTTTATTTTCTCATCAATTTCCTTAGCTTCTTCAATTAATTCTTTCTCATTTCTCAATTCAAGAAAAGCATTTATCTTTTTTCCATTTTTATCATCTTTCTTAATTTTCTCAAGATAATATTTTACTTTTTCTTGTGTGTTCATTTCTTTCATTTTATTTTATATCTCCTTTATCTATCAAATAAGTAATATTTGGAGCAACATCATACCTTCCTTGCTTAATTTCATTAATATCCAACCATCTAACTTCTCTAACAGGTGGATTAGGTTTTAGCTCTTTTTTATTTTTTAATTTAGCAAGATAATGAATTAAAACAATTGTCATTGGTTCATGAGTTTGAGGGTTTTCCCATAAAATCATAGGATGTAATGGCCTTATTATTTCAATTAAACCATTATTTTCTTCTTTTGTTTCTCTATGGCATGCTTCTTCTAAACTTTCTACTCCTTGTTCTATTGTTCCTCCAGGTAATTTATAAAAGTCATCTTTATCATCTTTATTAACTAATAATTTTCCATTTTCAATAATTACAGGTCCTGAAGCAATTATGTATTTTCCTTTCATTTTACCATCCTTTTCTCTCCGCAATAATAAAATCATCATTTTTATTAGGAGCATTATCAAACATTATTTTTTTGTCAATTTTATCAGAGTCATTTACTTCAGCTTTAGCATTTTCTTCTCTTTCTTCACGTTCCCCTCTTTCACGTTCAACACCCACTTCAATATCTTTAACATCTTTTTCAACCTTAGAAAGCTTTTTAGAAAAAGAATCCATAACTGCCTTAGCTTGCTCCTGAATTTTCTTCTTTTCTTCTTCACTTACATGATGCCATAAAAAGTCATTTATCATTTTAATTTGTCTTCAACTATCTTTTTTAATTTATCTATAATTTCCAGTATGATTTTCCTTTTACTTTCCAAATAAGATGAATCTATTTGCTTTCCCTCATATAAACTTTTATTTCGTTTTATCCTTAAATCTTGTAAAACAGATATATAAAAATCATCTAAATTAGAATATTTATTTAAGCTGTCTAAAATTTCTTTATACGAATTTTCACCTATTGCCTTTAATCCATTTAAAAGAAGCAGAGCCGAAGATAGTTCTTTAATAATTTCGTAATAATTCTCTGCTATTATAGAAGGATAATCTAATTTAACTGATGAAATAAATTTTTCTCTGTCAATTGCCATATTTAAAATAGATTTAGCTTTTTCTTTATCTGGAAAAACTTTATGAAGCATTTTAAAATAGTTTTAAATACCCCCTTAAAACAATTCCATTAATTAGATTATTTTTAAGTTCTTTTGGTATTTTATTAACATTTCCTTCAAACATCAAATGAATCTTTATTCCAATTTTTTTTTCAAATATATCCAAATCTGCCTTCTTTTCTTTTCCAATAATAAACAAGTCTATATCAGAACTTTCTGTTGATTCTCCTTTAGCATAACTTCCATAAAGGATTATGCATTCTGGAGAAAGTCTATCCCATAGAAAATCAATAAATCCTGAATTTTCTAATTCAAATAAAATTGATAATTTTTTATATTGTCTAAATTTCTCATTATCAATTTCTGCTTTATAGAATGGAATATCTCTTTTAACATAAGATTTAATCAACTCTTGTTTTTCAAATTCTTTTAAATAATTTACAACTGAGGGAGGAGAAATTTTACTAAGTCTGCTTAATTCTCTAAGCCTAAAACTTTCAGTAGGATTAAATAAAAATATCTTCAATAGTTTATATCTGTTATATTTATTTAACATATGTCATAATATTATAACAAGTGTTTAAAAATGTTTCTCTTAACCTAAAACTTACAAAAAGAGAACAAAATATTATAAGATAAAGAAATTGCCTAAAATTTCGCTATCTCCGCAGCAAGCTATGGAGTATTCACCGCGAAATTTTTCGCTTTCAGCGACCAGCAATTTCAGTCTTTCAAAATCTGCCACAGCAAGCTGTGGGGTATTAAACCCAGATTTAGAAATTAATGAAAAATAACTTAACCAAAGAAGAATCATCTGGATGCTTCTTCCATAACAAAAAAGTATAGCATACACAATCTGTGACATCCTCTGTCGGCTAAAGCCGACAGCGTCCTGTTAATTAGATGAATTTCTTGATTCTGAACATAAGATAATGCTCTATCAAAATCAGTTCCACATCCTTGACAAAAATATCCTTTATTCCAAAAATTTCCTTTAGGATATCTTTTTCTTAATTCTGGACAAAGTTTGAAGAGAATGTAAGCCGATGATCCCTTAACAATCTGCATCAATTGTGCATCAGATAATGTTCTTGGGCAATCAACAATTAAATGGGCATGCTCATCAAGAACTTTTATTATTATCACTTCTATTCTGTGTTTTTTGCAGGCCTCTTCAATTGCAACTCTGCAAAAAACTTTTATTTTTTCTTGTCTCATCATTTTATATCTATATTTAGTTGTTATTTGAATTGTTTTTAGATTGTTTCCAACAGATGTTGAATAGTGTTTATATTGTTCCATTTTCTCCTCCGAAAAGTTTTTATTTAGAAAGAAAGTTATCACTATAGCTAACTTTCAATGGGCTAGAAATCAGCCCATTAATATTCAAATTATTCAAGAAATAAATATATAACGCAATTCATCTGTCAGTTAAAGCAGACAGATTTCTTGCTAAACTTTAAAAATGCAAGAAATACAGAAAATAAATGGAAATTGAAGTTTTAACAAGTCTAAATGGCACAGATTCATTAAAAGAACAATGGGATAAATTAGTAACTGAAGCAGGCAATACTATATTCTCCAAATATGCTTTTACAAAAAATTATGGCAGATTTTATTCAGATTTAGCAGAACCTAAAATATATATTGCAAATGCTGATGGAAGAATAGTAGGTATAGCACCTCTTGCAGAAGAAAACGGTGTTTTAAAATTTGCAACAGGACTTGACTACAAAACAGTAGCAGATTACAATGATTTTATAGTTCATCCTCAATATTCTAAAGAGGTTCTTAATGCTTTTACAGGAATTTTAAAAGACCACAGAAAATTTAAACTAAAAGAAATTCCAGAAACATCTTCAACAGTCAATTATTTTAGAGATAATAATATTGGAATTATAAATGATTCAGAAGAACCAAGTTCATTCATAACTCTGCCGCAAACTTTGGAACAATATGATTTAATGTTAAAAGATTCATATAAAAAATCCCTAAAAAGATTTAATTCAAATTTTAGTTCAGTTGAATTAAGATCTCTTAAAAATGAAAGCGATCTTGAAAAATGGATGGATGATTTTATGGATATGCATCAAACTGAATGGAATGAAAAGGAAATGAGCGGATGTTTTGCAGATGATGAAAAACATACAAGATTTAGAAAGTTTCATAGAGAAATAGCAAGAGACTTATTTAAAGATGGAAATCTGGAATTATTAAGACTTGAAGCAGATGGAAATACAGTTGCATTAGCCTATGGATTTAATGATGCTGAAACAGTATATAATTATCTTGGATCTATAAATCTTAATTTTAAAAAATATTCTCCTGGAAGAATTATAGGTATGTACTGGATAAGGGACTCAATAAACAAAAAGAAAAGAAAATTTGACTTTTTAAGAGGATATGAAGAATATAAAAAGGGTTTTGGAGTTACGTGGGCACAAAGTAAGACAATAGCTTCTGATTATGGACAATTGCATGGCTTATAGCTCTTCTCTTTGCAATTGTACAGACAGAGAATTTCATAAAAACAAGGAAATAAGTTATAAAATTCTCTGTAATATCTTTTATAAAAATAACTGGAAACTATAATTAATAAATTATTTTTTTAATATGATTAAGACTTTCAGCTACTTCACTATCGACTATATTTGATCTAAAACTATACAATTCAAGTATGATAGGCATATCTTCTTTTCTAATATTTTCTGCAAAAGGCTTGAAAAATTCAGAGAAATTTATTTTTCCTCTATAAGTGGGATTATGTAAATCTTTATATCCATTATTATTATGAATATGAAATCCAATTACAAGGTCCTTACATTCTTCACTTATTCTTAACATATCAGAATTTTTATTCACATTGGCGTGTCCTGAATCAAACCAAAGACCTGCTTTTGGATAAAATCTTTTTATTTTTGAAATTTCATCTGAATTAACAAAAATACTGCTTGGATACACTCCATTTTCAACACCTATTTTTATATCATACCCTTTATTATCTATAAAATCCAAACTTTCTTCAACTGAATAAAGTAAAGAATCTAAATTTGATCTTCTTTCTTGATTTATTTCTTTTTGACCACCATGCACAACAACATATTTTGCTCCAAGCTGACTAGCAAGATCAATAGTATTTTTTAGTCTGCTAACTGCATTAACTCTCTTTTTTTCATTGCAACTTGCAGGATTAAATCCATCTGCAGTATGATTTCCTAAAACAAAATCTTCTCCTAAAGGAGCATAAGCATGAATTGAAATAATTTTCTTTTCAGGATTTTCATTAAGAAAACTTTTTATTCCATCAATCCCCGGTTCAGGCATCCAGCAAGTAAGTTCATAATGATTCAAATTAAATCTTTTAAGATACTCCATCAATTTGTAGCCATCACAAACCACTCCGCTTTCCATCTGTTTTGGACCCCACACATATTCAGTTGTTAATCCAATCATTTTCCTGACCTCTCCATAACATCCTCATAAACTTTAATATAATCTCTTGCAACAGCAGAAATATCAAATCTTGACAAAGCAGAATCTCTGCAATAATTTCTATCTATTGAATCTACCTTACCTATAGTCTTTACAAGCCCATCAGTATCTTCTGCAATAAAACCGCTTTTTCCACCTGAAACAATTTCTGGGACTGCCCCTTTATTAAATGCAATAACAGGTGTTCCACAAGCCATTGATTCAATCATCACAAGGCCAAATGCTTCATTGCAGCTTATTGGCATAAGAAAAGCCTTGGCATTTTTATAGTAAACTTTTTTTTGTGAATCATTCAATTCTCCAACATATTCAATCTGCCCGGTTTTTAAATGAGGTTTAATTTCTGTTTCAAAATAAATTCTATCTTCAGTATCTGTAGGATCATCACTCACATTTCCTCCGATAATTAATTTATTTCCTGTTCTTTTTGCAACATCAATTGCTATATGCTGGCCTTTATATCTTGCTATCTGCCCTAAAGAAAAAAGATATTCTCCGGCATTAGGGTTAAATGGAAATGAAGCTAAATCAAGTCCATTATAAACAACATAATCTATATTAAGAAAATTATGATCTTTCTTTTGAAAATCACTTACAGCACTAAAAAAACAGCCTTTGAATAATTCTGAATATAGTTCTCCATCCCAAAACCAATCTGAAGGTCCATGCAAAGTGGTTAAAAGAGGCTTATTAATCACCTCTTTAAACGGAAATAATTTTCCGCTATGATCATGAACTATATCAGCATCTGATTGATTTATTTGATTTATACTTTTAGAAATATGTGCAATGTTGCTAAAAACTGCATTAGCCGCAGTTTTAAATTTTGGATCACGATTAATTGAAGTCCAATATGCTTCAGGCAGTGAAAAAAGAATATTATTAAAAGTATTATCTCCAGCAGGAGCAACAATATGGTTTTCATATCCTGTTTTAGTAAACTCTTTTGATAAAGCCATAATAACTCTTTCTATTCCTCCATAAGTTAAATTTTCATTTAAATTTAACACATTGGGTGCAATTTGCAAAATTTTAATTTTGGGTTTCATTTTGACCAGATAAAAACTTAGTTAAATTTTCTAAAACCTCCCGGGGGTTAACTTTAATATTGACAGTTTCATAATATAATGGTCTAGGATGAGGGAATTGTATTCTTTTTGGAAAATCACTTAATCTAAATAACTCCCTTCCCATAATTCCTGATTCCAAAAATGGCATTATATATTTTTGCTGAGATGCAAAAGCATTAAACGCTTGTCCTTTTTTTGAGCTTTCTTCAGGGAATAAATTGAATATATAAACCTCTTGTTTGTTTGGAATAAATCTTGAAAAATTCTTGCTTCCACCATTATAATTATATTCTGGATATTCAACAACCAATGGTTTAATGGATGATTTCTCTCTAGATAGATGTGTTATCAAATGTAACGAATCATGATCTGGATGTCCTCCTTCAAATGCTGGACAGAATATTACTTCTGGTTTTTGTTTTTCTATCAATTCTGTAACATTATTAACAAATTCTTCTACATGCCAAGCTAATCTTTGATCATCTACATTTGACAGATGTATTTTATCTTCTTCAATTCCTAGAATACCTGCTGCTTGAATTAATTCTTCTCTCCTCATTTGAGCATAACTCATTGGAGAATCGCAGTTATATCGTGGATAATATGTCAAATCCGAAGGTGCTCCATTTGTTGCGCAAAGATACCAAACAGGAAATCCTAAATCTAAAGTTCTTTTAATTAAACCGCCACAAGTTACTTCGACATCATCAGGATGCGCCCCTAAAAATAATTTTGCTGTTTCAACATAAGGAAATTCGTCTAATGCCATTTTATTCTTATTTACACGCTCTTTTTAAATATTATTAAGTTGTCTTTTTATAATAGTATCATTAGGAGACTTTATATACTCAAGATTCATCTTGGAAAATGAGAATTTATGAAAGTCTTGCAATCAATAGGTTTGTATAATTTACTTGTAAATGAGAATGCAGTAGGAGGAACAGAAATGTTCTTGTACCAATTTGATAAAGAATTAACTCAAAAAAAAATTGATTCCCGAGTTATAACTTGGAGCGAAAGTCAACTTTACAATGATCCAGAAAAAAGAAGAATTATTCCTTTTATGAATCCAGTCGGCAATGTAGAAAGATTTTTGCATGAACATGCAGAAGAATCTTTACATGTTCAAAGATATGCTATTGAATTAGAAGAAATTAAAAGAGGCGTATATGATTTAGTCCATAGCCATACTTCAAACACATTTAGATTTGGAAATATTATTGACATTCCAATTATCACAACAATTCATATGCCTCCAGAATCATTCTTTAATCCAATAAGAGATAAAAAAAGATACCAAAATAATACTTTTGTTTGTGTGAGTTATGCACAAAAAGAGTTATTTGACAAAATTGGATTAGAAATTGATTATGTTATTCAGAATGGTATTGATGAAACAAACTTTACGCCTGCAAAAACAAGAGACAATTATTTATTAATGCTTGGAAGAATTACACATGAAAAAGGAACAGATATCGCAATAGAAGTGGCTAGAAAAACTGGATTAGATTTAATAATTGCAGGAAGTGTCGACGGTGATAAAGAATCTCAAAGTTTCTTTGATGAACAAATAAAACCTTTTGTAGACATGGATTTAAGTGATGAAGAAAATAAATATGATTCATATAAATTTTCAACCAAAAACAAAGGAAAAATATTTTATGTTGGAAGAGTTAATTTATCTCAAAAAATACCTTTACTCTCTTATGCAAAAGCTGTTCTCATGCCTTCACGATTAAAAGAAGGATTAAGTTTAGTTTCTTTGGAAGCTTTAGCATCAGGAGCTCCAATCATTGGATATCCCAGCGGCGGAATAAAAGAAGTAGTTATAGATGATAAAACAGGCTGTCTTGTTCATTCCCCTGAAGAAATGAGCGACGCTGTCCGAAATATTGGAAATATCCAAAATGATGCTTGCAGACAATTAGTTCTTGATAATTTTACTCTCTCAAAAATGGTTGATAAATATGTCAAACTTTATCAAAATATCCTAAATTAATCTCCTAAGAGTTCATTATACATTTCAAATGTTTGTTTAGCTACTCTATCCCAATTATATACTTCTATACATTTTTTTCTGGCTTTTAATCCAATTTTCTTTTTCAGTTTTTTATCAAGAACAAGTTTCCTTAGTGATTTTGCCATCTCTTCATAGTTTCCAACAACAAATCCGGCTGAACTATTTACAATTTCTTGTGGTCCGCCCGAACCTTTCCAAACAATTACGGGTTTTCCTGTTGCCATAAATTCAACTAAACTTAATCCAAATGTTTCATGAATAGACGGTATAACTCCCACATCTGCAACTTGGAACTTTTCTAAGAGTGATCTTCCTGTTTGATAACCATGAAATTGTGTTCTACTTCCCAATTTTAATTCTTTCACTACACCCATAAGATATTTTACATCTTTTCCTTTTCCTGTAATCATAATTCTTATTTTATCTGCATACTCACCAGGCAAACCATCAAGTAGTATAGGAACAGAATAAAGAATTCTATCTACGGCTTTGTCAGAATCTAATCTTCCGCAGTATCCTATAACAAAGGAGTCTGAAGGTAAGTCGTGATTTACCAATAATTTTTCAAGATTTGCCATTCGTATAGGTTTAAAAAAATCTACATCTACTCCATTCGGAATAACTACTATTTTATCTCTAACTTCTCTTGGAATATCCCCTCCATAATAATCTCTATTAAACTCTCTTAATTGAGATTGAGAAACAAATATTGTTTTATCTGAATTTTCAACAGCAATTCTTTCTGATTCAATTCTCCATTCATTAAGAGGGTAATCTAAATCTTGCTCTCTAAATGCTACTGACATAGATTTATCTAATTGATGAAGTTGTAAAACATATGGTAATCCTTTTTCTTTCAAAGCTTCTCCAGCTAAATGTGAAGACCAATAATGTGCATGAACTAATGAATAATCATCTTGTTTATCAGAAAAATATTCTAACACACTATCTGCATATTTCTTCATGTCTTCTGGATTTCTCATGTCAGATTTAACAGGAAGATCAAGACGTATAAGATTTACCCTTGGGCAAAGTATTTGGGGAGAAGGTAAATCTCCAAAGTTTGGAGTCAATATATCAATTCTTTTATGATAATCCCTGCTTAATTCTTGAGCGAGTTTAAACATATATTTACCCATGCCACCTTTCCACTCTTCTTCATATGGACTTTCCCAATGACATATCCATAAAATTTTTTTATTTTTTTCTGCCATCTCATAATTTATTCGTTTTAAAATTAACTGCCCAATAGAGTAGGTTTTATAAACTTTATGTAAATCAACTAAACAATATGGGAATTGGTATAATTGGATATGGATCAAGAATAAAAGAGGTATTAAGGATTTTAATAAATGAAAATCCTAATCATAAAATTATTGCAGTTTGTGACATAAATAAAAAATCTATAGAATATTGCATTAAAAAATTTGGAGAAAAAATAAAAGTCTATATTTTTGAAGGGTTTTCATAAATACTACAAAAATTTCATATTTTTAATCTTTCCTCTTTTATTCTTATCAATATTAATTTCAACAACAGCAGCTTTTCCTTTTCCTCCCTCACCAGGATTAATAACAAGGGTATTATGAAACTTTTTCATTCCTTTATATTCATGCATATGCCCGCAAAAAACTAACAGGGGCTTATATTTTTTAATAGCAGAAGTAAAAAACTTTACTCCTGCACTTTTTTTATTCATAGGATTGTTTTTTCCAGCTTTGATTATATCAAAAACACCATAAGGAGGATAATGTAAAACAAAAATAAGTGGATTTTCATTTCCTTTTGTTCCTTTTTTTGTTTTCTTTAAAATATCGAATAATTTTTTCTCAGCTTTTTTATGTCTATTTTTTCTATTTTGTATTTGTTCTCCAGTTTCTCCTTTCCACTCTTTTTTATCAAAATAAGCTTCAATATCCATATAACCTCCAAATCCAACAAAATTTATTCCTTTAATTTTTCTTTTTCTATAATTTAATGATTTAAAATTATTTAATTTTTTAATAAGATTAACCTTACTTTTTTTAATTTTCCAAATTTTTCCTCCAAAAGGATAATTATACCATTCATCATCACTATTTCCAAAAATATAATGAATAGGTTTTCCAAAAGAATCTAAAATTTTGTAAACTTTCTTGCTTAATTCAAAATCTTTTTTCATTAAAGAATTATATTTTTTCCTACCAACAAAATCTTCAAAACTTTCTTGTCTTCCTGAAACTTTCATTATTTTTATATATTTCATAATATAAGGTTTCCATTCATCAATACCAGCATAATCTCCTAATCCAACTATAAAATCAATTTCATCTTTTATTTTTTCAATTTTTCTTTTTAATTTAAAGGGAAATTTTCCTTGAAAATCCCCTAAAACAAGCATTTTCATAAAGAACAGAAATAAAGAATCCTTAAAAAAGTTCTTATTTCAATGATTAGGATTTTATCAGATAGTAAAAACATAAGTAATAATATGCTTTACCAAATTAAAGTATGATATGTATAACTGCATAGGATAGATGGCAACTTAATGAAGTTATACAAATAGAGAACTGCAAAATAAATGGGATATAAACCACGCAGTTCTCTATAAATCACTTAAATATGTAATTAATCTCTATTATTTTCAATTTTTCTCTTCCTGACTTTAGATATCTTAAAAATAACAAAGATAATGGCAATAATTATCAAACCTAATATAATAAATATTATCAAAGGAGTATTAGGTTTTTTCTCTGCACATTTTAATTCAGTATCTGGCCTATTATTATAAGTTCCGCAGTTATTGCTGTCTGCACAGTTTCTAACCCCACATTTTTCTTTATTTTTATTAATATTACTCCACTCTTCACAAACCCAGTTTTCATTACAGGAAACACTTTCGTATTGTGCAGGCTTTTTTATATTTAAACTGCATTTTTTCTTATCAACACAAATTCTTGTTTTATATGTTCCATCTTTGCTGATTTCCCATTGAGTGCATTCCCAAAATGGAATACAGTCTGTTATATTTGTTTCTTCATCAGGAGCTCCATCATCTCCGCCTCCTCCTCCGCCACCTCCATTTCCTCCTTGAGGTGTCTGGGGCTGAACATAGGTTTCTATTACTTCATATTCAGAAAAACCAGGAACACTAACAGAATAAATATCATTTAAATACATCGGATCTTTACATAAAGAACAGTTTACACCATCTCTTAAAATTCCAGGAGTAGTAAATTTAATATTATAAAAATTAAGAGTTGCTGTTTTATTTAATATAGGAAGAGCTGTTGAATTAACATATATTTTTCTTTCAATTATATTAACATTTGAATCAAAATCTTTATCAGTGGCATTAATTTCTTGATTAACAAAAAATATTCTTCCTTTATCCTGAATTCCTAAAGATAAATTTTTAACTTTAGTCAAATCATCTAAACCAGTAAAGTTTGTTGTCAATGAAGATGTAAATTTAGAATAAAATGGAAGTATACACCCATATTTGTTTATTCTTGAACTTGAAAAACCAATCGGTGTATGTAAACACTTATCAATTTCATTAGGAACATTATCTTTATCATTATCCACATTCAAGACACATTTATTAACATCTTTTTTATACCATAAGCAATTACCTACACTGCAGATATTATTATTGCAATTAATTTCATTTGTATAATTCTTGCATTGAGTTATTCCTTGGCAGGAATTTATTTCTACCTGGCAGCTACTTGAACATCCATCTTCGCTAACTTTATTTCCATCATCACATTCTTCCCCTGTTTGGGTAATATTATCTCCACAAACAGCTGTTGCTCTTTGAACAGTAAGCGAACCACTCTTAATAGTTCTTGTTGAATTAATTGAAGCAACAAAATAATATTGTGGATTTCCCCATACACAAACCCCTAATCCTAATAAATCTCCATCGCATTGCCATTCTGCTTTCCATGTTGTTGTTGCAGTATTTCCATTAAAAGTTGCATTAATTGGTTTTATAAGAGAAGCATCATCTGAATCTAAATAATCTTTTTCAAAAACATTAAATGAAATTGTTTTTCCATTGCAATTTGTTCCAGTAACTCTTAAATTTATAGTTTGATTTTCTACAGCAGATGGCATACCCCAAAAAGCGCCTGTTAACTGACATATTGTACATGAACTAGTTATAAAACCATTACAATTAGAGTTACATAATAATATTCCTCCATCATAGCCTTTACTTAAACAAGTTTGTCCATTTAAATCTGTTCTATCACAGACTTCATTTCCTTCTCTAAGATTATTATTACATACTTGAGTTAAGCATCCTTCATCAATACCATTTACACAATTGTTGTCAATGCCATCGTTACACACTTCACTTATTCCTGGTTTGATGGTTGCATTTGAATCATCACAATCAAAAGTAATTCCACATCCTGTCGCAGATTGATTATATTTATCATTATCATTATCTATACATACAGGAGTAGGAGGAGGGATTATTTGAGAACAATCATTTGGACAGTTAGTAGAATTTTCTGGAGTTTCACATTTATTATTTCCGCATGAACTTTGAAGGGAAATGTTAGCAATAGTTACTACACCTCCAATATTTGATACTGTAATATTTAACATCTTCCCATTACTTCTTAAAGGAAAAGAAGGATGATGAAAAGCAACCTGAGGTCCAGTTTGTCCAGGATTAAAAGGGGGAGCATATAACGTTTGATGATAAGGAGGAGATATAGAAAATTTTGTACTATTTGATAAAAAAGAAAATATTATTGAATGAGGAACTACACCAAATCCACTTTCTCTTTCGCGAAGAGATGAATACCTACTCGCACAAAGATCTGTTATTGATTCTCCATTAAAAGTTATTGGATTATAAAAATATTCATTGCCCCCATTAATAAAACCTGTAAGATAGCAATAGAAAGTCCCATAATTACCAGCATAATGTCCTTGATCAAAATATGATCCTACCCTACCGTTATAATAGGTATCAATCGCAAACCAATCCCTTTTATAACTAGATAAACTTGGTTCTTCTATAGAAAAAGTTAATTGAGTCGAAGTTCTATTCTGAAAGGTTAATGAAAGATTATCGCCAGGAAAAAAGTACTTTGATAGAATCATTGTTTTTCTTTCTGTTGTTCCGCTTGAAATAGTTATTGAGTTACCATTAATATTATACCCTTGAGGAATAAGTTTTCCAGGAGAATAAACTTTCCAATCCCCAAGTTCTGCCCAAGGACAATCACTTAAACAACTTTCATGGGTTTCTATATAAGTTTCATTTACATCGCATTTTTTATTTCCGCATCTTGGAGAACAATCATATGGACATGTTATTTCATTTTCTCCAACACTTGGCTGACATAAATTTGAAGTATCTCCACATCTAGAAATAGTACAATCTTGTGGACATGTTGAATATTTTTCATTAATTTCACAAACATCATTTCCACAACTTGGACTGCAATCAAGTGGGCAAGAAACATAAGTTTCAGGAGATTCACATTTATTATTTCCGCATCTTCTAGCGCAATCATATGGGCAATTAGTAGGGCTTTCTCTTTTACTTAACACACTATTATATATATCACAGTAATTATCTCCACATTTAGAGATAGTACAATCTACACTACAACTAGTTTTAGTTTCAAAAAGTTCACATCCATTTGCACCGCAAGTATTTACACAATCTCTAGCGCATGGAAGAACTCCTAAAGGTTCTTCATCAACTTCACATATGTTATTCCCGCATTGAGAAGAACTATAGGGAATAATTGTATTTCCAGTAATTGGACTTTTTAAAATATCAATTTCTTTATTATTTCCATAACTACTTAAAATTAAAAATAAAAACACTGTTAAAAAAATGATTAATAATACAAAAGTGAAAATAAACGAAATATTTCCTCTTTTACAACAACTGCTTTCCAAACCTCTTTTCATAAATATTAATGCAAAAACGACATTATAAAATTAATGTTTTTAAGCAGATTTAAAAGAATCTAAATTAAACATTTTAAACCCACATAAATTTATTTGTAACAGCTAATTAAATATCAAATATCTAATTATAATTAACTTTCAAAAACAATTACTTGTCAAATATAATTAACAAAAATCCAAATCAATAAAGATTTAAAAAATCTACCTCAATTATTCTCTTTCTGCTTGACTAATTCTTTCAGAAAGATCATAAACAGGAAGTTCTACAGAGTCTAAATAGTTTAACTTCTTATGATCATTTAATTTTTGAATTTCTTCTGCGAGATCATTAACATTTAATCCCTTTAATTCAGGATATTGTTCTTGTAAGTTTTTAGCATAATTCCAATATGTATCTCCTTGGGAAATAGGATTATTTACTGTTTCATTATAACTTGAAATTATGACATTATCTTCAAGTCTTTTTATGCCTGTATAAGCAAATTTACCTACTCCAATAGATGCTCCAACAAAAATGCCTATAACCAAAGCTGTTTTTGCTAAGTTACCAATTATGTTACTTCTTCTTTCTCTAATTAATTCTTTTCTTAAATTTCTTTGATGTTTTTGTGTAAGTGTCATTTTATTTACTTCCTTCCCATTCAACATTTAATGATTCAGTAGAGTCCATTATTGTTTTATAAGCTTCTTCAAGTAAAAATAAATTAGCATATTTTTCAAGAGGATCTCCTCTAACTATATTAATTCCAATTGTATCAAATCTTCCATCATTTGTGTCATATTTTACACCAGTATTTAATTGAACACTTCTATCAAGAGTATCTTTACCAAAAATATACCCTCCATCTTTTGTTTTTGAAAATAACATCACATATCTAGGGTTAGAAAGATAACCTTCTCTTGCTTCTCCTGAATATCCATTATAAACTCCATTTCTTGGTTTAGGATCATCACATCCAACTAAACTTCCGACTAAAGCTAAAACAGTTAATCCTTTTCCTATTTTTCTTATTAAACTTTCTCTTCCCATACTTCATCAATAAAATCTTCATTTTTAAATCTTTCTATATGTTACTACTTTTAAGTAAAATATTTTATTCAATTTGAGAATTAATAATAATATTCTGCTGCTCACTCCACTCTTCATCACTATGGGCCTTCATATATTCTACCCAGTATTTAACAAAGTTAATTCTTTCCTCTTTGTTGGTTTTTCCGGGTTTAAGAAAAATTCTTTTTTGCTCCATTTTTTCTGTTTTCTATAAGTTTTTTTATATTTTTAATTTTTTCTGTATCTATATATTCCTTAAATAATTCCTCTATATGCAAAGCATCTTCAATATCTTTATCTGATGAAAGAAAATATCTCTTAAACGCAATATGTCTTTCAAATGAGGAAATTTTCAATGTATCTTCTGAAAGAACAACATTGATGCTGTCATTAAAAGCATCTTCATCTAAAGCATCTTTTGGAAATTTCATCTCTATATTTGGAATAGAATTATTTTGTTTTGCAAATCTAACTGCTAAACCATCTTCCAGAAAACTGTATATTTCATCAGTTTTTTCAGCATTTAAACACCAAAAACCTTTTTCTTTTAATTCTTCATAAAGTTTTGAAAATTGTTCTTTATTTATTCGTTTAATAAATATGTCTATATCCTCTGTTACTCTTGTCCTTCCAAGTAAAATTGAAACATATCCTGAAATGATAACATAATCAATATGTTTTCTTAGGACTCTTATAAAATCTACTACAAATTTATCTAAAAGACTTAATTTTCTAGATGAGATTATTTCCTTTTTTAAAGAATTATATTCCATAAAACAAAAAATGTTTTAAAGTATTTATATATTTATATTTTTAACTTGACTTCGCCAGTTAATTCTAAATAATAAGAAGGGCTTGTTGCCTCAATTTATTGAAAGGAGGTCAAGCCCAACAAATGAGAACCAACATTAGTTTTAATATAGGAACACTCATTCTAATAAATA
>Ga0209542_10007861_pt1 | contig 20101 bp, 23 predicted proteins | sample RifCSPhighO2_01_FD_184028 | JGI IMG/M metagenome (GOLD analysis project Ga0209542, IMG submission 184028) | Soil microbial communities from Rifle, Colorado - Rifle CSP2_plank highO2_0.1 (SPAdes) (version 2) | ecosystem: Environmental > Terrestrial > Deep subsurface > Rock core/Sediment ...
TAAAGCGAACATATCGCGCAAACAGCTCGGGCGCGTCTGCCCGCTCCCACCCGCCTCGTGCAGCAAACCACTGGGGGTTTGTAAAGTGGTGCAGTGTCACAAAGCTTACCAGCCCCTGGCGCTTGAGCTCACGCAGCACCTCGCGGTAGTGCTCCAGCGCCGGCCGATTCCACACTCCCCGCTTCGGTTCTATGCGTGCCCACTCGATCGATAGGCGATGCGCGGTGTGCCCCAGTTGCCGTGCCAGAGCAAAATCATCCCGGAACATATGCCAGTGATCAGTTGCCCGGCCAGACGACTCGATGCCTGGTGTCTTTCTCTCCCACGCCCACCAGTCACTATGCACATTATTGCCCTCTGCCTGATGCGCACTTGTCGCCGCACCCCATAAAAACTGCACTGCCATGCTAGCAGTATAGCAGTTTTGCTTTAGTTGCTCGCTACGCGCTGCACGCTGCGTCGCCGGCGCAGGCGACCGAGCGCCACATTCTGCAACTGCCGCACGCGCTCGCGGCTAATACCAAATTCCTCGCCAATCTGCTCCAGCGTGTGCGGCACCTGCCCGTTGAGGCCGAAGCGCCATTCGAGAATTTTGCGCTCGCGGGGCGGCAGCGTACTCACCGCTTCGCGAATTTCGCCGCGAATTAACTCTTTCTGGGTTATCTGGTTCGGCCCCAGTGCCTCCGTATCCTCGAGCATTTCCTGCAGCTGGGTGACTCCCTCACCATCTTTCCCGCGAACCGGCTGGTGGAGCGAGAGCACATCCGAGCTGGCCGCCTCCAGCTGATCCACCGCTTGCCGCGTTAACTTCATTTCCTGCGCCACCTCTTCCGGCGTCGGCCAGCGGCCAAGCGTCTGGTAGAGCTGCTGCCGCACCCGCTGCATTTTCAAGACGCGATCCACCACATTCTCCGGCAGCCGCACGAGGCGTCGGCTCTTGAGCGCCCGCAGAATCGCCTGGCGAATCCAGTAGACCCCGTAGGTAGAAAACCGGGTCTTAAACTCCGGGCGAAACCGATCCACCGCCCGCATCAGGCCGATGTTGCCTTCCTGGATTAAATCCAGCAGCGCCTCCGAGTCGCTCGATGAGGAATATTGCTTAGCAATGTTAACGACCAGCCGCAAATTAGCGCGCATCATCTGCTGCCGCGCCAGCTCATCGCCCTCGTCCTGAATGCGCCGGGCGAGTGAGGCCTCTTCGCTCGCCGTGAGCAGCGGGGTCTGCCCAATTTCCTCCAAGTATTGGCGCAGCGAAGAGCGGTCACGTATGGTAGTTGTAGGTTGGTTCTTCATACAGCAAGTATATATCACATGACATCAATCATCAAGGTTAAGCAATTAAGCAAACATTACAAAGTACATCGCGCGGCTCCCTGCACAGTCTCATACATCGCCAGTATGAGGTAGTTGAAGCTGTCAAAAACATTGACAACCCCTGAAAAGTTTCCGGCCGCTATCGTCGTCTAGGCTCGTTCGACGTACTCGCCCGTCCGCGTATCTATGACAATCGTATCGCCCGCCTTCACAAACAACGGCGCTTTCATGGTCGTTCCGCCCTCGATGACAACTTCTTTCATGACATTCGAAGAAGTGTCTCCGCGCACGCCCGGCGGCGCCTCCAGAATCTTACGCGTAATCTTAATCGGCAGCTCGACGGACACCGGCTTGCCCTCAAATAACCACACATTCGCCGCTTGCCCCTCCAGTAAATACGGCGCAGCCTCTCCCACAATGTCCTCACCCAGCTCCACCTGCTCGAATGTCGCCTGGTCCATAAACGTGTACTGACCCTCGCTCCCGTAAAGGTACTGCCACTCGCGCTGCTCAAGATCGGCCTCAGCCACCTTATCGGATTGCATAAACGTGTGCTCACGCGTCTTGCCGCTCTGCAGGTGCTTGAGTGTGGAGCGCACCACCGGCCGGCTTTTCTGCTTGCGGGAAAATTGCGCCGTCAAAACAGTGTACGGCTCGCCCTCGAGCGTAATAACCTTGCCTTTACGAATTTCGTTCATGCTGAGCATAGGTGCTCCCCGTTATGGCCGCAGAACCGGAAAATCACGCACCCGCTCAATCGGCTTTGCTTCCAGCGTCGCGGCCGGCCGCGCTGGCTGCTGCCGCTCACGCGGAGCAAGCCCGGGTACATCAGACAAAATGCCAAGATCGAGGTTGCCGATATTGACGAATCCAACCCACGCCACCAAGCCCAGCATTGCCAACAGCACGATGGTAAGGATCGCCGATGTCGAATTCTCAACCATGGCTTCTGAGTACCGAACTGGCGCCAGTCTGTCAAATGGTTACTGTTTACAAAGCGCCTCACCCCGGTACTATAGTTGATATGCAAGGAGGTGAGCACAATGTTTGAAGAAACTGAGGGTGACGACATGAACACCGGCGCCGATACGGGCGCCGACACCGGAGGAGACATGGGGGGCGATATGGGCGGTGACATGGGTGGCGAGGAAACCACCTCTAGCGAGACACCAGCCGTCTAACGTCTACTTCCGAACTCGTCGACGAGTTCTTGGATAAAATATCCCTGCTCTCGCCTCCGCCGGTTGGCGGATGGCGAAGCAGGGGTATTTTTATAACTGCAAGGTGTGGCTGCGTGACCGCAGCCACCGCCGCCGCTGGGCATAATCCGGGCTGAGCTGCGCCACAATTCGCCAGAAAGTTGGCGTATGCCGACGTTCCTGCAAGTGCGCCACTTCGTGCGCCACAACATACCGGGCAACAGCCTCATGAGCGAGCAACAAACGCCAGTTGAGAGAAATTCTCCCTGTCTGCGGAATACAGCTGCCCCATTGTGAACGCGCACTCGAAACGGCCAGCGCACCTGCTTGCACACCCAATTGCTCCGTAAACACGCGCACCTGCTGCGCAAAATACTGCCGCGCTCTCTTCTTGTACCAGGCGGTGACGGCCGCACGCACCTTGCGCTTCTCAGACACAAAGATCGACAGCTCATAGTCTGCCTCGCCCGAGCTACTGCGTACACGCTGCGGGTCAACTATTACGCGCAATGTATAATCGTCGCCCAACAGCGGCAGCACTTCCCCCGATACCAAGCGTCGCTGCGGCTGCTCGCGCCGTTTCTGCTCCGCTTCTTTGAGCGCCCGCGTTAGCCACGCCGATTTTTCATGAACAAATTGCTCAGCTTCTTTATACGATGCCCGCCAAGGTACCACGACCTCCACCGCCCCGGTCACGTCAACGTGCAGCAAGAGGTTCCTGGCCCGGCGGGATCGCCGCACGATAAAGTGCTGTTGCGCTTTCATAAGCAGCATCGTACAGTTACGCGCATGTTTTGGAAAAAGAAAGCCGCACCCGCCGAAAGTTCAGGCCTGCCTGCCGGCGAGGCAGGCCTCCCCTGGGATGCAGCCGCAACGGATGCCCTCGAGCAAGCACTGAGCCAAGCGCCTGTCCCTGCCCCGCTCAAAGGCCGCGTCAAAAAAGAATTGCAGCGCGCCGCTGAAGAGCAGGCGCGCCAGCACGGGCACGCAACCGTCACCGCCGAAGACCTCATGCAGGGCATGCTGGCCAAAATGCCCGCCGCGATGCGGGCGAAAGTTGAAGACGCCATGAAGCAAGGCCCCGAGGGCCTAGAAAACTTGAAGAACGAGTTAGGAAAGTAGCCGCCGTTCCTTTTGCAGCTGCCGATAAATTTTCTCGGCCCGAATAAAGTCGCGTGGCTCGTCTAAGTCGGTGCTCGTGCGCGGATCGAGCACATACCCGTGCAAATTTTCCCCCCAGATATTTTCCTGCGTGAGCGCAGCCTTGCGCAACACAAATTTGCGGCGCGTTATGTCGATCTGCCCATCCTGGAAATACACCGGGAACAGTTCCTGAATTTTTTGCCGCGGCTGGTCCGGCCCCCGCTGCCGCCGATACGCGTTATCAAACACCGGCCTCAGCGCACTCGCCTGGCCAACCTTCCGACTTTCTTTATCAGCAAACTGCCACATCTTATACGGATGCAGAGGAGCTGGAATCACGCTCTTCATGCCATCGACGTTCGGATTATCTTTCATGTGTCGCACCATCGCGTCGATATCGCCGGCGAAGCGCAACGGACTCGTTGGCCGCAGGTTCACTACAATGCCGGGCTTCCAGCCGTGGGTTTTCTCCATCCAGGTAACGGCGTGGTGATACCACCCGGCATCGCCACTTGTCGGCTGCGAATACTTCTTCGGCCGCGGCGCAACAATCGCCCCCAGGCCCTCCGCCTCTTTGGCAATGCGTGGATCTTCCGTTGAAACAACAACGACATCAATTTCTTTCGCCGCAAAGGCAACATCAATTGACCAGGCGAGCAGCGTCTTGCCGCCCAGGCGCTGGAGATTCTTCCAGGGAATGCTCTGCTTACCGCCCCGAGCCGGGATAATCGCGGCCACAGCAACCGACGTTCTCTTTGGGTTCTTTTTCGCCATCGGCAGAAGACTACTGCCCCCTGGACAAAAATGCAAGCGTGGGATATAACTTCTCCACGCTCAATGAGCGTAGTTTGTATCTTTAATAACCCTCTGCCAATCTTGAAGGAACTACCATGTTACTCGGCTACCTTAATCAGCCCAAGACGTTTGCACCTTTCCTAAAGCATTCAGCCTGGGGAAAAGCGCTAACCTGGATTCGGGAACATCACCACAACATTCCCGACGATGGCGAGTACCCAATCCTCGGCCAAGAAATGCGGGCACTGGTCCAAACAGTGCGCGTGAAGCCGGAAGCAGAACGAGCTTTTGAGTCACATCAGCAGTTCTTTGATCTGCAATACTGCTTCACCGGTGGCGAGCATATTGGCTGGGCACCAACCAGCATCTTGACGGTGAGCACTGAATACGATAAAGCCCGTGATGTCGCGCTCTACACGGTGCCTACCATGCACGCAGTCATCCATGTGCGCCGGGGCGCGTTTGCCATCTTTCTGGAAGATGACGGTCACCTCCCAGGCCTCACTGGCGATGGTGTTCGCAAAGTGGTCATCAAGATCCATCGAGATCTGCTCTCTCGGTCTATTCTATTATCGGAGTAGGAACTGACCGAAAGCCTCGCACCTCGCGGGGCATATTTTTTTACAGCAATAAAAAAAGCGCCCGAGAACTTTCCCGAGCGCGCCGTGACTAAACAACATGAATGACTCACCGAGGAACTGCCATGTCAATCAGTTTCGCTTCAGCCTGATGGACCAGCGCAAACCGATCGGCGGCATGTGGTAAGTTCGACAGCAGTGGCTTGATCCGATAAACCAGCCTCTGAACCTCCCGGATCAAAACATCACAAGGACGCCTTGCCGGAACAAACTCCCATTGTTCGCTGCCATCCTGTCGATTGCTGAGGGCAAAGTTGCCGGCCAGCTGCCAAAAACCAGCTTTCTCAGCAGCAAGACGGTAGACATCGCAGTAGAGGTCGTATGCTTCCGGCGGCGGAGGAAAATAAGGCCTGCCGTCGTAGAGCATGTGACACTCCCCCTCCTGCTTACCAAAGACCATCCGCTCGTGACGCAGACGAATCGTGCGAAAGACCGACAGGAATGGGGACGTTAGCCACCACTCAGGATCAAAATCGCCAAACCGACCTCCGGGAAAATCAACCTCTACGTGCGGCTTCGAAGAAGCAATCGCAACCATCCTACACCTCCTTTGAAACAGTGAACTTACATGTCCAGCGATATGAGAATCGCTCCAATAGTCATAATCATTCCTCCAACCAACCGGCCGCCGATTTTCTTCCGTTCACCCAGAAAGATCAGTGCACCGATGATAGTGAGAGGAATCGAGAGACGCTTCAGCGCCCCGACATGAGACATCAAGGTCACCCGATACGAGAGACCAAATGCCACATGCAGTGCCGCAAAGAGTGCCGACATGAGCAGCAGGGCCCGAAAGGCATGCTGCCAATTGAGTCCAGCAAACTCTTTCCAATACAAGGCTAAGAAAAGATTTCCTGCCGCCGCGATACCGAAAACGCAGCAGTAGGCAAAGGCCGGGTTCGCATTGCGGGTGCTCAAAGCTTCATAGGGAAGAGCGAACAGCGAAAACAGCACAGCAAAGTAGGCCCACCGAACACCCAGGCTCTGCCGAAGTGAAATGATCGGCGCGAGCCACACGGAGAGTTGATAGCGCCAGCCATGCCGCTGTTCACCCACAATCGTTTCAAGCGTGGAGGCCTGGGGGGATTGTCGAGATGCCGCCAGCTTATCAAACAAATCTCGAATACCTAGGGTATAGGTACCAATTGCCAGCAGCCAGATTCCGCTCCATCCCCATACTCCCGGCATCTCTCCTAAAAAGACAATGCCGAAGAGAATAACAATCGCTGGCGTACTGGATTCAATGGGCGCCACGAGCGACAAGTCTTCCAAGGCCTTGGCTTTGATCTTGGCAAGCATAATGCCAATGTTCAGCAGGCCACTGCCAATCACCGGCACAATGAAGCCCTCATTCCATGACAGCACGTTGGTCGCAATCGCTGGTCCGCCAGTCAGGAGCATAGTGATTAAAAGCAGCAGACTACAACCGCCAATAACGAGCGCCGTGAAAGCTTCCGTCCGCCCCTCCCACATTGCTTTGTTGCCAAGCTCCAGCTTAACCAGCAAGAGGTACCAGGCAAGCTCTATACCCGCGAGGCTCATACAAAGCCACACGAGAGCTGGACCCAGTAGAGTTCCGGAGGCGTAGGAGCGCGTGCACAGCTCAACCATCAGCACTGTCCCAACCAGCACAACGCCAGCAGTGATGAGACGACTCGTGAGCGAACGCCCGCCCTGCAGCATCACGAGGCGCCACGGCACCTCTTCTACTGCCAGGAGCTCGCCATTATTCTCTGTCCGCATTGGCACAGCAGCGTTAGACATCGTTAGATCCTTTCGTTGTCAACGAACGACGTGATACCCTGAACTACGCACATGCGCAGAGATAACAGGGAATTGCAAAATACATTTTTTAGTATCAATTGTCAATGATCACCAAGCCTCTTGGCAATACCGGCCTTACTGTTTCGGCTCTCGGCCTCGGCACCGTCGAAATCGGCCTGCCGTATGGCATCGGCGTCGACACGCTTCCCTCCGATAAAGAAGCCGAGCGCATCCTGAAGACAGCTGTTGACCTCGGCATCACCTACTTCGACACCGCCCGCGGCTACGGCGTCGCCGAAGAGCGCCTTGGCAAATTCGGCATCAGCAGAACCGACGGCGTCGTCGTTGGCACCAAGTGCGCGCAATTTTTAGAAAAAGGCGAAGATCCGCGCGGAGCGGAACTAGAAAAGAAAATTAGAATCGAGGTAGAGGAGAGCTTGCGCCTGCTCAAAGTAGACTCGCTGCAGCTGCTGCAATTACATGGCGGCACTAAAGAGCAAATTGAGCGCGGTGAGCTCATAGATATTGTGCGACACTTAATCGAGGAGGGGAAAGTTCAGCACGTCGGCATTGCCACGCGGGGGGCAGATGCCCCCCTGGCTGCCATCGACTCCGGCTTTTTCGAAACAATTCAAACAGCTTATAGCATTCTCGACCAGCGGATGGCACAGAGCGTCCTCCCCCAGGCCCAGGCAAAAAACGTCGGCATCATCAACCGCTCGGTCCTGCTTAAGGGCGCGCTTACCCCCGCTGTGTGGCAACTACCACCCCAACTTGATCCGCTGAAAGAGCACTCAGCCCAAGCCGCCGCGATGGCCAAGCAGCTTCACCTCGATCTGCCCACACTCGCCGTCCGCTTTGCAGCCAGCAACCCGGCCGTCTCGACGATCCTCCTGGGGACAATAAAACCACAGCACCTGCGCGCTGCACAGGCAGCCCTGGCTGCCGGCCCACTGCCGGAAGATGTGTTAGGTGAACTATACAAATTAGCTATCAACGACGAAAACCAAGTGGACCCTGCTAAATGGCCAAAAGATAGCTAGCGCGAAGCCCAGCCGCCATCGACAACCAGCGTCTCGCCCGTCATCCCGCGGCTGGCATCGGATACTAAAAACAGTAGCGCCTCGGCCACTTCTTCCGGCTCGGCCATCCGGCCAAGTGATGTATGAGCGCTATAGCGCTGCACAAACTCCTCATCCTGGCTTTTCTTGACCCCACCCGGCGCTAAAACATTGGCGCGAATCCCCTGCCGGCCAAACTGAGAAGCAAGCTGCCGCGTCAGCATAATCAGTCCTGCTTTCGTCATAGCATAGTCAACCGGCTTCTCCGTACCCGCCGGGTAAATTTCCGGCCGCGGCGGCGTTACGCCATAGAATGACGCAACGTTAACAATTGTCCCGCCATTCTTCTCTAGCATCTGCCGAACCGCCGCTTTACACACTCGCCAGGCCCCCAGCAGATTAACATCAACGCTTTGCCGCATCGCTTCCTCGGGGTAGTTCACGAACGTCAGTTTGTTCTGATCAGAATCAACATCAAACTGGGGATTAATCGCCGCGTTATTAATCACCACATCAATGCGACCATGCTCTGCAATAATCTGCGCAAAAGCAGTATCGATAGACGCCTGATCTGTCACGTCCATCTTCATATCAGCCGTGTCCGTCACATCGGTAACAATCACCGTCGCGCCCGCCTCCCGCAGGGCTTTCGTAAAATAGCCCCCCAGAAATCCCGCCCCGCCGGTCAGCAGAATTACTGTATTACTCAGATCAAATGAATGTGTGGCCATATAATTCTCTAAGAATAACCTAAAATAGGCTCAGGCACAGTAACAGACTAACAAACCCTGTCAATAAAAAAACCGGCGATGATCACGTCACCGCCGGCGCTGGAACATAATTACTCTTCTTCCGCAATGGCAGCCAGCAAGCCGTCGAGGTTAATCGTTTGCCAATCGCGAAAGACATGCGCCGCCCCGGCTTCAAGTATTTCCGCGACCACACCGGGAATCCAGTAATACGGTACGCCCACCGGGATAGCGCCGGCCGCCCGCGCTGCCAGCATGTCCTTGGCCGAATCCCCAAACACCAGTAGTTCCGTCGGATAGATCCCAAGACGCCGGGCCGCTTCAAGGAACACATCTGGTGCCGGTTTAACGTTGATTACATCTTCCCGCAGAATAATACGCTGCGCCGGAAAAAGGTGACCAAGCCCTGTCCGCTCGATCAAAGGCACTGCCTGCACCTGCGGCGTTAAAGAGGCAATCGCACTCGGCAGGTAGAACGGAATTTGAGCGCAGAAAGCCCCGAAGCCAGGCCGGAGCGCAATGGGCGCTGTTTCCAGCAACTCATTGTATTTTTCCATCTTTCGTAGCCGATACTCTTCAGGATTGATGTCAGAGCGCCCGAAGAACTTCAAAATCGCGGCGATCGCGCCTGGGTCCCCAGCTCCAATGACTCCCGGAATCTGGATAATGCCCCATTCCGTTACGGCGATACCATACGTGCCAGCCGCGTGAGCTAAACCTTCGTGATGGCATTTTTCCACGGAAAAAGCCGTCCCTTCCATGTCGAACGCCAAACCACTAATATTGCGTCCCACGATATTTCTCCTTGCATAAAAGGAAAGTAGGTTGGAATGATCAAACTCAGCTCAAGCGAAAACACACAATAGCAGATAGACGAAAGCTGTCAACCGCCGCTTGACGCGGGCCAAGCAGTCAGCTTTACTAAATCGACATCGGCCACTTGTCACCAGCCTGGTGACCCCGATGCTTGTTCTGTCCCAATTCAGAGGAGAAACGATCATGTCGTACGCTCTACACGCTCCTGTTGAGCCAACAGAGGAATATCGCAACCGACTTATCTTCCAAGCCCTCCCTGCTCAAAAAATGGGGCTACAGAGAAGCATGGTGGTCTTATTCGAGCGTTTACTCACCCCCGACATGCTGCTGCACGACCAAATTGGCAATCCGATTGAGCACCACACCGTCGTACTATCAAACATCGTGGAAATAGCCATGGCCGAATTTGGGTATGAGGCAGACGAACTGCTATTCTTCTACGCCTGCCTGGCGCTCCTGCACGACAACTGCCCCACGCCTAAGATTCCTCGCGAGGTCATTGACGCAGCTATCGGCGACGAAAAGAAACGGCAGCTCGCGGCAACAAGAATTCGCAACCGGGAAATCCACATGCGAGACGGGGCGCAGCGAGCTGGCAACATTCTCGAGGAACTGCGGCAAGACCGAACGTTGCGCTTTGCAGCTATGCTCACCAACGGTGACGTGGACACCATCTGCCGCGTCATTGCCATCCATGACAATCCGACGATCGGTATACCCTTGCCAGACGATTTCAAGGCTGCGCACATACTCCGCGAGGCGGACCGCCTCTGGATGGTCACCAATCTCGGCATCCGCGTTGATCTGTCCCGCCGTGGCGTTGATCCTGATAATCCCGACGCGTTCCTGGAACAAGCTCAGCGGAACACCGGCAAGTTCATGGGCGAGCGACAATATGTATATCCGACAGTTCAGCCGGGAGTTTTCCAGGATAGCCGTACGTTTTTCCGCACCACGGCCGGCTACAATCTTTACTGTCGCTACTGGGCAGAAATTGGCCAATATGGCGCCGAGCGGCGCGGCTACATCCGCAACGACTAATCAAAATCACACTGTCTGTGGCGCACCACCGGCAGTTTTTTTATTTCTTTCGTGCCACGAACACCGCCCCTGTCGACGCAATCCAGGGCGACAGGGAATTGGCAAAATCTTTCAACATCTTGCCCGCCGCGTTTAACTTATACGGCTCCTTGCCCCGCAGCCACGGCCAATCGATGTACAAGCCGTAGTGGCTGTCTTTCTCCGGCAGCTCGTGGGCTTGCTCCTCCACTACCTCAAAACCCGCCGTCCGCAACAGCTGCTTGAGCTCCCCGCGGTCAAATAAGTAATTGGCAAACGTCGGTGTATGCCCCCTACCTTGTTTAACTAGCTTCTCGAGCTTTTTCAGCGGCAGGTACAGCAAACGGCGAATCATGTTGGCAATCGGCACCTCCATAAAGAACACGCCGCCATGCCTCAGCACCCGCGCCACTTCCCGCAACGCCTCGGGTACTTTGTTTTCCACGTACTCGAGCGTTCCAATAGCTAACACGCCGTCGAGAGAATTATCCGGATAGGGGATCGCCGTCATGCTGGCCACTTTTACTTTTAGGTCGCTGTTATACTCGGTGAGCGCTCGCACCGTTCGGGCTGCAATATCAATCCCCTCCACGTCGTACCCCTCCTCTTTCAGGAAAATAATCCAGCCGCCAATGCCGCAGCCGACATCGAGGTACTTCTTGCCCTTTTCGATATGCTTCTCCATCAGCGGCCAGAAGCCCTGCTTGCGGAATTCCTCTGAGCTCTTGCCTGCAATGTGCTCCTGGGCATACTTCTCATCCCAGTACTGCTGCGGGTTAAAGCCTTTCGGGTAAAATTTCTCGAGCTTAAACATAGTTCTATTATTTCATATAAAGCCTAAGATGATCCATGGCTTGCAAAAAGCCTTTCCCTCCATGTAGATGTCCCTGCCACACTTCCGGAATCATCGTGTACTGGTATCCGGCCAGGGGACCGAGCACTTTCGTCCAGTCGACCGTTCCCTCGCCAATCTGCAATCCCTCGTCGCCGACCCCGGCGGCGTCGGAAATGTGCAGGTGACGGACAAACGGCTTAAGTCTCTGAACCATATCGACTAGATCTGCCCCTTTCGCGGTACATGCCAAAGCCGCGTGCGAAGTGTCAAAGCATAGCCGATACCCTGTCTGCTGTAAAAACTGCTCAATCTCATCAGCCAGCAAAAAGATATTCCCCACCCACTCGCCGCCAAACACCCATGGCCTGGGCGGCAAGTTTTCCGGTAATAGTTCAACACCATCCGCCCGAAGCTTACCAAGCGTATCAGCAAAAATATCCAGTAGTTTTTTGGGATTGTCGTGAGGGGTAAGCGTAATGCCGCCCGGGTGAATAATCAGTTTCGGCGTGCCCGCGAACGACTCCCCCAGTTTTTTCGCCACCTCAATGCTGCGCTGCAGCGTCGCAACCGCCACCGCGCGCTCAGCGGCATCTTCCGCCGCGGGGTTTAAATATAGCCGCTTCATGTATTCCGGCGCGTGCACGACAACTTCCTGCGCGTACTTCCCCTGCGGCACTTTTTCATCCAGATCTTTGTCGCTCAAGTGAAACTCAAAGACGCCAGGGGAGTACTTCAGATACCGCTCGAAGTCCTCGCGCAGGCGCACCACCGGCCCCCACTTCCAGGGAATATTCGCGCCGCTAAACGTCTCCAGAATTTTGTCCGCCGTCAGGTCGTCTTCCGTTAAAGCCTCCCCGGCCGGAATATCGCGCCGAGCAATAAGCCCAACAACTTCTTGCATCCGCTGCGGCGACAAACCCTTGGCTGGACTAAGAGTCGTTAGCATCTCCCGGGTAATCTTTGTGCCGTCCACGATAAACGTCTTGGCTACAATGCTTTTACCCAAAATTTCCCGGTTCATCACCTCCGCCCGGCTTATTTTCTTCACCGGCTGGCCCACTGCCTGCTCAACCTGCCGGATCCCCTGGACTAACTGCGAAAATTCAGCGGGGGACAAGCTGGCCTTATGATCTGGCCCGGCCAGATCTTTATCGATAGTCAAATGGCGCTCAATAATACACGCCCCGCGCGCCACCGCACCAATCGATACGGCGATGTCACGCTCGTGACCGGAATATCCTACCGGCACACCAAATTTCCGCAGCGTATCCATGTAGCTTAGTGAAATTTCATCAAACGGCGCCGGGTAGGTGTTATTACAATGCAGCAGCGCAAAAGAAACGTTTAGACCACGGAGCAGCGCGACAGCGTGCTCTATCTCTGGCTCGATGCTCATTCCTGTCGACACAATCATTGGCTTGTTAAATTTCGCCAAGTATTCGAGCAGCTCATCATTCGTCATGTCCGGCGAGCCGATTTTATACAGCGGCACATGCAGCAGTTTTTCAATAATATCAGCACTTACCGTATCCCAGGGATTAACTAAAAACATAATCCCGCGCTTATCGGCATACTGTTCAAGCTCCAGATAGACTTCGTCACGTAATTCAAATTCCTTGAGTAGGGGAATGAGATATTGATATTTCTGCTCGGCGCTGTTGGGATCACTCAAAATCTTACGCTGGTAAACTTCAGCCAAGTTGCGCATCTGGAATTTAACCGCATCCGCGCCGACGGCTTTCGCCGCGTCAATCAGCTGCTTAGCCCGCCGGATGCTGCCATTGTGGTTAATTCCCGCTTCCGCAATGACAAAAACTGGCTCCCCGGGGCCGATCGCCCGCTCCCCTACCCGCAGCGGCGTAATTGACATAAACGTTGTTATACGATAATATCATGCCCGTTGTCCACTGTTCCCTCATGCCCTTTCCCAAAGGAGAGATAGATGAAAGCCAAAATATTTTCTTTTCGCTGTTCACAAGCAGAAAAGACTCGGGAAGCTGAGAAAGAGATAAATCATTTTCTCAGCACAGTCGCAGTGAAAAATGTTGTCCAATCGATGGGAGACACTCCTGACAACACAAATGGCATTGTGCTCACCATCTTCTACGAAGATAAAGAACCCAATCGCAGCAAAGACGGCTACTAAGCCAACAACAACACGCTCCCACACGATCCCGCCAGTCCGGCCTCACAACCGGACTTTTTATTTTTCTGCGAGCAGAAAAATAACCCCGCGTAGCTCCGGCTTAGCCGGAGCGTAGTGGGGTCAACACCGCCCGAACCGGCGCGCCGTCGAGATCAACTTTCAGCGGCAGGCACACCAGCTCATATTCCCCAGCCGCAACATCGGCCAGCCACAGACCCTCGAGAATAATAATGCCGTTGTCGATGAGCGTTTCGTGCACTCTATTCACCGTGCCGCGCTTACGAATAGACAAAGCATCAAGGCCAACTAATTTCACTCCGCGCCGGACTACCTCTTCCGCCGCTGAATCATCCAGCGCCACGAAAGCATCATCAAAAACATCCGGGTCGCCCTGCGAATTTTTTGTTTTAAACAAAATGATCGTGTGTGACGTCGCCGGAATATCGCTGACCGTGATTACGGCTGCAAGGTGCGACAGATCAACAACTTCACATAGTCCATTCATCTGCGCCAGATCATAGCCAAGCGCTCCCGCCGCACCCTCGTGAATATGCGCGGGGGTATCGATGTGCGTACCGGTGTGCGAACCAAGCTCAATACGACTCAGCGCATTCTTCCCCTCTCCGGCCTTTTGCGTCTGCGTAAACTTCACCGTTGGATTATTCGGATAAATCGCCATGTCGGGATGAATTTTTCGAGTGATATCGATTAACATAACTTTAACAAATTAAGCAGGAGCAGATTGGCCGTCGAGCGGATTCGACGGCCTTTTTGGCATGGTCTCCCGCAGAGGCGGGAGCAAAAAGGCCGGAGCCTCGGAAGCCGCCGCTGGGCGGCTGAGAATGATGCGAGACGGCTGGTCTGCTCCTGCTCATTACGTAACAATATTTTTCTCCTCCCCGCGCAAAAACGCTTCAATGTTTTCCACCGTCGTCTGGGCAATCTTCCGCACGGCCTCTTCGCTATTAAACGCGTTATGCGGCGTGATAATCACATTCGGGCTATCGAGCAAAATCCGGTTATTGAGCAACGTAGCGAGCTGCTCCTGACTGGGAATTTCCCGAGAGAGCACTTCTGTTTCCTCATGGATCAATTTTTCATCTTCCAGCACATCGAGCCCTGCCCCCGCCAGCTGCCCACTCTTCAGAGCTTTCAGAATCGCGCCCGTCTGCACGAGGTCGCCCCGGGCCGTATTAATTAAGAGCGCTCCGCTCTTGATGAGATCAACGTTTCCCTCATGAATCATGCCGCGCGTCTCTTCCGTCAGCGGCGCGTGCAGACTGATTACATCAGCGTCTCGCAGCAAGTCCTCGAGAGAATCAACATAGCCAAACCCCAGGCGCGCGGCGAGCGCCGCGTCGTGGTGCGTATCAAACACCAGCACGCGCATAGCAAACGCGCGGGCAATCTCGGCCACCGTGCTGCCAATCTTGCCGCAGCCAATAATGCCCAGCGTCTTGCCCTCCAAGTCAAAGCCACGCAGGCCGTCGCGCGAGAAATCACATTTTTTGGTTCGATTATCGCAGTGCAAAATTTTGCGTGACAGTGCCAGCATCAGCGCAAACGTATGCTCCGCCACCGTTCGCACTCCATACTCGGGCACATTGCTCACACTCACGCCCCGCGCGCGGCAGGCAGCCACATCAATGTGATCAAAGCCGGTCGAGCGGGTCGCCACGTGGCGCAACCCCGGCAGCGCGTTTAACACCCCCGCATCAATGTTCGACCACGAAAAAACTGAGACGACAGTTGCCCCCACTGCCTCCGCAGCAGTTGCGGTAGTCAGACGACTGCTCGAGAGGCACACCGGCACTCCCCCGATCTCAGCTGGCACAAGCGCCTGCTCCCAATCCTCTGCATCGTAAAATAGTATCGACATGTTGTATTTACTCCATTAAGTGTAAAATAAGTCAATGGCACCCTTAATTGATCACCTGATGCTCTGGGCTGGATTCTTCCTCGCCGGCTTTGGCATTGGCCTGGTCATGGCCTACACCCTGAGCGCTGCCGAAAAGCGAAAGCTATGACGATAGAACAAGCCATTGTTCTCGCCCAAACGTTCGGCCTGGTTATACTCTACGCCATTACGGCTATGGCGCCGGGCTTAGTCCTCGGCATTTGGCTGGGCAACCTGATGGGCGCACCGGGCAAAGAAACGTTGGTCCACAAGCATCAGGTCAACCTCAAACGCGCCAGCGAGCACAACGCCCAGTGGGATCCGGCCAATCAGCGCTGGCAGAAATAACGAGTGAGTAGTTTGTAGTGAGTAGGTGGTAGACAGGAAAATGTTTTTCTACTCACTACCAACTACAACCTAACAACATCTCCTTCCTCTGGCCGGGTAACCTCCCACTCGGGATGCGCTTTACGCAGCTGCGCTGCTAAGTCATCCGCCTGGTGCGGCTCGCCGTGCACCAGAAAAATCCGCTTGAGCCCTCTCATCTGCTCAGCCAGCTGCTGCAGCTCCACCGCATCGGCGTGGGCTGAAAATTCATTGAAGAGCAGCACCTCGGCCCGCACCTGCTTTGGCTCGCCGAACAGGGTGATCACGCGCTCACCCTCCACCAGCCGCCGCCCCAGCGTTCCCGCTGCCTGATAGCCCGTAATAAAGATACCGTTGCGTTCATCTTCAACCGTATTGCGCAGATGGTGCACCACGCGCCCAGCGGTCATCATGCCGGAAGCGGAAATAACCATAAAAGGGCCAGGCAGCGCGTTCAGCTGTTTTGATTCCTGCACCGAGCGAATGTAGGAAAGATTGCGAAACGCCAGCGGCACGTGGTCCGGACCCTCGAAGTCCTCCTCACTCTCAACATCAAAATCAGCCCGGTACGCGCGATACACATCTGTCAGATTCACCGCCAGGGGTGAATCAACGAAAATCGGAAAGCGGGGAATGCTGCCCACATCGGTCAACTTATGCAGCAAGTACACCAGCGCCTGGGTTCGCCCCAGCGAAAAGGCCGGGACAATCATCTTGCCACCCCGCCGACACACCGCGTTCACCGCCTGCGCCAAGCGCACGAGCGCTTGGGGGAACGGCTCGTGCCGGCGACTGCCATACGTACTCTCCAAAATCAGTGTTTCAATCGTCTCGAGGGGCATCTGCGGATCATGCAGCAACGGCGTCCCTCGTGAGCCAACATCCCCCGAATAGACCAGGCTGCGCGTGCTGCCGCCCTCCTGAAATTCCAGCACGCTGATGGCTGAGCCTAAAATATGCCCCGCGTCATACAACTTAAGCCGCACGCCGGCGGCAATTTCGACCCACCCACCGCCCGAGCGGACGTAGGGTACCGGGCGAAACCGATCCATCACCGCACCAATATCGGCCGCCGTCAGTGGCGCTACCATCATAGTCGCTTCACGATTATGCCGCGCCTGCCAGCCGGCATCCTGCGCCTGGATCTTGGCCATGTCAGTCAACATCAACTCTGCGACCGCCATAGTCGCCGGGGTTGCCCAAATAGTTCCCGCAAAACCGCTGCGCACGAGCAAGGGCAGCAGGCCGCAGTGATCAATGTGCGCATGTGACAGCACCACCTGGTCAATTGTTGCCGCCTCCCACGGTAACTGCTGGTTTTTCGCCTCGGCTTCGCGTGATCCCTGCCACATGCCGCAATCGAGCAGCACGCGCACGCCGTCTGAGGCAACAACGTGCTTGCTGCCCGTGACCCCTCCAGCCGCGCCAGAAAATGTTATGGTCACTCAACCACGACCGTGCCCGCAAACTGAGGATTCAGGTGATCGTGAAAACGCCAGCTGCCCACTTTGGTAAAGGTGTATGCATAGCTGCCCCCCGTGGCCACCCCGCCGCGCGAATCAAACCCGGGCAGAACATCGTGCGTGGGGTGAACATCCGAAGCTGGCCAGTGCAAGGCTTGCCCATCGTTCACAAACGTCACCGTACTCCCTGCCTTGATCCGCACTGTTGCTGGGGCAAAGCCCGTCTCGGTCATCGAAATAGTCACGCCGCTTGCCGCTGGCGTTGGCGTGGTCGTCGCGCTTACCGCGCTCGTTGCCGTCGGCACGGGGCTCAGCAGCGGGCCACCCGTCGGCGCCACTTGCATAAACTGCCCTGGCGCTACCCCCTCCTCCAGCTCCTCTTCGAGCGTTGTCTCGCCCACTGGCACAACATCGCCATTCGGCGCTGTTGACCGGTATACCAATAACCCTCCCACCGCCAGTACAATGACGGCGATCACGACTCCCAGCAGTGCTTTGTTCATATAAAAAAGGGTAACGCGCGTCCCCAAAAAGAGCAATGTGCGATAAACTACAAGGCATGATCCCAGGCAAAATTGCGCACGATCCCGCTACCCTCGACCGCTACAGCCGCGATGCCAGCTTATTTACTATTAAGCCACAAGCGGTAGCCTATCCACAAAGCGTCGCTGATCTCAGCCAGTTGATACGCTATATGACCGAACATTCTGAAGAACACCTCTCGCTTACTCCCCGTGCGGCAGGTACCGACATGACCGGCGGCCCGCTAAACGAATCGATCATTGTCGACATGCTGGCGTTCAATAAGATCATCGCCGTTGACCCTCACCAAGCGACCGTGCAACCTGGCGCCTACTACCGCGACCTCGCCGCTGCGCTGCAGCCGCTAAAAGCCCTCCTGCCCTCGTACCCTGCCTCGCGCGAGCTGTGCACCGTCGGCGGCATGGTCGCCAACAACTCCGGAGGAGAAAAAACGCTCGCCTACGGCAAAACGGCCAACTACGTGCAGCAACTGAAAGTAGTACTGAGCGATGGGCAGGAGTATACATTCGAAAAGTTGCGCGAACGCGAGCTGCAGAAAAAAATCGCCGCCGGGGGATTTCTCGGGAGCATCTACCAGCAACTCTTCGATCTGCTCACGCAACACCACGAGCAGCTCCAGCGCGCTCGCCCACCCGTCTCCAAGAACTCCGCTGGCTACGCGCTGTGGGATGTCTGGAATCCAGCCGCGAAAATGTTCGACCTCACCCGCCTCTTCTGCGGCTCGCAGGGCACACTGGGCATCATCACCGAAATCACGTTTTCGCTGATCGAACCCAAACCCCACAGCAAAATGCTCGTCATCTTCCTCGATGACCTGAAATACCTCAGCCAAATTATTGCCACCACCCTCACCGGCCAACCCGAAAGCTTTGAATCGTACGATGACCACACCCTGCGCCTGGCGCTGCGGTTTTTGCCGGATATTATGAAGCGCCTAGCGACAAATCCGCCAGCTGGCGGATGGCTCACGCTCGCCTGGCGGTTCCTGCCGGAGGTAAAGATGATCCTCACCGGCGGCATCCCCAAGCTGGTGCTCCTGGCCGAATTCACGGGAGACAGCGCCAGTGAAGTCCTCGCTCGTGCCCGGCGCGTGCAGCAGCGGCTTCAGCGCTTCCCTCTTAAGACGCGCCTCATTACCTCACCCACCGAAGCCAAGAAGTACTGGGTAATGCGGCGCGAAAGCTTTAACCTACTGCGCGAGCATGTTGAGAACAAGCGTACCGCGCCGTTCATCGACGACATTATTGTCCGGCCCGAGCAGCTGCCCGAGTTCCTGCCGCGCCTGAACCACATCATGGCCGGTTATAATCTCACCTACACTATTGCCGGCCACATGGGCGACGCCAATTTTCACATTATCCCCCTGCTCGATGTCAGCCGGCCGGATTTGCCAGACCTCATCGAATCACTCAGCCGCAAAGTCTATGACCTGGTCATTGAATTTAACGGCTCCATCACCGCCGAGCACAACGATGGCCTTATTCGCACGCCGTTCCTGGCCCAAATGTACGGTGTAGAGATCGTCGAGTTATTCCAGCAAGTCAAGAAAATCTTTGATCCCAAAGATATCTTTAACCCCTGCAAGAAAGTCAGCGCCGTTGGCCTCCCCTGCGGCTGGCGCTACGCCACCGAGCACTTGATCAACAGGAATTAAAAGCGCTGGCAATACTCACACTCCCCGCATCCCTCAACATCAAGGAACTTGAGCGCCTTAATGTCGGTCCACACGTCTTTGATTTGCTGCTCGAGCGCAGCGACGTCTGTATCGGAAATCTCGAATGCTTTTTTCACGAACTTACCCGTACGTTTGCTCGGCTGAATGAAATCAATTTCGCCGCGCACAATCTCGTATCCAAACCGGGGCGATCGCTGCGCGAGCAGCTTATAGAACGTCAGCTGTCGCCGGTAGTCGCCGCCCTCTTTCAGGTGGCGGTAGGCGTTGTCTGGGTTGCCGGTTTTATAATCCGTGACAATTGCCAGCTTTTTTGTGGCATCAATAACGGCCACGTTGTCGATCAGTCCCGTCAGCGGGAGATCGCCCAGCGCCACGCCGTGCGAGCGAAAGTCGTATTCCGGCAGCCGCGCTAAGGCACCCGAAAAATCCTGCTGGTACTGCTGCCACCAAGCCCGTAGCGCTTCCTGCCCCACCGCCAGACTGTCGGCAGCTTCCGTGGGGGAGAGCACCTCGCGCGCCAGGTACACTGCAAACCGCTCCGGTAAATACGCCGCTGCGGGCAGCACGCCGCTCTCGGTGTGACGGGTGGCAAAATCGCGCAAGGCGCGGTGCACCGCGGTGCCAAACGCCATGTGCTT
>Ga0209542_10007862_pt1 | contig 20100 bp, 26 predicted proteins | sample RifCSPhighO2_01_FD_184028 | JGI IMG/M metagenome (GOLD analysis project Ga0209542, IMG submission 184028) | Soil microbial communities from Rifle, Colorado - Rifle CSP2_plank highO2_0.1 (SPAdes) (version 2) | ecosystem: Environmental > Terrestrial > Deep subsurface > Rock core/Sediment ...
CCACATAGAAGCTTGAACTTCGATGTTCTGGAAACACCAGAACAGGCGTTTATACGAAAAAGGAGAAAAGACTGAAAATGAAGAGGCAATTTATTCTATCGAGAGGAAATAATAATCGGATAACACACTCTCTTCACCATCCGCATATTTTTATACACTGCCTGCCTTAAGGAAACGTGAAGAGGCTGTTTCGGTTTAATTATCCTAAGCTGGTCGCGTTAGCGCTTGCTATCGTTGCCGCTTATATTATCTTCACGCATCCAGCGGTTGTTGCATGGCTCACAAACCTGGAATTTCTTCATAGAAAATGGGCGGCGTTCATTGCAGGCATATTCCTTGCGTTTGGTTTCACCGCCCCATTTGGAATTGGTTTGTTTATTACACTAAATCCTGCTAATCTTTGGCTGGCAGCATCCATCGGTGCGCTTGGTTCAGTGTTCGCCGATATAGTCATCTTCAAAACCATTCGCATGTCATTCATGGACGAATTCAAACGTCTAGAAAAAACATCTGCCTTTGAATTTGTCGAACGCGAGTTTCATCGCGACTTTAAAGCACACGTGAGAAATTATTTGTTATACATTTTTGCCGGTCTGGTTATCGCATCGCCTCTGCCGGACGAAGTGGGAGTCGTCATGCTCGCAGGTCTCACGCGAATTCGCCCTCTCCTATTTATTGTTATCAGCTTCGCGCTTCACTTGCTTGGCATAGCCGTTATTCTATCGTTGTAGTGCTTTTTCTTTTGCGGCGGTGATGCATGGCAGCCCGCTCAAGCTCTGTCATTTCATGATGCGCATGCGCGTCCATGAACTTTTTCATTTTACTTAGGGTTGCGTCTGAACGAGGGCGGTCATGCACAACCTTGACGCGTTCGGCAAGTCCAGGCGAGCAGGGAAAATCATGTTTACGAGCAAGACCTTCAAGACCTTCGCTGTCAGTACGTTCAAGTTGAAGCCCAATGTTTCGTATGTCGCTATCTCTCGTATAGGCTAAAGACTTTCTAGTAGGGTCGCTCATGCCCACTAGCGCAACAGTTGTCATAATATGTATATCATTGTGCCTATGCTCTTCAAGTGCACTGATGCCCCCAGAGATGTCTCTTGATTCCTTCATCACTCCCGGGCGCCGCGCTACTTCTTCAATGGCTCTTTGTACATTGGGGCGATAGCGTTCAACAGCAGAATCAATAAGGCTCTCGCTCGGCATGATTTTAATAAACACGCCAAGCCCTTCTATGATTTCAAGGGCTTGTTTATTTATGCAATCTCCCTTGCTTTTAGCGCCTTCGACTCTAGTAAGATTAAAGTATTTCCTTCTATCGCGTGCAAAAACTCCATATTCAACATCAGTTTGGCGAGGAAAACTCACAGTTCCATCGGAAACAGCTGGAAATATGCCATCCATTAATTCAGTATAAAATGCAACCTGAAATTGCGGAGAGATAACCCCCACGCGCTGCCTTAAAAATGCAGTCAGATAAGACGTATCAAAGATAATATTTCCTCCCTGCGTCATGCGCCTTCGTATGCGGCCGAGTTCATACTCTAAGAGTTCGGCTACTGCGTTTTTGTATATGGTTGTCATCAGGTGACGCTCTGAAAAATGCTCCGAGAAGCAAGCAGACCTCATAAAGAGCGTTTAAAAACCTTCCGTCAGAGAAAAGGCGACATGCCATCCTGATTATAGTAATGCTTAAATAGCTGCCGCGCCAAAAAAAAGCATGGTCAAGGAAGATAAACAACTAAGGATGGCCATCATTGCTGGCGCATCACACGCCCTAAAATACAAAAGCAAGAACTTCCGCGCAACCGACGACGAAATCCTCAGGCACATCAGCGAGAATGTAGACAACATTTTAGGCAATATGGATAACCCTTTGTAAAATGAGTAACAAAATTCTTTTAGGCACAATTCGAAAAGAAGTAGGAGAGGATATTTACACTGGCTGGGTCGCAAAAGCGCAATTAACATATGATTCTGGGATGAGAGATGCCAAACACCGCGATTTAAATGGACAGTCAGCAATCCGACAGCCGCGCACTTCTTTTATTCAAGAATATGTTTCTCGTCAATATACTGGATGGCGCGACTCGCATCCGAACCCTCACGAATCGATTGGTGGTGAATTGGAGCAAGCAGCTTTGAGAGCATAATTTTTTATACCTCCCTTATTCACCTTGAATAACGCGGGGATGCCGGAGCGGTCTAACGGACAGGACTTAAGATGTCGCGTTCTCACGAGAGAGCGTTAAGCGATGGATTTCCACTCATCATGAGAAATCCTGCGGCTTAGTGCCTTCGGAGGTTCGAATCCTCCTCCCCGCATCATATTCGAATGTTCGGGTCTGAGATATTGTAAAGTTACCAAATTACAATTTACTGGTGGATTCTTTCAATTTAGGCAGAATCTTATTGAGAAATTCAAAGACTTTATTAGCATAATCCGTGTCCAAAATCTTTCCATAATACGTTATGCCGTTCCTGAAATAGCGCAACTGATCAATAAACTCAACTTCGAATGCAGGAAAATTTAGTTTTTTAAGATAGGATACTTCCGCTTGATGTGAAGCTGTTCCGGAAGAATTGTATCCCACAAGAAACATTTTTGCTCGTACGATCTCCATGATGACGTCGTAAGAATTTTTGATAATAAGATTAGCGTTTGTTTCAGTAATGCCTATTTTTTCGACAAACTCAATCAAGGAAGCATACGATTTTTCTGATTCTTTAACTAAAGACTCTGATCGTAATCTATCTGGAGATTGTTTTTTTACGACTCCGCTTTTTATATAATTCTCAAATTCATCCAGTTTTCTCATAGTTCACCAACTCCGATTAACGTTATTCCTCTGAGAATATTGCTCCTTAAATTCTTATCTAATTTATCTAAAGAATCATAGAAATGTAAGAAAATTGTTCTCTCTAGTTTTTTATCAAACTTTGTTAATTCAATCTGTTTGTCTTTCGATCCGATTATAGCAATGTCAATGTCGGATCCCAAGGTATCCTCTCCCTTAGAATAACTACCAAAAAGAATAATGGTGCTTCCTGGAAAATTATCCTCTAAAAACCCCGCAATATCAGATTCGTAAATCATCCTGAGATTTTCAACTCTCTTGAAGGCTATCGTTTTTCTGTTCTCTCTATTCATTTCAATAGACCATCTCCCTGATTTTTTATCATGATGTGTTTTAATTAGTCCTGCTTTTTCTAATTCTGGGAGCGCTTTCACTATGCCTGCCTGAGTTCTGCCCAAAGGCCTAGCTAGTCCACGAGCATTAAACGACATTCCTGCTTTTATGAAGAGGTATTTAAGTATCTCCTGCTGAAGAATGCTAAACTGCAGTTTATATATATTCACCATAGTTTAGTTAACTAAACTGCAGTTTATAAGCATTTCTGTTCTGCTTTTTCTGTAACCCTGACCTGAATTACCTTATTCCTAACCATTTAAAAGACCCCCAACAAAAGCCTTGTAATCCAATCCTGCTTTAGGAGAGCAATCTATCTTATCAACATTGAAAGAACCGCAACTCTTACATTCAGAAATTCTGAACACTTCCCTATTATTGGCAACTTTTTCCGTGTTGTTCAAGCTTGCTTTTTCTCCACACTTCCAGCAGAACGTAAAGACTTCGTTAATTGAGAAGAAATCTGCCAGCCTTTAGGCTGGAGTTGCACGCACCCCGCATAGCGGTGATTTGGGTGCTTGATTGCTGAACAACGTCGTAGAGGAAACCCCACTCTGCCGAAGGCAGATTTGCCAGCAGGCAAACCTTTAGGGTGCGGAGGATGTCATAACTATCTACACAAAAATTAATCTTTTAGCTCTAGTCTTCCCAAGTCCCGCAGATGCAACAGAACAGTATAATCGGAAAGTTTAAATACAAGACACATCTTACTAATCTTGTAAATCTTACACAAGAAAAAATGGAAAAAATCATCGAATTGGGAAGAGTAAGCTCGCGCGGACAGATAGCAATACCTGTAGACATGCGAAGAAGACTCAACATTAGAGACGGAGAGAAGGTAATGTTTGTTATTGAGAGAGATACTATTATTATTAAAAAAGTCGACATTCAGAAAACATGGGAAGAAGTAACAAGACCCCTACGCGAAGCCGCCAAAAAATCAACGTTAAGAGAAGAAGATGTTGTTGATCTTGTCCACCGCGCAAGGAAAAGACGGCATGAAGGTAACTCTTGATACGAATGTATTTATTTCAGGTTCTTTTTGGGTAGGAGACTCTTATAGTATTCTATATTTAATTGATGAAGGGAAAGTAGAACTTGTTCTTTCAGAGTCTATTATCCAAGAATATTATGAGACCTTGCAGGATGAAGAAATTAAGGAAAAGATTATTGACAAAAAGATTGTCATGCTTGACATCGTTGAGAAAACCATAGCCGTCGCAACTATCGTTAATCCGACAATGTATTTTGATGTAGTTCCTCAAGACCCAGATGACAACAAAATTTTAGAGTGCGCGGTTGAGGGAAAAGTAGATTACATTATTTCACAGGACAATCATCTGTTAAAACTCAAGACCTTCAAAAACATTCCAATCATAACGCCGAAAGCGTTTCTTGAGCGTATAAATAAATAGCCCAACCGAAGCACGTTGCGGGGTAAAAATAATTTACTTAAGGTTATCGATCAAACAGCCCATTATAATTCTCCTCAATCTGCTTCTCAACATCTTTCAACTTTAAGCCCCTAATCTTCGCAATCATTTCATAGCTCACAACAACATTGGCAGGCTCGTTAGGATATAGTTTGTCAGGATGCAAATACGGAGAGTCAGTCTCGCACAAAAGTTGTTCAATCGGCATCTGCTCAATTATTTTCTGAAAATGCTCGCTATTTTTTACTGAAGTTGGAATGCTTAAAAACCACCCATTATCAACAATTCTCTTAGCAAGGCTTAATTTTCCGTTGAAGCAGTGCATAATAACTTTTTTCACCCCTGCCTGCTCAAGCATCTCGATGCATTCTTTTTCGGCCTTGCGTGAATGCACTATGATTGGCTTATCCATTTCAAGCGCGAGCTCAATCATCTTCGCAAACACGCGAGCCTGTTTTTCAAGTTCTTGAGTTTCTTTCAGGTCAAGCCCAACTTCCCCAATAGCCACAATGCGCTTTCGATGCGTCCTGATGCTGTTCACGATGCTGGCAATTTCTTGCTCACTCAACCTAATCGCATTAATCGGATACAATCCAAGAGCTGCCAGAACTTCAGAAAACTTCTTTGAAATCTCAAGCGCACTATTATTGCTTTCCACGTTCGTACCCTGCGTAATCGCCAGAGCCACGCCTGCCTTTCGCGCACGACCCATGACTGCACCTATGTCGCTAATCATATCCAGATGGCAATGTACATCGATAAACATTTTTTCAACACGTTAGCAGAGTTTAAATGTCTTAACTCTCTTTAGTCTGCAAGACCTTGTTTTGTTGATAAAACATTTCAACGCTATCAGGAACGCCTTTTCGAACCCACCACGGAGGATTTGCTGCAAAATCCCTCTCTTTGCCTTTATACTTAGTCACTCCCCGATATATCATATAAGGCAGATGAAAAGGAATATTGCATGGGCTTAATATCCTTCCTTCAGCATTAACGCTTCTGACTTCCAATAATCTCGTTCCTTTAAACCATTCGCCTCTTCGCAACACAGCTCTTCGTATAGCCACATCATGAATGTGGTTGCTGGAAGTTTCTTGAAAATCGTAATTAAATTCAGCTCTAACATTGGAACTAGCAGTGTCAAAGACATCGGAAAAATTGGTTACGAGCCATTCAAGTAACTCTGATTTAGCCTTAAAATGCTCGTAGTACCCATCTTCATAAATTTGCAAAGCCTCTGCTCTCGGGATAACAAGCCCTCCCCATTCCCAAGCAATTCTCCAATTTCCCTTGCCGCAGTCTCTATCGAAGCCTGCTTGGATTTCGTCTCGTTTATCGCCAAAATAACCTGACCTATCAATCGTTTTCCACATGATTTTCTCAGAGGCAATCAGTTTAAGTAATTAATTATAGAGGACTATTTCTTCTTGCCGTACTTGGCATTATACATCTTTTGCGCAATTTCAACGTCTTTCCACGCAGCATCTTTATCCAGAATTTCCAGAACCTTAACATGCTTGCCCTGCAGCTCTTTGTAACGTTCGAAGAAGTGTTTTAGCTCTTTAAGTGTATGTTTCGGTACGTCTTTAATCTCTCTAAACTCTGCATAGCGCGGGTCATTGTCATACACAGCTATTAGTTTATCGTCTTTTTCGTCATCATCAATCATTCTAATCACACCTATTACCCGCGCACTCGTGAGAGTCATGGGATAGACTGCGCGATGCGTCAGGACTAGAATATCCAATGGGTCGCCATCATCCCACAAAGTCCGAGGGATAAATCCGTAATCTCCCGGATAATGATCTGAAGAGTATAAGAATCGGTCAAGCCTCAATAGCCCAGTTTCTTTATCCATTTCATATTTGATATGTCCGTCTTTCGGGATTTCAATAATCGCATGCACAACCTCCGGAACTCTGTTTCCAATTTCAACATCGTGCCACGCATTAAAATGAGTCATATCGTCGAATACGAAAAGAGAGTTTAAAAAGCTAATCACGTTTCATATGCATGCGAAAATTAATCCAAGATATACGCGAGATTCCTAAAGAAGTAAGAGAAGTTATCAATCAAAGAATGAAAGAATTCAGCTCATTTGCTCAAAAACCAGGGGAAGATTGGTTTTCAGAATTATGTTTTTGCATTCTCACAGCAAACTCAAAGGCAATGACAGCAATAGCAATACAGAACGAGCTCAAGTTTGAAGGCTTTTCATCAAAGTCGCAGGAAGAGCTCAGCGCATGCATTAAAAAGAGCAAGCACAGGTTTCACAACAACAAATCAAAATACATTTTAGAAGCAAGAAAACACATTCATATTAAATCCATATTAAACAGCAAGACTGAAGCAGAAGCGAGAGAGTGGCTCGTGCAAAACATTAAGGGTCTTGGCTACAAGGAAGCCTCGCATTTCTTAAGAAACACAGGCTCAAAAAACGTTGCGATTCTTGACAGGCATATACTTGCCCTAATGCATTCCCATAAATTAATTGCTGAAATTCCCAAACCCCTGAATAAAAATAAATATCTTGAAATTGAGCAGAAGTTTAATCAATTAGCATCAAAACTGAACATGACGCCAGCAAGATTGGATTTAGCAATGTGGTATCTTAAAACTGGCAAGGTGCTGAAATGAAATCCTTCACCGAACGCTGTTACACTTTATTAAAAAAAGTCCCTCGCGGCAAAGTCACAACATACAAAGCCCTCGCCCACGCATTAAACACCAAGGCTTATAGAGCAGTCGGCAACGCCATGAACAAAAATCCTTATGCTCCTCAAGTTCCGTGCCATCGCGTCATCAACAGCGACGGCAGTTTGGGCGGATTCGCATCAGGTATTGGTAATAAAATATCTCTTTTAAAGAAAGAAGGAATAGTCATAGAAGATAACAGAATCAATCTCGAAAAGTTCGGGCGCACATTCAGTTAATTTTCATAGTTCCAAAGCGTAGCAAACTATTTTAATCTACGCGACATCCATCGCTTCGTGAACACTAAAACGAGTGCAGGTCTGCTGATGTATCGCTTCAAGAACAAGGCTCTTGAAGTATTCATAGTGCACCCAGGGGGCCCATTTTGGAAAAATAAAGACGATGGCGCGTGGTCTATTCCCAAGGGAGAAGTAAATGACGATGAGAAGGAAGACCTGCTAAAAACAGCCAAGCGCGAATTCAATGAAGAAACAGGCATAGAGGCAAGCTCAGAAAGTTTTGTTCCCTTGGGCAATGTAACGCTCAAAAGTGGCAAGTGCGTGCATGCTTGGGCGTTCAAAGGCGATTGGTCAGGAGTGCTCATGTGCCAGAGTTTTGTCGAAATAGAATATCCTCCGCGCTCCGGCAAGTTCAAGAAATTTCCAGAAGTTGATAAGGCTTCATTCTTCTCTCCTGAAATCGCAAAGAAGAAAATCAATCCCGCCCAATCTCTGCTGATAGACAGGCTTGCCTTGATTCTCGCTAAATCATCATAATTTCCTATAATCGGAAAGAAACCAATAGTAAAAGGACTCTAAAATAACGCTCTTAGAACCTAACCTTGCTTATCGGAGTGAAGTTGCTCCACGCAAGTTCAAACATAGAAGTCATGGACTTTGCAAAATAATCACTTGCCAGCCAGACAGCCACATCATAATTCGGGTGTACACTCTTATCGTCAAGCAGCATGAACATAATCTGCTTATCATCCACAATCGTAAACCTTCCGTGCGACTTATTCATCGTGCGTACATCTGCCACTTTTGAAAGCTCTTTAGCGACCTTGTAATTTTCAGGAGTAATGGGTGCTGCAATTCTCACTGTGACTCCGCGTTTCCTTGCCTTCTCGAGCGCGGGCATGAGTGCTTCCATCTTTCGATTAAGACCATCTGCCGTAGTTACAATAGTCGCTTGCTTCTCCGCGTTCTTAATCATCATATCAAGATGATTATACATATTCTGTCTCCCCTTGATACTTCCTGAAAGGTCAGATGGGTCGATAAATTTGATGCCGTTAGTAAATAACCCGGACAACTCGCTGAGCACATCATCATCCTTTAATTCTTCAAGGCGCTTAGCTTTATTATTGGCATCAACAATCAAATTCTTCTTCACCCGTTCAACAACCTCTTCAGGTTTTAGCGCAATAAATTTAATCGGTTTGCCGAGCTTGGATAGAATAAATCCTTTCTTCTCGAGCGTCTCAAGAATATCATATGTTCGCGAACGTGGAACATCAGAGATGCTGCTCAGTTCACCAGCAGTCGAAACACCCCGCGATAGCAGAGAAGCCCATACTTTAACCTCATATAAGTTTAAATCAAATATTTTTCGAAGGCGGCTCAGGAATTCTTCTTTAACAATCATGGCGTAAGTAGCCAAAAAAAGGGTTCCTAGTATTTAAATGTTTTCTACCTGCGCGTGACGCTGCCAATAGCAAATCCGATTCTTTCACCCCGCACTTCAATATCAAATTCGGGCTTGTTGCCGTCGGCAGGACTGACACTTTGTGAGCCGGTGCGTTCTGCGATGAATTGAGTATAGGGCAGGAGTAATTTCTTGACTGCGACCCCTGCATAAATGCGGAGGTTTATCTTATCTTTCTTTACAAACCCGCGCTTCTTGCGCTCTGCTTGCACTCGTCGTGCAATCTCCCGCGCAAAACCCTCTCCCTCCAACTCCGGAGTAAGCTTGGCATCAAGTTCAATCCCGAGCTTCTCGCTCCTTTCATATACAACGTCCTTGACATTCAACTGCGAAGCGATGACCGTCGCAAGATTTTTTTCAACGTGCTTTGGTGCCTTAATTATCGCACGCGCAAGCGGCCATCTTAATCCCATTTTAATCTGGTCGCGCGCCGCAAGTCCAATTTCGATTAAATTACGCGCCTGCATAAAAGAGGAATCTAATTTCTCATTTTCCCACGACCTTTTTAATATAGGCCAGTCTGTTAAGAATATCGATTCTTCTGAAACGCGTTTGTGCACGCGCAACTCTTGCCATAGATGCTCGCTGGTAAATGGAATGACCGCCGCAAACATCTTCAGCACGCCCTGCTGAATTTCGCGCAGAACGTCCGCAGTTTCTTCAGCGCGCTCGCGAATCATCTGAATATATGTCCTGCTCAAATCCTCGACGAGAAATTTCTCAAGCACTTCAATCGCGGCAAAAAACCTGTAACGGTTATACTCGTAGGCCACCATTTTAACGGTTCGTGCAAATCGAGAGAGAATCCATTTGTCTTCCACGCGTGTTGTCTGCTTGCTATCCTCGAGCTGATTAACGAAAGTATTAACGTTATGCAATATTGTTAGCACTTTATGTATTTCACTAAGCTCTCTCTCATTATATGCAAAATCATCACCGCGTGAAAACTTGACGAAATAATATCGCAAGGCGTCCCTTCCATATTTCGCAATAACGTCATGCGGAGAAACCACATTGCCAAGAGACTTTGACATCTTGCGCTTGTTAATGTCAAGTATCAGGCCGTGTACATTGACGCTGTCAAAAGACCGCTTCTTGAACGCAAGGTGTGAAAGAATGAGTTGGGAATTCCACCATCCTCTGAATTGGTCCGTTCCTTCAATGTTCAAATCACCGGGCCAAAATTTATTAAACAACTCTTTATCGTGCATATAATCAAGCGCAGCCCAGCTAGACACGCCAGAGTCAAACCACACATCAAATACACTCGAAACACGCTTCATCACGCCCTTCTTGCACGCGCACTTCCACCCAATCGTGTCAATTTCCGGCTTATGGACTTCTTTCACACGACTTTTTGACTTTTCTTCCAATTCCTTGATGCTTCCAATCACTTCAATATTTTCACATGCATTGCACACCCATATAGGCAGAGGCGTTCCCCAGTATCGTTCGCGTGAAATCGGCCAGTCTGCAATGCCTTCAAGCCAGGCTTTCATGCGCAATTCTGCCCAATGAGGAAACCATTGCACGTCGGCATTGTGCTTAAGCAGCTCCTTCTTCACCTCAGAGATGCGCAAGAACCATTGCGGCAGTGAAAGCATGAGCAGAGGTGTTTCACATCTCCAACAAAGCGGATAGTCGTGCGTATAGCGACTAGTGTGCAGCAGGTATCCCTCCTCTTTCAGAACCTCCGCAATCTTCTTGTCAATTTCACGCGCCTTCCCGCCAGCAAATTCACCAGTCTCTTCTGTGAGAGTTCCGTCAATTTTAACTGGGCACACAATTGAAAGTCCAGATTCAACGCCAACCTCATAGTCCTCTTTGCCATGACCAGGCGCGCAATGCACCAGACCAGTGCCATCTTCTGTAGTAACATATCTTGGTGCAGCCACAACCTTGCGCGCGGCTGGCAATTTTAATTTCAGATGCAACTCAAGAGGATTTTCATAAGTCGTTCCCACAAGCACATCCCCTTTGAATTTTTTCTTTATTGAAAAATCAATGCCGGCTTCACCAAGTCGGGCAGTTGCAAGCGCCTCCGCCAGAATCAATCGTTCGCCATCGTCTGTTTCAGCTTCAACATAATCTACGTCAGGATGCACCATGATTCCAGTATTCGCTGGCAATGTCCACGGCGTGGTCGTCCAAATAAGAAGATAAGTGCGTTTCTTGCCGATAACTGGAAATTTCACCATGATGGCATAATCTGTCTGCTTGGTGTATTCAATTTCATTAAATGCCACCGCAGTCTCGCATCTAGGACAAACGTGCACAGGATACTTGCCCAAATACAGCATCTTATTCCCATATGCTTTTTTAAGAACATCCCACAAAACTTCCACATACCCATTGTCAAGCGTCCGATGAGGCTTTGACCAGTCCATCCAGACACCGAGATTTGCAAATTCGTCATTCATTACATCAATATATCTTGTGGCAAATTCTCGGCAACGCTCAACAAACTTCTTCACACCATACTTTTCAATATCTCTCTTCGATTTAGAATTAATTTCTTTTTCAACCGCGAATTCAATCGGCACCCCGTGAGTATCGTAAACCGGCCTGTCAAATACGTCCTTCCCTTGCAGCTGTTGCGAGCGCATCGCAACGTCTTTCAGAATCTTATTCAGAGCAGTTCCCATATGAATGTGCCCAGTCGCATATGGCGGACCATCGACCATATAAAACTTCTTTCCTTTTTTGTTGCGAGCGCGTGCCTTTTGGTAAATCATTTGTTCTTTCCAAAATGCAAGCACGGCGGACTCGCGTTCTTGAGGGGTTGTCATATTCTTAAACCAACAAGCAGGCTTTTATATCTTACTCGAGCGCGTCCGCGCCATCTTCGTATAACTTAAAACGAATGAAATGAGAGAAAATACAACAAGCACGCCCCCAAAGTATGCAATCTCAACCTGGCGTAATAGCATGCCGACTATCCCAAACACAATGCTCACTCCTGCTATCGCAACAAACCAAACTCGTCCATGGCTCAACTCATCGCGCGCAATCCAACTCACGAGCACGCCAGCACCCAGAGCACTTATCGCCCATGCAAACATTCCAACGGGGGGCGATAGCATAAATCCAATCACAATCATGCCGACAAGCGCCGCAAGCCACACAAGCGTATCGTCCCGCGTTGCTAATGCAACAATAATGCCTGCAAAAATAAGGACAGCATAAATTACCGGCTCAATCATGTCTTAAGATATGTAAATAACACTTAAAAACGCTTGGTGCGTCCGCCAAACCGACTTGGTCGACCACGCCCACGATCTCCACGATCTCGGTTTTCATATCCGCGCCGCGCACCTCCAGAACTCTCCCCGCGTCCGCGCTCCCTCGAGTATCCCGAACTGCCACCTCGTGACCCGAACGACCGCTCACGACGGAATCGTCCTTCTGCAGGAAGCATGCTGATTTGTGCAACATCAGGAAGAGGAACTTGCCTTATAACGAGTGAAGGGTCAAGCATAACGCGGCGGAAGTTATCATAATCGCGCTCAGAAACCAGACTGACTGCCTTCCCTTCCTTGCCTGCGCGGGCTGTTCGCCCGACACGATGGATGTATTCTTTATGGTTAGACGGCAAATCAAAATTATATATATGCGAAACCCCTGAAATATCAAGCCCTCTGGCAGCCACATCTGTGCACACAAGCACATACACTTTCTTTGAATGGAATCTCTGGATGATATTATTGCGCCGCGCCTGCGTCAGTCCTCCATGAATTGCCACAGCGTCAATGCCATAATGCAGCAATTGTCGCTCAACAAAATCAACCGCGTGACGCGTATTGCAGAACACCATCACTAGACCAGCATGTTCTCCTTTCAGCAAATGCACTAGCAACGAGAGCTTCATGTGCTTTGGCGTGTCATAATAAATCTGCTCTAATTTGGAAGGGTCAACATAAGCCTGCGCCGAGATTTCAATCGGATTACGTGTGTATCGTTTAGCGAGGTGCGCGATATCTCCTGATATCGTAGCAGAGAAAAGCAATGTCTGCCGTTCAGCAGGGCACATCTCAACAATTCTAATAACGTCCTCAATGAACCCCATGTCAAGCATGCGGTCAGCTTCATCCAAAACCAAAACCTTGATTTTTTTCAGTGAAAGAGTCTTGCGTTCCAGATGGTCCAATAGCCTTCCAGGTGTACCGACGACAATATCTGCTTCCTCTATATCGTATACCTGAGGTCCAATGCCTACGCCCCCATAGACTATCGCAATTTTAAGCGGCGTATGTTGCGAAAATTTGCGCAGCGCCCTGCCAACTTGTTCAGCCAACTCCCGCGTGGGCGTCATGACCAGTCCCTGGATGCCCTTGCCCGCATCAGATTTATCAATCAATACAGACCCGAACGCAAGCGTCTTGCCCGACCCCGTCGCCGACTCACCAATAACATCTCTGCCCCCTAACACCAGTGGAATCGTCTTGGCTTGAATCTCAGTCGGCTCCTTAAAATGCATCTCATCCAGCACCGCAAGTATATCTTTGCTCAATCCCAGCTCGTTAAATGAAGTCATAAACAAAAGCACAAAAGATGGTTTTTATAGTTATTCATTAGAATGCTCTATCCGGATTGAGTAAATCTCAATCTGAAAAATAAAAGTGTGAGACGCCCAGACCGCGCGATAGAAAAAAGTATCCGGACCTGGAGAATTAGATTATCTTTTCTTAGAATTTTTGGGTTGAATACCCCACAGCTTACTGTGGAGTAAAAATTCTAATTAGAAAATCGCGAATTAGAAATTTCCGAATACCGCGGAGCTTGCTCCGATTCGGTAGGAAATTTCAGCGATTTTCTTTCTTTTTACCTTTGTTTTTAGCCTGTTTAGTGAACAATTTCCACAGCTTATCGGAAACGGCTTTAGGAACACTGATTGCCTTTTGATTAGCGAGCTTTTCAAGTTTTTCTCCCAGCCCCATGATAGCAGTCTCGTTTCCTAGGCGTACTTGTTCCCGTGCTTCTTCAATGATTATATCCCAATTCAATTTATTATTGTTTATGATAGAAATGATATCCTCCTCGTCTTTGGCTCTTCCAGTGACGCTCTTCATAATTAAGATATCATGTGAGTCGGCAACTTTAATAATAAGGTTGCCAAATTCATGTGTTTGCCTCGCTCGTTCTTTCATTGCGTCAGAAAAAATTGAGGTGATTACCTTATTCATGAACATATCAAAACGACAATTTTCAAATTCGAGCATTAAAGGAGTATCGTTTTTCAAACCATAGACTAAAGTTACATCGGATTCTTTAGCACCTAACTTTCTCAGTGCGTTCATAAACTCTTCTCTATCTCTCTTTTTATCAAAAACAAAATCAATGTCCAATGTTGAGTTCTTAACGCCTCTTAACATCATAGCAGTTCCGCCTATCGCATAGACTTCTAGCTTTTTAGAAAGCATCTTTCCTATCGCTATTAACATTTCTTCTTGTTTCTGTATATCAATCATCTTGTATATTCCTCTAAATCCGCACGGTTTAATGGAATATAAATTTTCCATTTTTTCTCAATGTCTTTAAAGTCATCTGAAGAAAGATGGTCCACAATATAATGAAATTGGGAGGTCTTTTTCTTTTGTGCTAGGTTAAGAAATCTTTTTGGCATTCTTTTTACTTTCTTTACAATTCTTCTTGCAGTTTCATAAAGAGCAACTACCTCTCTTGCTAAATTTTCTTTTTTTGCTAAGGCATATAATAAACTCCAATCAGATATCTTTCTAAACAAAACCAGAGAAGCAATAAGATAGCGGACATCTCTCTGTTTTATAGCATAGATAAGAGTTTCCTCATAAGAAGGAACTCTATCATGCACATAATACGGGTTAGACGATACAATTGCGTAACTTGCACTCGGGGAGGCTTCATTTATCTTTGTTGTATAACTTACTCCCCCCTGTTTATTTCGCAGGGATACGTTATACAATCGTTTCTTTCCTGCGCCATAACTGGTTTTTACAAAACCCAGTTTTCTTAATCTATGTATAACGTAAATTGCTTTAGATTTGTCTATCTTTAATCTATCTGCAAGAGTCTCTAGAGTATAGAAACCCTGAAGCGATTCTGCTAGTTTCTCGTATTTATCGCTTCCCTTCATCATTATTAAAGGTATAGCCAATAATATATAAACCTTTCTATTTATTGCCTTATTATTAAATGTAACGCCTCTATTATATAAACAAAGTCAAAATTTAAGCACTTCTTAAGAGTCATTTATGATAAAACGCCCGGACCAGGAATCGAACCTGGAGATCCCTTGCGAGAAACGAGATTAGCAATCTCGCGCAGTTCCATTGTGCCATCCGGGCATGCCGAACGAGAGCAATAACGATTTATAAATCCTATCACAAACAATTCAGAATACCAGATTCTACTTTGCAATCCGCAGCAGCTCACTGAGTGCGGTTTCATTCTTTAGAGCGCCATCATCTTCTGTAAAATGTCCTTTGTCGTGCTCAACAATGACATGCGCGTCGAGTGTGGCTTTGAATATCTCCTTATCTGACAATTGCACAAACGAATCGTTGTCTGAAAAAATAGCAGTCAGATGAGGCAGATTCCTTCGCACTTTTTCAAGATTAATCTCAGTCTCAAGCCAGGGCGTAGCGATGCGTTCTGACTCGGCGTCTTCTAATCCTTGTAACGTAAACCATCCGGCAATAAATACTGCCCCACCACAAGCAGTCTTCTGCCTTTCAAGATAACGCATGATGGTTTGACATCCTATGCTATGACCGATGAAATAGGTCTTGCTATCAAGTTTTCCTACTGCTTGTGACAGATGCTCTACCCAATCTTCAATCATTGGTTCATCAGGGCGCGGCATATGTAAGGCGAGAGCGTCAAAATACTGATTATTTAGCTCATTCTCAAGCCATTCATTCATAGGCTCTTCTGGGCTACCGTCCCATCTATGAACAATAAATACGCGTTGCTTTGGCACGTCTATCTATTAGGCAGAGGGTTTATAATAATTATGCCAGCAAGGGATGCTGCGTCCAAATCCGGATGCCGTATGCATTAAGCGCAAAAAATATGACTTGCGTTGCGAGCAAGCCCCAGTGTTTATGTTTCACTGAAAAGCTAATCCATAAAATATTCCCCAACATAAACACATAGAAACCCCAGATGCTGAGCTGTGCATTCATAACCGCACCGATAACACTCATTGCCATGGCCGCCCACTCAATCACATGATGCTTAAGCGACTTTTCAATAGTATACGCTCGGTGAAATCGCCCTTTTTTTCCCATGTCAGTTAAATCTCCAGTTAATTAGCCCGATAATATTGATAATCAAATAAGAGCACGCCAGCACAAGCAAGCCCCAGTGTTTATGCTTCCACGCAAAAGATATCCATAATACATTCGCCACAATCCAAATGTATAGACCGTTCAGATTCTGGAGATTTACAAGAAGCACCCCGATTATGCTTAATGCAGTCGCAACCCATTCAATTACGTGGTGTATGAATTTCTTTTCAATAACGTGAATCGTAGTAAATCGCCCCTTCTTTTTATTTTTCATCTTTTGCTTTATCCTCTGCCCTCTTAATCATCTCCTTCTTAAGACCGAGAAAAACTCCCCCTGACTTTCCCCCCACATAGGTGCTCTCGCCAGGCTTGATGATATAATTGAGCGCATCCAACTCAACATCAATGTGCGTAATCTGGGCATTGCTCTTGCCCTTCAGATGAATATACACGTCAGCTTTGCCTAATTTGATTTTGCCTTCTCCTGGTCCGGACATAGTTGCCAGAAATAAAACGTTTTTATATAGTTACCTACGGAATAAGCTTCAGCCGAACAAGCTCGTCCTTCACAATTTCGAATATCTTTTGGTGGCCTTCATTATTTAGATGGACACCATCAGGAAATAATTTTTGATAATGGGGAAGTTTCTTTAAAGGATGATATATATCCATAAAAGGCACGGTTTGCCTTGCGCAGACCTCTGCGGTCTTCTTGTCGTACTGCTCAATATCTGCTTCTTTATAAGAACAATCTTTAAGCCATGGAATCGGGTCAACACGAGGCTCGTCAATCGGCTTACTGCTAACAAAAATCACATGTTTCGTATATGTTTTAGCTATTCGAATAATTTTTTTAACATTTTCACCATAAGTTTCAAGAGGCACGTGGTGCTTTCCAGTCTTGTTGTTATAAATAGCGTCATTAACGCCTGCTGAAATCAAGATAATCACGTCCTCTCCCTTATCTTTAAGTGCTAATCTTTGTTCTGTTTCAAACGCAATTCTTTTGAAGATGCCATCTGAAGTATCTCCCGAAATGCCTAAATTATAAACCATATAATATAACTGTGGATTGGATAATTGTTTTTCATCAAGATAGCGTCGCAGGCGCTGCACCCATCCGCCTTCAGTATCCCATGCGCCATAAGTTGTGCTTGTACCGAATACTAACATGGTCGTCATACGTCTATTAAAAACCCCAAACTTTAAAAGCCCTCGCATGCCATCTTAGGTATAGCGGAGTAGAGGAGCCTGGAGTCCTCGCGAGGCCCATAACCTCGAGATCGTGCGGTTCAAATCCCACCTCCGCTATTCTAGCGGGATTTTTCAAATGCTTCATCTTCATCAGAAGTGAAGCCACCACGGAACAATGTTCTGTGTGTGCCCACCTCCGCTATCTTAGATTATGAAAGGTTTTTATACCACATTTAGCACTATAAAATCATGAGCTTACTAAAGAAACTCGCTATTCCCGTATTAACAGCAAGCACGCTGGCAAATTCGCCGACTCGTGGGGACCTCTACGACAACTTTTCATCAGGCACGTTGAATCCTGCCCTATGGCAAATTCGCCAAGATCCTGAAGGTCAACCGTTAACAGAACTGTATGGCTTAGAAAATGGTTCTTTCTTTGCTCAAAACATTACTAACTCTGACATGCGCACAGTGCTTTCATTGACAGGTCATGTATTTCAACCAGGAGAAACACTTGATTATGATGTTAATTATGTTTCAGGAACTGGCAACCGCGTAATGGTTATATTTATCGACGGAGGTCCATTAGACCGAAACAATGTTGGAACAATACCTTATGGAGGAGGTTCTATTGGTCACAACGGTCAGGATTTTGTAGCTGGAAACACACCTGGCATTTATCATGTAAGGCTTGGTTTTCAATCTGGAGGGTTAAATGTAGACATAACTCGCCCAGATAACAGTTTGTACACAGAGTTCTTTCAAAATAGCACATTCAGTTATGGGGGACAGAATCATAGAATCGCCGCGCCGTTCAATATGGGCTTTGAAACCTGGAGCAACGGTTCTATCCGCGCAGAATATGATAATTTCTACATTAATGAAGTGCCTGCTCCTCCAGCTATCGGATTATTAGGCTTGGCAGGAATGGCTATAGCTCGAAGGGTAAGGAAGAAGTAATTCCAAAACCTGAAGAATTTATCAATATCATAGAAGAGTCTCAGGCAAAGATCAATGAGAATTTAGCTAAGCTCAAAGGCGTTAGATTATACTGTATTGTTAAGTTAAGTGGTCTTATTGGAAAGTGTTAAAAGGTTCTTCTCCTCTGTTCTTTTATGTTCGAATTAAAGCTGAGTAATATAGTTAGAAACTTAAGGAGATTGTTTAACAAAGGCTATACCGAAACTGATAACTTTAATGTAAATCCAGATATTGAAACTTTACCTATTGACCTAAGTAAGATTAATAGTGAAAAACAGCTTCTTGAGAAAGCTAAATGGCTTGAAGGAAAAACACTTGGCGAGATTAAGAAAGAAATACGAGATTCCGATACTCTTTCAAGAGTATTGACAAAGGGTGATGTTGGATATGTAATCGAGAAGGGCTTTTTTGGCATAGATAAAAATAGTCTTGCAGGAGCGGATATTCATACATTAGGCATCGAAATAAAGACAAATCCCTTAAAATATAATAAGTCTAGAACAATGTTAAGCGTTAAAGAGCCCCTTTCTTTAAACATAATAAATTACTTTGATGAAGTTAAGACCGAGGACATTAAAGAATCTGCGTTGTATAGGAAAAACAAGAAGATTCTTTTTATCTTATACATTCATGATAAATCATTAAACAGGTCAGATTATCTGATAAAATATGTATTTCTTTGGGAGATGGATGAGAAAGTACTCGCTGAGCTAAGACCAGATTATAAGTTAATAGTTGATAAGATAAAACAGGGCAACGCCCATGAAATTCATCAATATGAACATAAATATCTGACCATTTGCCCAAAGCATAATGGAACTTTCAAAGACCCAAAAGATATGAGATCGAAAAGACCTCAGCCATTCAGCGATAGACCTGCAGAAATTAGGGCTTTCAGACTAAAGAATGGCTATGTTAATTTAATAATTAGCAGAGCTTTAGGCAAGACACTTGAAAAGAAAGGTGGGTGGATAATTTAGTTTAACTCAGAAATAAGAGTTGAACCGATTTTTTCTATTAATCCAACAACCAATGCATTACCCATAAGGAAAGCTCGTTCTATATCGCTGCCTTCTTTAGTATGATTATCTGGAAACATATTCAATCTTTCTAACTCCAATGGTGTAAGCCTTCTTAATTTACCGCTCTTTGTTTGAATAACGTGCTTAAACCTTGATGGCGATGACCCGCCCTCTCCAGTTACTATTGTTCTTGAAGGAGAGTTTAAAGAATCTGGAAAGACCATACCTCCTTCTGAATACTTATATGTAAAACCATTAGTTTTATTTGTTCTATCTTCATTCTTTGCTCCCTTAAAATATCTCCATTTTTCCAATGATTCATCCTTTATAAAAAAATCTTTTGGAACTTCCTCTTCGGGTATAATTATATCTTTCAATAAAGTAAGTTTACCAATGTATTTTGACTTTACTTTATGAGTCCATACTTTCCTGTCAATCATTATTCCGCAATTTTCAAAAGGACTCGTCTTTAATTCTTTGTTAAAACTTTCAGTTATACTAGGTAAATCTCCTTCAATCAAGAAATTTCTTGCTTCTGCTTCATTTTGGGAAACATTAAATGCTTTAGCCAAAATTCCTTTAGAATTTATCCACTCAGTCGGATTAT
>Ga0209542_10007863_pt1 | contig 20098 bp, 24 predicted proteins | sample RifCSPhighO2_01_FD_184028 | JGI IMG/M metagenome (GOLD analysis project Ga0209542, IMG submission 184028) | Soil microbial communities from Rifle, Colorado - Rifle CSP2_plank highO2_0.1 (SPAdes) (version 2) | ecosystem: Environmental > Terrestrial > Deep subsurface > Rock core/Sediment ...
CTGTGCTATTGGTTACCGTAATTTGATTAGCCGTTCCCGTTAGTGTTGCTTTGGTTAAAGTATTACCTGTAGTGTTACCGATAAGTAATTGTCCATTAGTGTATGAAGTTTGTCCTGTCCCACCGTTATCAATAGTAACGGTTGTGGTAACAGTGCAGTTGGTATCTCCGGGGGCGCAGGAGGGATCCAATGTCTCTCCTGAGTTATAGGCGGAGTCTGGGGGAGAGGCGAAGACATACACAGCAAAAGAAAACAAGCCGGTAAACAAAATACCGATAAAAACTGATAAGCAAACAGCCTTAAACGATAGTGGTTTTTGAGTAGATATTTTTTTAATTAATGTTTCTTTTTCGTTCATTCAAAAAGTGACCAAAAGTTTAATCTTTATTGGGTAAATATTTATCTATTTTATCACTAAAAAAATATGTCTACAATGTGGATAACTTAAGACCTATTGCGTAATAAGACGATTAGCGAAATTTCCAGATTTTGAGCGAAAATGTGATAGAATTTTGAAGGGTATACAGCGTATACGCTGAAAAATTATAGTGCATTTGCAGCCAAAATCTGGAAATTGCAGTTGAAGTCTTATTACGCAACAGGTCTCATGTTTCCAGAGCCTAAAAAAACACTCGTAATATGAGTGTTTTTTTAGGCTCTGAATCCCTTGAAGATTTCTATTAAAATTGTAGACCTACTGCTTAATAATTTCTCTACTGCAACTTGAAATTTTGGATATATATTTTCAAAAATTCTTCATTTCCTCGCGAAAAATCATTAAGCAGTAGGCCTAGTGGGTGCTCTCATGCCTTAACCAAGGTTAAGACAAATTTGAACTCCCTTAAAAAAGTTTGTATAGAATCTTGACTGGAAATTCAGAGCCATATCTATTTTAACTCTTTAATCTAACTAGTCAACTATCCTAAAAAATAAAATTTTAAAATAATATTAATTTTTAAAACATTACGTCTTCTTCTGATCGAACATAGTCATGAATTTCTTGCGGTGTAAACCAATGAGATACTTCATGAGACGCCTCTGCCATATCCCCAGAAGCATGAACAATGTTTCTCATTGCACGCTTTCTCTCATTAGCAAGCGCAGGAGAATCAACCGAATAGTCACCCCTAATCGTTCCCATTTCAGCAAAGGCTGGAATAGTTTTTCCTACAATCTTGCGAACCATATCAATTGCATGAATACCAGAAATTAAAATAGCAACTACCGGACCAGACATAAACAATTCAACATTCCAAGTATAGATCATCTTACCTATTTGGAGAGCGTCGGCAGTACCAAGTTCTTTTAAAGGGTCCTTATTATATTTTGCATAGGTTTCAAGAGTTTTGTTTCCCATACCTTCAAGCCACTGATCAGTTCCCGGATAATGCTTTCTTGCTTGCTCTTCTGGTGCCATAACCATTTTTAAGGCTATAACTTTGAGCCCCCTCTGTTCAACTCTCCTAATACATTCTCCAATCAGTCCACGCTTTACTCCATCGGGTTTTATAAGCATCACCGTTCGCTCACTAAGAATTTCTTTTGTTTTATTGTTTTCCATATGTAACGAATTTAGTTCTATTATTTATTAGTGTATATCAGACTTATCTCATATTTGCAAACAAAAAGCGCCGCACGGGCGCCTTGTGTTTTTATATTAAGATATATGTTTTGAAATCAGTTTTATCATCTCAAACATACTTACCTGTCCCTTACCCCCAAATACCGTTTTTAAACTTGCATCTGCATTAATATTTCTTTTATTCTTGCTATCTTGCAAGTTATTTTTCTTAATGTATATCCAAAGTTTTTTTACAACTTGAGATCTTGGCATAGGTCCTTTACCAACAACTGCTTCTAAATCAGCAGAAAGTTTCATTGGCTTAAGAAGAGCTGGATTTATTTTTCTTACCATATTATTGAATTATAATTGGCAGGGAGGGAGGGGTGATAAATAATGAACGAGACAAAATGAAAATTTATTTTCATTTTGTCCGAACGAATTATTTATCATTCCGACCGAGCGAACCAATTATATAAATTTTATTTATAAAATTTCTACTTTTTTACCCCCATGATCCTAAACATTTTGGTTCCACATTTTTCGCAGGTACCAGTCATTGCCATTCTTGTCTTACCTCCCTTGCCATTCATCGTGACTTCTTTAGGGTCTACCATCATTCTCTTTGCTTTACATTTTACACAATATGCTTCTGTTGCCATGTTTTTATGTTGTATTAGACCTACTGATTAAAGATTTTCCTATTACAATTCTAAAATTTCAACTGCAAATTCGCTATAATTCTTCAGCTTATACTTTGTATAAACTTTAGAATTCTATCAAATTTTTGTTCTGAAATTTTAAGATTTCATCTACGGAAACCTTTAATCAGTAGGTCTATGTTATAAATTTATTTAGATAAAATTTAAAAAATCGACCTTGTTATATGAGACTATGTTATACATACTTTAAGCTTATTCTATATGATAATAGTCTCCAGGTCAAATACGATGTCAAGCTTTTAGAGCTTATTTTCAACTATTTTGGCCTCTTTCCTTTGGAAGTAGAAAATATACACAATCTCCAGAATCCCAGCTGTATTCATAATCAGTAATGCAATAAACCAATTTCTCTGATTATTTTTAGATGATTTCCATAGAGCAACCCCCTTCCAACACAACGACCAAATCATTAACAAAAAAAACAAAAAGCTATATGCTGGACTACTTAAAATCTCCAATAATTTAATTGTTTGTGGATCTATCATATGTTATATAAATTGATTTATATAAAAACCTGCGACACCAAAAGCAACTGACACATTCAACGACTCTTTTACACCTTTCATTGGTAAATGAATAACCTCATCAACCCTTTTTAAGACCTCTTTAGAAATACCTCTGACTTCGTTGCCAACAACCAATGCCAAGGGAAACCGTGGCTTAAAATTTAAATAATTCTTACTTCTCTTACCCTGTTCTAACCCCACTACCATAATACCTTCTTTTTTAAGTTTTTCTATAACCCTCCATGTTTGTTTAGAATATTCAAAAGGAATACTTTTCTCTGCACCCAGTGCTGTTTTACTGATTTTTTGATGTGGCGGTTTACCTGAAATCCCACATAAAAATATTTTCGTCACACTAACAGCGTCCGCTGTCCTAAAAATAGATCCGATATTCTCTAAACTCCGTATATTATCACAAATAACATAGAAATCATTCATAAAAAATTCAAAAATCAAAAATCAAAATGGAAAGTGACAGTTTAAAATTTAAAATTCACGAAACATTATCTTGATTTCCATTTGTCGTAATCATTTCACCTTTTTTAATACTTCTTAAAGCAATATCTTTATGGTTTTTTAAATCTTGATAGGTATTCGGTTTCTGTGAGTGATTTACGTATCTTTCTGGTTCTGAATAAAGATATACCTGTCCCCAGTGAGTATGGGTAAACATTTTTTCCCATTCAGGTAAATTTCTATATTCTTTTCTTGTAAGGGGTTTGAGGTTATATTCAATTACAACTTCATCTTTTGTAAAATTTCTGTTTGCATAAACTCCTTTTCCTGCCAAATCTCCTTTTCCGATAATCACACTATTCATTTTTGATTTTACATTGTCACTTTCCATTTTGATATTTACATTTTCAATTAAAGTAATCTAAATTTATTAATTACTAAACCAAAGTCATACCCCAAAAACTGTGCTGCTTTACGACAAAAAACCATCCTTTCAGTAAAAATTTCAAAATATTCCATTACTGGACAAAAATTAGTATCAATTTTTAAGGTTAAGGTAATTTTCTTTTTTAATTTATCAACTTTTAGTTTACTTTCTCGAGCTGCATAATTTACCCTATCATGGATATCATCCTTAATATGATTCATATCAGTTGCAGTAACTCGAGAACGATCAACATCTGATTTATCAGCAAGAACTAAAATGGCTGATACCGCATGAGTAAAATTCATTTCCTCTTTATCGTGATTTGAAATTGCCTGCATAATCATCGCTAATTCTTTTGGAGCAAATTTTCCCAAAAATACCTGGCTAAATAGTATTGAGCCAAAAAAATGATGATACGTTCTTGTTAAAAAATTTCCCATGTCATGGCAAAAACCAGCAATACCCGCTAACTCTATCTCCCTATCAGCTAATCCAATATTTTTACCCAGCTGAATAGCTCTCTCTGCAACGATATCAGAGTGGCGCAAGCCATGATTAGTGTATTCTAGGGCTTGCATCGCCTCTTCAGTCTGATTAATAAATTCTAAAATTTGTAAATTGCTTTTAACGTCTTTAAGAGTGGTCATAGTTAAAAATTACTTTAATTCAAATCTTTTTTCAACTTCTTTCCAGTTTATGATGCTCCACCATGCTTTTAAATAATCAGCCCGCACATTTTTATATTGTAGATAATACGCATGCTCCCAAACATCGTTTCCCATAATTGGTAGCAAACCATCTGTCATAGGATTATCTTGGTTTGAAGTTGATAGGACATCGAGTTTTCCTTCTTTTGTCCTAACCAGCCATACCCAACCTGATCCAAAACGTTTCATGCCCACATCATTAAACTTTTCTTGAAATGTTTCAAAACTGCCAAAATGTTTTTGAATCTCTTCTAATAACTTTCCAGATGGGCCACCCGCCTTCGCCGAGGCTTCGGCGGGGCAAATAATTTGCCAAAACATACTATGATTTACATGACCACCAGCATTATTTCTTACTGCAGTACGAATCACTTCTGGAACATCTTGTAAATTCATTAATAATTTTTCTGCGCTTTGACTATGAAGACTTTCGTAAGGTTCAATAGCAGTATTTAAATTATTGACATAAGCAGCATGGTGTTTGTCATAATGAAGCTCCATAATTTCTTTTGAAATGTATGGCTCAAGAGCATCATAGGCATAAGGTAATTCTGGTAATGTATAAAGTTTCTTTTCCATGATTCTATTGTATACAAAATAAGTTAAAAAATCAAAATAAAAAGCCTGTCATTGCAACAGACTTTCACTTACTCATTAACTATCTCAAAGTGCCTTACTGGCCACCAATATCCTCGTTCTTGGAGATGCACCGTATTTGGATATATGCCATTATCATCAATACTTATAGCAGTAACAATTTCTCCTTTTTTTATTTCAGGATATAGATCCGCTGTGATACATCTAAGTTTAACAGCGGGAACTAAAGCAAAACAATTACAACGACTAATGTAGGGTTCTAGACTTTGCACTTTTTCTTTTACTTCTTGCACAGTAAGCATGATTACTCCCTTTCAAAAGAACAATGAATTTAATTGTACCATAACCAATAATAAATTATGTATTATATTTGTCAAATAAGCATCCAGTCGCTTATGCCCATAGTATTAAGCGGAAGATTCTATGTCCCAATATACTCTATTTATCTATAATCCTGACGGCCGTCAGGATTATAGAATATCGAGAAACTATATTTCTCCCTTTTTAATTTTTGTTTTTATTTCTTCTACATAACTATTAAAATACCAAAGATTATGAAATGTTAGTAATTTTAATGCTGTTATTTCTCCAGCTTTTAATAAATGGCAGATATAATTTTTTCGATACGTAAGGCAAATAGTACAAGTACAATTTTTATCTAAAGGTTCATTTTTCTTTAAAAATTTACGTTGCTTTAAATCTAATTTCCCTTCAGAAGTAAAGGCAATACCGCGCCGTGCATAATGGGTAGGAACGGTACAGTCAAACGTATCAATACCGGATGTTATTAAGTCTTCTATATTTTTTAAGTATCCGACTCCTAACATATGTCGTGGTTTTTTTTCATCTAACAATGGAATAATCCAACTTAATACTCTATTTGTACCACCTTTATCCCGCCATAAATCTCCACCAATACCAAAGCCATCAAAACCCAGTGAGTTAATAAATCTAGCGGATTCCATGCGCAGGTCTTTAAATTCTGAACCTTGAACTATCCCAAATAATGCCTGTTTTGTCTTTTTTATTTTTAAACAAACTTTTGCCCATGCATGAGTTCTTTCTAAAGATTTTTTTACATATTCATAATCAGCTAACGGTGGAGTACACTCATCAAAAGCAAACATAATATCGGCACCTATTTTTTCTTGGATGACAATAGATTCTTTTGGCCCGATAAATAACTGTGCACCATTAATTGGCGATTTAAAATATACTCCTTCCTGACTAATTTTGACTGATCTAGGCTGATTTTCCCGAGTAATAACTTTTTTGTCCTTCATCCCTTTCCCCAAAAATTTAGTCAGTCCAAAATCTCTGCCAAAACCAAGAGAAAAAACCTGAAATCCACTAGAATCGGTCATCAGTGGCTTTTTCCAATTCATAAATTTATGAATGCCTCCTGTTTTCTCTATAACTTTCTCGCCAGGACGCAAATGTAACCAAAAAGTATTTGAAATTAACATTTGAGATTTTGTTTGCTCTACTTCTGTGCTATCAAGAGTTTTTATCACTGCTTGTGTTGCCACAGGAACCAAACACGGAGTTTCAACAACTCCGTGTGGTGTTTCTATGAATCCTATTCTTGCATTGCTAATTTTTGACTTTTTTAAAATTTTAAAATTCATCTAGCAGTTATGGTTGTAATATTTGCTCTGTTTCTCCGTTTACTGATATTATCACACTTTTCACAGTTGAAAACTGCTTTAAGGTTCTCTCAATCTCTGACCGAATTGCAAGAACTCTGCACGATCCTGCAACTCCTTCCTCAAGCCTTTTATTAAAATCTACTTTTGCAATACCATCTTCAATAACTAGATTCTGGAGCTTTACGCCACTATTAATACTTGTTATATATCCCGCATGAACTTCAGAAGCCGATGGTCCTTTAAGCAATTCCTCTATTGCTGCCTTTGCTACAGCTGAAGTTTTCATAACCTCCCTCTTGAAAGGGAATACAAGTTCGCAAGATTGCTCAAGATCATGAGGATAACCGAAGTATATGTTAAACACAGTTTTTTCAGATGAGCTTTTCGTAAGCTTGATAGGAATACTAAAGGTCCGATCGCGCTCTAAATCTCCACTTGCATTTTCGTTATAAAATACAAGCCTTCCAGTGCCATCTGCGGGATAATCAAAAAAGAGAGTAGTTTCAAAGTTTGTGGGAAATTGCATCCAATCCTCGGTTGCAGTTAAAATACCTAACGCCAACTCTTTGTTGGACGCATCAAACAACTTTACCGTGCCCACCTGACCCTCAAATCCAGTCCAACCATTTCCATTAACAATACCTCCAATTTTCAAAGGAGAAGATATAAATTCATTGGGTTTTGGAAAAGTAACCCGTATCCCTTCATTAGATAAAGGTAACTTTTCATCTGCGGGGATACTAGTCTTTGACCAAAGTAAAAAACCTATCACAACCACGGCAACTAACACCAAACATAATAAGATAATATTAATTTTTTTCATATTTATTATAGTAATTCAAGGATTTTTAATGATAATTTATCGGTTTTTGGATCATAGAGGGCAAATGTTGGTTTATATCGCTGACCAGCCAATTCTCCAGGGTTTACGAGTCTGCAGACTCGCCCTGAGCCTGTCGAAGGGCTACTTATTTTTTCTTCCCATGGCCGATGGGTATGCCCATAGAAAACAACATCATACTTACCAGATTCAGCCGCTTTTTTTGCAATATCTGGATAATGGTTAAAGAAAATACTTTTCCCACCAATGATAACTTCCTGTTTTTCTGGAATTTCTTCTAAGTTAAAACCAGAGCACTTTTTTAAAGTGCTCGGCCGAGCACTCAAAACTTGAGTGCTTTGGTCTGCATTGCCTCGTACAAACTTTATTTCCCCTTTAAAATTTCTAATTGCCTCATTAATAGTTTCTTGATTACAAATATCTCCACAATGTAAAATCAACTTAATTTTTTCTTGATTCAACCAATTAATTACTTTTGTAAAGTTATTAACATGGTCGTGACTATCAGAAACGATTGCAAACTTCATTGTTTTAACTTCGTTAATTATCTTCAACACACTTATTGAAGGCACTTACCTGAATATTGTATTGAGAAATAAGGTTTTTAGTTTCCTGATTTAATGCATTGTACTGACCAACAAGTTTATTATACTCATCAACTAATTGACGATATTCTTTTGATTTTTGATTCGTATTTTCTATTTCTGCTCTTTTTGCATCAATCTCCTTAGATAATTGGTCTAATTGCACTTTATTGGTATCTATGGCTGATTTTAAGGATACCGAAATTTTAGGACAACTTGAAAGAGGTAATCCAAATTCTTGCACACCAATCCAGGTGCTCTCCCCTTTATATGTTCCCTTCACAATCGCAACGCCAATTTCTGTGTATCGATCATGTAAAATATTAGCACGATGCCCCGGACTGTCCATCCAAGCTTGGACAAGTTCTTTTTCACTAGAAAAATTCCCTAAAATTAAATTCTCCCCCTCTAGAACATATTCATATCCAAACCGTGTTGCTAGATCACCAGGACCCACTCCAGAAGGAGAAATATGTTCAAAATACTGTTTTTGGAACATATCATCTGCCTTAGCTTTTGCTACTTCATCTAAGGTTGTATTTTCAAGGAGTGGTGGCAGTTGACCGTTATTATACCGTTGAATATTTGTTTGTGCTATAATTTTTGCTTTTGTTAAAACAACCTGATTTTCTGGACCACCTTGATATAATGGAGGTGGTATTATAATTTCTTTTTTAACCTGACTAATAAGATTATTAAAATCTATTTTTTCGAAACTCCGTAAATTATTGCCCAAGTCCCGATATATTTTTAAAATATCATTACTAAAGTAAAATCCGACTATAACAACTAAAACCATTATTCCTAAAATTATTAATTTGAGTTTTGCCATTATTTAATTTTCTGTTAAAAATTAGTAGAATAAATGTGGGTCGACATTGATAGTAAAATTAAATCAATTATACAAAAAATGTTAAAAGAAAAAAATTATTATCTGGTTGTTGCCACAATATTTTTAATTATCGCACTATTGCATTTATTACGGGTAACTTTAGGATGGTCTGCGGTTATTGGAGGTTGGGAATTACCGTTTTGGTTAAGTTGGGTAGCTATAATCGTAGCCAGTTATCTTGCTTACGAGGGATTTAAATTCGGTAAAAAGTAAGACAAGACAGAAATATTTTATAATCGATATCTTACCAACACCCGATATTGGAACAGAAATAGCTTATATTCTATAGGAACTTTTTTAAAACTTCAAAATCTTTAAACATCTGCTCTTTTAAGCTATTTTGATAGAGGGCAACCGCCGGATGGTAGAGAGGAATAAGCTTCGCATTTCCGTAAGGCATACCTGCGTCAAATACTTTCCCGTGGATTTGACTAACACTTTTTAATTCTTCAAAAAGACCAAACTTTTTCATAATATATGCCATAGAATACCTACCAAGCGTTGCAATTACTCTTGGTTGTATAATTTCTATTTGTCGATCTAAAAACGGTGCGTAGAGACTTATTTCTTGGGGTAAAGGATCTCTATTATCAGGTGGTCTGTCTTTTACAATATTAGTAATATAAACATCAGAACGTTGCAATCCAATAGATTCTATGAGTTGAGTAAGCACCTTTCCAGAGGCTCCACAAAATGGCTTACCAGTTTCAGCTTCATTTTTCCCGGGACCTTCACCAATAAACATAATTTTAGCATCGTGACTTCCTTCTCCAATAACCGGAAAATAGTTATTCTCAACCCGATACTTATACAATGGAGACTCTCTTAAATCCAGTACTTCCTCTTTGATTTGTTTAAGTAATTCGTATTTTTCATTTTTTCCCATATATTAAGCACTTAATTTACCAAATAGATCTTTTAGAATTTTTTTGTCACTATTAATAAGTTTTAACTCTTTTTCCATTTCATTTTCTGAAAAGAATTTTCCATATTCACCTTCAAGAATTGTAACGTTGTTTTCAAAGTCATCGTCAACCTTAGCAAAATACACATATAACACAATTAATATACTAGCATCAGAGGTATATTGACCTAAATACAAATACTCTTTTAAGTTAAAATTGAGTTCCTCTTTAATTTCTCTTACTAAAGCTTCTTCTGGTTTTTCACCTAATTCTATCTTACCACCAAAGAAAGAAAAGCAATCTGGCAGTACCTTGGCTTTATTATCTCTTTTCTGCAGAAATACAAAAACTTTTTTATCTTTTACTTTATAAGGTATTAATACAGAAACGTATCGTTTGTCTTCCATGTAAATGGTAAATTACAATTCTAATGTTTGCTTGTTAAAACCGAATAGTTTTTCACAAATTAGTTCTATTTTTTTAGTTTTTAGCATATACCACGAACTTCCTTTTAATACATCTTCTGTTTCTTTCGGCTCAGCCTTATTTCTTTTTGCATAATGCTTCTTTGCGAGATCAAATCTTACACCCTCTAATTTTTCTGCCATACCATCAAACTGTATTCCAAAGTTATCCTCACCCTTACCACTTACAGTTATAGTTCCAGCCACTTTACTATTCTTTGATAATGCTTCAGAATGTCGCCTGTGAGGTTTTGACATCCAATAGATATTCAAGTCCTCATCAAAAACGTAAATAACATCGGCCACCCAAACACCGCCATCATCCATAGTTCCTAGACTCATCAAATATCCTTTTTCCAAAACTTCTTTAATTAAATTTCTAATATCATTTTCCATATTATTTCTTCGCCATATTTTGCTGATGCTCAGAAGAATTAGTCATCCCGCACTTCTTATATTTTTTACCTGACCCACACCAGCAAGGATCATTTCTACTTATATCTTTCTCCTGTTCAGTTTTATGTGTTGTAGCTACAGAAATTACGTGTTGCGGTACCGATTTTTCTCCATTCGCCTGAGCTTTTAATATCGTATCTGTCACTTCAAAATCCATTTGATCTAAGAGTTGCTTGAACAATTTCCTGCCTTCATTTTTATACTCTACTAAAGGATCCTGGCCACCATAAGCGCGAAGTTTTACGGATTCGCGTAAATGTTCCATATTGGAAAGATGTTCCTGCCAAAGCATATCTAACACTTTTAAACTAACAAATTGTACCACTTGCACAAATCGCTCTGGACCCAATTCTTGTTTCTTTTTTTCTAGTTCTTCAGATTTTTGTAAATTATCTAAGACGTGCTGTATATTCTCAAGTATTTCATTTCGCTTTTTGTAGATAATTTCTCGGTGTTTATTCATAACATCATCGTATTCTAGTAAATGCTTTCTTGCATCAAAATTAAAACCCTCAATTTTAGCTTGAGCAGATTCAAGGGCTCCTGAAATCATATTTGCTTGAATCGGTTCATCATCTGGTATATTAAATGTATTCATTAAAGATTTAATTTTATCTCCACCAAAAATTCTCATAAGGTCGTCATCAAGCGAAACAAAAAATTGGGTGACACCAGGGTCTCCCTGCCTCCCAGCCCTTCCTCGTAACTGATTATCAATTCTTCTAGCATCATGCCTTTCTGTTCCAATAACATACAATCCGCCTGATTCTCTAACGGCTTTTGATTCTGATTGATCGGGGGGATTACCACCTAAAATAATATCAACTCCTCTGCCAGCCATATTGGTTGCAATGGTAACTACACCACGTTTTCCAGCTTGAGCAATAATTTCTCCTTCTCTTTCATGATTCTTGGCATTCAATACCGTGTGTTCCACACCTTCCATGGAAAGAAGCTTACTTATATACTCATTTTTCTCAACAGAACGAGTTCCAACTAAAATCGGTTGACCTTTTTGGTGAATTTCTTTGATTTCCCTAACAAGTGCTAGATACTTCCCTGTTTCTGTTTTATAAATCTTATCTCGTAAATCTTTTCTTATGGTTGGACGATGGGTTGGGATTACCACCACATCCAACTTATATACTTTATCAAATTCTTCTGCTGAAGTGAGAGCGGTTCCCGTCATACCCGCAATTTTTTTATAAAGCCTGAAATAATTTTGAAAGGTAATTGTTGCTAAGGTTACTGATTCCGGTTTAATAGTAACACCCTCCTTTGCTTCAATAGCTTGATGCAAGCCTGCTGACCATCGACGGCCAGGCAACATACGGCCCGTAAATTCATCAATAATGATAATCTCACCATTCTTAACCACATAATCCCGATCAAGCAAAAACAACGTTTTTGCGCGTAAGGCCGACTCTAACTGGTGAACCTTGGTAATATCACTTTCAAGCCATGGATCTTGCCCCAAACTCTTTACTACGTTATCCTGTCCTTTTTCAGTAAAACTTACTGTTTTTATTTTTTCATCAACCACATAATCTTCATCTTTTACTAAAGGTAATACGATTTTAGCAAATTGATAGTATTTATCCGTTGCATCTTCCGCTTCTCCTGAAATAATTAAAGGCACTCGTGCCTCATCAATTAAAATAGAATCAACCTCATCAATAATAACAAAGTTATGCCCTCGTTGAACTCGTTGATTTATACTGTAAGCCATATTATCTCGCAGATAATCAAAGCCAAATTCATGATTAGTACCATAGGTAATATCTGCGCCGTAAGCTTCTTTTTTGGAGACCGGCTTTAAAAAATCTTCAATAATTTTAAAACCACCAATAATATCCCTTTCTTTATCTTCGGACCTATGGTTTGGATCATACACAAAACCACCATCCTGAGTAATACAGCCAACAGAAATACCCAATGCATCATAGATCTGACCCATCCACACCATATCTCGTTTAGCCAAATAGTCATTCACCGTGATAATATGAACCCCCTTGCCCTCTAGTGCATTCAAATAAGCAGGCAAGGTTGCCGATAATGTTTTTCCTTCACCCGTTCTCATTTCAGCAATATTCCCACGATGCAACACCATCCCACCAATTAATTGCACATCAAAATGGCGCTGATTCAACGTTCTTTTTCCAGCTTCTCTTACCAATGCAAAAGCTTCCGGTAAAATATCATCTATCGTTTTGCCATGAGTTAATTGTTGTTGTAATTCTTTTGTTTTTTCTTTTAGCTGTTCATCTGAAAGCCCTTTTACTTTCTCTTCAAAAGAATTTATATTTTCAACAATGGGTTGTAATTTTTTTACAAATTTTTGGTGAGAATCTCCAAAAATTCTAGTAAATATCTTCATGATCTACGTTTTATAAATTAATATCTTTAATAATACCACAAAACTTCAAGATTGAAGTTTTGTGGTATTATTAACAAAGATTATACTAAATTTAAAGTTCTTCCACTAAAAAGATTCTTACATATTGATCTAAAGAATGATATTGTAGTAATCTTTCAGTTTTTTGATAAACATCAAACGGTGTTACCCACACACTTTGTTGAAATTTTTTATAACCTAAATTCAATAAAATACTTTTCAGTAAACTGCGCGACTTCCAATGAGTTTGAGGAATGTCAAAAATTAACATGATCCACTTTTTATCTTTCCTCTTTTGAAATTTTTCTCCTAATTTGAAACTCATCAAGAATGCTTTATCAGTTCCTCGCTTTGTAAGAACAATAGCTTCTCTACCCTTCAGATTCTGAACCCTAATATAATTATTCCTTTTAAGATAATATATTAACTTGCTAAACTGTTGCTTGTCTTTTAACTTGCGATATTTCTCAATAATAGGGTTTTTCGGACCAGGAAAAACATCATATAATGTACGACGTCTCCTGAGAACAAAATAGGCAGCATCGCCTGTTTTTTCCAAGAGGTTATAGATATCCCAAAGAAATTGATCGGTAACTGAAATTTTCATAACCGGCACCTACATACATAATACCATAAAATATCAAGCTTGATATTTTATGGTATTATGTATGTCAGCGTTACTACTGTAATACGTAAACGTTACTTCTATAATGAGTGGCATATTTTCAGTCTACCTAAAAAACCTCCTTTTGTAAAACTAAAAAATCGGCTTATTGCCGATTTTTTGAATCTAATTTCCTAAACTTTCTTCGCGGCATATCTATCACTTTTGCTTTATACTTTCGTATTTCAGTTTCTAATTCATCTTTCATCTTAACAATTACCTTCAAAACATCATCACCATGAGCTCTAACGAACACATTTTTTCCCGGTAAGGATAATGTTGCTCCTGCGGTAAAAATATCTCCTTTTTTATGATGATTGGTCTCCTTTTTTACTTCAACAAATATATCAAATAATTCTTTTCCAGATTTTGCCAGTAATGCATGCCCCTCAAAGGGCTTAAGAAATTTTAAAATTCCCTTAACTTTTTTATCAACATAAGCCTCTATCTGTTCCATTGCATCAATATTTTTTGTTTTTAAAATAATCTTCATGTTCTATATATTTTATACATGTATCATATCATGTTACAAACTGCACTTCCATCTCCAGCAAAACACCGTATTTTTGCCTAACTTTCTTTTGAATGAAATGAATTAACTGCAGAATATCTTTTGCAGTTGCGCCTCCACGATTTACAATATAATTTGAATGTTTTTTTGAAACCTGCGCCCCACCAATTCTTTTACCAGTTAAACCAGCCCCAATAATAAACCATGCTGAAGGAACAATTGGAAAAGGATCATCTTTAACTTTATCTAAGAAAAGTTTTTTAAATTTAGGGGGGACTTTTTTAAACTCAACATTCTTAAACATACTACCGGCATTGGGATATTCTAGGGGATGTTTTTCCGTACGATACCGAATACGTGAATTTGCAATCTGTTGAAGATCTTTTTTCTCACCCCTTTTTAGTTTCACCATGGCTGATAAAATAATCCATTGCTTCTTTTTGAAAATTGATGAACGATAGGAAAATTGGCATTGTGTATTATTTAATTTCAGTAACTGTAATTTTTTGTCCAAAGCCTGGACTTGAGAAATAGAATTTTTTATTTCACTTCCAAAAGCTCCTGCGTTACCCCTAATAGCTCCGCCAAATGTCCCCGGCAACCCCCCTGCCCACTCTAACCCCTGCAACGAATGGTTGATTGATAAAGCAACTAATTCTCCCAATACTACCCCTGCCCCAGCAGTAATGGTATTTTTCTTTAAGGTAATATCGTGATTATTAGCTATTTTTATAACAAGTCCCTTAACTCCTTTATCTGAAACCAATACATTACTACCGCCGCCAAATACAAAAATTGGCAGTTGCAATTTTTTAGCTACAGCTATACCGGTAATAATATCTTCTTTCTTATTAGCAAGTAAAAAATATTCGGCCGGTCCGCCGATCTTAAATGTCGTATAGTCTTTGAGTAAAATACCTTTCTTAATATGGGGTATTTTTTTCTTTAATAGATTAAAAGTATTATCTAACATTGCTGATATCATTGAGTAATTGGTTTATTTTTGCACGTGTTAGAACTCCCACAAAGCCGGTTTGTGCAATATTATATTTTTTCTGGAAATTGATTACTGCCGATTTCGTTAACATTCCGAAGTTTCCCGTTATAAGACCTTCAGAATAAATCTCTGGACCCTGGTTTTTTAAGAATTGCTGCAAACAACTCACATCTGAATTATGAAACAATCCAACATGCAAGTTGTTTTGCAACAGATAACAAAGATTTTTATTTTGCTGATTATTAGCTTGAGACTGTAATGCAATAATTTGTTTCTTTAAAGAATCTATTTGAGCTAAAAGTTTTTGCACGATTGCCTGATCTTCCTCTTTTTCAGCTCCTGTTATTGAGACTGAAAAAGTATAAGGGTAAGTAAATTCAAATCCGTTAAATCCAGAAAATTTTGTTTGTAAAGAAGGAATAATAATTAAAGAATTATATTTATCGCTAAAATTTTTAATATTAATTTCTCCTTTTTCATTTGCATCAAGCTTCAAAAAGTTTACTGAGGAGTTATTGCTTTTATCAAAAGTTATGTAAGGAACTTGAAAATTAAGACCTGCTGAACTTGAAAATTCTAATTTCAGATCTCCATTGCCACCAATAATTTTCTGCCAATTGCCAGACCAGTTTTTAGTAACATTGGTAACAGATAAAGAACTGCTCCCTGATAAAGGCAAAAAATTGATAGTTGAATTTATTATTAAACTTTTTAAATTCTTATTTAAATAACAATACTTAAGATCCAAAGAACAATCGTTTATTGCGACTACTATAGTCCAATTGGTAAAAATTTCAGAAAAACTTTCTTTATAACCGTTTTTTAAAAGAATTTCATCGATACTAGCAATTCCTATTAACTTGGATTTCAGAGAATCAGATAATATATTAATCCCGTAGTGATCAACCAGGTAATAGATAAACGCATTAACTGCGCCATAATCATATTTTGTATCTCTCCATTCCGTTAAGGAATCTGAAGGTCTTACCAAAAAATCTTTTACTCTACTCTCAAGGTTACTTCCCCCATAAGAGTCGTTATACCCCAGAATCTGCGAGGCATATTCGGCCCGCGCTTCATTTAACCACACCTCTTCTTGAACTCCCTGCAATCTATCTTTTTGGTTGAAAATAATAAGATGTACAAACTCATGAGCCAAAAATATTTTTAACTTGGTTCCATTAATTTCAGCAATAGGCAAATAAAGCATCTCTCTCTCGTTTGAATCGGGTATTTGTAATTTAATGTACCCATCTGATGAACGAAAATATCCGCCGAAGTTTTCTTTCATAGATTGAAATAAAATGGTAATTTTAGTATCTCCGTCAACCCCTGGTTTCCATTCAGAACCATATACGGAAGTCAACGTTGGATAGATTTTATTACTAAACTCACTAGATAAATTATCCAAACTGGTTAAAATTTCAACTTTTTTGGCTGGAACTTGTAAATCCCACCAATTTTTTTCTATATAAAAAGAAAGGTTCAGAGTGGTTTGAATTAATATTGCCTGCACCTGTGACCTTGCACTTACATCATAATTTTCATCTACGTTAAAATTTATGACATCCCCCACATTAGCTGCTTTAACGTCTGAAGCTAAGAAGCAAATAGATAGTACACCTATGAAAAGAATTCCCCTAAGAAAATATAGGAATACATTTTCGTATTTTTTTATATGTTGTGTTTTAATAAAGACTTTCATAATCTTGTGGTGCTACTTGACGCTATATAGATAGTGATTAGTTGGATGTAAGTTAAATCCTACTTTTTTATATAATTCATTCGCTGCTATTCTTTTTGGGTTTGTGGTAAGCTCAACCATATCCATCTTTTCTTCTTTTGCCCAAGCTAATAATTCTAAAAGTATTTTTTGACCGTAACCTTTTCCCCTATATGCATCATCCACAATCATATCTTCTACTACAGCTTGTCTTCGCAAAAGAGTTTGTCTTGGAAAAATCCAACCCATACCTATAAGTTTTTCCCCATCATATATTTTTGAAATAAATCCATTAAGCATTGCTTTATAAAGTGACTGTTCGTTTACAACAGCTGAAGAATCTAATTGTTTAACTAGTTCTTTAACCCTTTCTAAGTCAAAAATAAAGTTTTCTTTGAGCCATTCAATCATTTTTTGATTGCTGTCAAAAGCAATATCTTTGGAATTGATACTTTTTAAGTTAACAAAATTAAATTCACTATTTTCCTCATTAAGTTTTATTTCTCCATTTATTTCTGTTAGATAAAAATTATTTAATGTAGCATACTTTTTTTCTTTCCACTGGGCTTGTGCTGGTAAATTCTTAATAAAAGTTAGTTTAACATCATCTATCCCAAATTCTTCTTTAATTTCTCTTTTTAGGGCTTCTTCTGGTGTTTCGTTTTCTCCACTCATATAACCTCCTGGTAAATCCCATTGTCCTAAAAATGGTTCTTGGTTTCTTTTTAATAAAAGAAGCTTGTTATCTTTAATAATTATCGCAGTCACTGTTGCTTTTGGATTATTGAAGGCGCATAATTCACAATTCATTTTTTTTAAGCATAATCTTTTCACTAATAATATTTAGTTTAAGATACGGCTATTAATAAGTTATATTAGCACAAAAAAATAATTTATCTATAATAGGAAGCCATCTTTTTTAATTTTAAAATAATTTCGTCTTTACCTTCTTTATGCATGATACTATTAAGTTCTTCTAAATCATTTGTTAAGTTAGAAGGATTTACATTTAAGAGTTTTGCTATAAAAATTTTCTGGTTGCGAGTGCTAATAATTCCTTCCTCTGCTGTTAATATCTCTTCAAACAACTTTTCTCCAGGTCTTATCCCTGTAAAGATGATAGCAATATCTTTATCTGGTTCAAACCCAGAGAGCCGTATCATTTCTTTCGCTAAATCTAAAATTTTTATGGGTTTCCCCATATCTAAAACAAATACCTCGCCTCCTATACCCATAGCTCCCGCCTGCATTACTAAAAGACAAGCTTCGGAAGTTAACATGAAATATCTTTGCATATCAGGATGAGTAACTTCAACAGGTCCTCCTCTTTTTATTTGCTCTTTAAAAATTGGTATGACGCTTCCTCTAGAATTTAATACGTTGCCAAATCTTACAGAAACGAAATTTGTAATGTTTTTTTGATTATATACTTGACACATCATCTCGCCTATTCTTTTTGTAGTGCCCATAACAGATGTTGGATTTATCGCTTTGTCAGTTGAAATAAAAATAAATTTTTCTACATTGTTTTTTATGCTTGCATCAATTAATATTTTAGTACCAAAAATATTATTTTTTACCGCTTCATCTGGTTGTGCCTCCATTAAAGGAACGTGCTTATAAGCTGCTGCATGAAAAACTATTGCTGGTTTATATTGCATAAAAATAGATCCTATTTTTTCTTCGTCTGTTATGTCCCCCACGAGTGGCTGAATCTTTAAAGAACCAAATTTATCTTTTATTATTCCTAAAATATGGAATATCCCAGTTTCGTCTTGATCTAAGAGAATTAATAAAGATGGTTTAAATTTTGCTATTTGGAGTGATAACTCAGAGCCTATAGAACCAGCAGCCCCTGTGATTAAAACTATTTTATCTTTTATAAAACTTTCTACTTGCTTTTTGTCTAATGATATTTGATCGCGCCCTAATAAATCTTCTGCATCAATATCTTTTAAATTTTTTAAAGAAATGTTGCCTCTTATAATTTCATTTAAATTCGGGGCTATTTTAATTTTCCTTAAGCCAGCTTTTCTGCCCAAAGCTACCGCCTCTTTGATTGTTTTATTACTCATAGAAGGAAGAGCAATAATCAACTGTTTGACCTGATGCTCTTGTACAATAGCAGGTATGTCAGAAATTTTTCCCAGAACGCTGATTCCATGTATTTTTACCCCTTTTTTCATTAAGTTATCGTCAACAAAACCAATAGGGAAATACGGGTTTGATTTTGAAGATAAGATATTCCTTAAAATTTGTTCTGCGGTATCGCCCGCCCCCACGATTAATGTTTTTTCTTTTCCGGTAATTCTTTTGGATCCTACGATTTGTAAAAAAATTCTTTTGGAAAACCTAATTCCCCCACAGAAAATCAAAATAAGAATATAGCTTACAAAAATAGTGGACCTAGGAAAATTTAAAAAACGTGGAAAATAGTTTGATAAAAAGATAGTAATGCTTAAAAATATAAAAGAAATAGTGGTTGCTAAAAAAAGGGAAACAATTTCGTTGGCACTTACATAAGACCAAGAGAAAGAATAGAGCTTTTTAAAATAAAACACGGGGATAGTAAAAATAACTGCTAAAATAATTATCCTTAAAATAAAAGGGTCATATTGTGATGGTATATTTGCGTCAAATCTCAATACAAAAGCTAGCCATACCGAAATAGCTATAAAAAGGACGTCCCAGACAACAAAGAATATCATCCTAGTAATAGTTGTTTTTTTAAACGGATTTAACATTATTACAAAATACGGCTCATAACCTCTTTTAAATTTTTGACAACAAGATTAACTTCTTGCTCTTTGAGATTATTAAAAAATGGTAAAGCTAACGTTCTCTTGCTAACATTTTCAGAAACAGGATAATCCCCTTCTTTATAGTTAAATTCATTTTTATAAAATGGCTGTAAATGAATTGTTTGAAAATAATTACTGCACTGGATTCCCCTTTTTGCCATTTCTTGTATTATACTGTCGCGTTTTTTACCTGCAAATCTTTCCGACAGTTTTACCACATATACAAACCAGCTTATCTTG